>Ga0070741_10012719_pt1 | contig 15107 bp, 23 predicted proteins | sample Coa_R1_4_FD_66440 | JGI IMG/M metagenome (GOLD analysis project Ga0070741, IMG submission 66440) | Surface soil microbial communities from Centralia Pennsylvania, which are recovering from an underground coalmine fire - Coalmine... | ecosystem: Environmental > Terrestrial > Soil > Unclassified ... | reverse complement strand
TGCGCAAATCCCTCCGGCCTGGCCTTGTAACTTCTTTCCTTTCACATCCTTAGCAGACCCTTATCACCTAACCCATTTCTTTTCAAATCTTTACAAAACCAGGGAGGGGGAGGGGCTTACTATTGTTTCCGCCGTTCGGTGTCAGTGGGCGGGAGGTGGCGTTAGTCGGTGGTAAATGGCGCTAAGGTACGTGCTTTGTTGTTGTTGCAGATGCATGGCACGAACGGTGGGGAAGGGCTAGGTACTTACGCTCGATGTCAGTAAGAGCACAAATGTCCCTCGGATGAGAACCTTAAGTGCTGCATTTTCAACAGGTGTGTAAAAAATCCAATGGACATAGGGAGAAAGCCCGCCATAACAATCTATAACTTACTGATTTGATTAGACTAATCCAAGGGACACGAGCAATAAAGCGGGATCATCCAACGGACATCCAAGGGACATCGCTTTTGTTTCGCTTTTTGCGTAAGCTCGCCCAGCTATTTTTGGGAATTCCGCGCACCGAAGTAAGCGAGCTTGCCATGCGCGAAGGGATCTCCCGCCAAGCAGCTTGGTATCGGCTCAATCGCGCCACTGGGAAACCTCGCGGACGACCCAAGAAAGCGACTTAGCGTGGGGACTCATCTATATAAATTCCCCTATTTTTCCACGACAACATAAGCCGTTGTCCCAGAGAGGTCGACGGGAACTCCGCCCAGGAAAAGCTTGACGTTCGAGAGGTCAGCGGCGGAGATGCGAAGCGACTTCGCGATCACAAAGGACGCGCCGGCATACTGCGAATACATTTCCGAGGAAGGGCCCACGGCGTCGGCATCGATGGTGATGCGCTGCGGCTTGAGCGTTTCGATCTGCACGGTGAGAAGCCCGTTCGCGCCGGCGCGGCGACGGATCTCCTGGTCGGGATTCGAAGGAAGCTCAGTAGAAGTGTGACTTGGACTGCTCGCCGAGCCATCGCGCGACTCGGCGGGAGCCGGGCTGGAATTCCTGATGACCGTGTTCTCCGCCACGGTTCTTAGTCTAATCATTTCTCGCTGGCAACGCTGGTATTTACCCGACAGAAGCCAAATCACGTTGCTCGCGGCATCCCAAGCAGCTTGCTGGCAGACGGGAACAATTTCCGCATATGCTCTTAAGGCCTCGGCAGCTTGTATTTCTCCAGAGCTCTGAGCGCTAGAGGTCAGAAGCGCTACAGCTTGCTGGGCGCTTTGATTGGCCATGGCAAATTCGAATCTGCTCGCGGTGATCGTTTTCGCGGCATTGTCAACGAGAGACCCGGCCTGGCGAATGGCCACTTGGAATTCAGGACGAAGGCTCGCATAGTAGGCCGGCAGCGGCGCTGAAGTCTCCAGCTCGTTGCGGTTCTTAGCCTCGATCCGCTTACGTTCTTTCTCTCGCGCCTTCCGTTCTTGTTTTGATTCCGATGCTGTTGCGGGCTGCTGCTGCGCTGCGACCACAGGGATCAAGATGAAAACTTCGAGGATCAGCGCAATAGCGATACCGATAGCAGCGCCTCTCCGGCGCCGAAGCGCGGACAAACACACTGCATTCGACAGAGGGCAAGAATGGCTGCGCCAGAATTTTTCGCGGAGATAAGGAAAAGACGGGTCTTGATGGAACATGGTTACGGAGAGTTCTATTGTCATCGCGCATCCCTACTTATTCGACGATGAGACGGGAAAATCTGCTGCCCCGCACGCGGTGCGCCTTCCGGACGCCTTCGACGATGCGCACGTTATGGAGGCCTGGCTCGACAACGGCACCGGAACGCAGGGCCTTAAGGGCGAATTCCTCCAATTCGCGATAGCGCCCCGCTTCGATCGCGGCTTTGCGCTTTTGCAGCCAGAGATCCGCGAGGAACTCCTGGCTTAAAGCGTGAGTGATGCGGGCGCGATCGATGTCGGTTACAGCGGCGAGATTTCGGAACGTGCATTCAAGCGGATTTAGTTCGTCTCCGGGCTCGGACATCCTTCTGGGCCTCCACAAGTTTTTTGTGCTTTTGCGCCTGATCCTCGAGCTCCTGAGGAGTAAACGGCCTGGTAAGAGGGAGCCCGCGATCATATTGCACCGCGAACGTTACCAAATCGGCACACACTTGTGCAATGGTCTTTTTCTGCTCCTTAGCACGCTTCTCCACGGCTTCTTCGATGTCAGGAGAGAGGGACAGGATCAGCCGGATCCATTCGGCGGAAAGATGAGGCGGAGTGACTTTTCCGGTTTCCCAGAAGCTGACGGAAGAGCTCGCGACATGTAGTTTCGCGGCGAGGTTGTCCTGGGAAAGCTTGCGGGCGATGCGCAGTGAGCGGATTTCTGAGGCCCATTCGGAACTGGAATCCTTTTTCAAAAAACCTCTTGACATGTCCTAATAATTAGTCCTAATGTTTAGGATATGAGCCACAACGAGCCCGCCACAAATGGTATCACGCACGCTCAGCGAGAGAGGCTCCGCAAAGTCCAGGCATATCGCGGGCTTTTCACGCGTCTTGCGCGCGAACTGAACCTCGGGCCGAACGGCCGCTCCCATGTCCGGCGAGTTGCGCTAGGCGAGCGGAGATCGAAGCGCATAGAGCGCGCTCTCCGCCTGGAGCTTGAACGGCTCGAGCGGAGGGCAGCCGCATGATGACGGGTTATGTGATCGCGAGACACCTCCGCGAGCTGCGAGCGCCGCTACTGTCCATTGACGACCGGAAGCTGGTGACGGTGCGGCTCGAGCCGGAGCTGCACGCGCGGGCGTACGACGAGGCGCGCCGGCGAAAGTGCGGAGACGGCGATCCGCTGGTGGGCCCATTCTGCGCCTGGTGCGTGAGGCAGATCCTGAAGCTCGATTTCCTCTGCGAAGAAAACCGCGAATTCCTCGACGGGATGCTGCGCGAGCTCGGCAGGCCATGGCATGCGCTCGATCTGATTGACGTCCTCATCTCGACCGTGCGGAAAGAAGTCCGCGCGGGAAGGCTACGCCCGACGTTCTGGACGGGGCAAATCAAAAGTTCGGTGAAAGGCGAGGCGCGGTGATGCGCGGCAGCGGGGGACGCACAAGATCTAGGGGTTCTCTCCGGGGCCACCCCAAGGCCGCGAGCGCGGCCGGTTCATCCGCGGCGCCAGAGAGCAGGACGGCGGCTATTGTCCCCCCAGGCGCGGGCAAGGAGCTGCCTGCGCCTGGCCGCCGGCCGCGTGGCGTCAGTCTCCGGAAAGCGGAGGCCACGGCGGCAATGGTGGCATCTGTCACCTCCACGACAAAGCATACCAGCGAGCGGCCGAAAAGGCGGTGCCTCGAAGTCTTCGTTCCGCTGCAGAGGCATCTCCACGGCGAGGAGCGAATCCTGCGGCCTTGCGGAGTGAAGCCGTGAGCGAGCTACGGCGCTACGGGATCCTGCCTCTCGTCGAGCAGCGAATGATCGTGCGGCTTCGCTACGTGAACGAGCCGCGGCTCGTCAGCTATGCGGTGTTGAGTCAGCGGCACGGCGGCGGTCATGAAACCTGGCCGGATGGCGCCTACGAGAAAATCGCTCGGATCCTCGGTGAGCTGAATGCGCACTTCGGCGCGGAGATACTGCAGTGAGATACGCTGTCTGCCTGGCGCCGGACGTGCTGCTCTTGATTGCGCTGTTGCGCATGACCTATGTGGGACTTCACGCGGAGCGGCGCTGGATGTTCTTCTTCCTGTGCGCGTGGCTCGCTTACTCGACGATAACTCTCTTCCTTATTCAAATCTGGGAGGCCGGTTCCGCGAACTACATGGAGGCGTTCCTCGCGCTTTCGGCCGGCGCCTGGCTGTGCGGAGCGCCGGCTTTGCTGGCGGCTTCTCACCGGCTGAGCCAGCACTTCTGGCAAAGCTGCAGCGTGGGCGCGATTGTTCTGATCGCGGCTTTGGCCTCGCGGTACGCGCTGCTGAGCCACGGCGTGTCTCCCCTGGCAAAGCTTCTCGTGCTGAACGCCTGGCTGGCAGTGATTTTCGGTTCGGTTTTTCTGCTGGCCTCGAGCGGAGCGGGAAATCCCGACGCTCTGCTCTGGCGGTGCGCCGGCGCGTTCTTCCTGATCTTCGGGTTCGGCTACCTGACGATCGGCGCGCTGGAACTCGGGCGATGGAGTTATCCCGCGGTTGTGATCCTGGCGAGCCTGGCGTGGCTCGCGCTTGCATTGTTCGTCAAGCCGACGCACGAATGCATTTTCAATCACGAAAAGCTGGCGTTCGCGAGTGCCGCCTACCTGACGCCTGTAACGAGCCGGAGGAGCCGTGGCTGAGATCTGGCTCAAACCCGAGGAATGTTGCCAGCTTCTCGGCCTTAGCAAGAGGCATTTCGCGCGGGTCGCCAAAGACTGGAAGTGGCGGATCTCGGATCAGCCGGCGCGGAACGGAAGGATTCCCCGGGAATACGCGCTTTCCGCGCTGCCGGCGTCGGCGCAACTGAAATTCGCGAAGGGAGAGCAACAAACGGCTGTGGCGAAGCCTTCGAATGTTCTGCCTCTATTTGCGAAGGCGGAGGAGCCGGCGGCGCCGATGGTCGCGCTTCCGGAGGAGACAAAGGACGCCGCGCATCAGCGGCTCGAAGCGCTGCAGCCGCTGCTGGATTTTCGCAGGCGAACGAACGGACACCGTCCGGTGATTCCTCTTCCGGACGGACGACAGGTGGACACTCTGGACGACCTGACGGAATGGGTGGCCGCGCAGCACCGAGTCTCTACGCGAACTCTTTACCGCTGGCTCGGCCGATTCGACGAGGGCGGAATCGCCGCCCTGGCCGACGCGCCGCGTAAGGACAAGGGCCAGTCGCGCTATTTCGCTTCGCATCCGCTGGCGGCGGAATTCCTGCGGCACAAGCGGCTGAACGAAGCGCTTTCCGGACAGATGTGCTGGGAGGCGCTGCTGCGCGACTGGAAGAAGATCGGCGAGCCGGGAGATCCGCCGTCCTACAGCACCGCCGCAGCCTTCCTCTCCACGCTGCCGGAACCGCTCAAGGTGCTGGCGCGAGAAGGAAAAGAAGCGTACGAGCGGAAGTGCTCGCCGTACGTGCAGCGCGCTCCGGTGGACGCGATGGCCTGGTGGATCTCCGATCACCGGCAGTTCGACGTGATGGTGCGCAACACGCTTTTCGCGGAGCTGAGGCCGGACGAGCCGTACCGCGTGTGGTTCACCGCGATCATGGACTGGGGCTCGAGAAAGATCGTGGGCTGGTGCTTCGCGCCGTCGCCCAGCTCGCGCACGATCAGCTCCGCCTTGCGCGTCGCCGCGCTCGACTACGGATTCCCCAAAAATTTCTATTGGGACAACGGCAAGGACTACCAAAAGGTGCGCGAGCAGCTCGAGCAGATCACGCTTTCACCCGAAGCCGCGGCGGTGCTCGATCGCGAAGGAGTAACGCGCGTGGACGTGACGAGCGCGCTGCCGTTCCATCCGCGCTCGAAGCCTATTGAAGCGCACTTCACGCACTGGTCGAAGCGGTTCGATGTGTTGTGGCGCTCGTCCTACCTCGGCAACAAGCCGGGGAACTGCCCGGAGGCGGCGCGGACCGCGCAGGCGCTCCACCAGAAATACCTGAAGGGCAAGCGCGCCGCGAGTCCGCTTCCTACGGACGCGGAATTCATCCTGGCGGCGATCCAGGCGATCGACGATTACAACGACAAGCCGCATCGGTCGCTGCAGCACAGGACGCCCAACGAAGTGATGGAGGAGCAGTATCCCGAGCGGCATCGCCGGAGCGCGAATCCGCGCCTGCTGGACGTCCTCTTCGGCGAGCGCACGCTGCGCGTCGTTCGGCCGGGCGGCTGCGTGCAGCTCGACAACATGATTTACGAGCCGGACGACAGAAGCCTCATACCCATGGACGTTCGCAGGACGCACAGCGTGATGATACTGCGCGACCCCTACAACCTTGGGGAGGCTACAGCTGTTGACCCGGAGACTATGCAGTACATCGGCTCGCTGCATATCCAGGAGCTCGTGGCGCAGGCGCCGGGCGGACGAATCACGCGCGATCAGATCCAGGCGGGAATGCGGAAGCAGCGCGCTCTTCGGCGCGGCTACGGAGAATACCTGGCGGCTCTCGGCGCGATGGCCACGAGCCTCGACTGGCGGACGGAGCGCGAGGAGCTCGTGGCACGGGCACTCGCGAACACCGGGACAGACGCAAGGACAGTCGCAGCCGCAGCTCCGGGAGCGAGCCGCGCGCTTCCGCGCGAACGCCGCGCCGCGAAGCCATCGCAGCCCGCGTTCGTCAGCGACGCCGTGGCCGCAGACGCTGAAATCTTCCGCGAGATCCGGATCGAGGAGTGACATGGCCCAAATGGAACTGCTGCCGACGAAAAGTTACCGCGCGCTGAAAGAGCGGCTCGAAGAGGCGATGGAGGGCATCAACGCGATCATTTACGGGCCGCCCTCGACGGAGAAATCCTTCGTGCTCGAAGCGCTTTGCCGGAAATTCCGCGCGGCGCGCCGCGAAGTGATCTACGCCTACTGCTGCCCGCGCTGCACGCTGACGCAGCTTTACCGGACGATCGCCGCGGCCGCCGGCATCGAGGTGCGTTCCCAGCACCGGTGGGGATGCCGGTACGCCGTGCTGAACTATCTGCAGTCACGGCCCGAGCCGCCGGCGATTGTGCTAGACGAAGCGCAGCACCTGGACGTGGACGCGCTCGAGGGAGTCCGGGAGCTGCATGACCTGACGCGCCGCGAAGACCGGCGCGGCTGCGGAATCATTCTCGCGGGCAGCCACCGGCTGCTGCAGGAATTTCTGCATCCCGCGCGGCGGCCGCGGCTCGAACAGATGCTTTCGCGGTTTCCCTACCGCATCCAGCTCCAGGGGATGACGAAGGAGGAAATCCTGACGCTGGCAGCGAAGGCTTTCGGAAACGGGAAGCCTGCGGTGCTCAGCGAAGCGCAGCAGAATGCTCTGCTCGAACGCTGCACCGTTGATGACCCGTATCACCTCGGCCCGGACGGGAAACCGGAGCCGCGGAAATACTACTCGAGCAGACGGCTGATCGAGTACGTGCGGCAGCAGAAGAAGAACGTCAAGGCCGCGCATGCGGAGTGAGGAGGCCCGATGAACGAACTGCGTGAGCACGTCGAGGAAAGACGGAGAAGAGTGGCGGAGATGAACAGCCTTCGGCTGCGCATCTTCGGCAAACCCTGGGCGGCTCGAGCTGCGCTTCTCTGCCTGGTGACGGCTGCGCTTTTGGCTTCGCTGCTCTTGCAGCAGCTGGGGTGGATCGGACGATGAGCAAGATCGCCGAGCCGTACCGCTGCGACGGGCCGGGCTGCACAAGGCAGCGCGACAGCGACGCCAATCATTGGTGGCTGGTGCGACTCGCGCGCGCGGGCGGATCGCGGGAGATCTTCATCGAGATCGCTCCGTGGAGCGCGGCGGACGCGGATGTCCATGGCGTGAGTCACGCCTGCGGGATCGATTGCATGACGAAGATCGTGGCGTGCCTGGCCGCGAGAATCGTTGACGCGAATTCCTCTATCAATCAGGCCGGAAAAGGAGCGGAGGAATGAACAAATCGGAAACGACGGACGAAATGGCGCGGCGCTATCGCGAGCTGCAGCGGAGAGCGATGGACGCCGAAGCGGAGCTGGCCTCGCTGCGGCGCGCGATCATCGCGAGAGTGCTGTACGAAGGATCCACGCCTCCGCGGGCGGTGAAGACGAAAGCGCTGCTGGGCGAGGAGTTCGAGCTGCGGGTATCGCAGCCGGTCGAGGTGAGCGTGGATACTCGGATGGCGCTGCGGATCCGCGCGGCCTGCGCGAAATCGGGCGCGGCGAAGCTTTTCGCGAGGCTCTTCCGCAAGACGGAGAGTTACATCCTGGCCGCCGGCGCTCAAAAGCTGATCAACGGAACTTTGCCGGCGAAGGCGCCGCGAGGACTGCGCGGACTTTTCGCGCGGGCTATCCATGTGCGCAACCTGCCGGCGTCGCTCGAGGTCCGCGAAAGGAAGAACGAACGGGAGGCCGCGGCGTGACGGAGCGCTGGCAGGAGCGGCTGATCGAGGATTGCGAGCGCGACTCGCCGGAAGAGAAGCGCGACCGCGAAGGGAAAACCGCGGAGGAAAGATTCGCCGCGATTCGCGAGTTCTTTCTGGAGCAGCTGCGGCAGAGCGGCCACGCCCGGCGGGAGCTCTACAAATATCCAAAGCCGGGCGCGAGAGAAGCGGTGACGGAAGTGGACGTCGTGCTGCAGTGGGCGAACGCGATCACCGTTAGGCTGAACGACATTCTCTTCGGAATCCAGCGCGCATTCGAGCTTGCCGCGGAGCGCGGCGACGTGGTGACGAGCTTCCGCTATTGCGTGCCGCAGATCACGAACTGCGCGACCGAGGCGGCGCGAAGAGACTGTTCGAAAGGCGGGTGCTATTGATGAAGATCCGCTCCGCAGCCGCTTTCCTGCTTCTGTTTTGCGCCGCCGCGCCGGCTCGCGAACTTCCGGACGCTCCGGCGCCGCACGTCGCCACAGACGCCGAGCTGGGGCAGATGCCACGACCTGCCGGGCGCGTCGGGCCTTTCTACGACCAGCATCCGGAACGCTGCAACGCGCATCGGCGGAAATGGAAGAATCCGTTCACCTGGCTCGAAGAGAACATGTGCGATGCGGATTACGCGGCCTGGCTCGCGGCGCATCCGTACCCGAAGAATCCTCTCAAGGCCGGGCGCAGGTTCTGGCCGGCAATTCTGATTCTGGGGGCAAACGTCGGCGTCGAGGCGTATTCGACTTCGCGCGGAGCGGATGCCGGCGTTCCGGACCGCTTCCTCGGCGGCCATTACACGAACGGGGACATCGCCCTCGCTTCGAGTTTGAAGTTCGGAATTTTCTTCGGCCTGCAGTCGCTCGCCTATCTCATCGAGCGGCGCGATCCGAATCCATGGTGGCGGGTCGGCGCCGGCGAGTTCGGGCTCGCGGCGGCAATCACCGCGGTGAATATTCCGACGGTGAAACGGAATTTCCAGCTGGCGGACCGGTACGCCAAGCGATAGCCGGGAGGGGAATGATGCGCGAGAAGAAAGTCTGGCTGGGAATAGCGACGGCGGTGCTGATGCCCGGGAGCGTGATCCTCTGCGCAGTGGCCGGCGCCCTGATCGCGCTCATCCTGGGAGCGGTGATTTATGGCGCGCTGATCTACCACGGAGGGAAGTTCCTATGGACGCTGGCCGCGCGCGCCGGGCGAAAGATCTTCGGGAAGGCGGCCCGGACAAACCCCACTGACGCCCAGCGATCGAGCCGGTTCAGAGGCGACGTCGTTCGCGGAAGCGAGGCGGCGACAGGCGTCGCTCTCTACCGTCCGCGGGAGGTTTTCGACGGGCGCGCGAGCGTGAAGAGAAGGTGGCGGAACTGATGCAGGACACACAGGAAAGGACGTTCCCCGAAAACGCGCTGCTCGGGAACATGGTGCCGCTCGAGATGGCCGGCGCGGTCGAATATTGGCAGTTTCGGGTCGACGCGATTCACGTCTGCCTGGCGGAGCCGCGCCGCTGCGGCTGCCGGGAGATGCACTTCTGGTTCGTGAACCGCGACGGCGTGACGCGCTGCGTGAACTGCGACGAGAAATATGCGCGGGACACCCGCGCGAAGAGCAAGGCGGAGGCGGCGTGAGCGATCCCGCGACAAAAGAGATTCGCGCGGAAGCGATGGTACGGATCAGCGACCTGCAGGCCGCGTTCGACGAGCTTTGCGATGAATGTCAGAAGTCGGTACGCGAGGTGCTGCTCTACAGACTTTCGAGGAGGAAGCCATACGCCCTGCGAGAGCTGGAGCGGCTGCGAGCGGATACAGCGGCCGAGCTGGGCGTCGGAGAGGACGTCCTGGCCGGCAGATCGAGGACAAGGCACGCGGTCAGAGCGAGGGCGCAATTCATCGCGCGCGCAAGACAGCGAGGCTTCTCATTGGCGGAAATCGGCGGAGCGATCGGCCGAGACCATACGACCGTGCACTACTTCGCGGCCAGGAGAAAGCGGTGAGCGACCCGCTCTGCAGGGACTGCCGCGAGCGCGGCAGCTATGTGAAGGCGACGCGGATCATCGGAAGACCGTGAGCGGGCAACTTCAACTCGGCATCGGGCTGTTCGACCGCTGGCGGGAGATTGACGCGCGGATCGAGCAGGCGCTCCGCTCGAACCTATTCAGCGAGAGCGATAAGGAGATCCTGCGCGTGATCGCCGCGCACAAGAGCGCTCACAACGCGATCCGCGCGGAAGAGATTGCCTCGCGCGCGGGCCTGGCCTGGAACGAGCAAACGCGCCGGCAGATCACGGGGACAGTGGAGACGGCGATTCTGCTCTTCCATGTGCCGATCGGCGGCCTGCGGATGAAGCCTTACGGCTATTTTTTGATCGTGACGCCGAAGGATCTCGAGCTGGCGCTTGGGCCGCTAACGGGAGAATTCCGCAGCCTGCTGCGGAGGATCCGCGCGCTCACCTCGAAGCAGGAAGCGGCGCGGCTGTTCGGCCAGGCGATGCTGAGGCTGGACAAAGAAAGCGGCGGACAAAAGGGAGAGGCTGCATGACCATGGTTTGCTGCAGCATCATTCCGAATTCTTCGGTCCTAGCCATACCGCTGTTTGTGCTCTTGGGCGCCGCGGTTGCGCTCAGCATAGGGCTCTTGCGCGAGGCCTATGAGCGGCGGCGAGAGGAGAAAGATCCGGCTCCGCCGGATGGCCTTCCAAGCGCGGAGGATCTGGATCGAATGGCGGATGAAGAAGAGATTCGGAGGAGGACGGCGTGAACGAAATTCCTCGCCGGATCCGCATCGACAAGCTGACGCCGGCGGAACTTGCAATCCGCGATGCCGTGCTTGCCGTCGAAGCGGCCGGATGCGATCCGCGGCTGACGGACGCAGTCGTCCTGCTTGGCCAGGCGAAAGAAAAGGTGGCGGACTTTGTCGATGGCGTCGAAACGCCGAAGCGCGAGCGGTGGCGCATCACGGAAGATTGGCTGCGGGAGAACGGCTTCAAGTGGCATCAGCTCGAAGGCCAGGACAGGAAGCAGTGGCTTCTGTGGCTCGGCAGCGCGATCCGCGAGTCTTCCTTCGAGGATCTCGGCGTCGAGGTCGCCGAATGGCGTGACGGCTCCTGGTTCTGCTGGCTGCGCAGTGATTTCGCCCACCGTTACAGCCGATTCATCCATGTGCGGCATCTGCGTTTCGTCGACGAGCTCGCGGCTCTGATCGAAGGCGTGACCGGGCAAGAGTTCGATGCCTCTAACAATCTTTACGGCTCGATGCGGAAACCCAAAGACGCCGCTCGCCTGCGCGAAGAAGACCGGCGCACGGACCTTCTCTGGCTGAGGCAATCTCGTCACTGGCGCGAGATCGAGAAGGACGACTCGCGCGGCCAGGCCCTTCCGGAGCACCACGAATTTCACGAGAAAGCGCGAGGAAATGTGACGAACTTCGAGGGGCAGCATGCGCAGTTCGGCTGGATCGACGGCCGCATTCATGCCCCGAAGAAGAACGAGCTGGTCCTCTGCGCAGGTCCTGACGGCGTGAGTCTTTGCTTCGGAAGCTGGATCTGCTTGAAGAAGCTTCGCTGGTGGATGCCCCTGCCGAAGCCGCCGGCCGGAGATGTCAAGCACGGTCCTGCGCCGCAGGAGGAAGCATGAGGGAGTCGCTCGCGGCGGAGGCGATCCGCGAGACGGACGGCGCGGAATGCGCGGCGTGCGGAAGCCCGAAGCGGCGCGGGCATGCTTTCTGCCCGAGCTGCTTCCACGCGCTGCCCGGCGATTTGCGCAGGGCGCTTTGGAAGACGATTTCGGAAGGCTATGCGCTGGCATACGATGAGGCGAAGCAATGGCTCCGCGTGAACGCGAAAATTTGAGCAATCGAAGCAACGGCGGAAGCTCCAGGATGAAGTGCCCGGTGCACGTCGGAGCGCTGATGCGGCCGGAGATCAAGCCGTATCCGAAGTGGTCCTCGCTGACGGACAACGAAAGGAAGAAGCGCAATCGCGTGATTTGGAAGTGCCCGATCGAGGGATGCCACCGCGTGGAGGGCAGGCAAGAGGACTCGGACACTGAGTCGGGGGAACGCGAATGGAACTGAGCGCGGCGCGGGAAATGGCGGCGGAGATCGTGAGGGCGCTCCAGACGCACTGCGAGAGGATCGACATCGCGGGATCGATCCGCCGGGGAAGGCCAGACGTTGGCGACATCGACATCGTGGCGATTCCGCGGATGACGTCGGAGCAAGCTCTATTCAGCGTCGTCGCCGACGTCGGAGAGACCGACTTTTACCGCGAACTGATAACCATGCTGGATTCGATTTCGAGCGAAGGGCAAAAGGTCGTCCGCGGAAAAATGCGCGGCGTGCCCGTGGACGTTTACCTGGCGACTCCGGAGACATGGGCGACTCTTCTGCTCATCCGTACGGGATCCAAGGAACACAATATCTGGATGTGCGAGCGCGCCCGTGCTTGCGGAGGAAGGCTGCACGCCGACGGGGGCGGCCTGGACGTTCCCGGCCAGTACGATCCGATTTTACAGCGCACCGTGAACACGAAGCGCATCAAAGCGGAGACAGAGGAAGAAATGTTTCTGGCGCTGGGAATTTCGCCCGTAAAGCCCGAGCTGCGCGAATGCGCGGGCGGAGTGCCGGTTTGGATATCCGTTTCAGGGAAGGCCCAAAGAAACTGAGGGGGAAGGTGAGAGAACGGAAGAATCGAAAGGCAAAACTCGGAACTCTAACGCGGGGCTTTTCGCTCCGCGGCGGCGCGCTCGGACTGACGTTCCTGCTGGGCGCGCTCTTTTTGTTCTGCGGCAGCGGAGCGGCTCAAACGGTTCCGCATGTTACGGGAACGTTCAAGACGGCGGGGAACCAGACGCCGCTCGCCGCCGGACTGCGCTCGATCGCGACGATCGGCGCGACAGTGGTCTACGGGTCCGTCGATTTTCAGCCTTACGACTCGACCGGCAACAAGCCGACCAGGATCCTGTGCGGCGGCGTGACGTACATTCCGCAGAAGGTGCGGGCCTGGATCAAGGGCGACGGGACGCTTGTCGACAACGCGACGGGAGCGGCCGGAGTGGACCTCGTGCCGACGCAAGGCTGCACGCCGGCGGGGCTCGTGATGCGCGCGACGATCACGCTGGCTCCATCGAGCGACGGGCGAATCGCGAGCTTGACCTGGACGGAGGACAAAAGCCTTCCGCAGCAGGCGAGCGTGGACTGGGGATCGCTCGCCGCAGCGGGAATCACCGCGCCGACCTACACGGGCTACTCGACGATCGAGAACGGCGGCGTGGCGCTGCCGGCGCGAAGCATCCTCAATTTTCTCGGAGGCGGCTGCACGGACAACGCGTCGACGCTTGCGACGGACTGTCCGACCGGAGGCGGAGGAGGAGGCGCGACGATCGAGACGAACGGCGTGAGCAACACCTCGCAGGCCGTGCTGAACTTTCAGAATTCCTCGAAGATCTCGTTTTCGAATCCCGCGAGCGGCAACGAGCAGGCGACGATCGTGGCGGCCTCGATCCAGGATGCAGACCTGGCCGGCTCCATTTCTGCTTCGAAGATCAGTGGAACGGCGGAAACGCAGAACAACAAGAACGCAGCGAGCGGCTACGCGGGGCTTGACGCCGGCGGAAAGGTAGCGAAAGCGCAGCTGCCGGCGACCTCGGTGTTCACCGACCAGGCGAACTCCTACACGGCCGGAACAAAGCAGAGCGTGGCAAGCTCGGCGACGACCGCGGGACTCAATCTCGCTTCTCTCTCCGGTCAGCCTTCGACACCAGCTAGCGGAGATCTGAACAACAACGCCGGTTTCCTGGAACTCTACAACGGCGCGGCATGGAAGCGCGTAGCGTACACCGACTCGAACATCACGGGCACGGCGGCGGCGCTTGCGGCGAACGGCACGAACTGCGCAGCAACGCTTTTCGCGAAAGGCGTGGACGCGAGCGGAAACGCGGAATGCGCGCAGCCAGCGTTCAGCGATTTGAGCGGCAGCGCAACGGCGGCGCAGATGCTCGGGCTAACGAACGCGCATATCTATGTGGGCAACGGATCGAACCAGCCGGCGGACGTCGCGCTTTCTGGCGACGCGAGCCTCGCGAACACTGGCGCGATCACTGTCGGCAAAGTGAACGGCACAAGCGTGCCGACCAACGCAGCGGCGGACCAGGCGATCGTGACGACGGCTGCTGCGACCGGAGCCTGGAAGTCGTTGCCGGCCTGCAGCAATGCGACGACGGACAAGCTCATGTACGACACGGCCACGCACGCGTTTTCCTGCGGCACGGACCAGACGGGCGCGGCGGGCGGCGGGATCACGACGCTGAATACGCTGACGGCCACGACGCAGACCTTCGCGAAAACGGACGACACGAACGTCACCCTGTCGATCACCTCGAGCGCATCTACGCATACGTTCGCGCTTGGATGGACCGGACAGCTCGCGAACGCGCGCGGCGGAACAGGAGTGAACTCGAGCTCCTCGACCGGTGTGCCGCGCGTCAACGCCGGCAGCTGGACGTTCGACGCGAAGACTATCAACCTCGCGGACTTCTCGAGCACCGCGCCGACGGCGGATGGGAAGATCCCGATCTGGAACCAGAGCGCGCAGCAATATCAGCCGGGAGACCCGGTCGTAAGCTGGAACAACGGCACGGCGCAGACAGCCGCGTGGACCTCCGCGACGACCGTGGACTCGGCGGTGACGGCTTCGCTCACGAGCCCGGTGAATATGAGTCTCGTGATCGTGACCGTGCGGGCAAGCTCGACGATGACAGCTGGAACGCTGAACTTCGAAGCGGATGACGGAAGCGGCAATTTTTCCTTCCCCGTGGCATGCGATCGGCTGGACAGCGCGACGGTCGAAACGAGCTTCGCGCTGTCCGTGACGAACAAGGCGTGGCAGTGCAACGTCGCCGGCATGTCGCAGTTCCGCGTGCGGCTGAATCCGGCGATCACGGGAACGGGCACGGCGAACATTCGCGTAATTCCGACGACGGCGCCTGTCGAGGCGCAGACGACGGTGCAGCAGGCGAGCGGAGCTAACCTTCATGTGAACGTGGACAGCGCGCCGAATCCCATTCGCATTGACCCGACAGGGACGACGACGCAGCCGGTCTCCTGGTCCGGGCAGTCAGTGACAGTTACCCAGGGGACGGGAACGAATCTGCACATGGTC
>Ga0070741_10012718_pt1 | contig 15110 bp, 13 predicted proteins | sample Coa_R1_4_FD_66440 | JGI IMG/M metagenome (GOLD analysis project Ga0070741, IMG submission 66440) | Surface soil microbial communities from Centralia Pennsylvania, which are recovering from an underground coalmine fire - Coalmine... | ecosystem: Environmental > Terrestrial > Soil > Unclassified ... | reverse complement strand
GCCGGGCGCAAAAACCACCTCTCATTCGAAATCAGCGGGGCCGGTGGCTCGCTCTTCTGGTCACAAGAAGACCCCGAGCTGCTGTGGATTGGCAGGCGTGAAGGCGGCGACAGCATTCGAGTTAGGAATCAGGCCATGGCGCCAGATGAGTTCTTGCCGCCGGGCCACCCCTTCGGATGGAGGGACGCACTTCGGCGAAATCTCCGAAGCGTCTACGCCGCCATCGACGGCAAAGCACCCGCCCTTCCATTCGCCACCTTCGCAGATGGGCATCGGTCTCTCGTGCTCCTGGAGGCAGCCCTGGCTAGCTCATCAGCCGACGCAAGAGTCAGTGTTCGCGCCGACGGCCACATTGTTATGGGGAGGTAACGCATGCTCGACAAGGATCGTCTCGATCGTAGGATCTTCACTCGTCGCCAGGCCTTGAAGGCCGGCGGCGCAGGGTTGCTCCTGATTCCGGCCGCCGGCACCATCAATGCGATTTTGGCCGCGTGCGGACCGAGCGGCACGAGTGGTGGATCCAACTCCGTGGGCCGAGGTCCCGATCCGAAAGCCGCCCTGTCTCAACTTGCCGCGGGCAAGGTCTTCAGCACGGGTCCGCATGGTGAGCAGGCCGCTTCGGCCAGCGATGTCCAGCTTTCCACAGACGACATCGCAAAGGTCAAGGCCATGAATGCGACGGCTGCCATCTGTCTCCATTACGGCGGCAACGACTGGTCGACAGCCCAGGTGGCGGGACAGAAAGCTCGCATGGCCGAGCTGGGAATAACGCTGCTCACAGTCACTGATGCCAACTTCGACGCCGGCAAGCAGGTGACTGACATCGAGACGGTATTGGTTCGCAAACCGAACATCATCATCTCGATCCCCGTCGATCCCGTTGCCACTGCTGCTGCCTACAAGAAGGCAGCCGATCAAGGCGTGAAGCTGGTCTTCATGGACAACGTCCCCAACAATCTGGTGGCTGGCAAGGATTACATCAGTGACGTCTCGGCCGACAACTATGGAAATGGCGTCGCTGCCGGTTACATCATGGCCGACCTGCTCAACCGCTCGGGCAAGATCGGTACGGTGTTCCACGCCGCAGACTTCTTCGTCACCAAAGAGCGCTATCAAGGCTTCAAAGACACAGTCACGAAGAACTACCCCGACATCAAGATCGTCGAGGAGCAGGGGATCAGCGGCCCCGACTTTGCGGGCGACGCTCAAAAGGCGGCGGGCGCAATGCTCACGGCGCACCCTGACCTGCAGGCGATCTGGGCGGTGTGGGATGTTCCCGCCCAAGGCGTTATGGCCGCGGCAAGAGCAGCCAGCCGGCAAGGGCTGATGGTTGTGACCGAGGATCTGGGCCTGACGGCCGCCGTATCAATCGCCGCGAAGGGTTTTGTCAAAGGCCTGGGCGCACAGCGACCTTTTGACCAAGGCGTGACGGAAGTCAACTGTGCCGCCTATGGGCTTCTGGGCAAGCAAGCTCCCCCGTACGTTGCCTTGTCGGCACTACCGGTGACCCGCGACAACGTCCTGCAGGCCTGGCAGACCGTTTATCACGCGACAGCTCCCGACGATCTGCAGGCCGCTTTCAGCAAGTAAGAGGTGGGTCGAATCGTGAAGAGGGTAAACGTCGGGCTCATCGGCGCAGGCTTCATGGGCAAAGCCCATTCACTGGCTTACGCAGCGCTGCCGATGTATTTCTGGCCGCCGCCGGCGATGCCGGTTCGCCGTGTCATTGCCGACGTGAGCGAGGAGGCGGCGGCCGAGGCGGCGCAAAGGTTCGGGTTCGAATCTTCGGTCGGAGACTGGCAGCGGGTGATCGAAGACAAGTCGATAGACGTGGTCGACATCGCAGTGCCGAATGACATGCACCCCCAGATCGCTATTGCGGCCGCGGAGGCTGGCAAGCACATCATCTGCGAGAAGCCGCTGGCTCGCACGAGCGCGGAAGCGAGAGCCATGCGCGACGCTGTGGCCAAGGCTGGCGTCATCCACATGGTGGCGTTCAACTACCGGCGAACTCCCGCTGTGGCGATGGCAAAGAAGCTGATCACCGAAGGTGCGATCGGCCAGGTTCGCAACTTCCGAGCCACCTATCTGCAGGACTGGTCCGCGGATCCCAACTCACCGCTCTCTTGGCGTTTTCAGAGGGCTGTGGCTGGATCGGGAGCCCTGGGTGACATCGCCACCCATGCCCTCGACTTCGCTCGCTATCTGGTCGGGGAGATAGCAGCTGTGAATGCCGTGCTCAAGACCTACATCGCCGAGAGACCGCTTCAGCAAGGGGGCGTCGACCTGCTGGCTGCGGCGGCTAAACACAGCGATGGGGCGAAGGGAACCGTCGACGTCGACGATGAGGTGCTGACCATGATCCGCTTCGAAAACGGAGCCATCGGATCGCTCGAGGCGACCCGCAATGGATATGGCCGTAACAACTTCCTCACGTTCGAGGTGCACGGAACCGAAGGATCGATCTCGTTCAACTACGAACGCCGCGACGAGCTCGAAGTGTTCTTGGCGAACGATCCACCTGACCGTAGAGGCTTCCGGAAGATATACATGGGGCCGGCTCATCCTTACGGAGATGGCCTGTGGCCAATCCCTGCCTTGGGCATCGGATACGGGGAGACCAAGATCATTGAATGCCGCGACCTGATGGAGGCAGTCGTTACCGAACTGCTGCCTTCGCCCAACTTTGAGGATGGCTATCGGATTGCGCGCATCTGTGAGGCGATCACGGAATCCTCCGCGTCAGGCCAATGGGTCGCCCTGGGCGACTGAGGAGGCGTTGAGCTGGAAGCAGTGACCGTCGCTGTCGCAATGACGGACATCACCAAGAGATTCGTTTCGGTGCCCGTACTCAAGAGGACCTCGTTTGAATTGCGGGCTGGTGAGATCCATGCGCTCCTCGGCGGCAACGGCGCGGGGAAGTCGACCCTGATGAAGATCCTTACGGGTGTATACGCCCCAGACGGAGGCCAGATCGAGATCTATGGCTTGCCCGTCCACTTCCGCTCTGCTCGGGATGCGAAAGCCGCAGGCATCGCGATGATCTTCCAGGAACTCAGCCTGGTGCCGACGCTGTCTGTCGCGCAAAACATCTGCCTCAATCGGGAACTGCATACACGATTTGGCTTGATCGACGAGGCTGCGTGCACCGGGATCGCAGCTGAGACGCTGCAGCAGATGGAAGTTGACATCGACCCACGGCAGTCGGTCGCCTCGCTGAGTACGAGTCAGCGGCAGCTCGTGGAAATTGCCAAGGCGCTGTCCCAGGGCGCCCGCATCGTGATCATGGATGAGCCGACTGCTTCGCTTGCCTCAAATGAGGTGGACGTCCTTTTCAGCCTCTGCCGACGCCTGAAAGACCGCGGCATCGCCATCGTTTACGTCTCCCACCGTATGGAAGAAGTGTTTGAAATATCAGACCGCCTAACGGTTATCCGTGATGGGGTCAACGTACTGACCACTGAGACCGAAAAGGCGACTTTGGATGAGGTCGTCGCCCACATCGTGGGGCAGCGGGCGAAGAACGAATTTGCCTGGCACAGTCGAGCAGTAGATCGGACGCTCGAACCCATGGTCTCAGTGAGCCACCTCACCACAGACCGGCTGTCTGACGTCTCGTTCGACGTCTTTCCCGGCGAGGTACTTGGGGTAGCTGGCCTCATGGGCAGTGGCAGGACCCGGCTGCTGAGGACGCTATTTGGAATGGAGAAGGTGAGGGGTGGTTCGATTCGAATCGCCGGCCGGTCCGCGATCTTCGCCAGACCTGACCAAGCCATTGAACAGCACGTCGCCCTGGTACCCGAGGATCGCCGTTCGCAGGGCTTGATCCTGCAGCACGGCATTCGCGACAACATCATCCTTCCACTCTTGAAGAAGCTGTCGCGGTGGACATTCGTCGAGGACCGCGAAGGGAGCAAGCTGGTGCGCCGGCTGAGCGAGGACTTGAATATCGTCAGCGACTCGACCTACAAGCCGGTTGGCCTGTTGTCAGGTGGAAACCAGCAGAAAGTTGTGATCGCAAAGTGGCTCGGGGCGGGGGCGAACATCCTCCTTCTTGACGAGCCCACGGCCGGCGTCGACGTGTCGGTCAAGACGCAGATCCTGAGCATGATCCGCGACCTGGCTGATCAGGGCAAATCGGTGATCGTGGTGTCCTCTGAATTGCCGGAACTCCTCGCTGTGAGCGACCGCATCCTTGTTATGCGCGAGGGTCGCGTCCACAGGGTGCTCGAGCGACCAGAAATCGGGCGTACTGATCAGGCTGCGGGCGAATCGGCATTTGCCGGCGACGAAGAGTCGCTCCACCGGGCCTTGCAGGCGGTCTAACAGAAGTGATGGTCGACGACAAGGTGAGTCCGGCCTCCACCGCCAAGACTGAGAAACCGGCTGTATTGAACCTGGCCAAGCTGCGCTTCGAGTGGCGCCTGTACGTCGTCTACTTCGCCTTCGGTGTGATCTTCCTCACCTTCGCGGTCACACAGGCCGGCAACGGTTTCCTGACCGTGACGAACCTACTGAACATCGTCAGCGAGACCGCCAACATCTCGGTTGCTGCCGTTGCGGTGGCATTCGTGATCGGGGCTGCGGAAATAGACCTCTCGGTCGGAGCTGTCGCCGGCCTTGCTTCGGTCACGGCGGCCCTCGCAGTTGACCATTGGGGCCTTGCCCTGGGTGTCGCGTGCGGTCTGGGTACTGGGCTGCTAATCGGCCTCGTCAACGGCGCCTTGGTGACCCGAGTCGGCATTCCATCCTTCCTGGTCACGCTCGGCATGATGGGCGTCGCGAGCGGTATCGGCATGTGGATCACGAGCGCCGCACCGGTGCCCATCCAAAACGACCTGTTCAACGGCTTGTTCGGATCCGGCTTCCTGGGGCCGGTCCCGAGCTTGGTCATCTGGACCGCGATCGCACTCATCGTCGGGCACATAACGCTGAGGCGCACCTCGTATGGTCGGCGGATCCTGGCGACAGGAGGGAACGAAATTGCCGCTCGATTCAGCGGGATCAATACGCGCAACGTCAAATACGCAGCGCTTGCCGTGTCGGGTCTTGTGGCCGGCCTCTCTGGGCTGCTGTACGCGGGCCGGTACGAGTCTGGTCGTTACCAATGGGGGACGGGAGACGAGCTGTCCGTGATCGCCGCAGTCATCATTGGGGGAGCCAGCCTCTTCGGCGGGCAGTCATCGGTCGTGGGCGCCGTTGTCGGCGCCCTCCTGCTCACACTGATCACCAACGGACTGATCTTGATGGGCCTTGACATCAGCCAGGTCCAAGTGGCTCGCGGGGCCCTCATCATCCTGGCCGTTGCGCTGGCCAAACGTCGCCTAACTGCATAGCCGGTATGCGCACCCAAAGGAGCGGAGTATGAGCGTCGCCTGTCAGACAATCACGTGGGGTGGTGTTGTTGGTCATCCGGCCGGCGTCACCACGATCAAGGACCTCTGGTATCTGGCCTACGGCCCAGATGATGTTGCCATTCACGAAGTGGCCGAGGCGGGATATGACGGCGTCGAGCTGTTCGACGGGAACCTCCAGAGATTCGAGGCGTCACCTCAAAAGCTCGAGAAGCTTCTAGACGATACGGGCCTGGTCCTGCTTGCGGTCTACTCGGGTGCCAATTTCGTCTATGCGGACGTCCTGGATGACGAGTTCTATCGACTAGAGCGGGCGGCCAAGCTAGGACGTCGTTTTGGGGCTCGCTATCTGACCGTCGGAGGCGGTGCCATCCGCGCATCGGGCATCCGCGATGGCGACTTCGAATCACTGGGACGCGGTCTCGATCGAGTGGCCGAACTTGCGCGAGAGAACGGTCTGGAGGGGCTCTATCACCCTCACCTGGGGACCATCTCGCAGGATCCCGAGGGCCTGCACCGTCTCATGAAGCTGACCGATATCGCGCTCTGCCTCGACACCGCTCACATCGCCGCGGGGGGCGGAGATCCGGTCGAGATCGTGCGAACCTATCGCGATCGTGTGCGCGGCATCCACTTCAAGGACTATGCCGAGGGCCGATTCCTTCCTTTGGGCGAAGGCGAGCTCGATCTGCGAGGGGTTGCGGCAGTTCTCGGTGGAACCCATGAGAACGGCTGGTGGACTGTGGAGCTTGACGAGACAGATCGACCTCCCATCGAGGTCGCCAAGCAAAATCGCCGAGCTATTGATCAGTTGATCGGTGCTCCAGCCTGAGGCCACTCGTAACTGATCAGTCTCGTTGCCGAGGATGACGAGCTATCTGGGCGAGTCCCTAACGAGCGGGCCGCAGGCCGACTACCTCCGGATTCTTTGGGATGACCTAACCCGGGGGCGCGATTCCTACACGCACCACTACGATCGGTTAGACGTCAAGCGGCTTCGATCCACGGTTGAAAGGAGTTGTGGGATCTCGTCGCGCTCCTAAACGAGCTCGACCTTCCGCGCTTCTAATCCGAGGAGAAGCGTCAGTTGACAGCCTATCCGCTGGACTTCCGTGGACTTTGGCGGACGAATCGCCTGTAATCACTGTCAACTTTGAACTCGGGAACGACGGCCGTGGACCTGGTGGACCATGCGCAGCCGGCACGGCGTTCAGAAGGTCAGGAGTTCGAATCCCCTCGGGTCCACCAAATTACGCCCTGCGAGGCGGCCGTTAGGCGAGCGCTGCATCCCGCCAACGAGTTATTGACCAGCGAGGTCGACCCAATCGAAGTCGGCCGCCAGATTGCATGTCGGTCGCGTCCGACCCTGTACTCAATAGCCGCAGCGGGCAATGTAGGGTAGGACTTGAGTCTGGCTTCGAAGGAACGGGGTCCTGCCGCCTTTGGCGTCACGAGTTAACCCGACTGCCTGGGCTACTATCGCGCCTGTGCCTGCATTGAGGAGGCGAGATGGAATCAGGTAGCCTGCGCGCTTTTCTCGAGATTCCCTACGACAAGCTCGAGGAGATGAACCTGGAGGTCAAGGCCCAGCGACTGGCCAGGATATCCCCCGACGCCGCCAAAGAGCAGCGGCTCAAGTACCTGACCGACGAGAAACGCATCAAGGCGCTCACCGTCTGCTTCACCGACCTCGAGGGTCGTCTCCACATGCTGGACTACGACAAGAAGTTTCTGGTCAGGGCCGCCGACAACCTCACCTTCGACGGCTCCTCGGTGCGCGGCTTCACGCAGCAACACGAATCGGACCTGCGCCTGGTGGTCGACTGGCGTGCCTTCTACTGGCTCCCCGCCGACGTCTTCGGCCCGGGCAAAGTGTTGACCTTTGCCGAGGTGAGGTCTCGAGACGGCTCGCCCTACCCGGCCGACATGCGCACCCGGCTTCGGCTCTATACCGAGTCAATGTTCGCCAAGGACGGGACCGAGGCTCTGGTGGCGGTCGAGATCGAGGGCTTTATCTTCAAGGGCAAGGACGCGGAGCGCCGTTACCACGAGACCGGCAACTTCGATTTCGTCTCCACCGGCGGCTACTATCACTCCCTTCCTGGGGACGTGCTGCGGCGGTTCATCGACGGCGCCGCCGAGGTCCAGAGGACCATGGGCTTCGGCAACGAGAAGGACCACCCGGAAGTCGCGCCGTCGCAGTTCGAGATGAACTACGGGTACACCGAGGCGCTGATCGCCGCCGACCAAATCCAGCTTTACAAGCTGCTCTGCCGCCAGGTGGCCCAGAACATGGATCTGAGTGCCAGCTTCCTGCCCAAGCCGGTGACCGGCGTCAACGGCAGCGGCATGCACACCAACATGTCGCTGAGGCGTGGGGGCAAGAACCTCTTCTACGATCCGGGGGGCGAGGACAACCTGTCGGCCCTGGGCTGGGATTTCATCGAGCGGGTGCTCGAGGCCGCCCCGGACACGTGCCTGATCCTGAACTCCAGCGTCAACGCCTACCGTCGTCTTGATCCGCACTTCGAGGCGCCCAACCTGATCGAGGCTTCACCCATCAACCGCGGGGCCATGATCCGCATCCCTCTCGGTAACGAGGACTCGGCCCGCATCGAGGTGCGCTCCGTCGCCCCCGACGCGAACCCCTACCTGGCAATCTATGCCTTGCTCAAGGCGGGACTCGAAGGGCCGAAGCCCGACGCCGCCGATGCCGAGGGCAAGCTCAGCCGCACCCGGTTTCTCCCCGACAACATCCACGACGCCCTGCGCATCTTCAAGGCCAGCGAGTTCGCGAGCAAGGTGCTGGGCGAGGAAGTACACGCCAGGTTCGCCGAGCTCAAGCTTGCCTCCGCCGAGCGTTGCCCCACGGCCCTCGGATCGCAGATCAAGGTAGCCGAGGTCCAGTTCCACCATGAGGTCACCAACCAGTACCTCTGGAATTTGTTCTAGGCCTCAGGTGATCAGAGCCCCGGAGCGGCGAACAACACGTCTTTGTGCATTCACTATTGCAGTTGATGGCACCTGCCATTGCCGTTCCGCCTCCGTCGATCCTGATCACGACGGTGGCAGCGGATTGGCTTGACCCCGAAGTGAGCAATACCGCGACCTGGACGCCTCAGCCCGTTATCACAGCGGGCTTCGGTGTTAGGACCGTCGCATACCTCATCGACGCCTTCCTCCTCAGCTTTGTGGGAGGCGCTTTTCCGTACCTGGTCATCGCCAATTACTACACGAGCGGCGGCGGACCCAACCAGGGTCAGCAGGTCACCACGAGCACGAGCGGCTCGGTCCTGGTTTCGCTTGTCTACTTCCTCATTTTCTGGTCGCGTCTGGGGGGCGGGAGAACGCTCGGCATGCGACTGCTCGGACTCAGGGTGGTTCAGGTGGAGGACATGGCGGTTCCTGGAATCTTGACGGCATTCGTGCGCTGGATCGGCCTGTGGGTGTCCTTCGCATTCTGCTTCGTCGGCGTGATCTGGGTCGCCTTCGACTCACGCCACCAGGGTTGGCACGACAAGATCGCGAGGACGCTGGTCGTTCGTTCCTGACCGTGTGGATGCAAGGTATCCCGTCACGGGTCAATAAGGGGTGTGGGCAACGACTCGATTACCGTGCCCAGCGCTCTTGATCGCCGGCGTCTGTTCGACGGCCTATCCGGTCGACTTCGGTGGACTCTGTTGGACGGTCAACCTTGGGCATGGCATTCAGGAGGTCAGGGGATCGAATCCCCTCGGGTCCACCATTTGTCCTTGGCGACGACAGTTGGAGCGGGAGGAGGGACTCGAACCCTCGAGGACCTGCTGAAGCAGGCTGCCCAGCCTCTAGGCGTCTGCCCGCCCAACCAGAGTTTATGCCGCGCTTCGCAGACCTGGTAACTCAGCCAAATCGCATTGGAGTACGTGGCGACGAGGTGCTTCTCATGGCCCGAGATGGGCTACCCGGCGCCAGGTATTCGCTCTTGGGCGGCTACCGGCTCGGGGGCTCTCGCGCCAGCTCCTGCGACGACTGCTGTGAGTGCCATCCACCGACCGGGTGTGAGGCCATAGGTTCGCTTGAACTGACGTGTCATGTGGCTTTGGTCAGCGAAGCCGGCCTCTGAAGCAGCTCGGGCAAGTGATTGCCCGCTCTCAATCGCAGCGCGCGCCAGCGCCAGGCGGCGCAACGTACGGTATCGGTCGGGGCTCGTCCCATACGCCCATCGGAAGTGGCGAGCGATCGTGAAGCGGTCGGTACCGGCGATCTTTTCCAGTGTCGAGGCTGAGGTCTGCTCACGGGCGTGGGCCACGAGATAGTCGCGCGCGAGCGTGACCGCCCTGGTATCGATAGCCGCTTTCCGGCGATCGGGGCGGCCGCTTAACGAAACGAGGCCGTCCGCGACCGCGACCGCAATCTCAGCGGAGCTGAGCTCATTGATCGGCTCGTCGATATCGGCAAGCAGGGAGGCGATAAGTCGGGCCGCCGGCACGAGCTGCTGAATGGGATCGGCGACAAACGGCAGCGCGCGACCGGCCAAAGCGTCACGAATCAGCTCGGGTGGTATGTAGAGAATTCGGTAACCGAACCCGCCGTCGGTTCCCGCTGCGCCGTCGTGCGCTTCATCAGGATGCAGCACGTGGAGCTGACCCGGCAGGCAAACTCGGCGCGAGCCGCGGTAGTGAAACGTCTGCACGCCGGAAGTCGTGATTCCGATGGCGTAGGTGTCGTGCCGATGTGGCTCGAACGCGCACGTGGAGAGGTAGATCTCGGCGCGTTCGATCCCGTGCAAACCTTGTCCGAACCTGATCGAGTCCGATCGCCAGTTGCGGGATTGTTCAAGACCGCCGGCACCGATACCTCCTAGCGTCTGCGGCATGGGACAAAGGTATAGCGACCAGCAGTGACTGAGGTGCTTCTGGTGGATGTCATCCATTGGGGAGCGGTCGGGCCGTTGCTGTTCATTTCGCTGGCGATCATGGGCAGTCCAGGTCCCGCGACCATCAGCCTTATGGCCGCCGGCTCGGCCCACGGCGTGCGGCGATCGCTCCCGTACCTGATCGGAATCATCCTCGGCACAACGATCGTGCTCGTGGCGGTCGCGACCGGGATTACGGCCGCACTCCTAGCCGTCCCCGCGATCGGCTCCATCCTGGTCTGGATCTCGGTGGCGTACATCCTGTGGCTGGCCTACCACATCGCGACCGCACCGCCGCTCTCGGAACCGACCGCAGCCTCGAGCACGTTCTCGGTCGCGGGGGGAACTTTCCTCGGCATCGCGAACCCGAAGGCGTGGGTCGCAATCGCCGCAGTCTTCGCCAGCGGCCACCTCGCCGGCGACACGGCAACCGACGCTGCCGCCAAAATCGTGCTGCTGACCGCGATGATCATTGCGATCTGCGCGACATGGCTCGTCGCCGGCACTTCAATCGCGCCGTTGCTCCGCGACCCAGGTCGAGCCCGCCTGGTAAACGCCGCGCTTGCAGTGGCCCTCGTCGGCGCGACCGCGCTCGCGGTGCTTCATTGACACGCCCCGTCGCACGATCGTTCAAGACAGTCGGTATCGAGAGCTCCTACGGTCCGCTGTGTGACTCGACGGTCCTCGGGAGGAGGAGTCGTGCAGTTCGTCCCGCAGCCCAAACCAAATAGTGGAGAAGCGATTCATGGCAAAGACGGTCGGACCTTTCAGCCCCTGGTGTCGGATCGGACAGACGATCGCCACGTCAGGCCAGATCGGCCTGGGCGACGACGGGAAGCTGGTCGAGGGCGGCTTCGGGCCCGAGCTCGCGCAGACGCTCCGCAACCTCAGCAGCGTCCTCGCCGACGCCGGTGTTACAAGAGAGCAGGTCATCAAAGTCAACGTGTACCTGGCCGACATCGCGGACTGGTCGGTCCTCAATGGTCCCTACGCTGAGTTCTTTGGCTCGCGGTTCCCAGCACGGACCGCCTTCGCGACGTCCGCCCTCCCGCTCGGTGCCAGGGTCGAGATCGAGGCCTGGGCCGTCGTCGAGGAGACGCGATGAAGATCCGACTGCGACGACACAACACGTCCTGCAACTTGCTGAGCGCCAGAAGAAGCCTTCGCTGACCTTCCGGGTTCATCTGCGAGAAGTCGGGGCCGCCATCGAAGTATGACCAGGCTTCCCGGTCCGACTTTCGCGGCGCGGCGAGGTGTTTAGGCGCGTGAACCGCCGCGTCTCACACTTCGTCGCGGGTTGGCGCACCGGGCTCCCTCGACCCGTGCTCATCCTTCAAGTGGGAAACGCCCTCAACTACTTCGGTTTCGGGCTTGTTCTTCCCTTTGAGATCATCTATCTGCACCAGGTACGTGGCTTTTCAACGTCGATAGCCGGACTGGTTCTCGCGGCGACGGCGGGGACAGGCGCAATCGCCGCCCCGCCGACGGGAGGGTTGCTCGACCGGTACTCCGCCAAAGCGATCCTAGTCATGGGCCTGCTGGCGAGCACCCTGGGCTACGCCGGGTTCGCCTGGGTAAACAGTCCATGGCAGGCCTTTGCCTGCTCGATCGTCAGCGGAGCCGGAATCGGCGCGGCAGGGACGGCGAACCGGACATTGACCATCAGGTTGGTCAATCGCGAGCAGCGAACGGCCGCCTTCGCCCTCAACCGCGTCTCGGGCAACTTTGGCATCGGCTCCGGCGCGACCGTGGCCGGCTTCATCGTCGCATTCGCACAGCGGCTCAGCTCGTTCCAGGCGCTCTATATCTTCGACGCCGCCACCTACGCGCGTTCGCGCTGATCGTCCTCGCTGCCGTACCGAGCCCGCGAGCTGAGACCGTCACAGCGACAGACGCCAAGGCAACCGGCTTCCGTGCCGTCGCTCGAGATCGGCTCTTCCTCACCATGATCGGAGCGAACATCGTGCTGGTCGTCGTCGGCCACACCTTCTTCTCCAACATCCTGCCTCCATTTGCAAAGGCCCACACGCCGCTCGGCCCTGCCGCCATCGGGATCCTCGTTCTCGTCAACACGTCCTTCGTCGTGATCGCGCAGATCCCTGCGGTGCGCTTGGTGGCACGCATGCGACGCGCACACGCTTTCGCGGCGGCAAGCGCGCTCTTCGCGATCGGCCTGCTTGCGGTGCTGCTTGCAACGATCATCCCCTCGGAGCTCGCTGCGACTGGTCTCCTCGCCGGCGTTGCGATCGTCTTCGCGATCGGCGAATGCGTACACACCAACGTTCTCGGCCCACTGGTCGCGGACATGGCTCCAGCCCATCTGCTCGGCCGCTACCTGTCCCTTTACAGCCTGACCTTCAGCATCTCCCTGGCCTTCGGCCCGGCGATCGGTGGCTTTCTCCTGCAGACCTCGCCAGACGCCATCTGGTGGGGTGGCGCGCTTGCCGCGGTGCTGGCTGGAGCCGTCCTTCTTCGACTCGGTGGCCGCATTCCCGACCCACGCCGCGAAGCACAGTCGCGTCTTGCGTCGGGGCCAGAGGCCACGTGAGATCCTGCCAAAAGGAGCTCATGGGGTTTGCGCCGGATGAGCGGCCGCTTGCCCCCAAGGTCGTCGGTCGGCGGAGCCGCAGCATCACGTCGCGCTGCAGCGCGACGAACCAGCCGTCGTTCAGCCTGCTTGACTCCGCGCGAGTATCGGCGGACCGGCGCCCTGAACCGTGCCACACGAGGACATCGGCGGACCGTCAGCCTTACGAATGGCATTCAGAAGGTCACGTGTTCGAATCGCCTCGGGTCCACCAGTCCATACACTTCTCGAACACCGCCGCGCGGAAGCCGAAAGACCGGGTAGATCTCGCTCCGGCTGTGGACCCTGACCTCCGCGACTAGAGCCTGAAGAAGTCCCTTACGCTCCTGAGCGCTGCCTGACTCGATCGCTTCCTTGACCTTGTCACGGATCGACGCCAGATCATCGGCGGTCGGCTCGGGTATCTGCTCTCGATCCATGGCATGCTGCAGGTCGGCCTTGCGGCATCGAAGCTCCGCGATCTGCTCGCTGAGGGCTTGGAGCCGCGGGGCGCATTGCGCCTCAGGCATAGAGCCCGCTTCGAATGCGCGGAAGTAGCGCTCCGTGGCCTCCTCGGTCTTCCGGATCTCACCCTCTACGACCTCAAGCTGCTGTGCATGCTGGGGGCGATCTGCCTCGCTGCGGTGTCGAGCCTCGCGCACCGCCTCATCGATCAAATCGGAATCGGAGTAGGTTTCCACCAGCGCTTGTAGCACGGCTTCGTCTAGTGCCTCGGCTGGCAACCGCTCCGCATCACATCCGTGAGCTCCGGACCTCTGACGCGAAAGGCACGTGTAATAGCGGTAGCGACTGCGCTTGCCATGCGCTGCGGTTCCGCTGTACCGCTTGTCACAGCGCCGGCATGTGATCAAGCCGCCGAGCAAGTAATCGGTCGGGTTGGTACGTCGCTTCGAATGATCCTCGCCGCGCAATGCCAAGAGGTTGTTCGCAGCACTGAACACATCGGGCTCGACAAGTGCGACATGTGGAGCGGGATAGTGCGTGCCCCGGAAAAAGACCTGTCCTTGGTAGGACTTGTTTCGGAGCACTGTGAAGACCGAGAGGAACGTCCAAGGCCGGCCCGCACGTGTCCGATGTCCGCGCTCGTTCAACCAGACGGCTATGGACTTGGCTCCTAATCGCTTGTTGACATAGAGATCAAAGATGAGGGGAATGACCGGAGCCTCGCTTTCTTCTAACTCCAAGAATCCCGTCTCACGATTCACTCGATATCCGAACGGAATCGTGCCACCGCACCACCCGCCCCTGGCCGCCTTGCGCTCCATACCCGCGACGACTCGGTCGATCAGAGTCGCACGCTCGAACTCGGCGAAGACGCCAAGCATCTGAATCATCATCCGGCCGGCCGGGCTCCCGGTATCGAAGGGCTCAGTGGCGCTTCGGAACGTGACCCCCGCGTGATCGAGCTCATCGAGAATTTGCGCGAGACCGCGGACAGGGCGCCCCAGACGGTCGACTCGGTAAACGAGCAGCAGGTCGTAGCGATCCGTTCGGGCTTCGGTGAGGGCTTGCCGCAACCCGGGCCTCTCTACAGTGCTCCCGCTCATCTGATCGCTGAAGCGCCGCACCAACTCCCACCCGTCTTGGATCGTGACGTACGCTCCGAGGCGCACGGTCTGAGCTTCCAGCGAGTAGGGCTGATGTTCCTCGTCGGTGGAAATTCTCGTGTATGTGGCGACTCTCAACTTCTCACGACTCCGTTCCCCCGCCGTCGCCTTCGGTCATGGTGTCATCCACAGTATCCAGCGACAACCACCGCTCGAACAGAGGATTCGCTACCCTCGAGCCGGCTGGACTGAACTCGATCAACTCCATATCGTCCAGCCTCTCGAGCGCGCGCTTGGTCGGAACTGGGCAGAGCCTACCGGTCCACACTCGCTGACTAGACCGGTTTCGCGAGCCGATAACTGAATTCAACGGGGTGCTTGGTACCAGGGACCACAACCCCACGCTGGCGCGCGACGTCAGGGGGCGTCGTTTAATCACTGGATACCCAGTCCTATTCGGAGGTGGGCAGGTCCTCTGACCGAGACACGTGGGCAACTTCCAACACGAGGGCGGCATGGTCGGAGATCGCCGGACGGTCGGGACGACGCACCGGAGCGGCCAAAATGTGCCCGCCTACCTCTCGGACGTAACTGGCAGCGAGGATCTCGACTCCCGCGGGGCTCGCGAAACCATGGTCAAGGCGGAAGCCGTTGACTCGGCTCCACCAGCTGTACTCCCGGATGGCCGGGCTCATCTCGCGGAAGGCGTCGCGCCAGCCGGACCGACC
>Ga0070741_10012717_pt1 | contig 15111 bp, 12 predicted proteins | sample Coa_R1_4_FD_66440 | JGI IMG/M metagenome (GOLD analysis project Ga0070741, IMG submission 66440) | Surface soil microbial communities from Centralia Pennsylvania, which are recovering from an underground coalmine fire - Coalmine... | ecosystem: Environmental > Terrestrial > Soil > Unclassified ... | reverse complement strand
CGCCCGGTCGACGTGCGGATCCACAAGCCCGACGGCCGGACCGTCGCCCTCCAGGCGCGGCACAGCCTGACCGACGAGCACATCCACTGGTTCCGCGCCGGCTCGGCGCTGAACGCGCTCTCGTAAGCCACCGGCGCGCGCCGGGCGGCGGGGGCCCCGCCGCGGGCGCGGTCCCGGCCCGAGGAGGCGGCATGTCAGGTCGCGTGAAGATTCCGGCCGGCGAGAAGATCTCGATCGCGCACGGGAAGCTGGCCGTTCCCGACCGCCCGATCGTGCCGTTCATCGAGGGCGACGGAACCGGCCCCGACATCTGGCGGGCGGCGGTCCGGGTGCTGGACGCCGCGGTCGAGCAGGCGTACGGCGGCAGCCGCCGGATCGCGTGGGCCGAGGTGTACGCGGGGGAGAAGGCGCAGGCGGTGTACGGCCCCGACTGCCCGCCCAACCTCCTGCCGCGGGAGACGCTCGACGTCATCCGCGAGTACCTGGTCGCGATCAAGGGCCCACTCACCACCCCGGTCGGCGAGGGGTTCCGCAGCCTCAACGTCACGCTCCGCCAGGAGCTGGACCTCTACGTCTGCCTTCGCCCGGTGCGGTACTTCCGGGGCGTGCCGTCGCCCGTGAAGCGGCCGGAGGCAGTGGACATGGTGATCTTCCGGGAGAACACCGAGGACATCTACGCCGGCGTCGAGTGGCTCACCGGCACGCCGGAGTGCCAGCGGGTGGTGGACTTCCTGACCCGCGAGATGGGCGTCACCAAGATCCGGTTCCCGCGGACCTCGTCGATCGGTATCAAGCCGATCTCGGCGGAGGGCTCGGAGCGGCTCATCCGGGCGGCGATCCGTTACGCCGTCGAGCACGGCCGCCGGAGCGTGACCCTGGTCCACAAGGGGAACATCCAGAAGTACACGGAGGGGATGTTCATGAAGTGGGGCTACGCGCTGGCCCGGCGCGAGTTCCCGGACCGCACGGTCAGCTGGGAGGAGTGCGGCGGCAAGCCCCCGGCCGGCAGGGTCCTGGTGAAGGACGCCATCACCGACGCGTTCCTGCAGCAGATCCTGACCCGGCCCGACGAGTTCGACGTCATCGCCGCGCCGAACCTGACCGGGGATCTGCTCTCGGACGCGCTGGCCGCCCAGGTCGGCGGGATCGGCATCGCCCCCGGCGGCAACATCAACTACGACACCGGCCACGCCCTGTTCGAGGCGACGCACGGCACCGCGCCGAAGTACGCCGGGCAGGACAAGGTCAACCCCGGCTCGGTGATCCTCTCGGGGGAGATGATGCTCCGCCACATGGGGTGGACGGACGCCGCCGACCGGATCCTCCGGGGCCTGGAGGCCACCATCGCGCACAAGACGGTCACCTACGACTTCGCGCGCCTGATGGAGGGGGCCCGGGAGGTGCGGTGCTCCGAGTTCGGGACGGCCATCATCGAGAACATGCGGCGGCTCTGACCGGCCGGCGAAGGAGCGAGCATGGCGAGACCGAAGGTGACGGTGGTGGGGGCCGGGAACGTCGGCGCCACCGCGGCCCAGTACATCGTCGAGCGGGAGCTGGCCGACGTCGTGGTGACGGACGTGGTGGACGGCCTGCCCCAGGGCAAGGCGCTGGACCTGCTCGAGGCGGGCCCGGTGCACGGCTACGACTGCCGGCTGGTCGGCGCCAACGACTACGAGCCGACCGCGGGCTCCGACGTGCTGGTGGTGACGGCCGGGCTGGCCCGGAAGCCGGGGATGAGCCGCGACGACCTCCTGCAGAAGAACGCCGAGATCGTCGGCGGCGTGGTGACCGAGCTCGTCCGGCGCTCCCCCGAGGCCATCCTGATCGTGGTGACCAACCCGCTCGACGCCATGGCCCAGCTGGCCTACCGTCGGTCCGGGTTCCCCAGGCACCGGGTGCTCGGGATGGCCGGCGTGCTCGACTCGGCGCGGTTCCGGACCTTCATCGCCCGGGAGCTCGACGTCTCGGTCGAGAACGTGTCGGCGTTCGTGCTCGGCGGACACGGTGACACGATGGTGCCGTTGCCGCGGTACTCCACCGTGGCGGGCATCCCGATCACCGAGCTCCTCCCGAAGGCGCGCATCGACGCCCTCGTCCAGCGCACGGCGAACGGGGGGGCGGAGATCGTCAACCTCCTCAGGACCGGGAGCGCGTACTACGCCCCGGCCGCGTCGGTCGTCGAGATGGTCGAGGCCATCCTGAAGGACAAGCGGAAGATCCTGCCGTGCGCGGCGTACCTGGAGGGCGAGTACGGGATCAAGGGGCTCTTCGTGGGGGTGCCGGTGAAGCTCGGGCGGCGCGGGATCGAGGAGATCCTGCAGATCACGCTGACCGCCGAGGAGTCGGCGGCGCTCCAGCGCTCGGCGGCGGCGGTCAAGGAGCTCACGGACAAGCTGGGCGTCTGACCGCGAGCGGATCCAGGAGGGACGGGTGAGCGGACCGGGGGTTCGGGCGGAGGCGACGGCGGTCAGCGCGGTCGCGGCGAAGCGGCTGCCGGCCGGCGACGGGCGGACGCGGATCCAGGGGCCGATCCGCTGGGATCGGTGGTGGGTCGAGCCGGCGTTGATCGTCGTCGTGCTGGGCTCGTTCATCGTGTACTCGACCTGGGCGGCGCTGCAGAACGCGCACTACTACGCGGCGCCGTACCTCTCGCCGTTCTACTCGCCGTGCCTGTCGACCGACTGCCAGCACGTCACCGTCCCGCTGTTCGGGAAGCTCCCGACGCTGCCCATCCTGGGGGCGCTGTCGCCGGCGTTCCTGATCCTGTGGGGGCCCGGGGTGTTCCGCCTCACCTGCTACTACTACCGGAAGGCCTACTACCGCTCGTTCTGGGGCGCGCCGCCGGCCTGCGCGGTGCCCGACGTGCGGCCGCACTACTCCGGCGAGGTCCGCTTCCCGCTGCTGTTCCAGAACCTCCACCGCTACGCGTTCTACCTGGCGGTCGTGTTCATCGTGATCCTGACCTACGACGCGCTGCTGGCGTTCCGGTTCCCCGGCGGGCGGTTCGGGATCGGGCTGGGGACGGTGGTCATGTGGGTGAACGTGCTGTTCCTGGCCGGGTACACCTTCTCCTGCCACTCGTGCCGGCACCTGTGCGGCGGCCACGTCAACGCCTTTTCCCGCGCGCCGCGGCGGTACGCGCTCTGGCGGGGCGTGACGCGGCTCAACGAGCGCCACCCCACGTTCGCCTGGCTGTCGCTGTTCAGCGTGGGGCTCACCGACCTGTACATCCGCCTGGTCTCGATGGGGGTCCTCCACGATCCCCGCATCGTGTTCTGACGTGCCGGGACGCCGCGCGGACGGCCACCGAGGAGAGCGCGCATGAAGGGCCTGGACGGCTACGAGGTCCACGAGTACGACGTCGTCGTGGTCGGCGCCGGGGGCGCCGGGCTCCGCGCCGCCATCGAGTCGGCGAGCCAGGGCGCCCGCACGGCGATCGTCTGCAAGTCGCTCCTCGGCAAGGCCCACACCGTCATGGCGGAGGGCGGCATCGCTGCCGCGCTCCGCAACGTGTGGCCGGAGGACGGCTGGGAGGTGCACTTCCGCGACACCATGCGCGGCGGGAAGATGCTCAACAACTGGCGCATGGCGCAGCTCCACGCCCAGGAGGCGCCGGACCGCGTGCTGGAGCTCGAGCGATGGGGCGCGCTGTTCGACCGGACCAGGGACGGCCGCATCCTGCAGCGCGACTTCGGGGGCCACCGCTACGCGCGCCTGGCCCACGTCGGCGACCGCACCGGCCTGGAGATGATCCGGACGCTCCAGCAGCAGGCGGTGGCGCTCGGCATCGACGTGTTCATGGAGTGCACCGTCAACCGCCTGCTGCGGGACGGCCCGCGCGTCGCGGGCGCGGTCGGGTACTGGCGGAGCAGCGGGCGCTTCGTGGTGTTCAAGAGCCCGGCGGTCGTGCTGGCCACCGGCGGCATCGGCAAGTCCTACGCGATCACCTCGAACTCGTGGGAGTACACGGGGGACGGCCACGCCATGGCGCTCCGGGCCGGCGCGGAGCTGATCGACATGGAGTTCGTGCAGTTCCACCCGACCGGGATGGTGTGGCCGCCGTCGGTGCGCGGCATCCTGGTCACCGAGGGCGTCCGGGGCGACGGCGGGACCCTGCGCAACAGCACGGGCGAGCGGTTCATGTTCCGGTATATCCCGGACTTCTTCCGGGCCGAGACCGCCGACAACGAGGCGGAAGCCGACCGCTGGTACGAGGACAAGAAGAACAACCGCCGCACGCCAGACCTCTTGCCGCGGGACGAGGTGGCCCGGGCGATCAACGCCGAGGTGAAGGCGGGGCGCGGGAGCCCGCACGGGGGCGTGTTCCTCGACATCTGCACCCGGCGGAGCCCGGAGTACATCAAGCGGCGCCTCCCCTCGATGTACCACCAGTTCATGGAGCTGGCCGGGGTCGACATCACGAAGGAACCGATGGAGGTCGGGCCGACCTGCCACTACGTCATGGGCGGGGTGCGGGTGAACGCGGACACGACCGCCGCCCACGGCCTCGAGGGCCTGTTCGCGGCCGGCGAGGTCGCCGGCGGCATGCACGGCTCGAACCGGCTGGGCGGCAACTCCCTCTCCGACCTGCTGGTGTTCGGGCGCCGGGCCGGCCACCACGCGGCCGAGCACGGCCGGGCGTTCAAGGGCACGCTCGCCGTCGACGCGGCCCAGGTCGAGGCCGCCGTCCGCGAGATCACCGCGCCCCTGGAGCGGCGGACCGGCGAGAACCCGTACGAGATCCAGCGCGACCTCCAGCAGGTCATGCACGGCCTGGTCGGGATCATCCGGACCGAGGCCGAGCTGAAGGACGCGCTCGGGCAGCTGGAGCGGCTCAGGGAGCGGGCCGGGCGGGTCGGGGTCGAGGGCGGCGCGACCTACAACCCCGGCTGGCACCTGGCGCTCGACCTGCGGAACCTGCTGGACGTGTCGACTGCCATCGCGCTGGCCGCACTCGAGCGCCGCGAGAGCCGGGGCGGGCACACCCGGGACGACTACCCGAAGCCGGACCCGCGCTACGCCCGGGTGAACGTCGTCGTCCGGATGCGGGACGGCCAGATCGAGGTGAGCCAGGAGCCGCTGCCCGAGATGCCGGCCGAGCTGCGGGCTCTGTTCGAGGAGCACGCGTGAGCCCGGCCGGCGGGGCTCGAGGCCGGCCGGTCGTCGGGCGGGAGCACCCGCCCGGCGTTTCTCGCCCGGGTCGCGGTGGTGGGTCGCGCCGGGGCCGCGGAGCGCCGGGGACCGGTCCGGCCGGCGGGCCGGGGAGGGGAGGCCGATGACCGCCCGCGAGGTCTCGATGCACGTCTACCGCGGCGACCCGGCGGGCGGCGGGTTCCGCGAGTACCGCGTGCCGGTCGAGGAGGGGATGGTCGTCCTGGACGTGGTCCACCGGATCCAGGCCACCGCGGCGAACGACCTGGCGGTCCGCTGGAACTGCAAGGCCGGGAAGTGCGGCTCCTGCAGCGCCGAGGTGAACGGCAGGCCGCGCCTAATGTGCATGACGCGGATGGACATCTTCCCGCCCGGCGAGCCGATCACGATCGCGCCGCTGAAGACGTTCCCGCTGGTCAAGGACCTCGTGACGGACGTCGCCTTCAACTACGAGGTCGCGCGCCGCATCCCGGCGTTCCGCCCGGGGCCGCCCGAGCCCGACGGCACCTACCGGATGCAGCAGGAGGACATCGACCGCGGGCAGGAGTTCCGCAAGTGCATCGAGTGCTATCTCTGCCAGGACGTGTGCCACGTCATCCGCGACCACGAGGAGAACAAGCCGCACTTCTTCGGGCCCCGGTTCTTCGTGCGGCTGGCCGAGCTCGACATGCACCCGCTGGACACCCACGAGCGGCTCGAGCTGATCCGCGACCCGGCCGGCATCGGGTTCTGCAACATCACCAAGTGCTGCACCGAGGTCTGCCCGGAGCACATCCGGATCACCGACAACGCGATCATCCCGCTCAAGGAGCGGGTGGTCGACGACCACTACGACCCCCTCATGTGGCTGGTCCGGAAGCTGCGGGGATCCCGGCCCGCCGGCTGACATCTGCCCGGGCCTGGTCGGCTCCAATACCGCACACATGGGGTTCGCCGGCCGATATCGAGTCGCCCCCGGAGCGATCTCTTGCACCAGGAGGCTTGAAGTTTCGGGCCGACGCGTCGGCGCTGCAGAAGGAGAACGGACGTGCTGCGGTTCCTCGTCGTCGTCGAGCGGGCGGAGAGCAACTACTCGGCCGCTTCGCCCGAGCTGCCGGGCGCCGAGCACGTCACGGTCGCATGACCGCATGAACGTCCGCGCACGGACCGTTGGAGGGCGGCGGCCGGCGTGAAGGTCCACGAGTACCAGGCCAAGGCGCTCCTCCAGGAGTTCGGGGTGCCGGTGCCCCGCGGCGAGGTCGCCGCCACGGCGGAGGAGGCCCGCGCGATCGCCGAGCGGCTCGGAGGCCGCGTGGTGGTCAAGGCCCAGGTGCACGCCGGCGGCCGGGGCAAGGCGGGAGGAGTCCAGCTGGCCGACGACCCGGCGGGGGCGGAGGCGGCAGCCCGCCGGATCCTGGCGATGCGCCTCCGCACGCCGCAGACCCCGCCGGAGGGGATCGCGGTCCGGCGCGTCCTCGTCGAGGAGGCCTCCGAGATCGCCCGCGAGCTCTACGTGGCGGTCACGCTCGACCGGGCCCGGGCGACCCACGTGGTCATGGCGAGCCAGGCGGGCGGCATGGAGATCGAGGAGGTGGCCGCGGCCACCCCCGAGAAGATCGTCCGCGAGTGGGCCCACCCGGCGCTCGGCCTGCAGGCCTTCCAGGCGCGGGCGCTCGCGTTCGCGCTCGGCCTCTCGGGCGACCAGCACCGGGCGGCCGCCGCGCTCGTCCAGGCGCTCTTCCGGGCGTACCTGGCCCGGGACTGCTCGCTGGCCGAGCTCAACCCGCTGGCGGTCACCCGCGACGGGCGGGTCCTGGCGGTCGACGCCAAGCTCGGTTTCGACGACAACGCCCTCTTCCGCCGGCCCGAGATCCGCGCGCTCCGCGACGTCGGCGAGGAGGACCCGCTGGACGTCGAGGCGTCCCGCTTCGGCCTGAACTACATCAAGCTGGACGGCAACGTCGGCTGCATGGTCAACGGCGCGGGGCTCGCGATGGCGACCATGGACATGGTCAAGCTGGCCGGCGGCGCGCCGGCGAACTTCCTCGACGTCGGCGGCGGCGCCTCGGCGGAGCAGATCGAGAACGCGTTCCGGATCCTGGCCTCCGACCCGAGCGTCCGGGCCGTGTTCATCAACGTCTTCGGCGGCATCCTGCGCTGCGACCGGCTCGCCGAGGGGCTCATCGCCGCGGTGCGCCGGCTGGGGGTGCGGCTCCCGATCGTGGTGCGCATGGAGGGGACGAACGTCGAGCTCGGCCGGCGGATGCTGGCGGAGTCCGGCCTCAACTTCACGACCGCCGACGACATGGGCCGCGGGGCGGCCGCCGCGGTCGAGCTGGCCGGGCAGGCCCGATGAGCCCGCGGGCGTCGACCGGCCGCGCCGGGGCGGCGGCCGGCGCATGCGCCGGCGCCGGACCGGGTCCGTGTCGCGGGTCGGGGCGGCCGCCATCGCCTCTCGCCACGGTGCCCACCGATTCTCCATCGGAGCGCCCTCGCTGGTGCGGAGCCGGTTCGCCTCCGCGTCCCGGCCTGCCCGAGCCGGGCCGGCTCCGGGCACGGCGGACGCGCCGCGTCGCGGGCGGCCCCGGCGCGGCCCGGCGTCTCCTGCGGAGGTGGGACTTCGGCCACCGCCATCCAGGACGTGCGTGGCACGGGAGCGCGCGGTGAGCATCCTGGTCGATCGCCGGACGCGGGTGGTCGTGCAGGGGATCACCGGGCGCGAGGGCACGTTCCACGCGCTCCGCTGCCGCGAGTACGGGACCCAGGTGGTCGGGGGCGTCACGCCCGGCAAGGGCGGGACCGTCCACGAGGGCTTCCCGGTCTGGAACACCGTCGACGAGGCGGTCCGGGCCGCCGGGGCCGACTGCGCCCTCATCTTCGTCCCGCCGGCCGCCGCCGCGGACGCGATCATGGAGGCCGCCGCCGCGGGGGTCCCGCTCGTGGTGTGCATCACCGAGGGCATCCCCGTCGCCGACATGGTGCGCGTGAAGGCCTTCCTCGCCGGGCGCGCGGTCCGGCTGCTCGGCCCGAACTGCCCGGGCCTCATCACCCCGGGCCAGGCGAAGATCGGGATCATGCCGGGCCACATCCACCGCGAGGGCCCGGTCGGCGTGGTCTCGCGGAGCGGGACGCTGACCTACGAGGTGGTGCACCAGCTCACGCGCCACGGGCTCGGCCAGTCGACCTGCGTCGGGATCGGCGGCGATCCGGTGAACGGCACCAGCTTCGTGGACGTGCTGCGGCTCTTCCAGGACGACCCGGGGACCGAGGCGATCATGCTGATCGGCGAGATCGGCGGGACCGCGGAGGAGGAGGCGGCAGCGTTCGTGCGCGCGGCGGTGCGGAAGCCCGTGATCGGCTTCGTGTGCGGCCAGACCGCCCCGCCGGGGCGCCGCATGGGGCACGCCGGCGCGATCATCTCGGGCGGCACCGGGACCGCCGCCGCGAAGATGCGGGCCATGGAGGCCGCAGGCATCACCACGGTCCGGAGCCCGGCCGAGATGGGCGCCACCGTCGCCCGCGTCCTCGGTCGCTGAACCCGCTTCACCCCGGGGAGACGCTGCATGGCTGTCGAGCGCACGCTCACCATCATCAAGCCGGACGCGGTCGCGAAGGGCGTGGTCGGCCGGATCGTGACGCGTCTCGAGGAGGCCGGGCTCCGGATCGTCGCCGCACGCCTGGTCCGCCTCACCGCGGCCCAGGCGGCCGGATTCTACGCCGTCCACCGGGCGCGGCCGTTCTACGCGAGCCTCTGCCAGTTCATGACCACCGGGCCGTGCCTGCCGATGGTCCTGGAGGGCGACGACGCCATCCGGCGGCTGCGCGATCTGATGGGGGCGACCGATCCCGCCAAGGCGGCGCCGGGTACGATCCGCCGGGAGTTCGCCGCCTCGATCGAGGCCAACGCGATCCACGGCTCCGACTCGCCCGAGTCCGCGGCGTTCGAGATCCCGTACTTCTTCCCGGCGCTGGAGCTCCATGCCGGCTAGCCGGGGCGCGACCCCGGACGCGGGGCCCGGCGTGGCCCCGGGGGGCGGGCGAGGCGTGTTCGGCAAGCTCCTGATCGCCAATCGCGGCGAGATCGCGGTCCGCGTCATCCGCGCCTGCCGCGAGGCGGGCATCCGCAGCGCGGCGGTCTTCTCGGAGGTCGATCGCGACGCCCTCCACGTCCGCATGGCCGACGAGGCCTACCCGATCGGACCGGCCCCGGCCGCCCAGAGCTACCTTGCCATCGAGCGCGTGGTCGAGGCCGCCCGCCGGAGCGGCGCCGAGGCGGTCCACCCCGGCTACGGCTTCCTGTCCGAGCGCGCCGCGTTCGCGGAGGCGTGCGGGGCGGCCGGCCTGACGTTCGTCGGGCCGCCGCCGGCCGCGATCGCCGCGATGGGGGACAAGACCGCGGCCCGGCGCGCGGCGCTCGCCGCCGGCGTGCCGGTGGTCCCCGGGACGCGGGAGCCGGTGGGCTCCGACGCCGAGGCGCACCGCGCGGCCCGGGAGCTCGGGTACCCGGTGATGATCAAGGCCGCGATGGGCGGCGGCGGCAAGGGGATGCGGCGGGTCGCCGATCCGGCCGAGCTCGACTCGGCGCTCCGTCTCGCCCGGTCCGAGGCGGGCTCGGCGTTCGGCGATCCGGCGGTCTATCTCGAGAAGGCCCTCGTCGAGCCCCGGCACGTCGAGATCCAGATCCTCGCCGACGCGCACGGGCAGGTCGTGCACCTGGGTGAGCGGGAGTGCTCGATCCAGCGGCGCCACCAGAAGCTCGTCGAGGAGGCGCCCTCGCCGCTCCTGGACCCCGCACTCCGGGCCGAGATGGGCGAGGCGGCCTGTCGGCTGGCCGCCTCGGTCGGGTACCAGAACGCGGGGACGGTCGAGTTCCTCGTCGACGCCGACCGCCGGTTCTACTTCCTGGAGGTGAACACGCGCCTCCAGGTCGAGCACCCGGTGACCGAGCTCGTCACCGGGATCGACCTGGTGCGGGAGCAGCTCCGGCTCGCGGCCGGCGAGAAGCTCGGCTACGCGCAGGGCGAGGTCGCCGCCCGGGGGTGGGCGATCGAGTGCCGGATCTCCGCCGAGGATCCCGCGGCGAACTTCATGCCGTCCCCGGGCCGGATCACCGCCTGGCGCGCGCCGGCCGGCCCCTGGGTGCGGGTCGACGCCGGGGTGGACGCCGGGGCGACGGTGCCGCTCGAGTACGACCCGCTGATGGCCAAGCTGATCGTCTGGGGGCCCGACCGCGACGAGGCGGCCCGGCGCCTGGCTCGCGCGCTGGACGAGTTCGCGGTGACCGGCGTGCGGACGACGCTCCCGTTCCACCGCGCGGTCGTCCGCCACCCGGACTTCCTGGCCGGCCGGCTCTCGACGGCGTTCATCGAGCGCGCGTTCCCGGCCGGCCTCGGCCTCCCGGCGGGGTCGCCCGGGCGGGCGCGCGTCGCGGCCATCGCCGCCGCGCTGCGCGCGCGCGACGAGGCGCAGGCGCCGGCGCCGCCCGCCGCGAGCGGCCCGTCCGCCTGGGCGCTGGCCGGCCGGCCCGGCGCCCGCGCCCGCCGCCGGTGAGGCCCCCCGCCCGCCCGCGCGCCGGCCGGGCGCGGCGGCGCCCGGTCGCCAGGCCGGGGGACCCCCGGGGACCCGGCCGGCTCGTCCGCCGCGCGGGCGGCGAGAGGCGCGGCCCCGCCCGCGGGCGGCGGCGATGACGACTCGCCGCTACACGGTGGAGGTCGACGGGCACTCGTTCGCGGTCGAGATCGACGACGGCGCGGGCGCCCTCGAGGTCCGTGTCGACGGCGAGCCGATCGCGGTCGAGGGGCGCGTCCCGCGGGCCGGGGCGGGGACGCTGCTGGTCGGCGCGGCCGCCCACGATCTCCAGGTCGGGAAAGGAACGGGCGCCCTCTCGATCGCGGTCGACGGGGAGACGTTCGAGGTGCGCGTCCGGGCGGGAACCGGCGCGGCCGCCGTCGGCGGCGAGGGGACCGCGGCGGCGGGCGCGGGGCAGCGGCTGGTGGCGCCGATGCCGGGCAAGGTCGTGGCGGTGCTGGTCGAGCCGGGGCAGGCGGTCGAGCCGGGCGCCGGGCTGGTCGTCCTCGAGGCGATGAAGATGGAGAACGAGTTCCGGGCGACCGTTGCCGGCACCGTGACGGAGGTCGCGGTCCGGCCCGGGCAGGCGGTCAACGCCGGCGACGTGCTGGTGGTGATCGGCTGAGGGAGGCCGCCCGGCGACGTTCCCGCCCGGCTGGCGGCGGCCGCGACGCGGGTGACGCCCATCACGCCGGATCGCCGCGCCGGCCCGGCCGGCCGGGCGAGGGGGCCGGCTTGCCCGAGCCGCGCACGATGGCGCGCCCGTGCCGCCCGTGCCCGGGCGGCGCGCCTTGACCGCTGCCGGGGGCCGGCATAAGATCGGGCCACGATTTCGGGCCCTTTCCGCGCGCGACCTCGGCGCGTGGCCCCGGCTCCGCGCGCGGATTCCCTCGGCACCCCGTGACCCGGGAGGAGAGCCGCCATGGACGAGCGTGAGCTGAGGCACTGGATCGACCGCGTCAAGGACGGCACCATCAGCCGCCGGGACTTCACCCGGATGATGGTCGGGGCGGGCCTCACCGCGCCGCTCGCCGCCCAGATGCTCGCCTCGGCCGGCGTCGCCCAGGCGCAGCCGAAGGGCTTCACGCCCACCAAGCGCGGCGGCGGCGGCGCGGTCCGCGTGCTCTGGTGGCAGGCGCCGACCCTCCTCAACCCGCACTTCGCCAACGGCACCAAGGACCAGGACGGCTCGCGCGTCTTCTACGAGCCGCTGGCCTCGTTCGATCCGGACGGCAACCTGTTCCCGAACCTGGCCGCCGAGATCCCCACCGTCCAGAACGGCGGCGTCGCCAAGGACGGGACGGCGATCACCTGGAAGCTCAAGCGGAACGTGCAGTGGCACGACGGGAAGCCCTTCACCGCCGACGACGTCGTCTTCAACTGGGAGTACGCCACCGACCCCGCCACCGCGGCGGTCACGTCGGGGGCGTTCCCGGCGGTGGTGAAGGTCGAGAAGGTCGACAGCCACACCGTCAAGGTCACGTTCAACAAGCCGCAGCCGTTCCCGTACACCGCCTTCTGCGGGCCGACCGGCCAGATCGTGCCCAAGCACCTGTTCGAGCCGTACAAGGGCGCCAAGTCGCGGGACAACCCCGCCAACCTCAAGCCGGTCGGCACCGGCGCCTACCGGTTCGTGGACTTCAAGCCGGGCGACGTCGTCCGGGCCGAGCTCAACCCGAACTACCACGTCCCGAACCGGCCGTTCTTCGACACGATCGAGATGAAGGGCGGCGGCGACGCGACCTCGGCGGCGCGGGCCGTCATCCAGACCGGCGAGTACGACTTCGCCTGGAACATGCAGGTCGAGGACGAGATCCTCAAGCGGATGGAGCAGGGCGGCAAGGGGCGCGTGAACATCGCGCTGGGCGGCGACATCGAGCACATCCAGCTCAACAACACGGACCCCTGGACGGAGGTCGACGGCGAGCGGTCCAGCCCGAAGTCGAAGCACCCGCTCCTGAGCGACCCGGCCGTGCGGCAGGCGCTGAACCTCCTGGTGGACCGCGGCTCGGTCCAGGAGCAGCTCTACGGCCGCCAGGGGCAGGCGACCGCCAACTTCCTGAACGCGCCCGCCAAGTTCGCCTCGAAGAACACGAAGTGGGAGCTGAACCCCGAGAAGGCCAGTCAGCTCCTGGAGGCGGCCGGCTGGAAGAAGGGGTCGGACGGGATCCGGGCCAAGGACGGCAAGCGGCTCAAGTTCGTGTACCAGACGTCGATCAACCCGGTGCGGCAGAAGACCCAGGCCATCGTGAAGCAGGTGGCCGCGAAGGCGGGGATCGAGATCGAGATCAAGTCCGTGGTCGCGTCGGTCTTCTTCGCCTCCGATCCGGCGAACTGGGACACGTACCCGCACTTCGGGACCGACCTGCAGATGTACACGACGACCATGACGCACCCCGATCCCCAGCGGCTCATGGACCAGTTCACCTCGTGGGAGGTGTCGTCCAAGGAGAACAAGTGGCTCGGGCGGAACCCGACCCGGTGGCGCAACGAGGAGTACGATCGGCTGTTCCGCGCCTCCGAGGCGGAGATGGACCCGGTCAAGCGCGCCGCCCTGTTCATCAAGATGAACGACCTGCTGATCCAGAACGTGGTCGTGATCCCCGTGATCTGGCGCGCCAAGGTCACCGCCATCTCGCACAAGCTGAAGGACACCGACGTCAGCGCCTGGGACTCGGACCTCGCCACCCTGCCCTACTGGCACCGGGAGGCCTGAGCCGGGGCACTGGGAGGGTTCGCCGGGCGGCCGGCCGGACCGACCGACCGGCGGCCCGGCTGATCGGCGGCCGGGCGGTCCGATGACTGTCGACCCGGCCCGCGGCGTGTTCGCGGGCCCGGTCACCACCCGCCGCCCTGCGGCGCGAGCGGGTGCGCCCGGTGGTCGGCCGGCCGGCGCCGGGCGTCCGGCGGGACGGGGCTCGCGTCCGTCCCGCGCGGCGAGGGCGAGCCGCGGATGCGCTGCGGCAGCTTCGCGACGCCGCGCGGCAGCGGCAACTCCGGCTCCCGCCGGCCTCCCCGGGGCCGCGCCGACTCCGGGCCGTGGCGTCGGCGCCCCGGGCACCCGGGAGGGGCAGGGATGGACGAGCGCGAGTTGCGGGAGCGGATCGACCGCGTCCGGACGGGCGCGCTGACGCGCCGCCGGTTCGTCCAGGCCTTGGCCGCCCTCGGCGTGGCGGCTCCGCTGGCGGGGCAGCTCCTCCCGTCGCGCGCGGCCGCCCAGACCCGGCCGGCGTTCGCGCCGTCGCGCCCCGGCGGCGGGGGCGAGCTGAAGGTCCTCTGGTGGCAGGGGCCGACCATCCTGAACCCCCATCTGTCGATCGGCGTGAAGGACGGCGACGGCTCCCGGATCTTCTACGAGCCGCTCGTCTCCTTCGACCCGGACGGGAACCTGGTGCCGATCCTGGCCGCCGAGGTGCCGAGCCTGCAGAACGGCGGCGTGGCCCGCGACGGGCTGTCGGTGACCTGGCGGATCAAGGGGAACGTCCAGTGGCACGACGGCAGGCCCCTCACCGCCGACGACTTCGTGTTCACGTGGGAGTACGCGGCCGACCCGGCGACGGCGGCGGTCTCGGCCGGCACCTACAAGGATGTCGCCCGGATCGACCGGCTCGACTCCCACACGATCCGGATCGTCTACCGGAGCCCGAACCCGGCCTGGTTCCAGACCTTCGGCGGGACGCTCTGCGTCCTGCCGAAGCACGTGTTCGAGCCGTTCCGCGGGACGCGGTCGCGCGAGGCGCCGGCCAACCTGCGGCCGGTCGGCACGGGGCCGTACCGCATCGTCGACTTCCGGCCCGGCGACCAGATCCGGGCCGAGCGGAACCCACGCTACCACGACGGCCACTGGCCGTTCTTCGACCGCCTCGAGCTCAAGGGGGGTGGGGACGCGGTCTCGGCCGCCCGGGCGGTCATCCAGACCGGCGAGTACGACTTCGCCTGGAACATCCAGGTCGAGGACGACCTGCTCCGGCGCATGGAGCAGGGCGGGAAGGGGCGGACCGACATCGCCCCGGCGGCGGGGATCGAGCACATCCTCTGCAACTTCGCCGACCCCTGGAGCGAGGTCGACGGCGAGCGCGCGAGCCCCCGGTCGCGGCACCCGTTCCTCACCGATCCCGCCGTCCGCCAGGCGCTCGCCCTGGTGGTCGACCGCGCGGCGATCCAGGCGCAGCTCTACGGCCGGCAGGGGCAGGCCACCGCCAACTACCTGAACGCGCCGCCCCGCTTCCGCTCGCCGAACACGCGCTGGGAGTTCAGCGTCGACCGGGCCAACGCCCTCCTCGACCGGGCCGGCTGGCGCCGCGGCCCCGACGGGGTCCGCGCCCGCGACGGCCGCCGGCTCCGGATGGTGTTCCAGACCTCGATCAACCCCGTGCGCCAGAAGACCCAGGCGATCGTCAAGCAGGCGGCGGC
>Ga0070741_10012716_pt1 | contig 15112 bp, 14 predicted proteins | sample Coa_R1_4_FD_66440 | JGI IMG/M metagenome (GOLD analysis project Ga0070741, IMG submission 66440) | Surface soil microbial communities from Centralia Pennsylvania, which are recovering from an underground coalmine fire - Coalmine... | ecosystem: Environmental > Terrestrial > Soil > Unclassified ... | reverse complement strand
ACCTCGACGCCGGCGAGCTGCGTGTCGGGCCGTGCGAGGTAGAAGAACTCGAAGATGCAGAGTGCGCCGCCGTCGGCCGGCTCGACCGCGCGCACGCTGCGCAGCCCGTGCTCGTCGATCAACACCGCCTCGCCGCGCTCCACCTCGCGGACGAGCTCGGCGCCGACGAGGTCGAGCGCGCACGACTCCGAGGCGACGACCCAGTCGTCGTGGATGCGACCGAGCACCAACGGCCGGAAGCCGTACGGGTCGCGGCACGCGATCAGGGTTCCCTGCGAGAGGGCGACGACCGAGTACGCACCTTCGAGCCGCGTCATCGTCTTCGCGACGGCCTCGTCGAGCGGCGACTCGTCGTTCGCGATCAGCGCCGCGATCACCTCGCTGTCGGAGGTCGCGCGCAGCGTGACCCCCTCGGCGCGCAGCTCCTCGCGCAGTGCGTGCTCGTTCACGAGGTTGCCGTTGTGCCCGAGCGCGACGGTGCGGGCCCGGCCGTGCTGCACGAGCGGCTGCGCGTTCGACCACTGCGACGAGCCGGTGGTCGAGTAGCGCGTATGCCCGATCGCGACCTGGCCGCGCAGGCCGTGCAGCTTCTGCTCGTCGAAGACCTGCGTCACGAGCCCGAGGTCGCGCAGCGCCGTCAGCCGGCCCTGCTCGGAGACCGCGATCCCGGCGGACTCCTGGCCGCGGTGCTGCAGCGAGAAGAGGCCGAAGTACGTGAGCCGCGCGACGTCGCGCTCCGGCGCGTAGACCCCGAAGACGCCGCACATCAGCGGACCTCGCCGATCTGGACGAAGCCGCGCGAGCCGAGTCTCGCCACCTGGTTGCGGGGCGTGGCCAGGATGGCCGCGCCGCTCTCGGGCTCGGGCGGCAGCTCGACGTCGACCTCCCGGCCGCTCCAGCGGGCGGCCTCCGCGAGCGCGTGCTCGAGCCCGCCGTAGCCGACGTCGTGGCAGAGCGAGAGGAGCGGCGCCGCCTTCCAGAGGAAGCGGACGAGCGCAGCCTCGGCGGCGAGGCTCGGCTCGGGCGCGGCCGCGAGCAGCACCACGTCGCCGGGCTGCCACGCGCCGGGCACGAAGCGGACGTCGGGGACGAGTCCGACGCAGCCGACGACAGGCGTCGGCGGGATCGAGCGGCCGTCGGTGTCGTTGTAGAGCGACACGTTCCCCGAGACGACCGGGAGCCGGAGCGCTTCCGCCGCCTGCGCGATCCCCTCGATCGCATGGGCGAGCTCCCAGGCGATCTCCGGCTTCTCGGGATTGCCGAAGTTGAGGCAGTCCGTGAGGCCGATCGGCTCGCCGCCCGCGCATGCGACGTTCCTCGCCGCGCCGAGCACCGCCTGCACGCCGGCCGCAAACGGGTCCCGCTCGCCCGGCCGCGGGCCTTGGAGCGACACCGCGAGGCCGCGCAGCGACGGCCGCAGCCGCAGGACGCCCGCGTCGAGCCCCGGCCTGCGCACCGTGCGCGAGCCGACGAGCTGGTCGTACTGCTCGACGACCCAGCCCTTGTCGGCGCGGTTCGCCTCGCTCAGCGGCTTGCGCTCGCGCGGCCACGCGTCCGGCTCGGCTTGCTCGACCTCGTAGCGCGGGCACTCGTCGGTCAGGAGCGAGGCCGGGATCGAGCCGACGACGTCGTCGGCGAAGAAGGCGCGCAGCTCGCCGTGGGGGGCGACCTCGCCGATCGGCGTGCACGGCAGCTCCCAGCGCGCGCAGATCTCGCGCACCGCGTCGAGCATCTGCGGCCGCACGACGGCGACCATCCGCTCCTGCGACTCGGAGATCATGATCTCCCACGGCTCCATGCCCTCCTCGCGGAGCGGCACGCGGTCGAGGTGCACGTCGATGCCTGCACCCTCGCGGGCCATCTCGGAGAGCGCGGAAGCGAGGCCGGCGGCGCCGCAGTCCTGCAGCGACTCGACGAGCCCCGACTCGACGAGCTCGACCGACACCTCGATCAGCTTCTTGCCGGTGAACGGATCGCCGACCTGCACCGACGGACGCTTGTCCACATCCTCCTCGCCGAGCTCCTGCGACGCGAGCACCGAGGCGCCGCCGATCCCGTCGCGACCGGTCGTCGCGCCGTACAGCACGACCACGTTCCCCGGCCCCTGCGCCTTCGCCGACTGCAGCCGGCCGGGGTCGAGGAGCCCGACGCACATCGCGTTCACGAGGCAGTTGCCGGCGTACGCCTCGTCGAAGACGGTCGCGCCGCCGACGTTCGCGACGCCGACCGAGTTGCCGTAGCCGCCGATGCCTGCGACCGCGCGCTCGAAGTGCGGATCGGGCGCGCCGAACCAGAGCCCGTCGAGCAGCGCGACGGGCCGCGCGCCCATCGCGACGATGTCGCGCAGGATCCCGCCGATGCCGGTCGCGGCGCCCTGATACGGCTCGACCGCCGACGGGTGGTTGTGCGACTCGACCTTGAACGTGACCGCGACGCCCTCGCCGAGGTCGAGCACGCCCGCGTTCTCGCCGGGCCCCTGCAGCACGCGGTCGCTCCGCGAGGGCAGCCGCTTCAGGAGCGGCGCCGAGTGCTTGTAGCCGCAATGCTCCGACCAGAGCAGCGAGAAGACCGCGAGCTCGAAGTGGTTCGGGTCGCGGCCGAGGAGCTCCCGGATTCGTTCGGCTTCCCAGTCGGTGAGACCGAGCGCGCGGTGGAGCGGCTGTTCCGCGACCTGCGACAGGTGCCTCAGTCTAGCCGCGGCCCCTGACGGCCGCGGTTCCTCTAGCCTCGCAGCGTGGCGCGGCTCTACCCCGTGTACCTCGTCGTCCTCGGCGCGATCTGGGGCTCGTCCTACCTCTTCATCAAGGTCGGCGTGCGCGACCTCTCGCCCGCGATGCTGATCGAGATCCGGCTCGCGTGCGCGTTCCCGGTGCTCGTCGCCTACGCGCTGCGACGGCAGGGATGGGGCGCGCTCCGGCGTGCGTGGCGCCCCGGCATCGTGCTCGGCGTGCTGAACGCCGCCGTGCCGTTCACGCTCATCGCCTGGGGCGAGCGCTACGTCGACTCCGGCACCGCGGCGGTGACGAACTCGTCCGTGCCGATCTGGCTCGCGGTCCTCGCGGTCTGGTTCGTGCCGAGCGAGCGCTCGAGGGGCCTGCGCGCCGTCGGGATCGTGCTCGGCCTGGTGGGCGTGGCGATCCTCGCCGGCGTGCACCCGCCGGGCGGCTGGAAGGGCGCGCTCGGCACCGGCGCGATCATCCTCGCCTCGATCTCATACGCTGCCGCGAACCTCTACGCCGGCCGTCGCATGGCCGCGGGCGGGCCCGTGCTCGCCGCGGCGTCGATGACGATCGCCTTCGTCGTCCTCGCGCCGCTCGCGCTCGCGACGCTCCCCTCGCACGTGCCCGGCTGGAAGCCGATCGGGTCGGGCGTCGTGCTCGGCCTGCTCGGGACGGCGATCGCCCAGATCCTCTCGTACCGGATGATCGGGATCTACGGCTCGGCGCGCGCGGTGCTCGTCGCCTACTTGCTGCCGCCGTTCGCGCTCTTCTACGGCGCCGTCTTCCTGAGCGAGTCCGTGACGTGGCAGAAGCTCGCCGGGCTCGTGCTGATCCTCGGCGGCGTCGTGCTCGGCTCGGGCGCATGGGAGTGGCGGCGCCGGCGCGAGGTGGTCGCCGCACCGTGAGCGTCTCGCTCCGCCGGGCGCGTCCGGACGACGCCGACTTCCTGCTCGAGCTCGTGACCGACGAGGACACGCGTCCGTTTCTGAGCACGCGCGCCGGCGAGTCGCGCGAGGCGGTGCTCGCGGAGATCGACCGGTCGGAACGCGAGCCCGAGGAGTTCGGCTGGTACGTCGTCGAGGTCGACGGCGAGCGCGCCGGCTGCGTCGCGTTCCACACGGTGAATGCGCGCCACCGCATCGCCGACGCCGGCCGGTTCGCGATCGCGCCCGCGTTCCGCGGCGGCGGCGTCGGGCTCCAGGCGGCGCGGCAGTTCCAGCGGCTGCTGCTGCGCGAGCTGGGGTTCCATCGCATCGAGCTGCAGGTGTACGGCTTCAACGAGCGCGCGATCGCGCACGCGGAGGCCTCCGGCTACGTCTGCGAGGGCGTGAAGCGGCGCGCGTACCTGCGCCACGGCGAGTGGCAGGACGCCGTGCAGTTCTCGCTGCTCGCGGACGAGCTCCCCGACTAGTACGTGAGCCCGTGCCCGAACGGGAAGAGCGGGTCCTTCGAGTCGAACGGGACGTCTGGGCGCTGGCTCAGCACCGCCGCCGTCGACGACGGGAGCTCGAACGGCAGCCTCCCGGTCGGCGCGAAGCGGCCGAACACCGCGTCGAGCACCGCCTCGTCCGAGGCGCCGAAGCTCGCGAGCAGCGCCGCCGCCCCCTCTGCGATCTCCGTCAGCACGGCGGCCCGGTCGAGGTACACGTCGACGATCGTCGGCACCTGCGCGGCAACGTCGAGGATGCGGTCGCGCTCGGCAGGCGCGAACTCGAGGCTGCCCTGGTGGAAGATGCTCTCGAGGAAGCCTTCGCGCGGCTCGTACGGCGCCTGCACGCGCAGGATCGCGAGCTCGGCCTCGGCCGGCGAGTCGACGAGCTCGCCGTAGGCCGCCGCCGCCTTGCCCGCGACACCCTCGACGTAGAGCCGGGGCCGGTCGCGCACGGGCAGCACGCCGTCGTTCGCGAGCAGGACGAGCGAGCGGCGCTGCGCTTCCTCGCCGGCCCGCCGGAAGTCGGCCCGTCCGGCGACCGCGACCGCCGCGTCCTCGTCGACATAGGGATCGTCGAAGAGGCCGAGCCGGAACTTGTCGCGCAGGATGCGGCGCACCGACTCGTCGATGCGCGCTTCGGCGATGCGCCCCGAGCGCACGAGCTCGACGAGGAGCGCGGGGTCGTTCTCGCCGCCGAGCTGGTCGCAGCCCGCGTCGACGATCTTCGCCAGGCGGTCGGCGTGCGAGAGCTCCTCGACGCCCCAGCACTTCGCGTAGAAGATCCAGTCGCCGAGATCCGCGTCGGTGACGAGCCCCCAGTCGGTGCAGACGACCCCGTCGAAGCCGAATCGACCGCGGAGCATCCCGGTGATCACCTGCTTGTTGAAGCCGAAGCCGACCTCCTCGAGCTCGGTGCCGAGCGGACGCCCGTAGTACGGCATCATCTGCGCCGTCCCGGCCGCGATCGCGGCCTCGAACGGCCCGAGGTGGTACTCGAAGTTGTCGCCGGGATAGATCTGATCCTTCCCGCGCGCGAAGTGCGGGTCCTCGCCGTCCGCCTGCGGACCGCCGCCCGGGAAGTGCTTCGTCATGCACGCGACGCTCTGCGGGCCGAGCTCGTCGCCCTGGAAGCCGCGGATGTACGCGGCGACGAGCCTCGACGCGAGCTCCGCGTCCTCTCCGAACGTCCCGGAGCTCCGGGCCCAGCGCGGCTCGGTCGCGAGATCCGCCATCGGGTGCAGCGCGACGCGAATCCCGAGCGCGAGGTACTCCTGTCGCGCGATGTCGCCGAAGCTCCGCACGAGCTCCTCGTCGCCCGCGGCGGCGAGCCCGATCGGCTCCGGCCACTGCGAGAGCGCGCCGGACGAGAGGCTCGTCGCCGGGTTGTCGCTGAACCCGTGCCGCGGATCGCTCGAGATCGTGACCGGGATCCCGAGTCGCGTCTCCTCGGCCAGCCGCTGCAGGCTGTTGTGCCAGCGCGCGGTCTCGCGCGGCCCCGGCGTCCAGTAGAGGTTGAAGTGATTGATGTGGCGGTCGCGGACGAGCGCCGGCGTCGGGATCGGCGCGAACGGCGCGGGCTCCAAGAGCAGCGCACCGTCGGGGCCGATGCCGATCGGCGCGTGGTACATGAGGCCTGCCTTCTCCTCGAGCGTGAGCTGCGCGAGGAGGTCGTCGACGCGCTCCTCGACCGGGCGCCGCGGATCCTCGTACGGATCGAGCCGGCCGTTGCCGTTCAGGTCGCGGTAATCCACGCGGGCGATCCTATTGCCCGTAGGATCCGCGCATGGCCGAGTTCCTGCACACGATGGTGCGAATCACCGACCCCGAGCGCTCGCGCGCGTTCTACGAAGCGCTCGGCTTCCGCTTCGAGCGCGACATGGACATCGTCCGAAACGGCGAGCACGAGGCGACGAACTACTTCTTCGGCATCGGCGACCAGAGCGGCGTGCTCGAGCTGACCTACAACCACGACGGGCGCACGTACGACCTCGGCACGGGCTACGGGCACATCGCGCTCGCGGTCGACGACATGGCCGCCTCGCTCGCGCAGCTCGCGGAGCAGGGCATCGAGCCGGAGCGCGAGCCGTACCGCCTGCGCGAGGGCGGGAGCCTGCTCTGCTTCGTCCAGGATCCCGACGGCTACCGCATCGAGCTGATCGACCGCAGCGCGGGATAGCGCGGCGACCCGCTCCGGACGCGCCCGCCGTGAGCGCCGGGCGCCGCCCGTGCGAAATGTCGATCCGGCGGCCGGCCGTTCGTCCCAGGATCGTCAACGACCCGAGGAGGAGTCATGAGGTACCTGATGCTCGTCTGCGTCGACCCGTCGCTCGAGGCGGACGCGACCCCCGAGGAGACGGATGCCTGGGTGGAGAGCGCCGGCTCGGCCCGGCTGGACGGCAACGCGCTCCGCTCGCCGCGCGAGGCCGTGACGGTGCGCGTGCGCCGCAGCGAGCGGCTCGACACCGACGGCCCGTTCGCCGAGACGAAGGAGTTCGTCGCCGGCTTCGACATCCTGGAGTGCGAGTCGCGCGAAGAGGCGCTCGAGATCGCCGCCGCGCACCCGGTCGCGCGCTTCGGCGCGATCGAGGTGCGGGAGTTCTGGGAGGACTAGCGCTACTCGCCCAGGACGGCGAGCAGCTCGTCGACGACGCGCGGGTCGAAGTGCGTCCCCGACGACGCGCGCAGCTCGACGGCGGCTTCCTCGGCGGAGCGCGCCTTGCGGTACGAGCGGTCGGTCGTCATCGCGCTCCACGCGTCGCAGGCGCAGACGATGCGGGCGACGAGCGGGATCTCGTCGCCCGCGAGCCCGTCGGGATAGCCCTTGCCGTCCCAGCGCTCGTGGCAGGAGCGGACGATCGTGCCGACGTCGCCGAGGAGACCACCGATCCGTTCGAGCATCTGCTCGCCGAGGATCGTGTGCGTCTTCATCAGCTCCCATTCCGCGTCGTCGAGCGCGCCGGGCTTGTTGATGATCTCGGCCGGGATCTTCACCTTGCCGACGTCGTGGAGGAGCGCGGCGAACTCTGCACGCTGCCGGTCGCGCGGGTCGAGACCGAGCCGGTCGGCAACCGCGACGACGAGATCGACGACGTCGCGGCTGTGGCTGCCGGTGTACTCGTCGTCGGCCTCGATCACGTCGCCGAGCAGGAGCGCGGTCCCGCGGTACGCGGTCGAGAGCTCGAGCGCGTTGTCGATGCGATGCTGGCGCTCCCGCGCGAACGTCGAGAAGAGGAGCAGCACGGGGAGGACGAGCAGGAGCGCCCAGGGCCGCCCGTACGCCGTGAACGCGACGAGGAGCCCGAGGGGCGCGAGCAGCGCGTCGACGGCGAAGGCGGGGAGCACGGAGCGCAGCTGCGCGAGCGGCGAGATGCCGATCACGGGACGCGCCATCAGGAACTGGCTGACGTAGTCGAAGAGGAACTGCGCGCCGAGCGCTCCGATGTACACCGGTGCGGATTGCCAACGCGGCGCGTGGGAGCCCCAGAAGAAGATGACGAGCGCGGGACCGACCGCGAACCACGACGAGATCACGTAGAGCACCGCGTGCTCGGCGGGCATTCGGCGGCGCGCGAGATCGGGCAGCTGCGCGACGAGCATCGCCACGCAGATCAGAACCGGCAGCATCCGCGGCGGCACGAGGAACCACGACGCGACGAAGACCGGCTCGGTCGGCACCGCGAACACGCCGCCGAACTCGAAGTGCACGCGTGACGCCAGCGCGTAGCAGACCCCGCAGATCGCGACCGCGGCGATCGACGTCGCGCGGTGCGGCGGCAGTGCGAAGAGCGCGAATGCGGTGACGGCGAAGCCGCCGGCGAGCAGGCTTTTGGAGAGCCGCCGGGCCAGCGGGCGCGAGGCGCTCGCACGGCTGAACTCGATCAGGCCGTCGTCGTCGAGCGCGGGCGGATGCGCGGGTGAGACCGCAGACATGCGCAAGGAATCGGCACCCTCGACGGCGCGCTTGACGCGCACTCCCGATAACCCCTCGAATGAGGGAAACCTGTACCTCTGAAGGGTGATTGTCGCAACCCGATCCCTGGAGAGAGTGAGACGTGTTCTTGCGGCGAAGGGAGAGGCGAGTGGCGGCACGTGTGCGGTATCTGATTCCGGCGGTGATCGCGGCAGCGGCGTTGTGCGCTCCTGCGGCGAACGCGTCGAACGCCGGTCTCATCGGCACGATCGGCAGTCTGCTTGGCGGCAACTGTCCGACCGGGGGCACGCAGGTCTTCGGCCCGTGGGCGGACGCGGCGAACTATCTGCTCGCGCCCAACGGCAGCTTCGAGTTCGGCACGACCGGCTGGACGCTCAGCGGCGGCGCCACGGTTGTTCCGGGCAACGAGCCGTTCTACCCGACGGGCACGCATTCGCTGTCGCTGCCGTCCGGCAGCTCGGCGATGAGCCCGACGGTCTGCCTGGGCACGAAGCAGCTGTACATCCGGATGTTCGGGAAGGATCTCGGCGGCACCGACTCCGGCCTGCGGGTGCGCGTCTACTGGTATGGCGTGCTGAACCAGCTGCTCGGCTCGTCGGACTTCGCGGTCTTCCCGGGTGGGGGCGACTGGGCGCCGACCGGAAAGGTGCAGTCGGGCGGCGGTCTCGTCGAGCCGCTCCCGGTGGTCGCGCTCCTGAGCTCGACGTCGGCGCGGATCCAGGTCACGCCGCTCGGCTCCGGCAGCCGGTGGCAGATCGACGACCTGTACATCGACCCGTGCATCGGCCGCTTCTAGCGGCGCGGCGTCCCGGCATCGTGTAGGAGGAGGGCCCGGCGCGTGCCGGGCCCTCTTTCCGTTCAGTCGCCGACGACCTTGAAGACGTCCGGCTGGAGCGTCGTGCCCGCGTCGAGACGGATGAGGTCGGCGAGCGTGTGCCGGTAGTCGATCCCGAAGAGCGAGCGGATCAACGGCAGTGCCGGGTCGATCGCGTAGAAGAAGCGGTCGCCGTCGCGGAGCGCGGCGAACTGCTGCCGCCACATCGCGAGCTGGAGCGGTCCGAACTCCGTCCCCGCCACGTGCGCCTCGGAGACCATGCCGACGAACGCATCGACCGCGTTGACGTTGCCGTAGATCGCCTTCAGACGGGAGGCGAGCGTCGAGCGGCGCACGCCGACGACCGCGTCCTCCTGCGCGTCCGGGCTTCCGAGCGGGATCACGTTGCCGTGGTCGTCGCGCAGCTGGACGAAGTCGAGGATGTGCGGATTGTTGATCGTCATCCCGGCCGGGAGCGCCGCAGTCGACTCGCCCGTGATGGCGGTGAACGACGTCACGCGGGGCAGCCCGAACGCCGCCCGCGCGTCGTTGTAGCTCGGCATGCCGTGGTCGCGGTCGCGCTGCACGTCGATTGCCCCGAGGTCGCTCACCCCGACGAAGCAGCTCGGGTCGATCACGGGCGACCCGCAGACGGTCGGGTCGAGCGCGCCCGGCTTCGGGACCTGGAACAGAACGCTGCGCAGCGAGTTGTCGATCTGCTCGTCGTTTCTGTACTCGCGCTCGGCGGCGAGGCCCTCCAGCAGCGGGCCGAGCCCGACCTGCTCGACGAGGTCGGGATTGCCGAACGCATCGACGAGCGGGATCACGAGCGTCACGGTCGCTCCGTCGTTCTCGATCTGGATCCCTTGCTTCTGGAATGCCGCGAGCTGCGCGGCGGTCCATGTGCCCGCCGGTGCAGAGGGCTCGATCTCGCCGTGCACCATGCTGTGCGCCCGGAAGCCGAAGCTCGCGAACTCGTTGCCGATGCTCGCGTTCACGCCGGGGTCGTAGCCCTTGTACGCCGGCAGCTTCACGCCGAGGTTGGGGAGGAACTCGTTGTAGGTGATGTACTGGATCTCCGCTCCGACGACGCGCCGTGCGACCTGGAACTTGTCCTCCTGGCTGAGCACGTTCGGGAGCAGCGACACGATGCGGTTGTGCTCGCGGGCGAGAAGCGTCTGCATGCCCGTGAGCCCGATGTTCTCGTTCGCGCGCACGTCGCCGGCTTCGACCGCGCGCGCCGGGTTCGCGACCTGGCCGGCGAAGAGATCCATCGGAGGCGCCGCCGCCGCGTTGCCGCGTGCGTCCTCGCGCGGGAGATAGCCGCCCGGCAGGAGCAGCATCGCGCTGTTGTTCGTCGGGTCGCCGTCGGCCGAGCCGGCGCGCAGCCAGTCGAGCCGCGCGTTCGTCGTGCCGTACACCTGCGACGCGTCGATATAGCTCGAGATCGTGTTGAGCTGCTGGCGCCGCGTCGTCACGCCCGTACCCGGAGCGGCAGGCGTGCGTGCGAAGTCGATCGTGCCGAAGTCGTCCCTGAAGGTCTCCAGCGGATCGTGTGCGTCGAAGGCGATCGGGACCCTCTCCGCCGGCGTCTCGTCGCGGAGGCCGATGTCGTGGTCGATGAACTGTCCCCACAGCCAGCCCATCTGCGTGACGCCGTTCTCGGAGAAGAGGTTCTGGCCGACGTCGTTGAAGATGCGGTTGCTGAGATAGCGCGTCGGCGGGCCTGCGACCATGGCACCGATCCCGTCGGCGTAGTTGGGCGGCGCGACACGGATGTACTGCGTGTTCGCGGCGCCCCAGGTCGGATGCGCGAGGTTGTTGCCGCTCCCGTCGAGGCTGCGGACCACGAGCGAGATGGGCGATGCGTTGGTCGATGCGGCCGGAACCGTCATGAGACCGACGACCAGCGCCGCGAGCACGAGCTTGCGCATGCGGAACTCCCCTCTGCCGGGTCGGCTCGGAGCCGCCTGCCGGGCGAACCGACGTCGCGTTGATCAAGAGACCGGCGCCTGCGGGCGCCGGTCGGTCGAGTATGCGACGGTCGAAACCTCCTGTCGCTAAGAGGTCGGTAAGGCGCGGCTAAGAAGTCGCGAAGCGCGCGCTAAGAGGCGCTCTCGTCGCGCAGCACGTAGCCGACGCCGCGCACCGTCTGGATCAGCCGGCGCTCGCCGCCGGCCTCCGTCTTGCGACGCAGGTAGCCGATGTACACGTTGAGCGTGTTCGACGTCGTCCCGAAGTCGAACCCCCACACGCTCGTCAGGATCTCCGAGCGCGTCAGCACACGCTGGGGATTCGCGAGGAACAGCTCGAGCAACGCGAACTCGATCGGAGTCAGATCGATACGACGTCCGTCGCGGCTCACCTCGCGCGTCGCGCGGTCGAGCGTGAGGTCGGCGAAGGCGAGTGCGTCGTTCGCGCGGACGCTGCGGTGTGCGACGACCTGCAGCCAGTCGGTGACGCGCCTGATGCGGCGCGGCTGTTCCGGCTTGCTGCTCACGACCGAGGCCGCCACCCCGGAGCGGTCATTCATCTCACCCGGGCTCTCGATTCGCGGGAAAGCCCGGTCTGCCGGCCGCAGCGACGGATCGAGCAACGCGTCACGAGCCCTCCTCATCGCTGAATTGCTTCCTCGGACGATACAACGGCCGCGCGTCGTCGCACATCTGCGCGGAAGCCGTCACACTCCTGTGACACGTGCGCGCGTACCGTCGTCTGCATGGCCAAGACGGCGACACCCTGGGGCCCGGCCGAGCTGCTGGAGGAGCTCACGGTCCGTCAGCAGGCGGGCGACAAGCGCTTCGCGTCGCTCGTGCAGCTGCTCGAGACGGGCGGCGGCGAGCGGCTCGTGCGCTTCGCGTACTCGACCGACGGCAGTGCGCGCCGCGGTCCGGTGACGCTCCGTCGGCGCGACGTCGAGCGGCTGCGTGCGCTGCTCGAGAAGAGCCCGGGGCTCGCGGAGGCGCTGGGGCTCTAACTGAGAGCGAGCACACGCTCGCGCGCGGCGTCGACGAGCGACGCGAGGATGAGCGCGCCGTCGTCCGATCCGAGCAGCGGGTCGACGGCGTGCTCGGGATGGGGCATGAGTCCCATCACGTTGCCCCGCTCGTTGCAGACGCCGGCGACGTCGTCGACGGATCCGTTGCACGGCTCGCCGTAGCGCACGACAACCTGACGGTTCGCCTCGAGCTCGCGGACGAGCTCCGGCGGCGCGAACCACCGGCCGTCGCCGTGCTTCACCGGGATGACGAGCCGCTGTCCGACGGTACAGCGCGACGTGAACGGCAGGTCGTCGCGTTCGACGACGAGCGGCACGTCGCGGCAGACGAAGCGCAGCGATGCGTTCCGGAGCAGCACGCCGGGCAGGAGGCCGGCCTCGCAGAGGATCTGGAAGCCGTTGCAGATCCCGAGCACGAGGCCGCCCGCCTCGGCGAACGCCCGCACGGCAGCGGTCGCAGGCGAGAAGCGCGCGATCGCGCCGCAGCGGAGGTAGTCGCCGTACGAGAAGCCGCCGGGCAGGACGACGGCGTCGAGGTCGGGCAGCTCGGCCTCCTCGTGCCAGACCGGAACCGCCTCGGCATCGAGCGCGGCGAGCGCCCACAGCGCGTCACGGTCGTCCTGCGAGCCGGGATACGTCACGACGCCGATCCGCGGCTGCGGGCTAGCCAACGATCTCGACCTCGTACGACTCGATCAGCGGGTTCGCGAGCAGCCGCTCGCACATCTGCTCGACCTGCGTCCGTGCTGCGTCCGCGTCTGCGGCGTCGACCTCGAGGTCGACGACCGTGCCGACCCGGGCCGCCGAGACGGAGAAGCCGAGGTGCGCGAGCGCGTTCTCGACCGCGGCGCCCTGCGGATCGAGGATGCCCTGCTTCGGGCGGACGAGCACGGTCGCCTTCATCCGAGCACCACGCTCGGGTCCTCGACGTAGCGGTCGAACGGGATCTTGGTCAGCAGCTCGAACGCCTCGATGTACTTCGAGCGCGTGTGCATGACGACGTCCTCGGGGAGCTCCGGGCCGGGGTAGCTCTTGTCCCAGCCGGTCGTCTCGCAGTAGTCGCGCACGTACTGCTTGTCGAAGCTGTCCTGCGAGCGCCCCGGCTCGTACGCCGCTGCCGGCCAGAACCGCGAGGAGTCCGGCGTGAGCGCCTCGTCGGCGAGCACGAGCGCGCCGGCTGCGTCGACGCCGAACTCGAACTTCGTGTCGGCGATGATGATCCCCTGGCCGCGGGCGTAGTCGGCAGCCGTCGTGTACAGCTCGATCGCGACGCGCTCGACCTCGCGCATCCGCTCCTCGCCGACGAGCTCCGCCGCGCGCTCGCGCGTGATGTTCTCGTCGTGGCCTTCCTCCGCCTTCGTCGACGGTGTGAAGATCGGCTCGGGCAGCTTGTCCGACTCGCGCAATCCGTCCGGCAGCCGGTGCCCCGAGACCGAGCCGGTCGCCTGGTAGTCCTTCCAGCCGGATCCGGTGATGTAGCCGCGCACGATCACCTCGACCGGGAGCATCTCGAGCCGCTTGCACTCCATCGAGCGCGCGTCCTCGCGGATCGCCAGCATGTGGTTCGCGACGATCGGCCGCAGCAGCGTGAACCAGAAGCCCGAGAGGCCCGTGAGGACGCGTCCCTTGTCCGGGATCTCCGTCGGGAGGATGACGTCGAAGGTCGAGATGCGGTCGCTCGCGACGAGCAGCAGACGGTCGTCGTCGAGCGCGTAGATCTCGCGGACCTTCCCGGATGCGACGTGCGTGGCCTCAGACATGAACAGGCTCCTCCTTCGCTGCGATCGAGGACAGACGGGCAAAGACGGTGTCGATGTGGCGGGTGTACGCGTCGAGGTCGAAGACGGCGACGAGGTCGATGCGCGCGGCGACCTCGTCGTCGGCGCGGACGAGGTCTCGGAAGTCGAGCTCCTCGTCCCACGCGCGCATCGCGTTGCGCTGCACGAGCCGGTACGCATCGTCGCGCGACAGCCCGGACTCGACGAGCGCGAGCAGCACGCGCTGGCTGAAGAAGAGATAGTGGCTCGCCTCGAGGTTGCGGCGCATGCGCTCCTCGCGCACGACGAGGCCTTCGACGAGCCAGGCGAAGCGGTCGAGCATGTAGTCGACGGCGAGAAACGCGTCGGGGACGACGACGCGCTCTGCGGAGGAGTGCGAGATGTCGCGCTCGTGCCAGAGCGCGACGTTCTCGAGCCCGACGACCGCCGCGCCGCGGACGACCCGCGCAAGCCCGCAGATCCGCTCCGCGACGACCGGGTTGCGCTTGTGCGGCATCGCCGACGAGCCCTTCTGGCCCCGCCCGAACGGCTCCTGCACCTCCGCCACCTCCGTCCGCGCGAGGTTGCGGATCTCGAGCGCGAACTTGTCGAGTGACGACGCGAGCACGGCGAGGGCCGCGAGCAGCTCTGCATGACGGTCGCGCTGGAGGATCTGCGTCGAGCTCGGCGCCGGCTCGAGCCCGAGGCGCTCGCACGCGATGCGCTCGAGCTCGGGGTCGGTCGCGGCGTAGGTGCCGACGGCGCCGGAAAGCTTGCCGACGCGCATGCCCTCGAGCGCGCGCGCGAGCCGGTGCCGGTTGCGATCGAGCTCGAAGGCCCAGCCTGCGAGCTTCAGCCCGAACGTCGTCGGCTCGGCGTGCACCCCGTGCGTCCGTCCCATCTGCAGGGTGAAGCGGTGCTGCTCGGCCCGCGCGACGACGGCGGCGAGCGCCCGGTCGAGGCCCTCGAGCACGAGCGCCCCTGCCTCGCGGATCTGCAGCGCGAGCGCCGTGTCGACGACGTCCGACGACGTGAGCCCGTAGTGGAACCAGCGGCCCTCCTCGCCGAGCCGCTCGGCGACGGCGTCGACGAAGGCGGCCGTGTCGTGATGGAGCGTCGCCTCGAGCTCGGCGACTCGCTCGGCGCTCGGCGCCTCCGCCCGCTCGAGCAGCGCCTGCGCGGCCTCGGCGGGGACGACGCCGAGCTCGGCCCAGGCTGCCGTCGCCGCCAGCTCGACCTCGAGCCAGGCCCGCAGCTTGCCCTCGTCCGACCAGATCGTGGCCATGGCCGGGCGGGAGTAGCGGGCGATCACCGAGACCAGTCTAGAGCGCCGCCAGGTCGCCCCGGGCCGACCGCGCACCCCCCGAACGGGGGAGTGCGGCCGTCCGGAGACGCCGATACCTTCGAGCAGCAAATGCTGCTTGAAACTCGTAAAGACCGTCTTTACAAGGCAGCCCCGT
>Ga0070741_10012715_pt1 | contig 15112 bp, 11 predicted proteins | sample Coa_R1_4_FD_66440 | JGI IMG/M metagenome (GOLD analysis project Ga0070741, IMG submission 66440) | Surface soil microbial communities from Centralia Pennsylvania, which are recovering from an underground coalmine fire - Coalmine... | ecosystem: Environmental > Terrestrial > Soil > Unclassified ... | reverse complement strand
CCGTTCGACGTCGGCGCCTCGGCGTCCGGCGCCGCGACGGCGACGTCCATCTGCGTGCTCCGAGCCCGGCCCCACAAGCCCTGTCGGGCGAAGCTGACGTAGCCGAGGCCGATGGGGAGCAGCCGGGCGGCGCGGAGCAGCACCACGAACGCGATCGCGGGTCCACTGCCGGCGCCGTACACCGCGAACGCGGCGAGGCAAACCAGCTCCAGCGAGCCGAGGTTGCCCATGGCCGGAATCGCCGAGCCCAGGCCGATCAGGGCGACCAGCAGGACGCCGGACGCCGGCGGGGCGTCGATCGCGAGCGCGCGGACGATGGCGAGGTACGACAGCGCGAGGACGCCCCACACGGCCGCCGAGAGCGCCGCGGCCGGCAGGAGCGTACGCGGCGACGCCGCCAGCCGGAGCCCGATCGCCAAACTGTCCCCGACCCCCAAGAGCCTGCGCGCCGGCGGGAACGCGCGCACGAGCGGGGCGAGCGTCGACGCCACGACCGAGGCGCGGCGCGCAAGGAGCCACGAGCCCAGCCCCAGACCCGCCACGACGGCGACGGCGACGATGGCGACCGCGCCGATCCATTGCGGCAGCGCGTACAGCCGCGTGATCACGACCAGGCAGAGCGCCAGCGTCGCGGTGTCGAGCAGCTTCTCGACGACGATGGTCGCGAAGACGGTCGCCTGGGCGAGGTTCTCGCGCTTGCCCAGGATGTAGTTGCGCACCAGGTCGCCGGTGTTCGACGGGAGGACGTTGTTGCTGAAGTAGGCGATCAGCACGAGCGAGAGCATCCGCCGAAGCGGCAGCCGCTGGATCGGCGCGAGCAGCACCTGCCAGCGGAGCGCCTTGGCGATGAGGCTCAGGAAGAGGAAAAGGCAGGCCGGCGCGAACAACCGGTAGTCGGCGCCTCTCAGCACGTCGAGCGTCCGCGCCCAGTCGACGCGCTGGACCACCAGCCACAGCAGGACGGCGGTGAACGCCACGCGCAGCGTGATGCGGCCGGCGCGCGCGGGTAGGCCTTTCGGGCGAATCGCTTCGGCGATCAACTCACGTAGCCGAAGCCGCGCAGCCGGTCGCGGATGACGGTCTCGTCGTCCGGGGACTGCGCGTCGAACTCGACGCTCCGGTCGGAGCCCTCTTCGTCGAACACGACCGGATGGCTCGCCCGGAACTGGTCCGTGAACGCCTGGCTGAGCACCGTGCCGTCCATGTCGGCGGGGATCGGCAGCCCCATCGCGTTGAGGACGGTTGGCGCGAGATCCATGATCGACGCGTTGTCGAGCTGCGTCCCTCGTTGGATGCCCGGACCGGCCAGCACGACGATGCCGTTTGGCCGGTGGTGACCGGATAGCCCGAACACCGGCTCGACGAGGCGGTTCGAGCCGAAGTCGGCGTGGCCGAACGCCATGTACTTGTGCTGGTTGGTGATGAGCACCACGTCCGGCATCCGGTCGACGTGGCCGCCGTGGTAGACCTCTTCGCGGCGCAGCGCGCGCTCGACGATCGGCTCGCCGGTGGCCGGATGGCGGAGCTTCAGCGCCTCCTCGATGATGTGGGTGCGAAGCTCCTCGTACTCAGCGCCCGGCGCGACCGTCCCACTCGGGCGGACGCCCCGCAGGTTGACGTAAATCTGTCCAAAGCTGCCGACGGCGTAGGCGCGCGTGCGTGTCCAGTCCACGTCTTTGAAGGACAGGAACAGCCGTTTGGTGATGCCGGCGTTCTTCTGGAAGCGGAAGCGCCGCCGCAGGTGGCCGAGGCGCAGCGCCCGCGCCACGCGGAACGCGTTCAGCGGGGTGATGCCGGCGCGAAACAGCAGCCGCTTGGCGCTTGTCAGCGCGGTTGGCTTGAACTGGATGAGCCCCATCTTGGCCAGCCAGTTGTTGACCAAGAAGAAGTAGTGGGTTGGCCCGAAGCCGTGGTCGGACATCACGATGACCTGGGTGTCCTCCCCCGCTTCCGCCAGCAGCTCGCCGACGCGGCGGTCCAGGTGCTCGAAGTAGCCGATGACCGTGTCGCGGTGCCGCGCCGCCACGATCGGGTCGTGCTGCGGGTGGGACGGATCGAGGATCCGCCACGTATCGTGCTGGAGCATGTCGGGCGTCCAGTACACGACGCAGAAGAAGTCCCACGGCTTGGTCTTCATCAGGTACCGCGCCGCGGCGGTGCGGTTGTCGACGGCCGCTTCGAGGTCCGCCACGAAGCGGTCGACGTGCGGGGTCGAGCGGTACCGCTCGTCCGGCCAGAGCTGGAACCCACCGATCGCGGCCTTGAGCTCGTCCTTCAAGTCGGCCGGGTGGGTGAAGTCGCTGGCGTCGCTCGGGGTGAGGAAGTCGGTCACGAGGAAGCCGTTGACCCGCTCGGGCGGATAGGTCACCGGGACGCCGACGACGCCGACGCGACGTCCGTGCGAGCCGATCAGTCCCCAGAGCGAGCGCGCTGTGCGGCTCGACGAATTGACGATCGCGACGTCGTACGACCCGGGTTTCGGGAACACGAAGTCCACCAGCCCGTGCTTGCCCGGGTTCTTGCCGGTCGCGAACGAGACCCAAGCCGACGGGCTGATCGGCGGCACCGTGGTCGTCAGGGTGCCCGAGGCACCCTCCCGGATCAGGCGGGCGAGATTCGGAAGCCGGCCTCCTTCGATCCACGGACCGAGCAGGTCGAAGGTCACGCCGTCCAGCCCGATCACCAGCACCTTTGCGCCAGCTCGGGCCGCGCCATCGCTAGCTCGCACAGCGTCCACTCGTGATCCTCTTGCTACGCGTCGTTGGGGGAAGTCACTTCGCCAGCGCCGTGTGCGCGTAGCGGAGCGTGTCCTGCATGGCGGGGTTGACGACGTCCTTCTCGTAGACGATCAGGTACTGCGCGCCGGCCGCCAGGCCGAAATCGATCGAGTTGCGCAGCGCCTTCACCGGGTCGGGGTTGCCCATCCGGTCAGGCCTTTCGGTGGCGGACGTGCCCATCTCGAAGCCGACCGTCGTCCGAGCCGCGTTCTGCTTGAGGAGCTGGTAGCCGAGCCGAGGCTGCTCCTCCTTGCGCGCGCTGAGTCCGCTGGTCTGGAGCGCCACGCGCGAGCCGTACTTGTCGGTCGCCAGCGCCACGGCGTCCTGCCGCGTCTTGTCGCTCGCGGTACGGTCCGGAATCGGCAAGCCGGGGTACAGGATGAGCCCGACTTGGGTGTGGGGGAACGCCTCGACGTAGGTCCGCAGCGTCTGGTCCCAGGCGCCGAGGAACTTCTCGGGGGTGTAGCCCAGCGTGCGCCACTGGGCGACCGAGGCGTCGTCGTTGGGCAGGCTCATCTCGGCGCTGATCGACGTCGGGCCGGTCGCCTGGCTGAGCACCACGGCGGGGCGCTGGTCGTACCGCTGGCCGAGCGCCTTGACGAAGCCGAACCAGCGCCCTAGGTAGGTCTGGTCCCAGGGGAGCGGCAGCCGTAACTGGTCGCCCCGGCTGAACCCGTACTTGCTGATGAAGTCGGCGGACTGGACCCCCTCGAGCGCCCAGTCGGGTGTGCTCGCGCCCGACAGCACGATGAGGACCGCCTTCTTGCCGTGGCTCTCGGCCGCCTGTACCTGGCCGTCGAGGAAGTCCCAGCGAAACTGCCCGTTGCTCGGCTGGACGTCGGGCCAGAAGGTTCGCACGACGATGCCGTCGACCGACGGGTTGTCGAGCACGCCCGGGGCCGCTGGCGCGTTGTGCTTGGTGATCGAGAAGAGGCCACGGACCTTCTTCAGGCCGGCCACCTCTGACGCCGCGCCGGCCGCGGCGACCGGACTTTCGGGAGGTCGGGTGCTCGTCGGCCGTGGCGTCGGCAGCACGGCTGGGAGGGGGATTGGGGTCGGCGTGCCCTGCCGTGACGCCTCGCGCGTCTCCGCGGCCGCGGGACCCTGCGCCTCCCGAGTGGGTGGCGACTCGGTGCGGCGCGCTTCGCGCGTCGCCAGTTGGTCCGGGTTAGGCGTGCGCGCGAGGTTGCCCCGCTCCAGCCGCTCTACTTCGCGGGTCGCGCGGCGGTCGGTCTGCGTCTTTTCTTTGGCACTCGAACAAGCGGCCAGCAAGAGGCACAGCAACAGCACGCCGAGGAGCGTCGGGCGCGCACCGCCGGTGGACCCGCGTTCGAACGAAGGCATCGGCACGACTCTTGTTCCGGCGACTTCCGCGTAACTTCCGCGCGTTTCGCCCGAAGCGCGCCGGCCGCGTTCGTGGTGCGCGGGTTTGTCGCGGGGCCGAGTAGCCCGCGCCGCCCGACCGGCACGGTTCTCAATGACTTTCGTGGCGGTAGGTCCACGAATCTTCAACAGCCGTCGACTCCCCTACGGCTCGGCAACGGAAGGTGGGGTGTGGATTCAGCCAGGGCGGTCGACACGCGCGAAAGGCCCCCGTCGACGTGCCTCGATCTAGGCGACGTGCTGGATCGGGTGCTCCGCGTTGTAGAAGGAGACCTAGCCGAGCTGTTTCTGGTGTCGCCGCTCGGCGACGAGCTCGTCTTGGCGGCCGTTCGGGGTCGGACCGTCCGCGGCCGCCGCCAACGCGCGCGCTTCGCCATGGGAGAGGTGTTCGCGGGGCGGGTAACCCGAGGCCATGAGCCCGTGCTCAGCGCCGACCCGCGCCAGCAGCCCTTCGGCGTGGCCAGGTCGAGGCGCGGCGAGGTGCCGTGCAGCGTCTGGGTTCCGCTGCCTGGCGAGAGCGGCCCCACCGGGAGTCTTCACGTCGCGTGGCGTCGCCGCCCGAAGGTGCTGTCGCCGCACGCACCGCAGCTGACGCACGCCGCCGCCGAGCTGGGACGCACCATCCAGGCGGCGCGTCTGGCGGCGGCCGATCCGCTCATCGGGCTCTCCTTCGACTCGAGCAAGGACGCCGGCGCGAACCTGCGCGCAGTGGCCGATCTGGCGCTGCAGACCCTGGTGCGCGCCGCGGGCGCCGATTCCGGGACGCTGTCGCTGCTCGACGCCGAGAGCCGGCTGCTGGAGACCGTCGCCGAAGACCCCATCCCTTCGGGCGCTGGTCCTTCTCTCGGCGGCCGCGCTCATCCAGCTGACGAATGCCCCGCGGTCATCCGGAACCACTGCTCGATGCGGCCGAACCGCGACGACCCTGGCTCGCCAGCCTGCTGCGACCCGCTCCGCGACGCGGGCATGACGATCTGCCTCCCGCTTCGGCTGCGCGACTCGTTGATCGGATTGGTCCGTCTGGGGTACGGCCAGCGCGACCCGCTGCCGACGCGGCGCCTTAGCCTGCTCCACATCGCCCTCCGCTGCGCGGCGGCCGCGCTGCACAACGCGCGGGTCGCGGTCCACCAGGAAAGCGCCGTCCACCGCACCATCACGCTTTGGCGCGCCTCGCCCGGGGCAGCCGGCGAGGCGCCGGCTTCGCCCGGCGCTGCCACGAACTACCTCGACCTGCGCTGCCTGGGCCAGTTCGAGATCTTGCGCGATGGTCTGCCGGTCCGCGCCGAGCGCTTCTCCCGGCGCCGATCGCTGAGTCTGTTGAAGATCCTGCTCACGCGCTACGGCCAAGAGATCCACCGCGAGGAGCTGATGGAGCTGCTTTGGCCCGACGTGCCGCGCCGCTCCGCGAACCCGCTCCTGAACGTCGCCGCCCACTACCTCCGGCGTGCCCTCGAGCCCCAGGTCGGTGCCCACCAGCCATCGCGCTTCATCCGTACGAACGGCGATTACTACGCGTTCGACGTCGACTCGCCGCACAGGCTCGACACGCATGAGTTCCGCCGGGCGGTGCAGGCCGGCGACCGTTACGCGCAGGCGAAGCAGCCTGCGCAGGCCATGGCCGCGTACGAGCGCGCACTATCGCTCTACCGTGGCGAGTTCCTCGCCGAGGAGCTCTACAGCGACTGGTGCGTCGTCGAACGGGAGAACCTGCGGCAGTTGCTGCTGCGCGCCGCGCGCAGCGCGGCGACGCTCTATTGCGACCGCGGGCTCTGGCAGGAGGCGATCGAGCAATACCGGCGTGTCCTGCAGGTCGACCCGTCCCAGGAAGAGATCCACCGCGCCCTGATGGAAACCCTCTGGCGCGCTGGGCGGCGCGACGAGGCGCTCCGGCAGTATCAGGCGTGCCGTCGGGCTCTGGCCCGCGAGCTCGACGTCGAGCCGATGCCCGAGACCGAGCGGCTACGCCAGCTCATCCTGAGCTCGGATCACGTGTTCGCCGGCGGCACCGACTCGCTGGCCCTTGGGAGCGTCACCCCACGAGGAGAAAAGCCGCGATGAGTGCCTCGCGCGTCTTGGTGATCGGGCTGGACGGTGTCCCGCTCACGCTGGTCGAGCCGTGGATCGCGGCGGGGCACCTGCCGAACATGGCGAAGCTCACCACCGCCGGCGCGGTCGGACTGCTCAGGTCCACGATCCCGCCGACGTCCGGACCGGCGTGGTCGAGCTTCGCGACCGGCAAGGGTCCCGGAAAGACCAACATCTACGACTTCCTTTACAGGCAGTCCGGCACGTACGCCTTCCCGCCCGTCAACACGAGCCGGCGCGACGGCAAGAGCCTCTGGCGCATCCTGAGCGAGCATGGGAAGCGGGTCGGGGTCGTCAACGTCCCCATCTCGTACCCGGTCGAGCCAGTCGACGGCTTCCTGGTCAGCGGCTGGCTGACGCCGTACACGGCGAAGGACTTCACCTACCCGTCGAGCCTTTTCCAGGAGCTCCGGGACCACGTCGGCGACTACCACATCTACCCGCAGGAGACCTTCGACGAGCGGAGCCGCGACGCCTACCTCGCCGCCTCGGCGCGCTTCCTCGAGCGAACGCTCGAAGCCAACCTGTACCTGATGCGCCGCTCGGCGTGGGACTTCTACATGACCGTGGTCTTCGACACGGATCGCGTCCTCCACCAGATGTGGCACTACCTCGACCCGAGCCACCCCTGGCGCAAGGACCGCGACGATCTGAGCGGCCAGGTGCTCGGCTACTTCAAGCAGGTCGACGACGCCGTCGGCCGGATGGTGCGGGAGGCCGGCGACGACGCGCTGACGATCCTGATGTCCGACCACGGCATGGGTGCCGCGCACTACTTCATCCTGCTCAACCTCTGGCTGCTGCAGGAGGGGCTGCTCGTGCTGAAGAACGGCGCCCTGACGCGGCTGAAGCGAGCCCTCTTCGACCTCGGGTTCCACCTCGTGAACATCCACAAGGTCGCGAATCGGCTCGGGCTCAGCAAGCACGCCGAGTACAAGGCTGGCTATTTCACCGACCGGATCCTCAAGGAGGTGTTCCTCTCGTTCAACGACGTGGACTGGTCGCGGTCGAAGGCGTACTCGTACGGCCGGCACCTCGGCAACGTCTACCTCAACGTCCGCGGACGCGAGCCGCACGGCATCGTCGAGCCGGGCTCGGAGTACGAGGAGGTGCGCGCGGAGATCGCGGAGCGTGCGCGCAGGTTCGTGCACCCGTACACGCGCGCTCCGGTCGTCGGCGAGGTGCTGCGTCGGGAGGACGTCTACCACGGTCCTCATCTCGACGAGGCGCCGGACCTGATCCTTGTCCAGCGCGACCCGCGGGACATCTTTTTTGGGCTTTCGGACTTCGGCAGCAACGCGATCGCCCAGCCGGTGTACCGCTACTCCGGCATGCACCGCGACCACGGTCTGCTGGTCGCGCATGGCACCGGGGTGCAGCCCGGAACGGTCCACGGGGCCGAGATCGTCGACCTCGCTCCGACGATCCTGTACGCGATGGGGATCCCAGTCCCCAGGGACATGGATGGCAAGGTCCTCACCCAGCTTTTCCGCTCGGACAACGGCTGGGGCGAGGTCGCCTACACCGATGAGCTCGCCGCCATCGCGCGAGCGCCGGAGCTCGTCTACACGGGCCAGCAGGAGGACGAGGTCAAGAAGCGTCTGAAAGGGATGGGGTACCTGTGACACGCAAGGTCTTCGTCGTCGGCCTCGACTGCGCAACGCCTCAGCTCCTGTTCGACCAATGGCGGGACGACTTGCCGAACCTCGACGCGCTGATGCGGCGCGGCGGCTGGGGCGAGCTCGAGAGCTGCGTGCCGCCGATCACCGTCCCGGCCTGGACGGTGATGACCAGCAGCCGCGACCCGGGTCAGCTCGGCATCTACGGCTTCCGCAACCGCGCCGACTACTCGTACGAACGGATGTACACCGTCACGAACAAGGCGGTGAAGGCCGACCGCGTCTGGGACATCCTCTCCCGCGCGGGCAAGCGGGTCGTCGTCGTCGGCGTGCCGCCGAGCTACCCACCCTACCCAGTGAACGGCGCGATGGTCGGCTGTTTCCTGACACCCGGCGTGGAGGGCACGTTCACGTACCCGCCCGAGCTGGGGAAGGAGATCGTCGAGCACGTCGGGGGGTACGCCGTCGACGTCGCCGACTTCAGGACCGACGACAAGGCGTACCTCCTGCGCCAGATCCACGAGATGACCGAGCTCCATTTCCGAACGATCCACCACCTCATGACGACGCGTGAGTGGGATTTCTTCATGTCCGTGGAGATCGGCACCGACCGGATCCACCACGGCTTCTGGAAGTACATGGACCCCGCGCACCGGCAGCACCCACCTGGGAACCCGTACAGAGACGCGATCCGCGACTACTACCGCGCGGTCGATCGCTGGATCGGCGTGCTCCTGAAGGAGCTCGACGACGACACGGTCGTCTTCGTCGTGTCGGACCACGGCGCCAAGCGGATGGACGGCGGGATCTGCCTCAACGAATGGCTGATCCAGAACGCCTACCTGGTGCTCAAGTCGTACCCCGAGCGGCAGACACCACTGGAGCGGTGTGACGTCGACTGGGACCGCACCGTGGCCTGGGGGGCCGGGGGCTACTACGGGCGGCTGATGCTGAACGTGCGGGGGCGCGAGCCGCGCGGCGTCGTCCCACCGGAGCGCTATGAGGCGGTGCGCGACGAGCTCGCCGCCAAGCTGAGCGCGATCGCCGATCCCGATGGCAGGGACATCGGGACCAGGGTCTACCGACCCGAGGAGCTTTACCGCGAGGTCAACGGCATCCCGCCCGATCTGATCATCCTCTTCGGCGGTCTGTACTGGCGATCGGTTGGCAGCGTCGGCTCCGGGCAGGTCCACACGTTCGAGAACGACACCGGCCCCGACGACGCCAACCACGCCGAGCGCGGCATCTTCGTGATGCACGATCCGCGGGCGCCGATCGGCGGGCGACGGCTCGAGGGCCTGCAGCTGATGGACTTCGCGCCGACCGTCCTGGATCTGTTCGGCATCACCCCACCGGCCGACATGCGGGGCCGGATCGTGCGCGTCCCGGGGCCCGTCACCGCATAGCGGGCTCGCCGGCCACACCGCGAATTCGGCACGGAAGGGGATCACTTGGACCAGCGTGCGTTCACAGTCTCACTTACGGGAACCGACGGCGCCGGCGAAACGACCGTCTTCGCGCAGGTGGCGGTCGACCCCTCGGACCCGAGCAGCGTCGAGGACGGCCTCGCGAAGCTCCTCGCGGCGCTGGATGACCTGCGCCGTGTGTCCGCCAGGACCGAGGCGCTCGAGCCGTACTCGGCCGACGAAGAAGAGGTCATCGAGCGCCGGCTGCGGGCGCTGGGCTACGTCGAATGACGCGGGGCCGGTAGGCGGTGGCGTCGTTCCTTCGCCGGCTCGGTGGCCGCTCCGGGCGGCGCGTCGCCGTCATCGGGGTCGACGGCGTCCCCTATTCGTACGCAGCCGGCGAGATCGCGGCCGGTCGGCTGCCCGGGCTCGGCCGACTTGCGCGCGAAGGCTCGCTCGCGCGCATGACATCTGTCTACCCGTGGGTGTCGTCGGTCGCGTGGACGTCGTGCGCGACCGGGTGCAATCCGGCGAAGCACAACATGTTCGGGTTCGTCGACCGGGACCCGGCGACCTACAGGACGTTCATCCCGACCGCGCGGGACATCCGTCGTCCCATGCTCTGGGACCTGTTGAGCCGCGCGGGCAAACAGGTCGTCGTCATCAACGTGCCGGTGACGTACCCGCCCCAGCCGGTGAACGGTGTCCTGATCGCGGACTTCCTGTCGCCGTCCCTGGACAAGGCCGTGTACCCGCCGTCGCTGCTGCCGACGCTCGAGCGCCTCGACTACCGCGTCGACGTCGACCCCTGGATCGCCTACGAGTCGCTCGACCGCATGATGTCCGAGATCGAGATGGTGCTCGAAAGGCGGCTCGCCGCGATCGAGCACTTCTTGAAGAGCGCGCGGTGGGACTTCTTCATGGCGGTGATCATGGAAACCGACCGCCTCCACCACTTCTTCTGGTCGCGCATGGAGGAGCGACACCCAGTTTACGCCCCGTTCTTCGAGCGCGTGTACCGGCGGGTCGACGAGGCGATAGCCGGCTTCGCACGTGCCCTCGACGACGACACGACGCTGGTGGTCATGTCCGACCACGGCTTCTGCTCGATCGAGCAGGAGGTCTTCTACAACCACTGGCTCCACGAGCGGGGCTGGCTGAAGTACGCGAACAGCGGCCCCAAGGAGCTGCGCGACATCGCGGATTCGTCGCTCGCGTACAGCCTCGATCCCGGGCGCATCTTCATCCGCGTGCGCGGCCGCGAGCGGAACGGCGTCGTAGCGCCGGGCGCCGAGTACGAGGCGCTACGGGACGAGATCGCCGCGGCCGCGGAGGAGCTGCGCGATCCGGGCACCGGCGCGCGCGTGGTGCGTAAGGCGTACCGGCGTGAGGAGCTGTACGCCGGCCCGTACCTCGAAAGCGCGGCCGACCTCATCCTTGCGCCGGTCGACGGGTACGACCCGAAGGGCGCGTTACACAAAGCGTCGCTGACGCATAAAGACCCCGTGATGGTCGGGATGCATACCCACGACGACGCGACGCTGTGTGTGCGCGGGCACCAGCTCGCCGGACCAACGCCGAGCATCGTGGACGTCGCCCCGACGGTTCTGCGGCTGATGGGAGTACCCGTGCCAGCCGAAATGGACGGCACCGCGCTCATCAAGTGATCGTGCCGGCCGCGTAACTCGGACGGAAGGCCCGTGGTGTCTCCTTTCGTCGCTCCGGCCTCGGACGCAGCCCAACCCCGACCTCGGAGGACGGAATGACCATCCTGGCCGCCGCCATCATCCTCGCTTCGCTCCTGATCGCGCTGGCTGCCTTGACGGCGCACAGCTTCGGCCAGCGGCTGCTCCGCCAGCAGGCACGGTTCGCGAAGCGGCTCCTCGCGCTCGACGAGGAGTTGTTCGACCTCGAGGAAGCCATCGAGAAGGGACCTGAACAGATCCCCATCCCACTGCAGACGCCACAGGGGTTGCCGGCAGGAACCCCGGCGCCGTCCTTCCAGCTACCGGACCTGCAAGGCAAACGCGTCTCCCTCGCAAGCTTCCTCGGTAAGAAGGTCCTGTTGATCGCTTGGAGCCCGAGCTGCGGCTTCTGCCAGAGCATGGCCTCGGAGGTCGCCAAGCTTCCCCACGACGGGCGGGGCGGGCGTCCCATCCCGGTGCTGATCACGAGCGGTACCGCCGAGGAGAACCGTGCGCTCGTCGAGCAGCATCGGATCGCGGCACCCGTGCTTCTCCAGCAGGACCACGAGGTCCAGGAAGCCTACCGGGCGATGCCGACGCCGACCGGCTACCTCATCGACGAGCGCGGCGTCATCGCCAGCGACTACGCGATGGGGGCGGTTCAGCTCCTGGAGATCGCCCGTCACCCTGAAAAGGCGATCAAGAAGGAGAAGAAGCCGAACAAGCCGGCGGAGCCGGGCGGGACCGGTGCGCCGGAGGGGCGGGGGCGGGTCCAGCGCGACGGCCTGTCGGCTGGCACAATGGCGCCGCTCTTCCGGCTGCCGCGGGTCGACGGCGGGGAGCTGGCGCTGGAGAACCTGCGCGGCCAGCGGGTGCTGCTGGTGTTCTCCGATCCGCACTGCGAGCCCTGCCAGCGGCTGGCGCGCGAGCTCGAGCCGCTGCACCGCCGCCTCTCATCCCCTCGGATCGTCATGGTGAGTCGGCGGGACCTCGAAGCGAACCGGGCGAAGGTGCAGGAGCACGGCCTCACGTTCCCCGTCGTTCTCCAGCGGCACTGGGAGGTTTCCCGCGATTACGCGATCTTCGCGACGCCTGTTGCCTACCTGATCGATGAGCGTGGCGTGTTGGCGTCGGACCCGGCGGTGGGTGTCGACGCGGTGCTCAACCTGGCCGAAACGGTGGCCAATCAGATCGGAAAGGAGGTGCTGCCGGTTAGCGGCTGAAACGCACACGCGATGTCAGCGTGTGCTCGTCTTTGCTGGCCAATGTGGCCACACGCGAAGGAGTGAAAACGACGGTGAGTCATTTCGACGAACTGACCAAGGCCTTCAGCGCGGGCATGTCCCGACGCGGCGTCGTCAAGGTAGTTGGCGCCAGCGTGCTCGGTAGCGTGCTCGCGACCGTCACCGGCGTCACCGCGTTCGCCGACGACGACGATTTCACTGAAGACGCGCGCTGCCCATGCCACAACATCTTCGTCTGCGACCCTAACGAGGTCTGCAGCGCGGACGGCAGCTGCGGGTGTGTGCCGAAGAACGTCAACCCCGCCCGGGGCTTCTGCCACCAGGGGCAGTCGTGCTCTGGCCTCGTGTCATGCTCGACCAACCGGGACTGTCGCCAGGCCGGCCTGGCGGGCTGGAAGTGCGCGCAGAACTCGTGCTGCGGCACTGGGCCGGTCTGCCTACCCTGCTGCGGCGCGGCGGCCGGTGCTGCCAAGGGCGGCGGCAAGACCACACTGGGCTAGTCGAGCAGAGGACCGCCCGGGACCAACCGGTCGTGTCAAGCCAGCGCCAACACGCGCGTTCGATCCTTATGGCGACGCCGGGGTAGGTCGAGGTGACCTGCTCCGGTGCTCGCCGATGCACGTGCCCCTAAGGAAAAAAGAGACGCTCGGAGGACGTCGGACTATGGAGCTCGTGGTGATCGCGGCGGTCGTGGTGTGGGCGGCGACGGCTCTCCTCGTCTGGCTCGTCTTCCGCCTGGGAGGCCAATTCTGGCAGAGCAACGCTCTGCTGCTGGAGCGAGTCGAGCGCCTCGAAAGCGCTGCCGCCGAGCTGCGTAAGAAGATCGCGCCGGAGCCCGAACGGCAGCCGCCCAAACGGCTGCCGATCGGCAGCGAGGCGCCGAGTTTCGATCTGCCGGACCTAAACGGCCGGCGCGTTTCCCTCGGCCAGTACTTAGGCAAGCCGCTGGTGCTCGTGTTCTTTGGTGCGGACTGCGGGTTCTGCACGAAGATGGCGCCGGCGTTGGCGAAAGAGGTTCGGAAAGCCAGGGCCGGTCGTCCGCTCCCGATCGTGGTCGCCAGCGGCGATGAGGAGGAGGCGCGGGAGGAGATGTCGAAGTACGGGTTCAACTGTCCGGTTCTGCTCGACGGCGAGGCTGAGCTGGTCACCCAGAGCTACAACATCGACGCCACGCCAGAGGCCCTCCTCGTCGACGAGCAGGGCAGGATCGCCAGCGACGTGGCGGTCGGCGAGAGGGCGATCCTGGAGCTCGTGACGCGGCCGCGCGCGTCGTGGGCCCGGTCGACATCCGTGCGCGTCGACGAGCAGCCCGAGCTGACCGGCGCTGGCTCGCGGAACGGTCGTGTGCCCGTCGGGACGCTCGAGCGCGAGAGGTAGGAACGGCGGACGGCATGCGACGCCCGGCCTCGTCGCGCAGCGCTCGGCGCGCTTCGGCCCTGCTGGTAGCGTTCGGTTTGTGGTGGTTGTGCGCGCTGGCCGCGTGGGCGGCCCCGACGACTGGCGCGGCCAACTACGTCGTGATGCTGGCGGATGGCTCGGACGCCGCGGCGGTTGCCGCCGAGCACGCGCGCGCGGGCGGCGCGCGGGTCCGTTCCGTCTACCGCGGTGTCGGCGGTTACGCCGCGTCGCTGACGCCGCAGCAGCTAGCGCAGATCAAGAGCGATCCGCGGGTCGACCTCGTCGACGAGGATCTCCCTGTGGAAGCGGACGCCCAGGTGCTGCCGTTCGGCGTCGACCGCGTCGACGCCGACAAGAGCAGCGACCACGCCGGATCGGGCCGCGGCAAGAGCGTCAACGCCGCCGTGGCGATCGTCGATACCGGCATCGACCTGTCGCACCCGGACCTCGAGGCCGTGCCGGGGACGAATTGCGTCACCCCGGGATCATCGCCGCAGGACGACAACGGCCACGGGACGCACGTGGCCGGGATCGTCGCGGCGAGGGACGACCAGAGTGGGGTGGTCGGGGTCGCGCCCGGCGCGCGCGTCGTCGCGGTCAAGGTGCTGGACTCGAGCGGCTTCGGCAGACGGTCGCAGTTGATTTGCGGCATCGACTGGGTGACGCGAAACGCGGCCGCCGTCGGCATTGTCGCCGTCAACATGAGCCTCAGCGGGCGCGGGGCGGATGACCACAACTGCGGCGCGACGAACGGCGACGCGCTCCACCGGGCCATCTGCCGTTCGATCCGCAAGACGGGCGTGACGTACGTGGTCTCCGCGGGCAACCACGGCGCCGACCTGGCCGGCTTCGTCCCGGCCGGCTACGGCGAGGTCCTGACCGTGACCGCCATGGCCGACACCGACGGCGCACGGGGCGGCCTCGGCCCGCCGCCCGACTGCCAGAACGGCGCAGACGACAAATACGCCCGCTTCAGCAACTACGCGAGCGTGGGCAGTGGGAACGAGCAGCACACGATCGCCGCGCCGGGCGTGTGCGTGCTCTCGACCTGGCCGGGCGGCTTCACGCACGAGCTCTCCGGTACCAGCATGGCGGCGCCGCACGTCACTGGAACCGTGGCGCTGTGCATCGCGAACCAGTCGTGCGCCGGCCTTCAGCCAGCCCAGATCGTCGCGAAGCTGCGCGCCGACGCGGCCGCCAGGGGCCGAAGCTACGGGTTCAAAGGCGATCCCGACCACTCGCCCCCGCCTGGGCAGTACCTCGGCTTCCTGGTGTACGCCGGGGGGTATTGACCGTGAGCCGCGGCTACGCGGCCGCGGCCATGGCGCGCAGCGTGGCGGCCGGCTCGATCGCGAGGTACAGCGCTCTCGAGTACCGCCGCCCGGGAAGGTCATCTGGGAGCACGCCGAGGAGCCCCGAGCCAGCCAGCGCTTCGAGGACCTCCCGTTGGCTCGCCAACGAGAGGGCCAGCCGGAACCGGCAGCGAACAGGGCGTGTCACACGTATGTCCAGCAG
>Ga0070741_10012714_pt1 | contig 15112 bp, 15 predicted proteins | sample Coa_R1_4_FD_66440 | JGI IMG/M metagenome (GOLD analysis project Ga0070741, IMG submission 66440) | Surface soil microbial communities from Centralia Pennsylvania, which are recovering from an underground coalmine fire - Coalmine... | ecosystem: Environmental > Terrestrial > Soil > Unclassified ... | reverse complement strand
GGGGTCCTCCCCGACAAGATCTCGATCTACGAAGGACCGCTCCGGCGGCTGTACGGCGGTCGCCCGTCACGCTTGCGCAGGGAGATCCGCCGCGTCGTTCTGCACGAGGTCGCCCATCACTTCGGCATCAGCGACGAGCGGCTGCGCGAGCTCGACCGCTACTGAGTGCACGCGACCTTCGCCAGCAGGACGTAAGTGCAGGTGGCGCTATCCGGTTCGGCTAGTTCTCCTCTGTGATCCCTCGAACGAGAGTGGACGGGGCGCCGCGGAGAACGGACTGTGAGGCGGTCATCGCTTCGCGGCAGAAGGAGTTCCAAGTGAATCGTCTCGCTCGCTCGTTCCTCTTCGGCGCAATCGTCTCGACCAGCCTGGCTACGGCGGTGGGCGCGCAGGCAAACCCGGGCGGCAACGTCGGTGTCTGCCACGGCACCGCTTCGGCGACCAACCCGATGGTGATGATCGCCGTCAGCAACAACGCCGTCCCGGCGCTCCTCGCCGGTGGCAAGGAGCGAAAGGCAGACGACGCGCTCTACAACGTCGCCACAGGGACGTGCGGCGCCGACCAGACGGGCGGCGGCGGAAACTTCTAATCAGATGCGCCGGTAGCGGGCGTCGCTCAGTGAATAGAGGGCGAACGCCACGAGGCCGGCGGCGACGATGCCGAGGAGCCACGAGCCGTACGAGTGGTTCGCGAGCTTCGCGAGGGCGCCGTCGAGGCCGACCGCCTTGTTGGGGTTGTAGTCGACGGCGGCCTTGATCACGAAGACGCCGATCAGCCCGAAGACGACTCCACGTGCGACGTTTCCGAAGGTGCCGATCCAGGTGATCCATTTGCGGACGGCCGAGCTCATCTCCTCCGTCTTCGAGTCGTCGAGGAACTTCTGGCTGAGGCCGCGGTAGATCTGGTAGAGGGCGACGCCGCAGAAGACAACGCCGGCAATGCCGACGATCCATGTTCCGCCGGGCCAGCCGAGGATGCCGGCCGCCGGCTTCTTGGGACTCCCGGAGCTGCTGCTGCCGGAGCCGACGAGGATCCCGACGGCGACCGCGCACATGAGCGCGTAGGCGATTCCGCTGCCGACGGCAGCGAGTCGATCCATGGTGCTGTCGTCTTTCTCCGGGCCGTGTCCGAGCAGCGCGTGGACGATCCGCCACAGCGCATAGCCCGCCAGGCCGATCGCGGTCAGGATCAAGAGCACGTGACCGAACGGCTGATGGGCGATGGTCTTCAGGGCGCCGGTCTGGTTCGTCGTCTTCCCGCCCGATCCCAGCGCGACCTTCACCGCGAGGATTCCGATGATGGCGTAGATCGCCGCGCGTGCGACGAAACCCGCACGAGCGAGGAGTTCGAACGCCGTGCTCTGGCCGACCTTCTCGCCCGCGGTCTTCGCCGTGCGCGTCGCCTCGGATCTGATTGGGCTGTGGACTGACATCAGGGTGACAACGACGAAGGGACCTGAACAGGTACGGCCGTGGCGTTAAAGCTGACGCAGGCGGGTACTGCGACCCGGTGTTTGCGCTGCGGACTCTGCTGCTTCGTCGACTTGGGCCCCTTGGAGTCGCCCTGACCGCCTATGACATCTGGCGGCGGATTCCGAAGCGGCATCGCCGGCGATTGCTCGCACACGGCCGCAGGCACGGGCGGCGCGCGGTCCGGCGCGCGTGGACTGCGATGGGATCGTTCGGCGCACGTTGAGCGACCGCTCTCCAGTTAGGGGCTGGGCCGCAATCTCGTGCTGGGCCGGCGACCGGCTCACCGCACAGATCTGCGCTCACCACCGCCGGCGGCTTCGCCGGATCGGCTGGCAACGCGCGTTGAGCCCCCCGGCCGGCGGCTGGGCGGAGGGGCCGCCCGTCCGCGAGGGAAACGCCGTCTCGATCCTGATCGACGGGAGCGAAGCGCTACCTCGGATCGTCGAGGCGATCTCCGCCGCGCGCTCGCACGTCCATCTGACCGGCTGGTTCTTCACTCCGGACTTCGCGCTCACACGAGACGACGAGCCCGCGATCCTGCGAAACGTCCTCGCCGATCTGGCCGAACGCGTCGAGGTTCGCGTGCTCGCCTGGGCCGGCGCTCCGCTGCCGCTGTTCCGACCGTCGCGCCGCGACGTCCGCACGATGCGCGACCGGCTGATCCGTGGAACGGCGATCCAGTGCGCGCTCGACGCCAAGGAGCGACCGCTTCACTGCCACCACGAGAAGACGATCGTGATCGACGACCGGCTCGCCTTCGTCGGCGGCATCGATCTCACCTCCGAGTCGGGCGACCGGTTCGACACGAGAAACCACCCCGCCCGCGGCGCCGTCGGTTGGCACGACGCCTGCGCGCGCATCGAGGGACCGGCCGTCGAGGACGTCGCCGACCATTTCCGCCTGCGGTGGCTGGAGGTCGCGGGAGAACAGCTCCCGGCCGCCGCTCCCCCACCGCCCGCCGGAGATACGACGGTGCAGATCGTCCGGACCATCCCCGAGCGCGTCTACCAACGGTTGCCGCGCGGCGACTTCGGGATCCTCGAGTCCTACCAGCGGGCATTGAGTTCGGCTGAACGCCTGATCTACATCGAGAACCAGTTCCTCTGGTCTCCCGAGATCGCGCGCATCCTGGTGGACAAGCTCCGCGATCCGCCGACACCCGACTTCCGGCTCCTCCTCGTGCTGCCCTCGAAACCGAACACGGGCAGCGACGACACGCGCGGCGTGCTCGGAGAGCTCATCGAGGCGGACGACGACCGGGGAAGGCTGCTCGCGTGCACGCTCTACGCACGCTCCGGAAACCTCAGCGACCCGGTCTACGTCCACGCGAAGATCGCAATCGTCGACGACCGCTGGTTGACGCTCGGCTCGGCGAACCTCAACGAGCACTCCCTCTTCAACGACACGGAGATGAACGTCGTCACCCACGACCGACGGCTCGCAACGGAGACGCGACTCCGGCTCTGGTCAGAGCACCTCGAAACACCGATCAGCGAGATCCCGGACGATCCGACGAGGGCGATCGACGAGCTCTGGAAGCCGATCAGCGCCGCGGAGCTGGAACGGCGCGAGCGCGGCCAGCCGCTCACTCACCGACTGCTCCGACTCCCGAACGTGTCCCGGCGCGCCGGTCGGGCCCTCGGACCGATCAGCGGACTCCTCGTCGACGGCTAGCGCATGCGCTCGGTCCGCTGGTGGACCTCGCGTCTGCGCTGCTTCGCCAGGTCGCGCAGGTGTTCGGGAAGCGCCTCGAATGCCAACCTGTTCGGGCTTCGGGCGGCTGCCTCCACGAGCTCGTAGTCGAGCTTTCTGCCCAGCTCTTGTTCGACCAGTGGCGCGACTGCGCTCCAACGGTCCCGAAACTCCGCCGGCTCGGGTGGAAGCGCGCGCGGCGTGTCCGGCACGAGACTGCGGAGCCGGCGGTGGCTCTCCGCGAGCTCCGCACGGGCGGCATCGACTCGCTCGAGCGCCGCAGCCACCTCGGCGACCGCGAGCGAAGCGTTCTCCAATTCCCGGTCGCGCGCGACGATCGCTTCGGCAAACGCGACGCGGTGCTCCTCGACCTCTGCCGCGACGAGCTCTTGCTGAAGACGTTCCCGATACTGCTCGAGGTCGGCGAGGGCCTGCTGAGCAAGGGCAGAGGAACCGAGCAAGGACTTGCGCTCCTCCTCCAGCTCCTGCAGACGCTCCGCGTGCCGGCGTAGACGCTCCTCAGCCTCCCGACGATGGGTTTCCGCAGCCGCCAGCTTCGCCTCGATGTCAGCGCGAGACATCGCAGCCGAGCTATTTCCGACCATCGGCCCTTTTACGCCGCGTGAGGTGGATTTCGCTCGTGAGCGGGTAAGGCGCGCGTGATGGCGGTCGAGGTCGGGGTCGTTCTGCCGGGGCGGTACCAGGAGGCGCGGTTGCTCGCCTCCGGCGGCTTGGGTGACGTATACCGCGCCGTCGACGTGCCGCTCGACCGCCCCGTGGCGGTGAAGATCTTGGCTGAACGGTTCGCAGCCGAGGAGGAGATTCGGAAGCGCTTTACGCGTGCAGCGTTGCTGGCGGCGCAGCTCTCGCTCGAGCCACACGTGGTGCCGATCTATGACGTCGGCGAGGTCGACGACAGGCCGTTCATCGTCATGCAGTACCTCCCTGGCGGCTCGCTTGCGGATGTTCTGGCCCGCGAGGGCGCCCAGCCGGCTGCGCAGGTGCTGCGGTGGCTGGGGGACGCGGCGCAGGCGCTCGAGCGCGCCCACGAACGTGGCGTCGTCCACGGAGATCTGAAGCCGGCGAACATGCTGCTCGACGAGCAACGACGTGTGCGCGTCAGCGACTTCGCACTCGCAACCGCGGTTGGGCTCGCCGCGCCTGGCGAAGGTGAGGCGCATCTGGGAGCTGCGTCGTATCGCGCTCCGGAGCAAGTTCAAGGCCGCGAGGCCGACGCACACACCGACGACTGGGCGCTCGCCATCGTCGCATACGAGCTTCTCACCGGTAGACACCCGTTCGAACGCCGAGAGTCCTTCGAAACGGCCCATCACGTGGGGATTCCTCCGGCCGCCGACGACGTCTTCGCGCGTGCGCTCGCGCCGGCGCGCTCGCAGCGCTTCGACAGTTGCAGTCAATTCGTCGCCGCGCTGAGGGCTGCTCTCGTGGGGCGTCCCGGTGCAACACCCGTCAGGCCCGCGATGACGTACGTCAGACCGCCGGCGGTCATCGCTGCATCTCGCCGGCGGCGGCAGCGCCTGCTTCCGCTGATCGGCTTGGTCGTGCTGGCGATCGGCGGGTTGGGCGCGGCAATCGTCGCGACCCGCGAGAGCAGCCACCACACCGCGAACCCACCGATCCGCGTCACTGTGACCGCAGCCGGCACAACCGTTCGGGAAACCATCACTGCACAACCGGTCGCCACTCCGGCGGCAAAGACCACGTTCACGGTCACGGAGACGCTTGCGCTGCCACCGACTACCGCTCCTCGGGCGGCAACGACAGCTCCGGCCGCGGTGAGCACCGCTCCCGTGCCCGCAACCACAGCCCCAGCCAACCCCCCGATCCCCGGGGCGAGCGGCACGGCGCTCGCGCAAGAGGGCTACCAGCGACTCGAATCAGGTGACGCCGTAGGCGCAGTGCCCCTGCTGCAGGAAGCTGCCGACAAGCTCGCCGGCACGCACACGCTCGCCGAGGCCTACAACGACTACAACCTCGCTTCCGCACTCGCGAAGACGACCGGCTGTTCACAGCGCGTGCTCGGGCTCCTCGACGAGTCCGAATCGATCCAAGGCCACCGCACGGAAATCACCCAGCTGCGCCAGACCTGCACCCACCACTCCTGACGCCCCGCGCCGCCGCTCAGGTCAGAGGCGGATCCTCGACAGCCGGTACGAGATCATCCCGGCGGCCAGCGTCCCCGTGAGGACGAGCGTCGCCAGCGCGTTGACCCCCGGGTCGAGGCCCACTCGAAGCTTCGCCCAGATCAGCACCGGCAGCGTCTGGTCGGGCCCGATCGTGAACGACGTGATCACGAACTCGTCGAGCGAGAGCGAGATCGAGATGAGCGCAGCGCCGATGATCGAGGGCCTGACGAGCGGCAGCGTCACGTCCCTGAACGCGCGGAACGGCGAGGCCCCCGAGTCGCGCGCGGCCTCGAGGACCGTGTAGTCGAACGATTCGAGACGCGCGCGGAGGATGAGAAAGACGAACGGGAACGCGATCAGGACGTGACCGATCGCGGCCGTCTTGAGGCTGAGGGAGATACCAATCGCGCTCAGGAACACCGCAAGTGAGATCGCGATCACGAGCACGGGAAGGATCGAGGGAACGAGCACGGCGTAGGTGATGCCGCCTTGGAACCGCCGCCCGAACCTCCCCACGGCGAACGCGGCGGTCGTTCCGAGCAGCCCGGCGACGACTGCGGTGACCGCCGCCAGCTCGAGGCTGTTCTCGAACGCCGTCACGAAGAGCGGGTCGTTGAACACTTCCCGGTACCAGCCGAGAGTGAGTCCGCTGATGGGGAAGCTCAGCGTCGGCGAAGAGTTGAACGAGAAGAGGACGATGAGCACGATCGGCAGGAAGAGGAACAGCAGGACGAGCACGACGAATGCCGCAGCGAGCCAGCGCCGGAACCTACGGCGCGCGCGGGGTGCCGGTCCGATCCTGAGCGTCATCGGCTGGCGAGGGCGATTGCTTTGCCGATGAGCAGGAAGATCGCGAGGACGAGAAGCATCGTCGTGATCGCGAGTGCCGCGCCGAGCGGCCAGTTGTAGGCGACCCCGAACTGGTCGGCGACGACGTTTCCGATCATGATCCCGTTCGTGCCGCCGACGAGCTGCGGCGTGACGTAGTCGCCGGCCGCGAGCACGAACGCGAACGCGAACGCGACGCGAATACCTGTGCTGGTGAGCGGGAGCAGCGTCGTCCGGAACACGGATACAGGCCCGCCTCCCAGGTCGCGGGCGGACTCGAGGACGTCGCGCGGGACGTTCTGCAGCGCCCCGTAGAGCGGCAGAACGCCGAACGGAAGCAGGAAGTTGACGAGGGTGACCAGCACCGCGAAGCGGCTGAAGAGCAGGAATCGCAGCGGGTGGTTGACGACCCCGACGGAGATCAGGAGGGAATTGATCAGGCCCTGGTCGCCGAGGATCGTCCGCCAGGCGTAGATGCGGACGAGGTAGCCGCCGAAGATCGAGGCGAGCAGGAGAAAGAGCAGAAGCTCCCGCTGGTTCGGGAAGACGAACGTCGCAATGTACGCGAAGCAGAAGGCGAGTGCGACGACGACGATTCCGACGGCGAGGCCGAGGAGAACGGTTCGCAGGACGACGTTGAGATACAACGACCCGGATAGAGCCGCGCGGTAGTTGCTGCCGCTGAAAGCCGGCGTGATCTGCAGCTTCACCTGGTCGACGGTGTAGAAGCTGTAGACGACGAGCAGCCCGAGCGGGATCAGGAAGAAGGCGACGTAGAACGCAGCCGCGGGTCCGAGCAACACGAGGTTGCGGAAATGCCACCCGGACCCGCGGCGTCCGCGCCGCGGCCAATCGACGACGTCAGCGGTGTCTGTCGAGGCCACCCCCAGAGAACCGTGTTCCTCGTCGGCTACCTAGCTGGCTTTCACCTGTTCCCACGACTTGACCCACGCATCCTTGCCGACGATCGAGCCCTGGCTCGTCTCCGGCGGCAGGATCGTCCTCACGATGTCGCCGTGCATGGGCGCCGCCTTGACCACCGAGTAGGGATAGCCGCGCGAGATCGAGCTCGAAGGCAGGAGGTTCACTGCCTTTGCAACCGTGCACCCGGATTGGAGCGAGTCGGCGACGCGCGCATTGTTCGCAGGCGACGTCATGTACGAGATGTACGCACGCGCGGTGTCCGGGTTCGGCGCGTGGCTTGCGATGAAGTAACTGTCCGACCAGAAGTACGTCCCATCCACCTTCGGCGTCGCGTACTTGAGGGTGACACCCTTCGCCTTCGCGAACTGGACGACCGCCTGCCACGAGTTGAGCGCGATCGAGGCTTCGCCGCGGACGAGCAGGTCGGTCTGGTCTCCGAACGCCGCCGTCATCGAGACGACGTTCTTCTTCAACTCGATCCAGGCGTCGCGCACCTTGTCGAGCTGCGCCTGCGTGAGCTCGTTGTGGTTCCCGTTGTGGCCGAAGCCGAGTGACTTCGCGACCAACCACTGGTTGCCGTACGGCTCGTCGATCGTCGTCAGCGAGCGCGCGTACTTCTTGTCGGCGAAATCGGTGTACTTCGGCGGCAAGCCGTTGAATTTCTTCGGGTTGTAGACGCAGGGCTCCGACCCCCAGATCAGCGGGAAGCCGTAGACCTTGCCGCCATGCGTGATCCAGGGCGCCTTCTGCAGCCCCGGGAAGAGTCCCTTGAAGCTCGGGCCGGGCAGCGCGAGCGGTTGGACGAACCCGAGCGCCATCTCACGCGGTGCAGAATCCTTGGGAATCGTCATCACGTCGAACTGGTGGTCGCCGCCGGTGCGGAGCTTCGTCAAGAGCGTGTCGTTGTCGGCGATGTAGCTGACCTTGAGAGTGACGTGGTTCTTCTTCAGGAACGGTTGGGCGATCTTGCGGGCGTCCTCGCCGTCCACGCCCACGAACACGAGCTGGCCGCCGACCTTGGCGAGACGCGTGGCGCCGTCGCTCCAACCCGAGAGCAGGGTGACGCCGCCGGAGGCGGCGACGACGGCGCCGCTCGCGCGCGCCAGGAACATGCGGCGCGTCAGCCGTTGCAGGTCGCGCTCGGCTATCTGGCGGACATAGGACTCGTCCATACTCATGAACCTCCTCTTGCGGTCTGCGCCACTGGGCGCGTACGGGGGGCGTCGCGTTCGAACCTGTATCCCATGCGGTCGAAGACCCGTTTCCGGGCGTCTTCGACATCCCGAAACACGGTCGGCGGGTCGAGTTTCGTCGGTTTGCGGTCGTCGAGCACGACGCGGCCGTCGATGACGACGGTCCGGACGCTGTCCGCGCGCGCGCTGTAGACCAGCTGGGAGATCGGATCCGTCAACGGGAAGGCCTCGGGGACGTCGTTGGCGCGGACGACGAAGTCGGCCCGCTTGCCGGGCTCGAGGGAGCCGATCCGGTCGGCGAGACCGACGGCCTTGGCGCCGTTGATCGTCGCCATGGCGAGTGCGTCCTCCGCGACGAGCGCCGCCCGCGTCTGTGTCTTCTCGCGCGCCGTGAGGATGGCGAGGTAGCCCTGCAGGCCGAGGTCGAAGCGAACGCCCCAGTTCGAGGAGTCGGAGCCGAGAGCGATGTTGACGCCGCGGTGGTACAGCTCGCAATGGCGACCGTGGAACGCGCCGCCGACGCCCCACATCATCGACGCGCCGGGGCACCACGCGATCGACATGCCGCTGCGCACGATGGGCTCGACCTCGTCGTCGCGCAGGATGTTCATGTGCGCGAAGACGCAGTTGTCGTCGAGCACGCCGATCTCTTCGAGATGCACGAGCGGATGCCGCCCCCAGCGCGCGTCGTCGGTGGCCGCGTCGACCTGGTAGTACGACTGGTGCTGGTTGAGAATCGTGTGGCCTTCGTCTGCGGCGGCCTTGGCGGCGCGCTCGAGCTCCTCGGACGCCGAGCCCATGCCTTGGATCGCGACGTGTCCGCGGACGAGCGCCGTGTCGTCGCGGTTCCGGCGCAGCTCGTTTCCGACCAGCGACAGCGCACGCTCGAGGCTCGCGGGGCCGCGATCGAGCGGCAACGCGTTGTACCCGTCTTCGTTGCCAGTCGCGTCCCACAGCCACGGGTCCGCGACGAGGCCGCGCATCCCGATCCCCTCGGCAGCCGTCGCGACGGCATCGGGCGAGTGTGCGGTTCCGGCTTCGAGGAAGCACGTCGTTCCGTTGCCGACCATCTCGAGGCACGCGAGCTGCGCCGCGGCATGCTCCGCCTCGTCGTCCAGCGCGTTCAGGAACGGGACGAAGAACCGCGGCTCGACATCGTGGAACGACATCGTGTCTCCGAACGCGCCGCGCGCGAGGTGGAAGGTGACGTGCGTGTGGCACTCGACGAAGCCCGGGTGGACGACGGCGCCGCCGGCGTCGATCGTCCGCGTCGCGTCGTAGGAGGCGAGCACCTCCTCGGTCTCGCCGACCGCGACGAGGTCCCGGCCCGAGACCGCGATCGCACCGTCCTGAACGATCCGCCGGTCCGCGTCCATCGTCAGCAGGAGCGCGTTGGTGACGAGGAGATCGACGATTACGCGCCTGGTCGTACCGTCGCGGCCTTCGTTCTCCATATCGAACGAAAGCAAATCAGATCGGCGGGCCAGGGGCAACCAGGAGCGTGGGGCCGTCGCGGGGTCGCGCCCCGCGACGGCCCGACGCCCGGTCAGCAGGACGCGAGGTAGAGGAACTTCCTCGTCTCGGGCTTCGCGAGGTCGGCCTTCGTGATGAACTTGAGCGGCGCCGGCGTGTAGTACGGATTGGCCGGCCGTACGGGGTTCCTCGCCGCCCCTGCCCCACGCAGGTAACGGACGAGGCTCGTCATCGCGTTGTACCCCTCGATGTACGGCGCCTGTGCGTAGAGCGCGTCGATCGAGCCGTTGCGCAGCGCAGCCACGAGCGCCGGCTCCGCGTCGAAGGAGATCAGCTTGACCTTCCCGCGCTTTCCGGCGGTCCGCAGAGCAGCGGCGGCACCTTGGCCCATCGGACCGTCTGTCGCGTAGATCGCCTTGACGTTGGGATGCGCGGCGAGGATGCCCGACACGACCTGGGCGGCCTTGTTGCTGTCGGCGGCCGCGTACTGAACCGGGAGAACCGTGATCTTCGGGTACTTCGCCTTGATCACCTTGACCATCCCGGCGTACCGCGGCGTCTCGAACGGATCGCCGGCGCCGAAGGCGACGATGCCGATCTCGCCCGTTCCACCGATCAACCCGGCGATGCGACGCGCAAGCACAGGACCGGAGCTCGACACGTCGGTGTAGGTGGCCGAATAGGCGGCCTTCTTCGACAGATACGCGTCGGTCAACGCGACGGGCACGCCCTGCTTCATCAGCTTCGAAACCGGCTGCAGGAACGCAGTCGGCGAGAACGGCGTGAGAATCACGCCGTCGGGCTTGGTCACGGCGACAGAGTTGAGCGCGGTGATCTGCTGCGAGACGCTCGGCTGTACCGGCCCCTGCCAGCTCAGCTTGACGCCGCCGAGCTTCTTCGCTGCAGCGAGGGCGCCGCACTTCATCGAGACGAAGTACGGGTCGGGTGTCTGCGCGACGACCCCCGCGATGTGAAGCGTGGGCGCGGCCGTCGCGGATAGAGCGGCGAATGCGGCCACCGCGAAGGCCGCGGTTCCGGCAGCGATCGCTGTAACAGCGCGCCGCGGTGAAAACTGCTGATTGCCATTCATGCTGGCGTTGCCCTCCTTGAGGTGCGGTTGACGTGCGGCGTGTGGTGGCCGTGTCTCACACGCCGGCCTGACGACGACGGTCTGCGTAGACGGCGGTGATGAGGACGACCCCGACTGCGACCTGCTGGTAGAACGGCGTCAGCCCGACCGCGATCAGCCCGCTCTGCAGGATCACGGCGAGGAGCGCGCCGAAGACGGACCCGATCACAGACGCACGTCCGCCGAACAGGCTGGTTCCACCGATCACGGCGCCCGCGACGGCAGCGAGGGCGTCGTTCGTGTGACCCGCGACGTTCGTCGTCGCAAAGCGACTGAGGTCGAGCAAGGAGGCGAGACCGCAGAGTGCGCCTGCGAGGACGTAGACACGGACGATGTGCCGGTCGACCCGCACGCCTGCGCGTTCGGCGCTCGTGAGCGACGAGCCGACGGCGAGCGTGTGGAGGCCGAAGCGCGTGAATCGCAGCACCGCCCAGAGCGCGAGTACGAGCAACCCGACGAGCAGCGCAGGCAGAGGAACGTCGACGACGTTCCTGGCACCGAGGTTGTCCTGCAGCCACGTTGGCTGGTAGGCGAGGTCGGCGCCGTTCGTGATGATGAAGGCGATCCCGAGGCCGATTCCGGTCGTCCCGAGCGTCGCGATGAACGAGTTGACGCGCAGGCGCGTCACGATCAGCCCGTTCACGACACCGAAGACCGCACCGGTCGCAACGCACGCGGCGACGCCGAGCATGAGCGCGCGTGCGAGGTGCGGATACGTCCCCGCCTGGATCTGGGCGGAGCTGCCGCCGAGATGCTGGATGACCTCGCCGCCGACAATCGACGAGAGGACGAGAATCGAGCCGAGAGAGATGTCGATCTGCGCCGCCGCGAGCTCGAAGGTCGCCGCGACGGCGAGCAGCACGATCTGTGCGCCGTTGAATCCGAGGTTCTGGAAGCTCGCGAGGCTGAGGAAGAGGTGGTCGGTCGACAGCAGCCCGAACAGCAGGACCAGCAGGACGTCGATCGCAGCCATCACGATCGCGGTGTGCGTGGCCAAGCGGCGGCCGAGGCGCTGCACGGCAGCGCCGTGAGAGGCGAGAGCGGACGTCGGTTCGCTCCCGGTCATCGCGGTCATCGTTCGCGGTCTCCGACCATCGCATGCACGACGTCGGTGATGGTCACGTCGCGCGCCGCCGCCTCGAAGACGATCTCACCCCGCCGCAGGACGGCGGCCGTGTCGGCGACCTCGAGCATGCGCGGGATGTCGTGCGAGATGACGAACACACCGAGCCCGCGGCGCGCGACCTCCTTGATCGTCGCGCACACGACGTCGGATTGCTTCGTGCCGAGCGCCGCGGTCGGCTCGTCCATCAGGATCGCCATCTCGCTCCACATCACCGCGCGCGCGACCGCCACGGCTTGCCGCTGCCCACCGGAGAGCTCCCGCACCGCCACTCGCGTCGACGGCAGCTCGATCCCGAGGGCCCTGAGAGCGCCGTCTGCCTGCGCGCCCATCGCCGGTCGCGCCAGGACGCCAAGCCGGCCCCGCCAGCCGCCCTCGAGCTGCTCGTGGCCGAGGTAGACGTTCTCGGTCACCGACAGGTCGGGTGCGAGCGCGAGGTCTTGGTGGATGACGTCGATCCCGTGGGCGTGCGCGTCGCGGATCGAGTCGAACGCGACCGGTTCGCCGCGGACGAAGACGCGCCCGCGGTCGGGGCGGTGGATGCCGCAGAGGACTCGAAGCAGCGTCGACTTCCCGGCGCCGTTGTCTCCGAAGAGAGCAGTGACCTCGCCTCGACGAACGGTCAGCGTCGCCCCGCGCAGCGCCTCCACGTGGCCGAAGCTCTTCCAGATGTCGCTGCAGCCGATCGCCGGCGCCCCCGTCGGCGGCGGGGCGACTGCTGGCGGCGGCGAGGTCTGCACGACCTCGGCAAACCTAGATCGGCCGGGTTCCCCTGTCAACTATGTCGAACGAACGACTGCTCCGGCGGACACTCAGTCGAGGTGCCAGATCTCCCTGACCGTGAAGAACCGGCCGTGCTCGTCGACGGAGCGGGTCATGATCGAGCGGATGTAGGCGCTCCAGCGAGCGTTGACGTCGTACTGCTCGAGCCGAGCGAGTGCCGCCTCGACCGTCGGCTCGCACTCGGCGTACGCGATCACCTCGGTCCCTCGCCGGAACAACGAGTAGTTGGAGAACCCCGATTCCTTCAGCGCCTCGAGCAGCTCCGGCCACACCTCCGCGTGTCGCCGCTCGTACTCCTCCTCCATGCCCGCGGCCAGATCGAACGTGTAGCAGAGACGTTCCACGGCTACTCCCTTTCGCGAACGGTTGGCAGCAGTCGCTGCAGGTTGCCGCCCATCACGGCGGCGATCTCGGCGCTGCTGAGGTCGGATAAGAGCCTGTCGTCCGCGAGCTGCGGGAACGAGACGAACTCGAGCGCCGGCGCGAAGTCGGATCCCCAGCAGAGCCGTTCGGCGCCGAACGCCTCCAACACGACGTCGAGCACGGGCCGCGCCGCGTCGTGGGGGAAGTCGTGTGCCGGATCGCTGATCGCGTACAGACCCGAGAACTTGACACTGACGTTCGGCCGATCGCCAAGGACGAGCAACGACCGCAGCCGTTCTGCGGCCTGCGCGCGCGTCGGCGTCGTCGCGAACCGGCCCGGAAGGCCGAGGTGGCTGAACAGCACCGTGCACGAGCCGAGCGCGTCGACGAATGGCGCGATCGCGGTAGTGGCGGCGGCCGTCGAGTTCAGGCTGATGACGGCCCGCTGTCTGTTGAGCTCCGTCAGCACGGGGGGCGGCCAACTCGATACCGCGTGTGCGCCCTCCTCGTCCGCGACGTAGATCGAGTAGCCCGCTGCTCCCTCTGCTTCGAACCGGCGAAGCTCCTCGATCGACGGGTCGCGGTGGTGCAGGTAGACGAGCGGAACGATCCAAGGTCGCGCACGCGCGAGCTCGAGGACGTACGCGCTGTTGCCGCTGTAACGCTCCTCGCCTTCGTAGCCGACGACGAGCGCACGCTCGATGCCGAAGTTCAGGCGCAGCTGCTCGTAGAGACGCACCTCGTCCCGAAGCAGCAGGCCCGCAGCACCGGCGTATCCGTCGGCGAAGAGGTGGACATGAGCGTCCGCGAGCGCCATCAACCGGCGAGGTCGACCGTCGCGCCGCCGCGACCGGCCGAGGTGATGATCGCCTCCGCCACCTCGATTCCGTGTCGTGCCGCGTCGAGCGTGACGATCGGCGGTGCGCCCGGCGTCCGAATCCGGTGGCAGAAGCTCGCGATCTCCGCGTCGAGCGCGCCAGGGTGCGCATCGGGAGTCAGCTCGTGATCGACCCAGGCCGTCTGGTCGCTGAAGACTGCGACCGTCGGTCGAAGGGCGAGCTTCGCGACCCCGGAGGTGCCGTAGATCTCGAGCCGGTCATCGCTCGGTGCGTCGTCCGGAAGCAGCCAGCTCACGTGGAGCGCCCACACGCTCCCGTCGGCGGCCTCCACCTGCGCCCACACGAGCAGCGGGCGCTCGGAGTTCGCCCCGCCGCGGCCGTAGGCGCGAACACGCACCGCTCTCGACCCGGTGACCCAGAGCGCGACGTCGATGTCGTGGACGGTCGTCATCAACGCGGGATGGACATCGGGAAACAACGCGTCGTGGCTGCGGGGCCGGTCGCGGAGAGTCGCCACTCCGAGCACCCGCCCGATCTCGCCCGCATGGACGCGCGCGACGACCTCTCGGTACGGACCGGCGAAGCGGAGAATGTGCGCCGGCATGAGGAACGCGCTCGACTGCCGCTCGGCCTCGGCGAGCTCGTTGGCGTCGCGGCTCGAGAGGGTGACCGGCTTCTCCAGCAGGACCGAACATCCCCGAGCGAGCGACGCCAGCGCTGGCTGCAGGTGGTTGGAGCCGGAGGTGACGATCGAGACGCCATCCGGTGTGCACTGGTCGAGCAGATCGCCCACGTCGTCGAACCAGCGGCCGATGCCCCATTGCAGCGCAACGGACTCCGCGCGCGCGACGTCCCGGTCGACGACGCCCACCAGCTCCACGTCGGAGCGACGCGCGTAGGCGGCGACGTGCTTCGTGCCGAAGTTCCCCGCTCCGATGACGCCGATCCGAAGCCGCCGCGTCACGGGCCGTCGAACTCGTCGGCACCGGCTGCGTCGATGCGGGCGAGGCCGCGCGGGTACTGGTGCAACCCGACGAGCCGCGCCGGGCCGCCGAGCGCGCGGTAGTGGTGGGGCTGCGCGGCCGGAAACGAGATCAGGTCGCCGGGCCCGAGCTCGATGATCTCGCTGCCGATCCCGATCTCGA
>Ga0070741_10012713_pt1 | contig 15113 bp, 9 predicted proteins | sample Coa_R1_4_FD_66440 | JGI IMG/M metagenome (GOLD analysis project Ga0070741, IMG submission 66440) | Surface soil microbial communities from Centralia Pennsylvania, which are recovering from an underground coalmine fire - Coalmine... | ecosystem: Environmental > Terrestrial > Soil > Unclassified ... | reverse complement strand
ATGTCGGCCGTCATATGTTCGCTTCGGCCTGGTGGCACTGGCTGCCGTTCACGCGGAACGTCTCCGCGGTCACGGGCGCGTGCCTGGCGATTCGGAAAACGGTGCTGATGGAATTAGGTGGTTTCGACACGGCGTTTCCGGTGAACTTTAATGATGTGGATCTATGCCTGCGAGCGCGGCGGGCGGGGTATCAGGTGGTGATCGAGCCGGCCGCCGTTTTGCGGCATTACGAGTGTAAGAGCCGCCAGGCGGGCGTGCGGTATGATGAGTTGGAACTTTGGCACGAGCGGTGGGGAGATTGGCTGGAGCGAGGGGATCCGTATTACAGTCCGAGCTTGACCGCGGTTCGCGAGGATGCGTCGCTCAGGCTGGATGAACCGCGGCCGGCGTTGCTCGACGCGCGGTAATGGTTCCCCGAAATGGGGCCGATTCGTTTTGCTCTCGTCGTGACGTTCCCCTGACCGAACCGCTTGGGCTGTGTGCTGTGGGGCCTAGATGAAACGGGCATACGACTCGGCGACACCGTCATTTGTTGCGCTGGCCTCGCCTGTGCAGAGGGCATGTGAATCTTGATTGTCCATCCCACGCGATTGAGGTGAACTGGACAGGACGTTTGTGTCCGAAGAGCGGCAGCGACAGTTAGAATTCGAGCTTGTGGAGGCTCGTCGGAATCGCCGCGTAGATACCCATGACCTTCGCGACGGCGCGGTAGAGCCTCTAATCATAATTCCGTATCGCGTACCATGCAATTCGCCGCGGAAACGTGCGTTGTACATGAGTTATACTGGAGCCTCTATATGGCCCTATTATTGAAAGCGTATAGCAAAAAAGGGAGTTGCTTTGTCTGACCAGCCGGCTCTCCGAATAGCGGTTATCGGAGGTGGAGGTCACGTCGGACTTCCACTGTCGCTACTCTTGGCAAAGAACGGCTTCACCGTTCATGTTATCGACATTGATGATGCAAAAATGGAACTTCTGAAACGAGGGCAGTTTCCGTTCCTGGAGGAAGGTGGAGCCGCAGCGCTTCGGGAATGTATGGATCTGGCGCTCACATTTTCCACCGATTTTGCGGCGGTTGCGCTGTGCGACGTTATCATAATGACCGTCGGGACTCCGGTGGACGAGCATCTCAATCCCGACCTAGCCCCGGTTTACACGGCCATTAAGCAGATTCGTCCATATCTACGGGATCAACAGACGATAATTCTACGCAGCACTCTCTATCCGGGCACATCGCAGAGATTACACGAGTGGATTCAGGGTATCGGACTCAATATAGGTATTTGTTTCTGTCCGGAACGGATCGCGCAGGGAATGGCATTGCGAGAGCTGCACGACCTGCCGCAAATAATATCTGGAAGTGATTCACAAGCTGTCTTGATAGCGCGTCGGGTTTTCTCAGCCATCGCGAAAGATATCGTAGAGCTTGGTATGACAGAGGCTGAATTGGCTAAGCTGTACACCAATTGTTGGAGATACATCCGTTTCGCGGTAGCCAATCAGTTCTACATGATCGCAACAGAAAAAGGACTGGACTTCGACCGAATCCGTTCTGCGATGATGTACAACTATCCGCGGGCTGCCGATTTTCCTGCGGCTGGTTTTGCTGCCGGCCCCTGCCTGTTCAAAGACACGATGCAATTAGCCGCATATAACCGGCAGAACTTCGCCATTGGGCACGCCGCAATGCTGATCAACGAAACCATGCCCAATTTTCTAGTAGATCAGATTAAGAAGAGACGGAGTCTATCGAACCAGACTGTTGGAATCATAGGCATGGCGTTTAAGCCGAATAATGACGACAAGAGGGAGTCCCTCGCCTATAAATTGCGCAAACTCCTGGTTCAGGAGAACGCAACGGTTATGTGCACTGACCCGTTTATTAAGGATGATTCGTTCTATCCTGTCGAAGAAGTAATGCGCCAGTGCGAGATCCTGTTCGTCGGTTGTCCGCACGCGTTGTACAAGGAGCTAGATTACTCCGGCAAGGACGTGTTGGACTGCTGGGGTGTAGTCGAGAATCGAGCGCTTGGAGCCAGTTTCTAGTGGGTGCGAAAACAAATCAAGAATGCCGCTACTGCAACTCCAGGCGATTGGTGAATTTTCTCGACCTCGGATGCCATCCGCAATCGAATGGCTTCCTTTCGCCCGATCAGATATCGCGAGAAGAAAAGTATCCGTTGCAGGTATATTTCTGTGAAACCTGTTTTCTCGTTCAACTGCTGGACGTAGTGTCACCTACCGAGCTGTTTGGGGATTACGTTTACCTGGCCTCCAGTTCGAAGGCACTAAAAGATCATTACGCTAGGCTGGCGAATATGCTGGCTCAGACATACGGGACAGCGAGCCGTGATATCGTTGTCGACATCGGTTGCAATGATGGGATTCTGTTGAACGGATACGATCGTCGTGATCTCCAGAAGATAGGTGTGGAACCTTCCTCGGTGGCGTCCATAGCGGAGAAATCCGGCTTATCGGTTGTAAACGCATTCTTCGGCCCCGACATCGTGGCAAGGATTGTGGCAGAGTACGGCAAAGCGCAGATCGTGACTGCGACCAATGTATTCCCGCACGTCGACGATATAGAGACGTTTACCCGGAGCGTCTCCTGTCTTCTTGCAGACAATGGCGTTTTTGTAATCGAAGCATCATATCTCATTGACCTGATCGATCAAACTCTGTTCGACACAATTTATCACGAGCATCTTTGCTATCTAAGCCTCACGCCGATGGTGCCGTTTTTCCGCCGAAACGGCCTTGAGATCTTTGACGTGGAACGTGTACCGTTTGGCGCATCCGGCCCTGCATTTCGTGTTTTCGCACAGAAGCTGGGCTCGGCACGGTCGGTTTCGGACCGCGTATTCAAGATGCTGGCCAATGAGGAGCGCTGGGGTGTGGGTAGTATTCACCGGTATTTGGGATACGCCCGTCAAGTTGAGACAATCAAAGCCTGCGTCATGTCGATGCTGGACGTGCTTCGCGGGTTGCGAAAAAGAATCGGGGGATACGGTGCCCCGGCAAAAGGTAACACTCTGCTGAATTACTTCGGATTAGATAGCAACACTATTGAATGTTTGGCTGAAAACAATCCACTGAAACAAGGGAAGGTCGCTCCAGGGTCGCACATTCCCGTGGTGTCGGACGAAGAGTTTCTGGAGAGAATGCCGGATTTTGCTCTTTTATTAAGTTGGAACTACTTGGACTTTTTTTTGCAACGAAGCGCATACATTCGAAATGGAGGCCGCTTCTTGGTGCCCCTTCCGGTGCCCGTGATTCGCCCATCACTGCTAAACGAGTAACTGAGAGAGGACAGATGTTTGAACTTTCGGTAATCATTCCGGTTTTCAACGAAGGGCTTAACATCGAGAAGACGTTGCGCGTCCTAGACGAGAATGTCGGTCGGTCATATGAAGTTCTGATCGTATATGATTCCGATGACGATACCACGATCCCAGTGGTGCGAGCCTTGCAACGGGAGTTCGAGAATATTTTACTTGTGAAGAACAAAATCTCGCGAGGGCCTTCGGGTGCAATTCGAAGTGGCATTGAGGTCGCTCGTGCGCCGCGAGTGCTAGTTGCGATGGCTGACCTTTGCGACGATTTCACGCAGATTCCTGACCTTATGCAGATTGTTCCGGCCCAAGCCGATATTGCCTGCCCTTCCAGGTATTGCCGCGGAGGGCAGCAGCAACTGCCTCCTTCGTTCAAAAAGTTCGCGCCTCGTTTCGCTGGAGCATTATTGAAGCTTTTCGTAGGGTGGAATACTCACGATCCGACGAACAGTTGCAAAATGTATTCCGCACGGATGCTCCAACAACTATTCCTCACTTCGACGGTAAGCTTCAGTGTTACTCTCGAGATCGTTGCCAAAGCACACTGTCTCGGTTATCGGATCACCGAAATTCCGACAACCTGGCTCGATCGAACGCACGGTAAATCTAATTTCAAGCTTGGCCGGTCGCTTGTGACGTACATGCCATGGTTTCTGGTCGCTTTACTCAGGAACCGTGTCTTCAGGATGCCGATGCGGATTATGCGCATGTGCTTTGCCAATAGACCCGCCCTTGTGGTTACCAGAAACAAGGCTGAATCGCTGGACCGCTGATGCCTGCTTCTTCGGTGATCGTATTAGGTGGTGCGGGACTAGTTGGTTCGGCAGTGTCCCGCCACCTTCAGAGTGTGGGCCACATGGTTTATCCGGTCGAGCGAGACAACTATTCAAACCACATCGGCAGAAGTGTGGATGTCATAGTGAATTGCAACGGAAACTCATATAGGTTTCGAGCTAATCAAGATCCGCGCTGGGATTTTGAAGCCAGCGTTGCAACAGTGGAACGCTCTTTGTTCGACATTTCAGCCGGATTGTACATCTACATTTCGTCTGTGGATGTCTATCCGGCGAAACACGACCCGGTACAGAATCGAGAGTCCTGCCTGGTTAGCCCTGAGACTCTCGATACGTACGGATTTCATAAATGGCTAGCTGAACGCCTGGTAGAGAAGTTCGCGAAACGCTGGTTCATCTTGCGCCTGGGCACCGTGTTAGGGCCTGGATTGAAGAAGGGCCCACTTTTCGATCTGACACATGGGACTCCGATTTTTATGTCGCTTGATTCCAAGCTTAGTTTGATCGACACTAGCACAATTGCCAGGGTCGTGGAAGTCCTGATCGAACAAGAGCGTGAGTCATCCATCCTGAATGTTACTGGAACCGGCTCGGTTATGCTAAGAGATCTCGCGAAACTGGTGGCCGCGCGCAACCCGTCATTTTTCGGCACTCAAGACAAGATCTACAATTATCACGTCGATAACACAAAATTGCAGAGTTTGGTGCCTGTTCCGACCTCCTTCGAAATCGGCAGGCGCTTTCTTCAAGAAGAGGCAGGTCGTCAATGAATGTTCTGATCACGGGTGGCGCCGGGTTCATCGGCTTGCATCTTGCGCGCTATCACGTAAACAGGAACGATTCCGTTACAATTCTAGACAGCATGTTTAAGACGGACGGTGCGATCGATCCGGAGTTGGAGCAATTCCGAACGAATCCGCTGGTCGAAGTCATACCGGTGGATCTCACCGGGCCATTGCAACTTCAGCGCCCGTCCGCCGTCGACATAGTGTATCATTTGGCAGCTATCAACGGAACGCGGCTATTCTACGAGATTCCGTATCAGGTGGCGCGGACCAATCTGGCGATCACGATGAACTTACTGGATTGGCTTGGCGATATATCGGTAGGTAGGCTGGTGTACTCTTCAACTTCCGAAGTCTATGCTGGCGCGATGGAGATAGGGGCCTTGGTCGTTCCGACGGACGAGACTGTGCCCGTCGTGTTTCCGCAGCCCACCTCGGAGCGCTTCTCTTACGGGACGAGCAAATTCATGGGTGAGTTCCTGTGCAGCCAATTCGGAAAACAAGCCGGAGTTCCGACGTCGGTAATTCGCTACCACAATATCTACGGTCCGCGAATGGGTACTAAGCATGTAATACCAGAGTTTTTTCTGCGGTTGTTTGCACGCGAAACCCCTTTCCGCATCTTCGGTGGAAACGAAACGAGGGCGTTCTGCTATATCGGCGACGCAGTCGAGGCAACACACAAAGTCGCGGATACGCCAGAGTGCGTCGGCGAGATTGTTCATATCGGGAATGCGAACGAAGAAATCGCCATTGAGAAGCTCGCGATCATGATGATGGACCTCACTGGGGAGCGATTTCCCATCTTAGAACAGGGGCGCCGCGCGAGTTCTGTCGGCCGCCGATGTCCGAATACCGAAAAACTCAAGCGTCTAACGGGTTTTGAGGCGAAGACAGGACTTCGGGAGGGGTTGCAAACCACTTTGGCGTGGTACTGGGCGCACTTTCAGCAATCTACTCCTACGGCACAAGGGAGAGTTTGATGACTCACCGCGGAACGGCCGGTCCGCGAAGTCAGGTTTCTACCAAACCACCCGCCGCCCCAACGCGCCAAGACGAACGATCTGTTCAGATCGAGAGGGACAGCACAGGCGCCTCGTCGTTAGCTTTTCCGTGCAGTTCTAGTATTCTGTATTTCGTCTTCAGCTTCATTGCCTTGTTTCTTTCATTTTACCGGTCCGAGTTATTCTTCTACCTCGATGAATATGCGTCCATATGGCGACTGGCGGAGGCACCGTCACTCTTGCAGTACGCGCTGATCCCGAACAACCAGCATTTTGTACCCATTTTCAAGATTTTCTATGCCTTAGAGATCTGGAGCTTTGGCGAGCGGTATGGTCTTTACGTTCTAGTGAATATCGCGCTGCTCTCTGCTGCTGGAGTGGTCTGGAGACAATGGATGCGACAAATGGGCGTCCCGAATCTGCTCGCGTCGAGCGTTCCGTTTGCCAGTCTAACTGCGGCATGCCAGGCTGAGAATGTGATGTGGGGTTTTCAAAGTTCGGCCATTCTTTGCACGCTCGCCCTTCTGGGCGTTTTGCACTTCTATTTCCAACGATCTATACCATTCAGGACCCTTACGTTGGTACTTTTATCAGTTTGCGCGGCCTTCACTTTTGCCAATGCTTATGTGCTCCCAGCTGTGCTGTGCGTATACTTTGGCTATGACTGGTACACGTCCGTGAACCGCGCCAGGAGGCTGCTGTTTCAGGCATTCGGATTCGCTGCTCTGTTCATAGCTCTGGTCGTCTGTGCTTCGCGGATAGCCGGTACCGACAAAGAGGCCGTCGACGTTTTGTCCGGCGGCCCGGCCCGGATTCTGTGGGTAGCCTGGTATGCATGCAGCATCGCCTTTTATGGTCCTTTCGCTCATCTGTTCGCGCGCAATGCCCTGGAAATCGGCCCGTCTTTCGTTCCTACGATCTTTTCCCTGGTGTTTTGCCTGGGCCTTATCCTGCTTTGCTGGAAATCTGACCACCGCCACTGTGTCATCAAACTCCTCTTCCTGCAATTGTCGTTGTTTGTCCTGATCGCACCTTTTCGCAATAATCCAGTGTTCGTCGGATTTTCTGATCGCTATTACACGCTAGGAATGCTACCACTGTTATCCTCAGCTGCGATAGTCGCAACTCATCTGGCGCGTAGAAGCAAGGTGCCTGTATATGTTATGGCAGGGTTCCTCACTGTTCTCGGCGGGTATAATATGCTCCGCTGGTCGGTTCGAGACGACTGGGGCCTCGTAGAGTACGGCAGGGCGTCGCGGTTCGATTACTACGCGACGAAATCCTGGCTGTTACGGCATCGAGATAAGTTTGTGTCCAATCACCTCTTCAATCAATCAGTTGCTCCCTGGCTTTCTCTCGACCAGCTTATTTCCATATTTAACGTTCTGGATTCTACATTCACGGCCGGGCAGCCGCGGTCCAAGACAGCTCACTATGTTGAGAATGCGGCAAACGAGCGTGGCTGGGGTCCAATTTGTGACGGTCAGTCAGCCAGTCAAACTTTGAAGGTAAACGATTCTTATCTGCTCACGAAAATTGACTTGCTTGTTTCACGGTCATCCGACTTCACTGGCTCGGCCGAAATCAGCTTATCGGATGATGCAGGTAACGAGCAATGGACAACGACGGTTGCTGGCCATTTATGGCCAATGAACCGGTGGCTGGCCATACCGGTTGACATGGTCCCTCTCGCTGGCGGACGCACTTATACAATCAAGGTTGCCACTCATGCGAAGCAGGGACAGTGGTTGACAGTTTGGATCAACGGATCGCCGAAATCGTACCCATTCGGTGACACGCGGACGCCTGAAGGTATTGTCGGCGACTTCTGTTTCCGACTCACCCTCGTAACGCCTTAATATTTGGAAGGTTCCTACGAGATCATTTCTCGCATAGAGCAACAAGGCGGAGATAGAACGTTGCCTCGTTAATTGAACAGGGCGCGATGCGCGCGAAATCCACCCTGCGAAAGAAGGCGTGCAGCAGTGCACGCATACTCGACTGTGTGAAAAAGTTTACATGGCTCGCTTCCAGCAGGTGCCATGGAACAGCATTGGGAAAGCACGTTGGTATCGCGGTCATCTCGGGCACGGTGAGGACGACCTGCCCCCGTGCAACCCTTACCATTTCAGATAGTGCAGCCCGATAATCAGGTATGTGTTCGAGGACTTCGCAACAAATAATACTATGAAAAGCGCCGTCCGGAAAGGGTATTGGGAATCCGCCGTCGTATAGCGTCACATGCTGCCGTACATCCTCGCTTAAGGCGTCCCGGATGGGGTCGCGATCGATTTCGAGCCCATGCGCATCATTGCCGGCGCGGCGCAGTTCGCGAACGAGAGCCCCGCTGCCGCAACCAAAGTCCAGCGTGGGGCCTTTTAGCATCCGCGCTATGGCAAGTGCTTGGACATCGATTCCGGGGTTTGGCGGACCTACACCGTAAATATCATCCCTTCCTAATACGTCGCAAGTCGTGAACAGGTTATCGTAGTGCGGCTGAATAACCTCCGCGATGTCGGTGAATCTCGATTGACCCTCAATGAACAGCGTTATTCGATGAGATCCAGTCTGCACGCTCCAGGGAAGCAGATACTCAACACCAAAACCCAAGAAAGCCTTGTGATCAGCCAGATCGGCGCGAGCAGCCCGAACGTCAAGCCGCTCCGTGCGATAAGAGGCATACAAAGGCACATGAATCCCGTCAGCCTGCAAGTCGAATGCCGGCAGGTCGGCAGTGCTCCAACCACTGACCCGCACCAGTCCGCAGCGCTGAATTTCAATTGTATCGACGTAAGCGTTACCGATCCGAACATTTAGAGGATGAATCACCGCGTTGACCGTTAATTTAAGCGTTTTTGGAGGCCCGCAATTGAGCTTTTGGTGATGTAATCGGCAGGTCTCCCCGAGACATCCTCATGGTACAGGCTTACGGCTCCTCTTGCAATCCTATCGTGGGCTGTGCGGGTCCAAGCTTTGTATCGTATGTGCGGGAATTTCGGGGCCATGCCCGGCGTGATATAATATCTACTCTACTTTCATATGGCTCTGTCCACTGCGGCTGCATATTCGTGTCGATTCCCTGCATGCACAACGATCACCTAGCGCCAGTAACTGCAGATGATGTCGGTGCGCTGCAATCTGATCCTTCCGATCCGTCACGCAGTCCGCAGAATCAGTATGGCCCCGAGTATTATCGGAACCATTGCGGGGGTTCTGAACCCTATGGCCGTACCGATCATTGGCTGAGTTTTTTCGGCAGTATGGCCGAGCATCTCATCCGCACGCTGAAGCCCAGGCGCGTGCTGGACGCAGGGTGTGCTATGGGATTCCTGGTGGAATCTTTTTGGGACCGGGGTGTTGAGGCGTGGGGCATCGACATTTCAAATTATGCGATCTCTCAGGTTCGAAAGGATATGCAGCCGTATTGCCGGGCAGTGTCGCTCACCGAGCCTATTAATGGTCATTTCGATCTGATCACCTGCATCGAAGTGTTGGAGCACATGTCTGCAGAAGATGCTGTCGTTGCCGCAAGAAACATGTGCGCCACCTGCGACGTACTCCTCTTCTCCTCGACACCCAGCGATTTCAGCGAACCCACACATGTCAACGTTCAACCGCCGATCTATTGGTTAAAGCTGTTCGCATCGCTCGGCTTTCAGCCTGACTTGCTGCTCGACTGCGGATTCCTCACTCCTCATGCGATGGTGCTGCGCAAGACGGAGCATTCCTTGCCGGAAGAAGCATTGGTGATGTTTGCCGACGGATTACGTAAGAAGGCGCTTTTAATAGAACAAGCCCTGCGGATCCGCGCTGATCAGCAGGAGGCCGCTGCCTTACGGCAGGAGATCGCCGGTAACCAAGCAGAGTTGGCCTCGTTACGTCAGAACATCGCCTCCAAGACAGCGGAGCAGCAGGCGCTACAAAAGGATCTTACCGCCGCGCAAACAATATCAAAGCAGTTGGGAATCCGAGAACAGGAACTCCGTCAATCTGTGATGCGCGCGGAAACAGACGTAGGCGACCTTGCTCGGAGGCTGGATCAGATCTCCACGTATCTGTCTGCGGCTCAGGCTGTGATCGGGCAATGGGAGCAGCGGTGGAATGATCTCAGCGCCGAGGTCGCTCGCGAGCGCGCAGACTCGAAACGTCTGCGGGAGGAACTTGCCATTGTCCTCGAACAACAGCAAGCGGCAGTTCGCATAGCCGGCCAAGTGGATTCTCAGATGCGGGCCGATGTGTCCGCGATGGTCAAACTTATCGAGCGCTTGCAATCGGCGCAGGATCGAACGGATGCGGTGCTGGGAGATCTTGGTTCGGGCGTACAGCGAGCGGCCAACAAGGCGGACGACATTCTCCAGAGCCGTATTTGGCGGACACTGGTTCGTGCCGGAGCCACGCTTTTGAATATTATGGCCATTCCGCGCAAGGTTGGGGTGCTGCTTCGTTCTTCGATGTCCAGGCGTCGAGGCGTCACCCAGTCGACTTGGCCGATTCTCATGTGTGACGAGCCGGCCGCGGATGGAACGCTGCTCACAGGCAAAATACGCGTGCGCGGCTGGGCGGTTTCGCCCGCGCGCATCGATCGCGTCGAAATATCGATAGATGCCGGCCCTCCAGAAAGAGCCGAGTTCGGTCTGGTTCGTCCGGACGTTGGACAGGATCTGCCCGATGTTCCGGGCAGCACCTACTCCGGCTTCTACCTGGAACTGGATTCAACATCCCTCGCCAGCGGAACACACCAGCTTACAATTCGGGCTTGGGATACGACCGGGTCCCGTCAGCAGTTGCAACGGCCCCTTTTCCTCGACCATGATAGCGGCGATCCGGTGGGCTATGACCGTTGGATACGTGATTTCGAACAGAGGGACGAAGAGATTATCCGCCTGAATTTAAAGCAGTTGCCACGTTCACCTCTGATTAGCGTTATCGTTCCCGTTTTTCAGACACCCTTGCAACTTCTCCAACGCGCCATTGAGTCAATCATTGCTCAAAGCTATCCTCATTGGCAGTTATGCCTGGCGGACGACCATTCAGATTCTCCCGAGCTCACAAAACTTCTGTGCGACTATCGCGACCGGGACTCTCGAATCCGGGTCGCCTTTCGCAACGAGCGGGGTGGAATTTCGGAGGCCTCCAATACGGCCCTGGAACTTGCAACCGGCGAATGGGTCGGACTTCTGGATCACGACGACGAACTGGCTCCGGATGCCCTCTTCTATTTGGCTGAAGTGATCTGTGAGTCTCCCGACGTCGACCTCATATATTCGGATGAAGACAAGATCACTGAGGCGGGGGGCCGCTATGATCCTTTTTTCAAGCCGGACTGGTCACCTGACCTCCTACTCTCCGAGAATTACATCTGTCATTTCCTCGCTTTTCGTAAGAAGCTGCTGGAGTCCACGGGAGCTTTCCGCAAGGCGTTTGATGGAAGCCAGGATTACGATCTCATTCTCAGGCTGGCTGAAGCCGCCTCGGGGATTCGTCACATTCCTCGTGTCCTCTATCATTGGCGTAGTGTTCCTGGGTCGACGGCTTCGTCGTCTGCGCAAAAACCATATGCAACCAACGCGGCAGAACGAGCGATCTCCGAACATATCTCTCGTATCGGCGTGCGCGCAAAAGTCGAACCCGGGATTTATTCCGGCCGTTGGCGCATCCGCTACGCGATCCCCGATGAAACGCTCGTAAGTATCATCATCGCCTCTGGCGGCAAGCCGGATATTCTGAATACGAATCTGGAATCGATATTCGGGAAGACAATTTACCAACACTATGAAGTAGTCATAATCGACAACTCGCGCGCCGATGACATCCGACGTCTGTTCGAGAGTTGGCGTTCGCGCAAATCGAACATCCGCTACATTGATTGGCGTAACAAGGTTTTCAATTATTCCGAGATCAACAATACCGCAGCACGCCAGTGCAACAGCCCGGTGCTGTTGTTTCTGAACGACGACACGTCGGTTATCGCGCCCGGCTGGCTCACGGCTATGGTGGAGTTGGTGACCCGCCCCGAAGTCGGTGTGGTCGGCGCAAAGCTCCTATACCCGGATGGGCGCATTCAACACGCTGGGGTGGTAATGGGAATCTTCGAGAACTGTGGGCATGCTTTCAAGGGCCTGCACGCTAAAGAGCAACATTATTTCGATTTTCCGGACGTGATCCGAAATGTGAGCGCTGTCACGGGGGCCTGTCTGATGACTCGTGCCGAGGTCTTTTGGAAAGTCGGCGGTTTTGATGAACGAAAGCTGGCCGTGGCCTTCAATGATATTGATTTGTGTCTAAAAATCGGAAGCGCCGGATATCGAGTAGTCTATACGCCTTACGCACTTTTGACGCACTACGAAGCATTTACGAAGACCGCGAAAGACCTTACGCCTCACCCGAATGAGGTTGCCGAGATGAAAATGAGGTGGGCGAAAATTATCGCTTGCGACCCGTTTTACAACCCGAATTTGTCGCGCGCGAGTGAAGATTATGTCCTGCGGAAAAGGTTCTCAGCCCCTAAGTCGCGGGTTGCTGACGTGAAATGATGAAAGCTATTGTCGCGCAACAGAATGCGTGGCGTGCACAGCCTCCGGACAGCCGACGCGAGATCCGTATTCTCTGGGTGTGGGCGATTTGTTGTGTCCTGATTCTGGCATGGATCTGTCTTCCCTATCCTCCTGGATCGATCAGCGCCGCACTTGATGGAAGTTGGGTATGGGGCCTGAATATGGCTCACAATCAGGGTTTCGCGGCCGGGCGCGATTTTGTGTACACGTTCGGACCACTCGGATACGTTTTCTTCCCGGATGTGGATACGGCGGGCGCCGGCAAACTCCTTTCTTGCGCGTTCGCGATTTATCTGATCTGGCTCGCGGCGATTGGCCGGCTGTTTTGGGCCGTTCCCAGGTTTACGGCCTGCGGTGTTGCGGCCGTCAGCGGATTTACTGTAGTGGCCTTGGGCTTGTCGGCAGTTGAACGCCTCGAGGTGATGATCTTCACGCTGGCGCTGCTCGCTATCGTCGATAGCGGCGGGTGGCGGCTGGTCGAATTAGGCGCGCTCGGGATCGTCTCGGGCCTAGCGGTACTCGTCAAGTTGAATCTCGGGGCCATGGCTGGATCGATTTTTTGCTGTATCCTCATACTCGCGGGCCGTCAGGACTGGCCCCTGTCCCCGAAAAAGTGGATCCGCAACGTCGCCGTCGCCGCGCTTTTTCCTCTTTCCGTTTTGGCTGGGTACTGGGTCAGCACCGGTTCCCTGGCACCGTTCCCGGAATATGTCCGACAATCGCAGCAGATCGTATCCGGCTATTCGGAAGCAATGACTTTGATCGGTCCAACGTGGCAAGTGACTGTGGGCGTGGTGACGCTGGCCATAATGTGCTTCCTGCCATTAGTCGCGAAGGATCGACGCGCCCTATGGCTGAGCCTCCTTCCCGCTCTAATTGTCGCGTTCTCTGCCTTCAAGCACGCGATGGTGCGCCAGGATGCGCACGTCGTCTTTTTCCAATTTAAGGCTGCGCTGGCTGCCGGGATCTTGCTCGTGTGCGCCAGGGCAGTCCGAGAGCGGTGGGCGATATTTTTGTTCCAACTCAGCAGCTTGGCCATGGGAATGATCATTATGCGCGACGCGGCCAAGCCGGAATTTGCGGAGGTTCTGGACCGACTGCGTTTCCATTCCCAGCTGCGGTGCATACATCAGTTCCTGCATTGGTCTGACACGATCAACCAGGCGCATGAGCAGAACGAAGCCGCCTTGGCACCGCTGCGATTGGGATCGTACTGGCATCGCGCAATCGGCAACTCAACCGTGGATTCGTTTCCCTGGAACGTTGCACAGGTGCGTGCTAATGGCTGGACCTGGGCTCCGCGGCCGGTCTTTCAGTCCCACAATGCGTACACACCCGAACTCGATCGCCTGAATGCTATGCATCTGGACGGGAGCAGGGCGGCAAAAAATGTGCTCCTCAGTTGGTCTCCGATTGACGACCACCATCCTTTCGCTGAAGATCCTCTATCCTGGCGTGCCCTCGTGAACCATTACGATATGGTGCTCGATTCTTACGATCTGTTCTTGCTGAAACGGCGTCCCAAACCCCGTTTCGGTGCAGCGGTGCCGCTTGGATCCGCTACCGTTTCCTTTGGTGTCGACGTGCCAGTACCGCAAGAGCGCGGTGTACTCGTGCTGACAGCCGACGTGCGGCGCAGCATATTCGGCCGTTTCCGGAATCTTGTATTCCGCCTTAGTCCTGTATTTCTGGAAGTGACCTATCGATCAGGAGCCAAATTCCGCGGGAGAGTCACTCCGTCGATGCTCATCAACGGAATGATTATTAGTCCATTTCCGCGTAGTCTTTCCGAAACCGCGGGCCTTCTGGGCGGCTGCAGTGCGGATGAACAGGTCGTGGGGGTTCGGCTGGAGGCGACGAATCAATGGGAGTTCGTGAACTCGTTTGGAATTTCCTGGCATAAGTTCTTGGCAGGTCCGGCAGTGGTAGAGCCGGTACAACCTAAAATGACCCGGGGCCGGCGTTTTGTTCCTGCTGTCTTCCGAGGCGGCCAATGGTTTGTCTTAGCGGTTCAGCTCAAAACTGGCCATGAGACGCCTCCAAACCCGGTTTTTCGATCATTCGCATTTGGGCAAGCGGGTGATGTTCCGGTAACCGGCGATTGGAATGGCGATGGCACCAAAAAGGCTGGCATATTTCGAAACGGGCTTTGGATCCTGGATAGGAATGGCAATGGCCGGTGGGATGGTCCAGACGTGGATCGCACTTTTAATCTCGGCTTGACTGGAGATATTCCAGTGGTTGGGGATTGGAACGGAGACGGCCGGGCAAAGGCCGGAGTCTTTCGGAACGGACTCTGGATGCTGGACTATAACGGCAACGGGCGATGGGACGGTCCAGACGTCGATCGTGCGATTAAGCTCGGGGCAGTTGGAGATGTTCCGGTCCTTGGGGATTGGAACGGAGATGGTCGCGTGAAGGTGGGTGCATTCCGGCAAGGCATTTGGATGCTGGATTATAACGGCAACGGAAAATGGGACGGACCCGCGGATGATAGGTTATTCGTGTTGGGAGTTCCCGGCGACGTTCCCGTAGTCGGTGACTGGAATGCTGACGGGCACAGCAAGCCAGGAGTGTTTCGAAAGGGCGAGTGGGTTTTAGACTATAACGGTGGTGCATTGCAGAGGCAAACTTCAACAAACTG
>Ga0070741_10012712_pt1 | contig 15113 bp, 12 predicted proteins | sample Coa_R1_4_FD_66440 | JGI IMG/M metagenome (GOLD analysis project Ga0070741, IMG submission 66440) | Surface soil microbial communities from Centralia Pennsylvania, which are recovering from an underground coalmine fire - Coalmine... | ecosystem: Environmental > Terrestrial > Soil > Unclassified ... | reverse complement strand
AGCAGCATCTTGCCGGCGCGCGAGGACATGTTGGACAGGAAGAACGCCTTGACCTCCTCATTGGCGCTCTTCAACGCGACGCCGAGCTTGTCCTTGTCGATATTGCGCATCAGCGTCTGCGCCGAACCGGAATCCAGCTTGATCAGGTCGTCGAAGGTGAACATCAGCGCCTTGATGCGCTCGGCCGACTCGCGGTTTTCCTCCTCCAGCGCGGTGATGAAGCGGGTCTCGGTCTGGCGGTCGAAATTGTTGAAGATTTCCGCCATCACCTCGTGGGCGTCGCGGCGGCGGGTCTGCGACAGGTTCGACATGAATTCGACGCGCAGCGTCTTCTCCACGCTCTCGATCACTTCCTTCTGCACCGCCTCCATCTTCAGCATGCGGCCGACCACGTCGAGCGCCATGTCCTCGGGCAGGATCGCGAGCACGCGCGCGGCATGCTCCGGCTTCAGCTTCGACAGCACGACCGCGATGGTCTGCGGATATTCGTTCTTCAGATAGTTGGCGAGTACCTCCTCCTGCACGTTGGAGAGCTTCTCCCACATGTTGCGGCCGGCGGGCCCACGGATTTCATCCATGATGCCGTTGACGCGCTCCGGCGGCAGATACTGGTACAGCAACCGCTCGGTGGCGTCGAAATTGCCCATCAGCGCGCCCGAGGCCGACATCCGCGAAACGAATTCCAGCAGCATGTCTTCCACGGTGTCGGCTTCGACCGTGCCGAGCGTCGACATCGCGAGCGACAGCTCGCGCACCTCGTCGTCGTCGAGCAGCGACCACACCTTGCCGCCGTATTGCTCGCCGAGCGCCAGCATCAGCATGGCGGCGCGTTTCGGCCCCCAGATCTTCTCCTTCGGCTTGCCGTTCTGGCGCGCGGCCAGCCCCTGGATCACGCTGGCGATGTCGTTGGCGTTGGCGTTTGTGGTTTGCGGCACGGCCATGTCAGGTCGCCTCGGCTGTTTCACTCAGCCACTGACGGACAATGGCGACGGTTTCATTGGGATTGCGCTCGGCGAGTTCGCCCACGCGATGCACCGACTGGGCGTGAACCTGGCCCTGCACCTGGGCGACATCGATCAGATGCGCGGTGTTGTTGCCCGGAAGCAGCGCTTGGCCGGCCGGCGCGGCCACCGCGGCGGCGCCCTCGGCCGGGGGCGCGGTGACGGCGGCGGTCAGCGCGGCCATCTCCTCGGAGGCGAGCACCTTCTTGACCAGCGGGCGCACCACCATGAACAGCACGACCAGGCCGAGCAGCATCATCACGCCGAGCTCGATGACGTACATGACGTCGTCCTTGGTGAACTGCATCATGCCGAGAAAGCCGGTCGGCTCGGCGAGCGGAGCGACCGCGGGCGCTTCGGCGAATTTCAGGTTGACGACCTCGACCTGGTCGCCGCGCTTCTGCTCGAAGCCGATCGCCGAACGCACCAGGGTGGCGATGCGGTCGAGCTCCTCCTTGCTGCGCTCCTTGTAGACGAGATCCCCCTTCTCGTTCTTGGAGTAGCTGCCGTCGACCAGCACCGCGACCGAGATGCGGTTGACGCGGCCGGCTTCGGTGACTTCGGTCTTGGTGGTGCGGGAAATCTCGTAATTGTTGGTTTCCTCGCTCTTCTTGCTCTGGTCGCGCGACTGCTGGGAATTGCCGCCGCCCTGGTTGCCCGGCAGCTCGTTGTTGACGGTGACCTGGCCGCCTTCGACGCCGTTGGAGGTGGATTCCTCCCGGGTCTGGCTCGAGCGCAGCACCCTGCCCTCGGGATCGAACTTGTCCGAGGTCTGGGTGATCTTGTTGTAGTCGAAATCGGCCGAGAGCTGGACGCGGGCGCGGCCGGCGCCGACCACCGAGGAGACGATGTCCTCGACCTGCTTGCGCATCCGCTTCTCGAAGGACGCGCGCCGTTCGTCGGCCACCGCCTGGTCGGCGTCGGAGGCGGCGCCGTCGGCGAGCAACGTGCCGCTTTCATCGACGATCGACACGCGCTGCGGCTTCAGCCCGTTGACGGAGGAAGCAACCAGATGCCGGATCGCCTTGATCTGCTGCGGCTCGAGCGATCCGCGCACCCGCACCACGATCGAGGCCGACGGTTCCGGAGTCTCGCGGGAGAACAAGGGGCGCTCGGGCAGCACCAGATGCACGCGCGCGGCCTGGATACGGTCGATGCCGCGGATGGTGCGGGCGAGCTCGCCCTCCAGCGCCCGCAGATGGTTGATGTTCTGGACGAAGCTGGTGGTGCCGAGCGCGTCCGACTTGTCGAAAATCTCGTAGCCGACGCCGCCGCCCTTGGGCAGGCCGCCCTCCGCGAGCTTCATCCGCAGCCGCGTGACCTTGTCCTTGGGCACCATGATGATGCCGCCCTCGTTGCGGAGTTCGTAGGGAACGCCCTGGCGCTCGAGGTCCTTGATGATGCCCGAGGAGTCTTCCATCGAGAGGTCGGTGAACAGCGTGGTCATCTGCGGCGTGGTGACGCGCATGATCACGAACGCGAAGAAGCCGATCAGCGCGGCCGTCACCGCGACCATCGCGGCCATCCGCGCGGCCCCCAGGCCTTTCAGAAAGTCGAACAGACCCTGCAACTTAACTGCCCCAGATTCGGCACCCCAAGCGCCGAGTGGGCAAATATTGCCTAGGGTATGGTTTCGATATGGTTAATGAGGGTTAAGGGACCCATGCTTTCTCGCGGCATGAAAAAAATCGGCCTCGCAACGCGAGGCCGATTCGATTCAAAGACTAGTGCCCACTTTCCGAAGTTCGTGCTCCATTGCCGCACGACCGTTCACGAACTTCGGAAAGTCATGGGCACTAGCAAATCCATGATTCTAGTGCTTTAAAAACTTACTGGCGATACTGCTGGATGCGGGTGGTGCGCAGGCCGGCCAGGCCATGCTGATCGATCGAGAACTGCCAGGACAGGAATTCGTCCACCGTCAGCGTGTAACGGCTGCAGGCTTCTTCCAGCGAAAGCAATCCGCCGCGAACGGCGGCCACGACTTCGGCCTTACGGCGAATAACCCACCGTTTGGTGCCGGGCGCGGGCAAATCCGCAATCGTCAACGGGCTGCCGTCGGGCCCGATGACATACTTGACCCTCGGGCGATGGGGTTCTGTCATGGCGTACTCACAAACTCTTAACCACTGAACTCACGGTACCAACCGTACCTTTAGCGGCTTAAAATTTGCCTAAACCCACGCCTCCAATATGATTCTCCTTCGAAATGCCCGCAGCGCCCCGATCCCGGCGTCGCTATCGAGGCCGGGAGCGCGAAATGCGTAAACGGTTTCTTAAGATCCGCGAGACGAAACCTTTGTTTTGGGCATGATCACATCGGAAACCCGCTTCACACTTTGCGCTTGCGCGGCCCTGCGCGTCCGGATCATGCCCTGCTAATTCGCGATCCTCTGGATCTGATTCACGGTGTAGGTCTGTCCGCCGATGGTCAGCAGCGGCGGTGATTGGGTGAGATCGACGGAAGACACCACGCCCTGCACCTGACTCGTGACGCCGACCGAGTTGCCGTTCGAGTCGACCGCGGTCGCGGTCAGCGTGTACTGGCCATCCGGCCACTGCGTGCCGTCGCTGCCCTGCCCGTTCCAGGTGAAGGGCTGATTGTTGCCGGCATTGGCCGCGAACGTTCCGGTGTAGACGGTCTGGCCGGCGCTGTTGGCGATCGACAGCGTCAAATTGGAATTCGACGGGACGTTCAGATCCCAGGTCGCACTCGAGTTGACCAGCGAATTGGTATTGCCGTTGACGACGGCGGTCTTGCCGACGAACTGCAGCGCCTGGGTCGATTGCGCGGTCTGCTGCAACGACACCAGGGTCTGCAGCGACGAGTTGGTGTTGAGCTGCTGCTCGACGCCGGCGAACTCGACCAATTGCTGGGTGAACTGATTGGTGTCCAGAGGATCAAGAGGATTCTGGTTCTGCAACTGCGTGGTCAGGAGCTGCAGGAACGTCTGGAAATTGCCGGCAATCTGCTGCGAGGCCAGCGCATTGGTGTTGCTTGCCGTGGAGGAGCCTGCCGGAAGCGGCGTGGTTCCCGATACGACCGTAGGCGCGGTGGTTGCCGAAGGTGCTGTCATATTCGTCTCCTCACACCCTGATGTCGACGCCGCCGCTCGCGCCCGACGTGCGGCCGTAGGATTGTCCCGCGAGCGAAGCCGATACGTTGCCGTCCTCGCTCACCACCAGCCGCTGCGCATTGTCGTTCGGCTGGTTGTTGTTCTGCCAGTTTTGCTGACCCGAGGCCGACTGATCGCGCAGCGAGAACTGCAGGCCATTGCTTGAAGTCTTCAACCCGGCATCGTTGAGCGCCTGCTGCAGTTGTGGCGCGTCCTGGCGCAGCATCGACAGCGTTTCGGGCTTCTCCACCGTCAAATGCGAGGTGACCTGGCCGGAGCGGTCGACGTCGATGCGCACATCGATGCGGCCGAGGTCGGCGGGGTCGAGCCGGAGCTCGAAGCGGGTCCTGCCGCTCTGTACGGAAGCCGCGATCTCGACCGCAAGTCCGCTCACCGGAACCGGCGCGCCGGTTGCGGGTGCGGCGGTGAGCGAAGCCGTGGTGATGGGCGTTTGCGCCGAGTTCTGCGCCGGCGCGGCGAGCGCGGCCGCCTGCGCGCTCGCATCGGCTGCGATTGGTGCTTGCGCGTCGGCGTTGACGGTTACGGCAGCGTGGTCGTGCGATGCCGGCGCTGATGCCGCAGGCGCAACCGCGCTCGCGGCAACGTCGGGCTTTGCAGAAGGCAGGGGGGCGGGCGCATTGTCGTTGTCGGGCTTGCCGTTGGGCACCGGCTGCGGCGCGGCGGCGGTTTGCGTCGGTGCGGGGGCCGTGGCCGGCGCAGGGGCTTGCGCATCCGTTGAACCGAACGTGGTCGCCACGGTCGCGGTCGCCGAAGACCTGGCCTGGGCGGCGACCTGGGTCGTGAAACCGGTGATGGGCTTTTCCGCCGGTGGCGTGCCCGGCACGGACACGGCGACGGCCGCCAATGTTGATGCTGCCGTCGCGATCTCGAGCGGCGGAGGCGCCTTGAAGGCCGCAACCAGCGTCGTCGGCGCTGCGGGTGTTGGCGCCGGCGTGTTGGTCGTGGCGGGAGTCGCGGCGGTCGTTTCGCCGCTTGGCGCACCTGCCGGCGACACGGTCTCTTGCGTTTGCGCGGCCTGCGCGGCGATGACGGCCGTGGTCGAGTTGCTTGCGGCGATACCGGCCGCGGCAATCGCCAGCGGCGCTGTGGCGTCGGTCGAGGCGGGCGCAGGCGCGCCGGCCGTGACCGGAGTCGGATTGACGATGATCGCTGCTGTCGCCGCCGCGATCACGGTGGTGGCCGGCGTGCCGCCATCCTGTGTCGTGGTCTGCGATAGAGCCGAAGCGTCACCGCTCTTGGTCGCCGGCTGATCGGCCGAGACGGATTTGCCCGTTGATTTGCCGTCGCCCGTCCTGGACTTCGTGCCGGGCTTCGGCGCGCCATCGGTGGGACCGGACGCGCCCGTATCGCCCGGTTGCGCGCTCGCGGGCGGATCGTTGTCGTTATTCGCCGGCTGGCCGTCGCTTGACGCGGCCACCTCGCGCGGCGGCGGATTGTTGGCCGGCGGCGGATTGTCGCTCGCGGCGGACCGCGGCGGCGCTGTGGTCACGGATGGCGGCAGCGGGGACGCCGGCAGATTGCTGTCGAGCAGCGCGCCGAAATCGTCGTTCGGCTGTGCCGAAGGATCGGGGAGCGCGGGCTTGGGTGGCGCGACCTGCAGGGATGCGCTTGCCGCAACTTCTGACGTGACGCTGAACACGAGGGCCGGCCTTTCGCGATGAACTGGCTTTGAAGGGTTAGCAAGGAGCGGGCCAGCCACGACTGAGATAAAAGTCAAGTAATTACAATGTCTTGTCAGGCGCCACTTGAACCCTAGGGCATCGCCGGACGCCCCCTTTCTGCCTCCCCGGCAAGTTTTGCCGTTCGCATGGTGGCTACCCGCCCGGCCATGATTGCTTGGGCGGACCCCCGCCTATATTAGAGGGTGATGTCTTAAGCCGTGCCCGGCTCGCGCCGGAACTGCATGACACCCACAGGCGCAGCGATCACTTCCGTTTCCGGGAAGCATTCGCCCGCATCGACAACGAAACCATGCGCAACAGTCTCGATCTCGAAGGCCGGCCGGAGGACACCAGGATCGTCGTCGCCATGTCCGGCGGCGTCGACTCCTCGACCACGGCTGCGCTCCTGAAGTCGCAGGGTTACGACGTCGTCGGCATCACGCTGCAGCTTTACGATCATGGCGCGGCGACCCATCGCAAGGGCGCCTGCTGCGCCGGCCAGGACATCCATGACGCGCGCAACGTCGCAGAACGGATCGGCATTCCGCATTACGTGCTCGATTACGAGGAGCGCTTCAAGGAGTCGGTGATCGACTCCTTTGCCGAGAGCTACGCCGCGGGCGAGACCCCGGTGCCGTGCATCGAGTGCAACCGCTCGGTCAAGTTCCGCGATTTGCTCATCACCGCGCGCGAGCTTGGCGCGCAGGCGCTTGCGACCGGCCATTACGTTGCCTCGCGCCGCCTGGCCTCCGGATCGCGCGCGCTGCATTGTGCCGCCGATGCCGATCGCGACCAGAGCTATTTCCTGTTTGCGACCACGCGCGAGCAGCTCGATTTCGTCCGCTTCCCCTTGGGCGACATGACCAAGCCCGAGGTGCGCGAGCTCGCGCGCCGCTTCGGCCTCACCGTGGCCGACAAGCATGACAGTCAGGACATCTGCTTCGTGCCGACCGGCCGCTACACCGACATCATCAGCCGCCTGAAGCCGAATGCGCTCGCGCCCGGAGAGATCGTCGATCTCGACGGCAACGTGCTGGGCCAGCACCAGGGCATCGCGCATTTCACCGTCGGCCAGCGCAAGGGGCTCGGCATCGCGCTCGGCAGTCCGCTTTATGTGGTGAGGCTCGATGCAGCCACGCGCCGCGTCGCAGTCGGTCCGCGCGAGGCGCTGCGGATGGACCGCATTACGCTGCGCGATGTGAACTGGATCGGCGACGGCACGATCGATGCCGCAATTGGCAACGGTCTGGAGCTTTTCGTGCGCGTGCGATCGACCCGGGCGCCGCAGCCGGCCTGGCTGCGCGGCGCCAACGGCCGGTATGAAATCGAGCTCGTCGCCGGCGAGGAAGGCGTGTCGCCCGGACAGGCCTGCGTGTTCTATGATGCGGCCTCGGGGCAATCGCGCGTGCTCGGCGGCGGCTTCATCCAGACTGCCGCGGCACGAAAGGACACGCGGCAGCTGGCCGAGGCGCTCAAGTAGAAAGTGCAAGGCGGGGGCATGGGGGACATCGACCGCGAAGGGGTCGAAAAGGCGTATGGTCGCTGGGCGCCGGTCTACGACCTCGTGTTCGGCAAGGTGTTCGACGCCGGGCGGCAATCGACCATTGCGGAAGCCGACCGCATCGGCGGACGCGTCCTCGACGTCGGCGTCGGCACCGGCCTGTCGCTCTCGGATTATTCGCGTTCGACCAGAATCTGCGGCGTCGATATTTCCGAGCCGATGTTGCGCAAGGCACAGCAACGCGTGCGCGCGCAAAAGCTCGGCAATGTCGAGACGCTCGCGGTGATGGACGCGAAAAACCTCGCATTCAGGGATGCCTCTTTCGATGCCGTGGTGGCGCAATATGTCATCACCGCGGTGCCGGATCCCGAAGGCGCGCTGGATGATTTCGTGCGCGTGCTGAAACCTGGCGGCGAGCTGATCCTGGTCAACCACATCGGCGCCGAGAACGGCCCGCGCCGCGCTTTCGAGCTCGCCTTTGCGCCGCTGGCGCGCCGGCTCGGCTGGCGACCGGAATTTCCGTGGGCGCGGCTGGTCGATTGGGCCGCCAGGCACGGCGGCGTGACGCTGGCCGAGCGGCGGCCGATGCCGCCGATGGGGCACTTCTCGCTGATCCGCTATCGGAAGTCCTGACAGACGCTAGACTCTCGTCATGGCCGGGCTTGTCCCACGGCTGTCCGGTTTAGAAATTCGAGAGTCATGTCCAGGCCATCCACGCCTTCTTTTCTCGTGATCGTGAAGCAAAGACGTGGATGCCCGCGACTAGTGCCCACTTTCCGAAGTTCGTGCTCCATTGCCGCACGACCGTTCACGAACTTCGGAAAGTCATGGGCACTAGCAAACCTATGATTCTAGTATCGCTTTCGATCTGAAGTCCCTGAACCCGATTTCGCCACGAGTGAGTCGGGGACTTCAGATCGGCGGTACTAGCGCGGGCATGACGAGCGGTTTCTGGGGAACTATGCCGCCCCAATCGCGTTCCCGTTGCATGAGGATAAAACCCGCACTGCTTCTTTCATGCGTGCTGCTGGCGATGCCGGCCGTCGCATTCGCACAGGCGCCACCGACCAAGGCGACGCCGGCGCAGCAGACTGCGCCCCCGCCGCCGCGCGACTCCGCCAATTGCGCGCCGATGTCGCCGGATGGCACGAACAGCACCGAACATTCGACCGTCGGCCGCGCCGGTAGCAGCAGTGAGTTCGGCGACAAGCTCGCCCGGTCGGACGGCGTGCTGTGCCCGCCATCCAACGTCGATCCGGCGATGCGCGCGCCCGCGCCCGAAACCGGCAAGATGCCGGTGATCCCGCCGACCGGCAGTCCCGGCGGCGACCCCACGGTGCGGCCGAAATAGCCTGAAAACCACGTGTTCGGAGCCGTCCGCATTGCTTGACAGCTTGTGAGGCGGCTCTTTATATGCCGCGCGTTCGCACGCCGAGGTCCATCGACCCGCGCGGACCCGTGGCGGGGTAGCTCAGCTGGTTAGAGCACGGGAATCATAATCCTGGGGTCGGGGGTTCGAGTCCCTCCCCCGCTACCAACGCTCACGACGACGATCATCGAATCGCGCCTGGTTCACAAGCGTGTCGAGGTAACCCTTGGAGTACGCCTCGTGTTTGCTCGTCACCATTCAATACCGTTTATCCAGGTGCCGACGATTTCAAAGCCTGGATTGAAGGCCACGAGGTCCGCGCGGTAACCCGGCGCAATTCGTCCAAGCTCGGACTCCAAACCCAGGAATGCCGCAGGTGTCCGCGAGGCCATGATGAGGGCATCGACAAGCGAAAGCCCGAGGAGCACGACAGCGTTCCGCACCGCCTCGATCATGGTCAGGTGAGCGCCCGCCAGCGTGCCGTCGGGCCCACTCAGACGATTTTCGTCCAGGGTGATCCGCCTGCCATGCAGCATGAATTGCCGGTCGCGAGTGCCCACCAACGGCATGGCATCGGTAACCAACATCAACCGATCGCGTCCTTTACAGCGGAACGCAATTTGCAACGCGGCTGGATCCACGTGGATGCCGTCGCAGATGATGCCGGCAAAGAGCCGGTCGTCCTGGAGCGCGCCGCCGACCAGCCCCGGCTCACGGGCGTTCAGCTGCGACATGGCATTGAACAGATGAGTGACGCCCGAGAGACCGCGATCGCAGGCCAGCCGGAGCACGGCCATGGTGGCGTCGCTATGGCCGGCCGAGACACGCAATCCGGCTCCGATCAGCTCGTCGATCATGGATCCCGGCGCGCATTCGGGCGCCAACGTCACGATAGAGCGGCCGCGGCTGCCAAAACTCTTCATGCTGGCGAGATCTTGCCGGTCGGGCACGCGTATCTCGGCTTCCGGATGAATGCCCTTGCGGGATTTGTTGAGGGCCGGTCCTTCCAGATGAAATCCGAGCACGCCGGGGATCTCCAGACAGGCGTCAGCGACTGCCGCCAATCGCGCGATGACCTCGCCACGATCGGTAATGAGCGTCGGCAAGCAACCAGTGGTGCCGCCTTTCCTGTGCGCTTCCACAATGCGCCGAACGCCAGCCTCGGTCGGCTGATCGTTGAGAAGAACGCCACCGCCTCCGTTCACTTGAATGTCGATAAAGCCCGGTGCAAGGATCGCCTCCGCGGGAAGCTGGATTGAGTCGCGAAACTGTGCCGAGCCGAAGCGTATGTCTTCAATCCGGCCCTCCGAGAGTCTCACCGACCCCGGCCCGCGCATGTCGGTGCCATCAAAGATCTGTTGCGCGGCAATCGCCAATGCGGACGCGGCTTGGCCCATCAGATCATCCGAGAAGGCCAGTCACAGACTCGTGAGGCGAGCCCCGACAGACAAGTATTCATATCGACACCATGGTTTCCTTGTGGGACCCGGAACCAAACCGCCGCGTTAATTTCGATGGATACGAAAGATATCAGGTATCTAGGCATTGATGGGGGCGGAACCCGTTGCCGCGCCCGAATTGAAGATGAAAACGGCAGGATACTTGGTGAAGCGAGTTCGGGGCCTGCGACGACGCGCATAGGCCTGGACAAGGCCTGGCGGTCCGTTCTGGAAGCCACCAAAGGAGCGGCCGCACGGGCCGGATTGACCGTTGAGGATTTCGCGCGGATGCACGCCGGAATTGGCCTTGCCGGTCTCGGTCGCCGGGGTGCGGAAGCCGCGCTAAAGGCGATCCCCCATCCCTTCGCCTCCGTCACCTTTATCAGTGACGGCCTGGCGGCGTGCCTCGGAGCTCACAGCGGGGCGGATGGGGCCATTGTGGTCGCCGGCACGGGCTCGGTCGGTATCGGACTGTGCGAGGGACGCGAAATCCGTGTCGCCGGTTACGGCTTTCCCGTATCGGATGAAGGAAGCGGCGCCGATATCGGCCTGCAGGTCGTTCGACTGGCATTGCGGGCCGCGGATGGCCGTGCCGAGCTGACCCCGTTGCTTTCGGAGGTGCTGGGCGCATTTGACCACGATCCTTATCAGGCGGTGGCCTGGTCCGAAGAAGCCCGGGCGACTGATTATGCCGCGCTCGCACCGATCGTGATGCGGCACGCGGGTCAAGGCGATCCGATCGGTCGGCGCATTGTCGAACGCGCGGCCGATGCGATAGGCGATCTGCTCGACGTGTTTCTGGCCAGGGGACTATCCCGAATCTCGCTGGTCGGCGGCCTTGCGGATAGCATTACGCCCTGGCTGACGCCTGACCTGCGCGCCTGCCTGAGACCTCCTGACGCAGACGCGGCAGCCGGCGCCCTGCTGGTAGCACGAGGAAGGTTTAAACCGTCCCGACTGCAAACCAGCGATGATCAGACCTCGAAGTTCCGCGTATAGGACCGATGGATCACCTCTATGGCCACCGAAGAAGTCGATCCTCGCTTTGCCGACCTTGATGCATGGCCGCTCGCGTCTGCCATGGAGGCGATGTGGGAGGGCCAGCTCGCGGCCGTCGCGGCGATTGGCCATGCCCTCCCCTCGATCACGGCAGCGACCGAAGCGGCAGGCGCTGCGCTGAGCAATAGCGGACGCATCGTCTACGTCGGCGCCGGTACGTCGGGACGCGTAGCGGTCCAGGATGGAGCGGAGTTGCTGCCGACCTTCGACTGGCCCAACGAACGCGTCCGCTTCATCGTGGCCGGCGGAGACAGCGCGTTTGTCAGCAGCATCGAAGGTGCGGAGGACGATGTCGACGATGCGGTCGCGCAGATCGACGAAACCCGCCTCACATCCCATGACGTGGTGATCGCCGTCGCCGCCAGCGGCACGACGCCATTCACGGTTGCGGCGCTCGAGCGCGCTGGCGCTTCCGGCGCTGTGACCCTCGGCGTCGCCAACAATCCCGAGACCGCGCTGCTGGCATCGGCAAGGTTTCCGATCCTGATCGAGACCGGCCGTGAATTGATCGCCGGATCCACGCGGATGAAAGCGGGTACGGCCCAGAAGATTGCCCTCAACCTGATCTCCTCGGGGATCATGCTGCGCCTTGGCCGGGTGTATCGCGGCATGATGGTGAACATGCAGCCGACCAACGCCAAGCTGAGGCGGCGCGCGGAAACCATGGTGGCGCAAATCGCGCATTGTGAACCGTTGCAGGCGGCACGCTCGCTCGATGAGGCCGATGGCGACATCAAGACGGCGGTACTTCTTGCGTTGGGGATCGGAACAGCCGATGCAAACGCGGTCCTGAGAAAATGCGACGGCAACCTCAGACGCGTGTTCAGCGAGCTTGCGATGGATCGCGACGGGGCGAGCAAGGCAGTGGCGAAGCTCCCGGAAAGCGGAGCCTCCAAACCGTGACAATCTCCGCAATGGCCCGCGAGATCGACGAAAGCGCGAGCGTGGTGGAAAATATCCTTCGCAATCGCTCCGCGACGCACGGCATCACAAGGCGAATTGGGAGGGACTCCGTATCTCTTTGTGTCATGTGCGGCCGAGGAAGCTCCGGGCACGCCGGAGTCTTCCTGAGATACCTTATCGAGACACGGCTTCGCATTCCTGTGTCAGCCAGCGCGCCTTCGGTGATCACGGCATTCCGCACCTCGCTGATGCTGGAACGCGCGCTGTTCATCGTGATCTCCCAATCCGGACGCAGCCCCGATCTTGTCGCAGCAACCAGGTCCGCGCGCGCGGCTGGCGCCCGCACCATCGCTATCGTCAATGAGACGTCATCGCCGGTGGCCGACGAAGCGGAGTTCGTGGTGCCCATCCAAGCGGGTCCGGAGCACTCGGTTGCGGCCACCAAGACCGTGATTGGCTCGATGGCAGCCGGCGCAGCCCTTGTCGCGGAGTTGACCGAAGATCATGAGCTCCAGTGCGCTCTCGCCAGGCTGCCCGATCGCCTGCACCGCGCAACGGCACTCGACTGGTCCGAGATCGGCGATGATCTCACCCGTGCATCGGCCGTGTTTGTGGCGGCACGAGGTCATGGCCTGGGTTCGGCACGAGAGATCGCACTCAAAATCTCGGAAGTTCTGCGCCTGCCCTCCATTGGTTTGAGTGCGGCCGAGCTGCAGCATGGACCGCGAGCTGCATTATCATCGCGCACGCCGGTCGTCATGATGCGACTGATGGATGAAACAGCGCCCATGGTGGATGAGTTGGCAAAAACATTGCGCGAGCAAGACATCCCCTTGCATCTTTGCGGTGGACCGAACGGCTCACTATGCTGGCTGGCCAGCGACGACGCCGCCACCGACCCGATCACAATGCTCGTCCCGGCGTATCGCATGATCGAGCGGGCGGCGCATGCCTGCGGATTTGACCCGGATCGTCCCCCTTACCTGAGCAAGATTACCGAGACGTTTTGATAATTGGGGCGAGCGCCACCGGACGCAACCGATGCTGCGAGCCTGCGCGTGGTAGTCATTCCGGCGCTCCAGCGAGGCGGCAGGCCTCCTGAGTCTTCGCAACGTCCCGATCCTTACGCCGTCGCTTGCGCATACCGGACACCCGCTCAGGTGGCGATTGCTGCCGTCGTTTTCGGGCGGCAGCCTGCTCACCGCGCACTCGGGCTCTTGGTCATATGGCGGAGTTTGCCTTCCTCATTGCGTCGGCTTCCCGACCCACCGGGTTCCAATCTACGCTCAAAGTTGCAGGTTTCGAATTGCAGGAAGCCTTGCCAGTTCAATTTTGTCCAAACTAAAATCGTGCTCGACCAATTGCGGTCGATAAGATGGAGCAGGCAAATGGTTACAACGACTATTCAGCTTCCAAGCAACACCATCGACTTTTCACTTCGTCTGAACAATAGCGATTGCTCGATCATCGGAGGCAGCTACGATGAAAACTCGACAATAATTGTCGGAAACGGAAACGATACATATCAAGGCGGCGACCATAATACCGGAAACACGGTCCAACTTGGAAATGGCGACGATACTTTCACCGGCGGTGACTACAATACTGGGAGCACTGTCACTCTCGGCAATGGAACGGACACGTTCAACGGCGGCGATCACGACGTCGGCAGCCATATCACGCTGGGCAATGGGAATGACACGTTTCACGGGGGCTCCTTTAACTCGGATACTGTTTCAATTTTGGGCAACGGCGACGATACAATTTACGGCGGTGATAATGGCACGAACAATTCGCTCACAGCCGGCAATGGAAATGACACCTATATTGGAGGCTCGAACAATGTTGGCGGCCATTTGACCTTCGGCAATGGCGATGTTCATCTCTTTAGCGGAAGCTTCAACACAGGAAGCGTGATTACGTTCGGCAACGGCAACGATATTATGGATTCGTCACTCAGCGTTGGCCATAATACGGATACCACCGTTGTTGCGGGCAATGGCAACGACGTTTTGACCAGTGCACCCGGTCTGTCGCTAAGCCAGGAGAGCAGCATAACTGCTGGCAACGGCGATGACGTCGTGACCGCTTCGGCTTACCAGGCCGGGCCTGATGCGGGCGAAAGCTTCGTCACCATCACACTCGGCAACGGCAACGACACTGTCACCGTGCTTGGCAATGATAGCACCGTCACTGTCGGAAACGGCGACAATACCATCAATTCGGGAGGCCTGAGCCACATTACGGTTGGCAACGGCACCAACACGATCAATGTGGGAATGAGTGATGCTATCGCCGTCGGCCACGGTAACGATACGTTCGTCTTCAACCAGACAGCGTCGAGCGCGATAGGAAATGTGACGATCGCCGGTTTCGACCCCGGCCACGACACCATCCAGATATCCGCGCAGGAGGCGGTTGCCCTTGGCTTGACCGGCACCCAGCAGCAAATGGACAGCGAGTTGGCGGCACTGTTCCAGGATACTGGCCCGGCAGGTTCGGCGCAGATCCACCTGGACCCCGCCGATTCGATCACGCTGACCAACGTCCACTCGGCTGCGCTGACTACGCACGATTTCCTCGTAGCATAAACCACCAAGAAGCAGGCCGCGCCATCAAGTATCTCCTTCGGATTCCTGGTTGCGCGGCTTGCCTTCCCTCTTCTTCCGATCTCCAAGGGTAAATCGGCGCGAAAGATCGCGGACCAGTGCGACCTTGGACATCCGAGGAGATCGCAAAAGCGTTGTGCAGACGCTCGACACGGCTGGCCGACTGCTTTAAGCAGCCGCTTGAATGACCTCAAATCGCAGAATTTTGCCGGGGGAAAAGCATGAGTCGGCCCCCCGCTACTAAACTTCATTCAGCGTCGATCTGCAGGGCTCGCGGACGGCCGCGCGAAACTGTTGTGTGTGGAGGGGGACATGGCGCGTAACATTCTGATCCTTGGAGCCTCGTACGGCTCGCTGTTGGCGACCAAGCTCTTGATGGCGGGCCACAACGTGACCCTGGTGTGCCGGCGAAAGACCGCGGACCTGATCAATCG
>Ga0070741_10012711_pt1 | contig 15113 bp, 20 predicted proteins | sample Coa_R1_4_FD_66440 | JGI IMG/M metagenome (GOLD analysis project Ga0070741, IMG submission 66440) | Surface soil microbial communities from Centralia Pennsylvania, which are recovering from an underground coalmine fire - Coalmine... | ecosystem: Environmental > Terrestrial > Soil > Unclassified ... | reverse complement strand
GGTTATGGGCTGCGGGTTCCGGCGATGGTGATCAGCCCGTATGCGAGGCGGGGCTTCATCGACGATCAGACACTCAGCTTCGACGCCTACAACAAGTTCATCGAGGATGACTTTTTGAACGGGCAGCGACTCAATCCAGCCACCGACGGCCGGCCGGATCCGCGCCCGGACGTGCGCGAGTCAAATCCTCTGCTCGGGAACATCGAGCGCGACTTCAACTTCAAGCAGAGACCTCGGTCGCCGACAATCCTGCCTGTCTGTCCGGCGACCGACCTGCAGCCTTCGCCGTCCTGCTGACCAGGTCCGGTGCCGGGCGACGTTCGAACAAACTCGTCGGGTCTGGCTGCGCCGGACCTGGCCTGCGTGACGTATGAGCCCGATAGGATCCGCGAGCGTTCCGGTTGGTCGGAAGACGGGCCTGGGGGTGGTAGTGACGGCGATGCGCCGCTGGCTGATCTTGATGTGGACGGTGTTGGTGGCTGCGGGCGCTGGCGGTGGCGCTGCACTCGCTTCCGCGAACCACCAGGGCAAGTCCACGCTCGCGTCCCCGGAACACCAGTTCAAGCCCATCGTGCCGCTCACGATCGTCGCGCGGCCCAACCCTTCAACGGCGGGTGCTCGGGTGACCGTAGCGGGTCGCTTGTCGGCCCCGAGCCCGGTCGGTGCCACGGTGGTTTTGTGGGAGAGGCCGACTGGAGCGAACTCCTTCCGGCGCATCGCGACTACTTCGACGGACGCATCTGGCCGATACCGGTTCGCGCGGGTGGCCGAATCACAGCGTTCCTGGTATGTGACCTCCCGCGGTCTGCGGAGCAGGATCGTCACCGAGCAGGTGCGCGCGAAGATCTCGCTCGCATCATCGGACCAGTATCCGGTTCCCGGAGATCATGTGCGCCTGATCGGGCAGGTCGTTCCCTCGCACGCCGGTGATCGCGTCATGCTCCAGCGACGGGAGGGCAGCGCCTGGAAGGTCGTTGCCACCGAGAGACTGAACGCCGGCTCGCGCTTCGTTTTCCAGCGAACGCTGGGGCAGCCGACCCGGTTCGCTTTCCGCGCCGTCCTCGCCGCCACCGCCGGCAATCTGTGGTCTCACTCGCCGCCCCTCCTGCTCTCGGTGAGTGAGATTCACAAGATCAAGCACATGGTGGTGATCATGCAGGAAAACCGCTCATTCGATCAGTACTTCGGGACGTTCCGCGGAGCCACGGGGATTCCGGGACTCGCCGGCAATCCGGGATCAGAACCGTGTATTCCCGACCCGAGTCAGACCGGCAGGTGCGACAAGCCTTTCCACGACAGAAGTGACGAGAACTTCGGCGGGCCTCACTTGTCGCACAGCGCGACTGTGGACATGAACTGCTCGAACCCGGCTCGGGATCGCGGCTGCCACATGAACGGGTTTGCCATCGAGGCGTCTCGAGGTGGGCACTGCACGGGCACCAACCCGTTGTGCAGTCCGTGCAAGGTCGTCGCGAAAAGTATTTGTCCCGACGTGATGGGCTACCACACCGGGGCGGATATTCCGAACTATTGGCGTTACGCCCGCGACTACGTGCTGCAGGATCACATGTTCGAGCCGGCCCGGTCGTGGAGCGTTCCGGCGCATCTGTTCCTCGTGTCCGAGTGGGCTGCGAAATGTAGAAGTGCGTATAAGCCCTCCTCGTGTAGGAGCTACCTCGGATATAACGACAGGCCGGCGAAGAGCCAATACGCCTGGACCGACATCACCTACCTGCTGCACCGGTCCCGCATAAGCTGGGCGTACTACCTGTACAAGGGCATCGAGCCAGACTGCGACTCAAACACCCAGGTGACATGTCAACCTGTGAGGCAGGGGCCGAAGACTCCCAGTATCTGGAATCCGCTGCCGTCTTTCACGGACGTCGGCCAAGACCACCAGAAGCACGACGTCAGATCGCTCAATGCGTTCCTCGCGGCCGCCAGGGCAGGGGCGCTGCCGGCGGTCTCGTGGGTCATTCCGGATGCGGCTGTATCTGAGCATCCCCCCAGCCTGGTGAGCAGGGGGCAGACGTACGTCACGGGGCTGATCAATGCGATCATGCAGAGCCGCGAGTGGAGGTCGACCGCGATTTTCCTGGCGTGGGATGACTGGGGTGGGTTCTATGACCAGGTGGTGCCCCCGAGGGTCGATCGCAATGGTTATGGGCTGCGGGTTCCGGCGATGGTGATCAGCCCGTATGCGAGGCGGGGCTTCATCGACGATCAGACGCTCAGCTTCGATGCCTACAACAAGTTCATCGAGGATGACTTTTTGAACGGGCAGCGACTCAATCCAGCCACCGACGGCAGGCCGGACTCGCGCCCGGACGTGCGCGAGTCAAATCCGCGACTGGGGGACCTGGCCCGCGACTTCAACTTCAAGCAGCGCCCCCGGCCCCCAGCGATTTTGCCGGTATGCCCGGCGACGGATCTCCGGCCGAAGCCGAGCTGCTAGGGAATCGGTGCTGCACGGCTCCCTCGCCAAGAGATACGATCGCTGCGTCGATCGGCAGGTTGGACCGGGGGGAGGTGGATGATGCGGCGCTGGTTCTTGTTGGCTTTGATCGGGGTTGTGGGAGTCGCGGCCGGTGGTGGCGTGGCGCTCGCGTCCTCCCAGCCTGGCATGGTCCGTGCGCGTATTTCGCTCGCGTCGTCGGATGCGGACCCGGTCCCGGGTGAGCATCTGAGTCTGCGAGGCCGAATCGTTCCTTCGCACGCGGGGCAGCGAGTCTTGGTCCAGCGACGGGTCGCCGACGGCTGGAAGACCGTGGCGACCCCGAGCTTGACCGCTCGCTCACGCTTCTCGAGCTCGTTAACGCTCTCGAAGCCGGGCCGTGTGGTGTTGCGCGCCGCCTTGCCGGCTGACGCGCACGGCCTGTCTTCCGAGTCGCCCACGCTTTCGCTGGTCGCGAGCGAGATCCACAAGATCAAGCACGTGGTGATCATCATGCAGGAGAACCGCTCGTTCGATCAGTACTTCGGCACGTTTCGCGGTGCCGTGGGCATCCCGGGCATCGCGGGCAACCCGGGTCGGGTCCCATGCGTCCACGATCCACTAAACGGCGGGTGCGACAAACCCTTCAACGACACGAACGACGTCAACCACGGGGGCCCGCATTCGACGTCCGATTCCGACAGGGACATGAACTGCGCCAGCCCAGCGCAGCACCGCGGCTGTCAGATGAACGGCTTCGTTGCTCGCGCCGAGGCCGCACAGAAATGCACCGGCACCGATCCAAACTGCGTTCCGTGTAAGACCTCGACCAGACGCGCGTGTCTCGACGCGATGGGCTACCACACCGCTGCCGACATCCCTAACTACTGGCGCTACGCGCACGACTTCGTGCTTCAGGATCACATGTTCGAGCCCGTGCAGTCGTGGAGCCTCCCTTCGCACCTGTTCATGGTCTCCGAGTGGTCGGCGATCTGCAGCAACCCGTATCGCCCTTCCTCATGTACGAACAACACCGCGTACAACAACCAACCGACCGCGCGCCCGCAGTACGCCTGGACCGACATGACGTATTTGCTGCACCGCTTCAAAGTGAGCTGGCGCTACTACGTGGCCGCCGGCAGAGCACCCGACTGCGAGCAGGCCAGCCAGATGACCTGCGCGCCCGTAAAGCAGAGCGCGCAGCACCCAAGTGTCTGGAATCCGCTGGTCGGGTTCACGGATGTCGTGCAGGACGGGCAGCAGCGGGACATCAGACCAGCCCGAAACTTCTATCAGTCGGCAAAGTCGGGTCGCTTGCCCTCGGTTTCATGGGTCGTCCCGACCTCCCGCGTATCCGAGCATCCCCCGGCACTCGTGAGCGCGGGCCAGTCGTATGTCACCGGACTGGTCAACGCGATCATGCAAGGCCGAGACTGGAAGTCGACCGCGATCTTCCTGGCGTGGGATGACTGGGGTGGGTTCTACGACCAGGTCGTGCCGCCGGCCGTGGACGTGAACGGCTACGGGATGCGCGTTCCGGGCATCGTGATCAGCCCATATGCGAGGCGAGGCTTCATCGACCACCAGACGCTCAGTTTCGACGCTTACAACAAGTTCATCGAGGACGACTTTCTCGGCCACCAGCGGCTGAATCCTCGTACGGACGGACGCCCCGACCCGAGACCTGATGTACGTGAGTCAAACCGTGTGCTCGGGAACCTGGTCCGCGATTTCAACTTCAACCAGCGGCCGCGGCGCCCCGTGATCCTGTCGGTGTGCCCCGCCACCGATCTGCGGCCGAAACCACGGTGCTGAGCCCTTCCTAGATAGCTTGCCGATACGCGTGGCACGGCCTACGTCGGCGGTCCGTCCGGGCCACGTCCTACCTTTGGCGCCGTCCGCACCCCAAGCCGGAGTCGCCATGTCACTGTGCTTCATCGAGCCGCAGAACGCGATCAGGGTCATCGCTGAGTCCGTGGGCCGCGAGGCGCGCCGCCAGATCCTCGGCGAGGTCGTGCATGCGTGGGTCGACGAGATTCCGGAGTCCGAGCTCGAGTCCCACTATGCCAAGGCCATCGCCGATCTCGACGAGCATGACCTGTCGCTACTGGCGGCATGGCACGCATCGCTCGAGGTGGGACACCCAGTCCCCAACAAGGAGTTTCTCGTCAACGTCTTTCCCTCGTTGGGTGAGCATCGCCGGGAGGCGTTGAAGATCGCCGCGGGCTTCCGTGGCGAGGAGGCATTCGAAGCCGGCGTGGGCGAGGAGCAGGCCCTCGACACGGTGCTGCCCTGGCTATCTGACGCGCGCTGCCGGGAGCTCGCGCGCGAGTGCCTCGAGCTGTATTGCTGGGACCGGCTCGGCGCCGAGAACTGACGTCCCGCGTGCCCTAGCGGGCTGACCCCAGCCGCGCCTCGGTCTCGGCGATCGTCTGGTCGTTTGAGCGAAACCAGACCGCCTCGATCCCGAGTTCGCGAGCCGCGTCGCAGTTGCCCTCGATGTCATCGATCAACAGTGCCACCTCAGGATTCACCTCGAGGAGCTCAAGCGTCATCTCGTAGATACGGCGCTCCGGTTTACGCGTGCCGACGAAGGCGGAGTCCACGACGACATCGAAGATCTCGTCCACCGGCAGCTTGGCGCGCCACAACTGCTCCCACTCGCGCACGTTGTTGGTGCAGATCGCGAGCTTGTAGCCGCGGGCGCGCAGGTCGCGCATATACCCGATCATCTGCTCATTCGGGTGCAGGTGCTCGAAATACCGCTCGCCGAACCCGTGCAGTGCCACCTCGCGACCGAGCTGGGAGCTCAGCTGTGAGCTCAACAGCTCCAAGAAGCGCGCTTCGCTCATGCGACCGGTCTCCAGTTCGAACAGGGGGTTGGTCCCGAGCTTGTGCGAAAGCGCGCCCATCGCCGCCCCGAGCTCCTCGAGCGAGATCCCCGAGGAGTTCTGGAATGCGATGAAGGAGTCGAGCAGCGGGGAGGTGAGCACGCCCCCGAAATCGCTGATCACGGCTTCGATTTTTTCCGCGCTCATCGCGCCCGCGCCAGCAGGTACACGCCCGCTCCCTCGCGACCCTCGGCGCGCCAGCGGAACGGCTGTACCCCGAGGGCCAGCTTGTCGAACTCGTGGTCAGCCGCGGGACCCGCGGCTTCTCCGGCCGCCCGCCGCGGATACTGCACGACCTCCTCCTGACCCGGCTCGGCGGGTTCGTCATCGCCCTCCAGCCAGAGCTCGAGCGTCGCGCGCGTGGGCTGGCCCTCCTCGTTGTAGGCGGTGGAAAGGCGCGGCTCGGCCACGGACAGGGCATGGCCTGCCGAGAAGACAGTCGCGCTGACGTGCTCATCTCCGTGACCGGATGCGCGGCGGGGACGGACCGCGACGAACGCAAAACCGTCGCCCGGAGCGAACCATGCGCACGCGTCGCGAATAAGCGCAAAGCGTCCTGGTTCTACGGCTTCCGCGCGCTCGCTGCGGCAGCCGCGACATTCGACTTCGCGTGCTTGGTCACCCTGCAGCCGACCGCGAACCGTCACGAGCTGATCGAAGTCCGCGCTTGGGTGATCAGGCCGGGCGCCCTCGCCTGCGACCGTGAGCTGCAACCCTTCGCCGGCGATTCGCCAGTCGCCCTCGCCGGACGAGTCCGCCGCAATCTCGACGGACACCACGGTGGCGGGTTCGCCGGCGAAGATCACAAACGAGGGCAGATCGGGGTGCGCTGAAAATGCGGCTCCCCAGAAACCTGCACGCTGATCACCAAAAGCGACTGCTCGCACGCAGGGCTAGGCGAACGCTTGAGCCGGGCTCTCCATCCGCACGCCGGCCAGTCTGTGCAGCCCGGCGCGCTCGATCTGCCAGCGGATGTGGGGCTGGGCGCCGCGTAGACGGACTGCCCTGCCCTTCCGACGCATGCGCCGAGCAAGCATGGCGAGATCCACCATTAGGGAGACGTCCGCGAAAGCGAGCTCGCTCATGTCGACGACGACGTCACCCTGCGCACGAAAGGCTCGGGCGAGCGCCGGTCGCCGCTGGGCCTGTGTGACCCGGTCCTCGTCTCCGCGGCAGCGCAGCACGGGGGGCTCTTCGCTGTAATCGACGATTCCGGCAATCTAGTTGAAATCGGTCGCGCGCTGCAAGTCAAAACCGCGCAAGCAGCGAGATCGGAAGCGCCTAAACTGCTCTCCATGGTTTCAGTGGACGAGGTCAACGACGCGCTCCGAGAGGTGATCGACCCAGAACTCGGCCTCGATTTCGTCGAGCTCGGACTGATCTACGACGTCGAGATCGAGGATGGGACGGTCAAGGTCACCTACAGCTTGACCACGCCGGCCTGCCCGATCGGACCGCATGTCTCCGAGCAGATCGAGGAATTCGTCGGCGAGCTCGAGGGCGTCGAGCGGGTTGAGCCGACCATGACCTTCTCGCCTCCGTGGACGCCCGAGCGGATGAGCGAGGACGCCAAGTTCGCGCTCGGGTTCTGAGAATCCCTATAAACCACCGCGTTTTCGTGGTGAGGTGGCAACAAAAGTGGCAACAGGAGTTCGCCACATCTGCTGCTAACGTCTGAGACTGCCGTCCGACACGCGGCTCCTTTTGCTTCACCGCCCCCGGGTGGGTCACTGGCGCTCGGGGGCGTTTCGGCAAAAAGATGCCGAGTGGGTCAGCGCCGAAACAACCAGATAGGAGTCACGTGTCAGAGTTGGAAACCTCTGCCCGTACCGAAGGCGACGTGAGACGCCAGCTGGTACGAGAGGTTCTGGCTATCGAGCAGGTCCGAGCGCTAGCCGCTTGGATAGCGGAGCATCACGGGGAGGAGCGCGCCGCCGAATACTTCGACGATGTGGCGAAGCGTTACGGGCAGTACCAGGCCGAGAAGGCTCGGCAAGAGAAGCTTCAAGCCAAGCTGGACGCCACGGAGGATCGCTCCGGGTTCCTCGCCGTAGCAGACGAGGCCGCGACGGCGCTTGAGGCAGCAGGAGCAGATACGCGGCGCCTCCGCCGCTACATAGCCCAGGGGCGCGTGGTAGCCCGCCAGACCCGCTCCTGTGCCGTCATACGGCCTCCTGTAGCGCGAGCACGGCCCCGCGCACGTCGCGAGCGCCGGCACGTCGCCCGCTCCACCTCAAGCGGCGATTCCGGCGAATCCGGCGAAGGTGAGCCCGCTGGGCATCGCCTAGCGGGCGTTCTGCATTACAAGACGCTTGGTATGGGGGTGACGTCGTGAGCACCCTCAGCGCAGCGCTCCTCGCCGAATTGAGCGAGCAGGATCTCGACCGGCTTGCTGAACTGCTGGCACCGAGGCTCGCCAAGGTCGCCACGGCCGAGGCACCGACCTGGCTCGACGTCGGCCAAGCGGCAGAACACGTCCGGTGCCCGAAGTCGCGCATCTACTCGCTGGTATCCGCGAAGAGGATTCCGCACCATCGTGACGGCTCGAGGCTGCTCTTCAGACGGGCGGAACTCGATCGGTGGGTTCAAGCCGGAGGGGGGAAGCGGACATGAGCGCAGAAACACGTCGACCCCGGCGAGTGGTGACCAGGGCCGACAGAACGCCTAAATCTGCGCCTGGCTCCGATCCGTCGAGGCGGGGCGTTACCACCCGGAGGCTGGAATCCTCACGACTCGCAGGGTCTGTCGTGGGCAAACTTCGACCAAGCGCGTCGAAGATTAACAGATATACGAGGGCCGTCCGATGAGCGGTCTGATTCGCACCGCAGACGAGCTGGAGCCGGGTGTGGTCGCAGTGGACTGCGTCAAGTGTGGCCGGCGCTACAGCGCGGACGAGTTCCGAGTGATGGAGCTTTGTTATGACTGTAATTGCGGTGGCTTTATCCCGCGTCGGATAACCCGCGTTGAGGACCGATTTCCACCCGAGCTCGCGAGCCGCTTCACACCGCTGCCAGAGGCGCTGATGGACCACGCCGACGCGCTGAATATTGGCCCGCACGAACTGCTGGTCGTCTGGGCACTAGAGCGGCATCGTCGCGTGAGCGGTGACGAGGTGTGGCCGAGTCGGCAAACGCTTCAGCGTCTTACCCGGCTGTCAAGGGGCCAGGTCACACGAGCCATCGGGAAGCTACGTCCGCTGCTTAATCCGTACCAGCCGCGCTTCAACAGCGGTCGTCACGCGACGAATCGCTACACGCTGGATTTCCTTTGGAGTGCCGTGGCCGACCTCGAGCGAGGTGTGGAACCTTCCACCGTGGCTCACCAGTGGGCCACGGTGAACTCCGAAAAGGCCGATAAAAGCGCCGCAAACGCCACCGTGGCTCACCAGTGGGCCACGGACCGTGGCTCACCAGCGAGCATCACCGTGGCTCACCAGTGGGCCACAGAAGTAGATACAGAAGAAGAAGATGCATTCTTTAAGGAGAGTCCAGTAGGCACGAGTTCGCGCAGCGAACGTCGTGACGATCCTCCTTTATCCGATACCGATCAAGACGAGCCAGAAGGCGATGACAGCCGCTATCGCGACTTCATGGCTTGGAAAGACGAGCACGCACCGAACGCCAAGGTCACGCCAGCGTTGTGGCGTCGCTTCACCGAGCAAGAGCGGCAGGCGGCGTGACCGCCGTACAGCTCGTGTTCGACTTCAGCGTGGAAGCCGGCGGCCGTCGTCGCTGTCATCGTTGCAACATCGCATTGCGTCCGGACGCCGTCAAGCGTGGCGTCCGAGAATGCGGGTTCTGCATCGAAGAGCTAGAGCGCGGGCTCGAGGTTGGCGGCGGCGCACGGCCGAATCCCGAAGCGATACGGGCGCTGGTCGACTCACTGGTGGGTGAACTTCGCGAGCCGGGGTTTGACCATGAGGTGGAAGCGGCGTGACAGACAGGGAGCTCCGGGGTATCGCCGTCACTTACCGTTGCCCGCAGTGCAACGCCAAACCGGGCGATTCGTGCGTCACCCGTGCTCGGCCGCACGTTGCACGAATGGTGCTCGCGTGGCGAGCGTGTCTGAGCGTGTTGCAGTAACTGCAACGCCGATTCTCTGTGTACACACAGTGCTACACTTAGTTAACTGCCACACATCCAGGTGGCTCTGTCAAGACGTATTGACGTAAGGGGTCGTAGTTGCAGGGCACAACTTCACACGGCGGACACTCAACAAAGACCGCTGTCGTCACTAGCAGGATTGCGTTTGAAGACATCGCGCAGCTTCACACTCTCGCCGCAGAGCGCAACACGACGATTTCTGCGCTGATCTCGCGGTGCGTTCACTCGACGCTGCCGCTCATGGTCGCCGGCGAGGCCGACGATGCCAGCAAGTGACTTCACTGAAACGCTTCCAGAACTGGCAGAGGCACGCGATCGGCAGTCGGTCGTGTTGACGACGCGGCTGATGCGGCAAGACCTTCGTGATCTCAACGCCATCGCCCAGAAGCGTGAAATGCCGGTGTCGGTCTTGCTTGCCCAGCTTGTCCACGGCGTAGTACGAAAGCTGGCCGAGAATGAGTGTTGAAAGCGCTGTCAGTGAATCCCTGAGTCAGAAGCAAGCCGCACGGTTGGCTACTCGTCTCGGCGTCGGCATCCCACGAGCCCTGGAGTATGTGGACGGTCGGCCCTGCGCGGGCTGGATCCGTCGGATCATCGCCGAAGAGCTTGGCGAGGGCTGGCAGCAGCAGGGATGGACCGATGACAAACGCTGAGATCGTCCGCGGCGCTAATGGCCGCGTAGCCGCCGTCCAAGACGGGCCGTACAAGCTCACCGTAGCCCGGAATGCGGCTGGACACATTCTCGGTGTGGAAGGCCGATCAAAGGCCGACGATGCTCTCGACCATGCTGATGAAGCGCTCGACCGGACCGAGGAGCTAGCAACACGCGCCGATCGGCTCGAGACGGACGTTGACGCTCGGCTCGCGGATTTGGTCACGGCCGTGGGGAACCGTGCGACAAGCGCGGAGCTAGGGCAGCACTTCGACCAACTTCTCGCCGCCCTCAAAGACCGTGACGGCCGCGGCGACGACATCGTTTCACTGCTGCAAGAACAGTCGCGGCATCTTGAGGCAGGTAGTGCCGAGCTACACCGCACACTTGCTCGCCTAGAGGGATGGAAGTCGTTTGTCGATGGGCTTGAGATTCACACACGCGCCTTCGGCTACGTCGGCGCCGCCATGTGTGTGACGTGGCCAGTAACGCTCGAGCCGATGACAGGCAATGAGCCTGACGACTGGACAGGCTGTCGGTGCGCTGGCTCGGGTCAGAAGCACGTCATTCGTGTTCGTACTGGCAGGCCGGCGAGCGATGTTTGCCGCACGATCATCCATGAGCTTGCTCACTGTCGGCAGGCCGAGCAATTGCTCAACGGCTTTGACGCTGCCTATTTGGCAGACGACGGTGTGGCTATTGAGACCGAAGCCAATGCGATAACGGACCAAGTGCTCAGCCAGGTCCAGCCCAGCGAGCTTGTGCGTCAGGCCACCGTCTCATGATGAGTCAAGCGGAACTTGTCGACACGGCTCGCACGGTTGCCCAGCTGTCTGGCGACACGGACCCAACAGACGAGACGCTGCTGGATTTGTATTGCCAACTCCGAGCACGCCACCGTGCATGGGTCCAGTCCGCAACGGAGTGGTCTAAGCGCGCTCCGCGTGTGGCGGACAGGCAGATAGTTAGCAACGTCAATAGTCCGGGGGCCAAACTTTTTTATGACCCAGCCGCCGCGACCGCGCTCATCGCGATTTTTCTCTCCGACGAAAAAAAACCGCGATCTCTCCGGTGAATAAACCGTGTTGCTGACTCGACGTGAGCGTGCGTTGCTGCCGCATATCCGTTTTTGGCGCGATACGAAGCGCCAGCCGTTTTCGTGGATCGCGATGCGGTTGGGGATGCGCACGTCTCGCGTTGAGGACTTGTACGCCGAGGCGGTGCGTGGACGTGTTCGTGCCGAAAAGCCAGATGACTAGCCAAGCCGCCAAGTTTCGAAGGACGCAGGCGTGGCGGCGGGCCGCTGCTGCTGCGGTCGCTGACGCTCGCCGCAAGAACCTGCCGTGCGCGCTGTGCGGCGGGGTGGTTTTTTATGACGCGCCGCCGCGTACGAAGTGGGCTCCGTCGGTCGACCATACGCGCGCGCTCTCGCGGGGTGGAGAGGCCTTGCACCGCGACAACCTGAGCGTGACGCACGTTCGCTGCAATAGTCGAAAGGGCGCTCGGCCAAGCCTCACAAGCTCTTCAACCTCGAGGCTGGAGACGCGGTTCGTGCCACCGGCGCGAAGGATCCCTGCCGAGGAGTGGTTGTGAGGCGCGAGTTTGTCGGCAACGTGCTGGTTGACCACGGCGGGATCGCCTTAGTGGATCCGTTGTATGTGGATACCACCGACGAGGACGTGGAAGGGTTTTGTGAGGCTCGCGTCGGCTCGCCGCTGACTTGTCACGAAGACGAAGTTGTCGGCGCGTACGTCGCCACGGGCCTTGGCGATAACGAGTACCCGATCTATGCCGACGTCGTGGAGGTGCCGGGCGCTGGCGAGCGGGTGGCCAGAATCACCATCGACTGCTTGGGCGTCGAACCCGAAAGCGATGACCTCCGCGGGCGGCTGGTCGGCGCGGTCAGCGCGTTGGCCGAGCACGTATCGACGTGCGTCTAGGTGAGCGTGCGTGATGTCGGCGTTTGAGTGGCTTCTCGGCGGGGTCGCGAAGACAGCTAAGCCGGGTGGCCCGAGAAGAGTGCCGAGTCAGCGCTTTATATCCCCGGAAGCGATGACCGACGTGGACTGGGACCTCGTTCGACTCCAGAGCGGCAGCGAGCCTAGCCGCCAGCGACCGTCGATCTTCGATCAGGCACCAGATTTCAACAGTTTTCCGATGCCCTCGACGGGCATAGACCGGGCCGTAACTGGCGGCCTTTTCACAGATGGCCGGCGCGGTGGCGTCGGCAGAAGGGAGCAGTAATGATGCTCACCCCGACAAGGCGTGAACGTCTTCATAAGCGACTCAGCAGGTTGCAGCGCAGTAATAGCGGTGAAAAGCGCAAAAAAACCGTGCAAGGTCTCGTTGACAGTGGCTTGTCACGGACCGAGGCGTATCGAATCGCGTTCATCGCGGCGCTGCTCGATGAGCGTCCCGAGCCACGACAGCGCGGTGACTGCCGATGAGCGCCACGACCACGGCGCAGGCCCGCTGGCTGCGGCGCCTTTGGGCGTCAATCCCAAGTGGCCCGCTCGGGGAGCGGGAGCTTGACGAGGCGATTATCGAAGCGTCTGGGCGCCACGAGGGCGACTACGCGTGGGCGAGCGCGATCCGCGCAACGCTCACGTCTGCCCGTGCGGTCTCGGTGCGGCCGGGTCGCGGGCCGCGCGAGTTCGTGTATGAGCGCGCGGAGGCGTTCCCGGAGTCGCACGGTGACACCGGGCCCGGGTCACCCAGCTATAACGACCAGCTTCGGCGGCAACACGAGGAGTGGGAGCGTGAAATGCGCGACCAGGACAAGCGCAGCGCTCAAGCTCTCCTTGAGTCGCCTTTCGGTCGGCAGCGCCGAGAGATCATCGCGCTGGTTGATCAGCGCGTGGATGAGCGCGTCGAGGAGCTTTTGCGCTCGTGGGATTCGGTTGGGCGAATGCGCGATCGGCTGAACGCGGCGTACGGCCGCAGCAAAACAGAAGACGAGGCTGACGATGGTCGGCTGGAAGGTGATGAGGAATGAGCGAGAAGTACGACGAGTACGAGAGGGCCGCAGTCATGCGGCGCGCCGAAGAAGTAACGGACCCGCTGGCTCGGGCACGCCGCGTGGCAAACGGGGAGTGGACGGGTCTCGATTCGCCGGAGGACGCTCGGGAGTTCCTGAGAACGGTCGAGGAGGTGCGGCGCGCGGACAACGAGGTTCGCTGGCTCGAGCAGGACCTGGCGCGCTACGAGCGCTCCTCTGAGGCTCGCGCTGCGAAGCACCGCGCACAGGCGCTTGAAATCGGCCTGATCCGTCGGAAGCTGGACAATTCGCTCCAGGGCCACCTGCATTCGGCTGGCGAGCTTCTCGGCGATAAGGTCGACCAGCGGCTAGACGATGAGTCCTACAAGCGTTTTCGCATGAGTGTCAATCGTGCGAGCGAGGAGCAGAGCCTGAGCCGCCAACTGGGCGAGCTTCAGGCATGCCACGAGGCAGAGGCGAAGGAACTCCGAGTAGTAAACGAGCGGCCGATTTATGGGCCGCACTCGGAAGCGAGCTGGTTCGTTGACATTTCCGTCGTGGCCGACCGGATGGCTGCGGGTGCGTTGGCCGGCGCAGCGTTTTCGCAGGTTTCACCCGCCGAGGCCGAGGAGCGCTTGGCGCGTTACGCCCGGGAGGTCCGCCGCGATTACCTGAAGCAAGGACAACGTGGCGCACAGATTAGGGCGATCGTCCGCGATCGGAACCGTCATCAAGATGTGGACATCCACCGCCGCAAGGTTCGAGAGGAGATTCGAGCTCTCACCACGGGCGGCGGCGCTACGGCATCCGCGTCCGGTGGCGGCGGTGCGGCATTCGTACCTCCGAGCTTCATCCTTGACGCTTGGGCGCCGTTCCGTGGGGTTCAGCGAACGTTCGCTAACCAGTGTCAGCCGTGGCCGCTGCCGTCGTACGGAATGGAAGTGTACGTCCCGGTGTTCACGGCCGGGACGAGCACGAGTCAGCAGACGGAGCTCGCGGGCGTGAGTGAGGGCGATCCGACCGCTTCGCTTCAAGGCGCCGAGGTGCAGTCGATCTCTGGTCAAGTGACAATAAGTCAACAGTTGCACGACCGAGGGTTCACTGGTGGCGGTGCGTTCGACCAGGTAATGGCGAAGCAGCTCAAGCAGCAGCTCGACCAGTCACTTGACCTTTACGTGCTAAATCAGGTGATCGCGAACGGGGCTTCCGTGACGGGCTCGTCCTCGTTCTCGATCGCGAATTTCTATCAGGATCTCGCGAAGGGCCGCGAGCAGTTGACCGACACGGCGGGTGTCAGGCTGAGGCCGACGGGGTTGTTCACGACGTCTGACCTGTATTCGTATGTCACTCGGCAGGTTGATGCGACCACGAACCGGCCTATCGTCGTCCCGACATACGCGCCCGGTTACCCAATCTCGACCGGCGCGGACGACGGACTACAGGGCGACCAGCGCGCGCCGAAGTGGTCTCGGTTTACGGGCACGGTGCTGCCCGGTGGGGTGCTGTGGTTCACGGATGACAACATTCCGGCCTCGGGATCGGATACGCAGTTGATCGTTTCGGCGCCGGACGAGGCGGTGGTGCTTGCCGAGAGCGACACGCTGATTCTTAGCGTCTTCCCTGAGACGTACGCCGGTTCGCTCGACGTGGTGGTGAACCTACGCGCCTATGCGGTAGCAGTGACTCGCCATACCGCTGGCACCGCCACCATCGTGGGCAGTGCTTACACCACGTCACTGGTGTAACCCATGCGTTGCCTGATTCGCGATTCGACTTGCGCGCTGCCTCTCCCGACTGCGCGCATACCCCGCGCATCGTCTCCTTTGCGCGGGGCGTCCCCGAGGCCCCGGTCGCGTACGCATGGGCGCAACCGGCGGCCCGGGGCCGAGACTGATGCGTTTCCTCAGAAGCGACAGCGCCGCCGAGACTGCTGCTTTTCGAGGCATGAAACTTGTGGTTGGAGGCTCTGTCCGGGTCTGGCCGTAGGTTCGGTTGATCCGGGACAGGGGCCTTGTTTGGGAGAACGCAGACGGGTAGGCCGTTTTGATCGATGGGC
>Ga0070741_10012710_pt1 | contig 15113 bp, 8 predicted proteins | sample Coa_R1_4_FD_66440 | JGI IMG/M metagenome (GOLD analysis project Ga0070741, IMG submission 66440) | Surface soil microbial communities from Centralia Pennsylvania, which are recovering from an underground coalmine fire - Coalmine... | ecosystem: Environmental > Terrestrial > Soil > Unclassified ... | reverse complement strand
TGCGCATCGCCAACGGGAATCTCCCCGACGCGCTGGGACGCGTGCTGGCAGGCAGCCCGCTCGGAACTAGCGTATGCGCCGCCTCGCTGGCCGCCTCCTGAGCTTTCCTCCAGAGGATCGGCCGGGCTCGCACGGCGCGGCGATGCCGCCGGACGGCATTTCTCGGAAAGACCTGGCTCCCGGGCTAGAAGCCATGGCCGATTTTTCTGCAAGTATGCTGCCGCCATTAGTTCGGCCGCACACTGAAATAACGATTTTTTTCGTCCATTTATTTTGTATTTTTTGCTCCGACGTGTTGACCTGTGGCACGTAGCTGGCTTCAGCGGGAAGGGGCAAGCCGGCTCAGCGGCTTCCGGTTTAGATCAGGAACCGCTGCACACCGGAGGTGCGGGACTGGCAGCCTGCATCCGCGGCGAGTTCCGGCCGGCCGGCTCCGCGAGTCGTACTGGCTGCACTCTTTCGAATCCTCTTTTCGCCGTCCGGGAGAAAAATCGCTTTTATTCCGCTGGGGATCGCCAAGGAAGGCGTCCAGAGAAAAATAAACGGCCGGCAAACGGTATCGGGGCGAGTACCAAACTAGTACCACGGATTTCTTATAATTCACAATAAATTAAAAAAATCAGTTGCTATTTCTAGATATTTTCGTATAATCGAACAAAAATTTCTGGGTTGTAATCGACTTGCGTGTTCCAGGAGGTGGATCATGAAGATGGAGGCCATTGCCGTAAAGGATTCAGCCGGCCGGCTGTTGTTTCATCCGATTTTCCGTCCATCCGGGAAAAAACTGCTGGCCAAGGGCCATCAGTTGAGCGAGGAGGACGTGCGCTTGCTGGATGCGGAGGGATTAGAGCGCATTTGGGTGGCTGCGCTCGAGCAGGGCGAGGTGCCGGAGGACTACGCGGCAAGCATGATGGCTTCTGAAATTGGGTGTGGCAGCCTGGAGATCAAGCTGGCGGCCGGCGGGCGGGCGAATCTGGTGGCCACTGAAAATAGCTGCCTGCTGGTGGATGACCAGCTCCTGCGGCAAGTGAATTCGGCTGGCTGCCTGGCGGTGGCGACCAGTCCGAATTTCTCGTATGCTGTGGCGGGCCAGCGCGTGGCCACGATCAAGACAGCGCCTTTCGCGATTCCGGAGCGCGAAATGGAGGCGACGCGCGCGATGCTGCGCGAGTGCGGTCCGGTCTTGCAGGCGCGCCCGATCCGCCACCCGGTCGTCGCCGTGCTCTACTCGGATTTGTTGCAGGGCGACAGAGCGCGGCAACAGTTTGAAAGCATCATGAGAATTCGTTTGCAGCGCTTGGGGACGGGCAGCACCTTCGTGCTTACAGCTATAGAGGAAGAACCGGCCGTTGCCCGCGCGCTGGATCATCTTTTGCGGTCTCATCCCACGATTGTCTTGATCGCATCCACCACTGCTCCGGCAGGCCCCTGCGACGTGGTGGGACGAGCCATGGAGCGCATTGGGTGCAAGCTCGAGCGTTTCCTGGCGCCGGTGGAACCCGGCAACCTTCTGCTGCTGGCTTATGCGGGCGATGTCCCCGTTGTTTCTGCTCCAGGCTGTTTCCGTTCCCCTAAGCCTAACGTCGTTGATCTGCTACTCCCGCCCCTTCTCGCCCGCTACCGAGTCGCCGCTCACGAGGTGGCCAGCCTCGGCCACGGCGGATTGTTGCAGTGATCCTGTGGGGACAGGCGCCTCGGCCCTGTTCCCACTCGATCCTTCGATCCCCTCGCGTTCTGATCTGTGCCGCCCAGTGTGCGGCAGAGGGTTCAACGCCGGCGGCGATGAATCGCCTCAGGTCCTCGCTCCCGTGCCGTGAGTCTTGGGCCTTGCGATCCGGCTGGTCTGGAAGGCGATTGATTGGCCGGAATATTAGGTTTGCCTTGTGCCGCAAGGCGGCGGCGCTCAAACTTGCAGAGACCCGTCGCCAATCCGGCGCGCGAGCCGCGCAAACAGCCGCCTCAACCGGAAGCCCCGGGGCCGCGTGCTAAAATAGGCTTCGTCTGCTTCAGCATGGATTTCCTCCAACAACTGAATCCCAAACAGCGGGAGGCTGTCGAGCACACCGAAGGGCCGCTGTTGATTCTCGCCGGCGCCGGCAGCGGCAAGACGCGCGTGATCACCTACCGCATCGCGCACCTGATTTGCCACCGGGGCGTGTGGCCGGGCAACATCCTGGCGGTAACATTCACGAACAAGGCGGCCGGCGAGATGCGAGACCGCGTGCTGGCTCTTCTTGCCGAAAACGGCGGCGCGGAGCTCGCCGGCGTGAGCCCGGCGGTTTCGACATTCCATTCCTTTTGTGTCCGCCTGCTCCGGCGGGACGGCGCGCCTTTGGCTGCTTTGCGGGCCGGCTTTACGACGCGCTTCACGATTTACGATGAAGCCGATCAGCTCGCGGCGGTCAAAGCCGTGTATAAACAGTTGGGCCTGGATGAAAAATTTTTGGCGTACCGGGGCGCACTCTCGCGCATCAGCCATGCCAAAAATCACGGCTGGACGCCCGAAGAATATTTCCGGCGTTCGACCAACCCTCAAGCTGAAAAGCTGGCCGTAGTGTATGAGCAATACGAAGCCGCTCTGCGCCGGACGGGCGCCCTCGATTTCGACGATCTCCTGCTCGAGGCAGTGCGCCTGCTGCGGCACGACGAAGGCGCGCGGCTGCGCGCGGCCGAGCGATACCACTACATCATGGTGGACGAATACCAGGACACCAACCGGCCCCAGTACGAGCTGGTGCGGCTGCTTTGCGAGCCGCGGCGCAACATCTGCGTGGTCGGAGACGAAGACCAATCCATCTATGCCTGGCGCGGCGCCGATATCCGCAACATTTTGGACTTCGAGCGCGATTTTCCGGGAGCCGTTTTGATCCGGCTGGAGCAGAACTATCGCTCCACGAAAAATATTCTGGACGCCGCCGGCCATGTGGTCGCTCACAACAAGGAGCGCAAAGGGAAAAAGCTCTGGACCGAAGCCGGGGCGGGGTCGCCGCTCTGGCTGTATACGGCGGCCGATGCGGAAAATGAAGCGCTTTTCATCGCCGACACGATCGAGAAATATCTGCGGGAAAACCCGGGCGACCGCGTGGCCGTGCTGTTTCGGACGAACTTTCAATCGCGGCAGATCGAGGAAGCATTGCGGCGCTACGGGCGCCGGTATGTGCTGGTGGGCGGGCTGAGCTTCTACCAGCGCGCCGAGATCAAAGACCTGCTGGCCTATTTGAAAGCCGCCGTGTCCCCGCAGGATTCTTTCAGCTTGCTGCGGATCATCAATACGCCCGCCCGGGGCATCGGAAAATCAACGATCGAACAGATCGAAAAATACGCCTTGGAGCGCGAGATCTCTTTGTGGAGCGCGATGCAAGAACTGCTCCGGACCGGAGCGTTTCCATCTCGCGCCCAAGCCGCGGTTACCGCCTTTTGCGGGCTGATGGATGAGCTGAAGTCGAGGCTTCAGAGTGAGCGCTTGAACGACACGCTGGTGTGGTTGAAGCAGCGGACGGGTTATCAACGCATGCTCGAGGAGGAAGACACTGTTGAGAGCCAGTCGCGGATGGAAAACATCGACGAGCTGATCAACGCGGCGGCCGACGCCGCCGAGCGCGGCGAGGGCGTCAACGAATTCCTGGATCACGCCGCGCTGGTGGCCGACACGGACCAGCTAGATGAGGGCGCTCAGGTCACGCTGCTAACCCTGCACAGCGCGAAAGGGCTGGAATTCTCCCTCGTAATCATGGCCGGCATGGAAGAAATCCTGTTTCCCCACATTCGCGCCAGCGAAACCGAAAGCGGCATAGAAGAGGAGCGGCGGCTCTGCTATGTGGGCATGACGCGCGCGAGGAAGCAGCTTATCTTGACGCGCGCGCGATACCGGCGCCGCTTTGGCGGCGGAGAGCTGGAGCCGAGCCTGCCCTCGCGTTTTTTGAGCGAGATCCCCGTCTCGCTGATTCAGGATCTTTCTCCCGCTCCCGAGCCGGGCGTCATTCCGGGCCTCGATCTGTACGCGGAGCAGGAGATCGTGCGGCAGATGGCCCGGCGCAGCGCATATACCGGGAAAACTTACAATTCCATCGAAAATATCGCCGAATTTTTCGCGGCTCGCGGGATCCGGGCGCCGCAGCCGGTTCCGCAGGCTGCGCCCAGCGCAGGAGGGGCAGCCGCTACCGGGCCCGCCTCGGTCGCAGCCGGCGCACACCCCTCCCCGCCCGCAGGTCCAGCCGGAGCGCCGGCGAGGCGCAGCAAGGCTTCGCATTTTCGCGCCGGCACCCGGGTGCATCATCCGAAATACGGCACTGGGACGGTGTTGCGGCGGGAAGGGGAGGGCGATGACGCCAAGATCACCGTCCATTTTTTGCATTACGGCATCAAGAAGCTGATTGAAAAATACGCTACATTGCGCCAGGAGTAAACGCTCAATTGGACACCAAAAAGATTGCCGACAAAGCTGAACGCAAGAAACTGAAACGGGCGGCGCGAAAGAAAGCGCCCCCGAAGGGCAAGCGGACTGTACCCAGAGGATCCCACAAGCGCAAAATCAAGAGGCAATCGGCCGGACAGCGCAAGCGGTAACGGCCGTGTCGCAACTGCTCCAGACCAAGAGCATCGACCAGCTTGTAGCGCAGGCGGAAGCGCCCGAGAGGCGGCTGCGGAAATCTCTGGGTCCGTGGAGCCTGACGGCGCTCGGCGTGGGCGCCGTGATCGGAACCGGTATTTTTGTCCTCACGGGCACGGCGGCGGCGGGCGAGACCGTCGCGATACCTTCCCTTCTGAAGGCGCCGGTGCTCGACCTGCTGCTGCACGGCCGGAGGGCGGTTTCCACCATAGGCAGGCCTGGCGCCGGTCCGGGAATCGCCCTTTCCTACTTGCTGACTGCCATTGCCTGCGGCTTCGCCGCCCTGTGCTACGCCGAGCTGGCGTCGATGATCCCGATTGCGGGCAGCGCGTATACTTACGCCTATGCCACGTTAGGCGAGATTTTCGCCTGGATCATCGGCTGGGACCTGATTCTGGAATACGCGATCGGCAATACCGCCGTAGCGGTCGGCTTTTCCGGCTATTTCAACGACTTGCTGCAAAACCTGCTCGGCGTCTGTTTGCCGCTCCGATGGAGCACTCCGCCGATCGCCGGCGGGGCGTATACGGGCAGTTGGTTTAACGTGCCGGCCACGCTCGTGATGTTTGCGCTGACCGTGCTGCTCGTGTCAGGCGTCCGGGAAGGGGCGCGGGCCAACGCAGTCATGGTCGGCGTAAAGGTCACCGCGATTCTGGTGTTTGTCTTCGGGGCCGCGCGAGCCGTCCGCACCGAGCATTGGCATCCTTTTCTGCCCAATGGCTTCCAGGGAGTGCTGACCGGCGCGGCGATCGTTTTTTTCAGCTATATCGGCTTTGACTCAATCTCCACTGCCGCCGAGGAATGCAAACGGCCGCAGCGGGATCTGCCACTAGGTATTATAGCTACTCTGGCAATCTGCGCGGTCCTGTACGTGGCCGTCGCTCTGGTCCTGACCGGCATTGCGGACTGGAGAACTCTGAACAACGCCGCGCCGGTGGCGAACGCCCTCAAGCCGCTTGGCATGGAGCAGGTGCGGCGATGGGTGGGCATCGGCGCGATGGCGGGAATGCTCTCCGTGCTGCTCGTGTTTCAGTACGGGCAGGCGAGAATCTGGTTTGCCATGTCGCGGGACGGCCTGCTGCCGCCCGTATTCTCGCGCATTCACCCGCGATTTCAGACGCCCCATGTGAGCACCTGGATCGCCGGCGTCGCGGCGGGAGTTCCGGCCGGAATCTGGGACATCGGCACGTTCGCCGACTTGACGAACATCGGCACCCTGTTTGCGTTCGTCGTTGTTTCCGCCGGCGTCATTTTACTGCGGCGGCGACAGCCGGAGCGGCGCCGGGCTTTTCGCGTCCCGTGGGTCCCGCTGCTGCCCCTGGTTTCAGCAGGGTCCTGCCTGGTGCTTATGGCCAGTTTGCCGCTGGAGACCTGGATTCGCTTTTTTGTTTGGCTGACGATTGGTCTTGGAATTTATCTGCTTTACGGCCGCAGGCACAGCCAGTTTGCGGGAAAGTAGATTGCGCCCCGGACAGGAGCGGGCCGGAGTGCATCGATTTTTATTTGCAAAATTGACGCTGGCAAGCCTTATCGATTAGCTTGAAAGGGCGGTTCACGCCGTGGAGTTCGAGCAATCGCCGCTCCTCCATCGAGGCCAATGACTACGGTAAAAAGGTCGCTTGCAGGAGCTTCTCGCCGAGCTGGATCCTGCCTGTGATTCCCTGAACGATGGCTTTGCCGCCGCTTATGCAGCGCCGTTTCGGTAAACCCAGGGCCGGCAGCGCCATTGCCGCCCGCCGCTTCGGAATTGCGGCGCAACCGCGCAATTGGCTTATGATGCAAAAGGGACCGGAACGAACATGCACAACTTACAAGCGGCGTTTTCTGCCAGGAGCAGCAAGGCGAACGACGGGATTCCCCATGCGACAACCACAACTTTACCGGACCGCGCCCAAACTTGGATCGCCAAAGGCTTGATCGGTTTCGAGAGGGGTTCGGCCGCGTTGGAGCCTCTGGGATCCGCGGTGCGTCGGGCCTCCCGCTCAACTCGACCGGAGTGGGAGGTCTAGCGTTTGGAACGATATCTTATGGTTTTGGTTGGCGGCGGTACCGGGGCGCTGGCGCGATATCTGGCTGGATCGGCCATTATGAGCCGGATTGGCGGGCGTTTTCCTCTCGGTACCCTTCTTATCAACGTGAGCGGCTCGTTCTTCATTGGGCTGCTGATGACCTTGTTTACCGAGCGGTTCCAGCCGCATCCCAACTGGCGACTGTTATTGGTGGTCGGCTTTCTCGGGGGCTACACCACCTTTTCCAGTTTCGAATGGGAGACATATTCGGCTGTCCGGGAGGGCGGCCGCTGGGTCGGCTTCGTCAACGTCGCCGCGAGCGTTATACTGGGCTATGCGGCCGTATGGCTGGGATCGCTTCTGGCCCGCCGCTAGCGCAGAGGAGGAGGAATGCTGCAAAAAGGGCCTGCCAAAAAAGTTACGATCTTCGTAAACGAAGACGCGCAATCCCACGCTACACCGCTCTACGAGGCGATCCTTACATTTCTGCTGCACAAAGGAGTGGCCGGAGCTACTGCCACGCGGGCAATGGCTGGATTCGGCGCCCATCAGGTGATGCACACCACCAAGATCGAAGTGCTGACAGAGCATCTGCCCATTCGCATCGAGTTCATTGAAACCCCGGAGAAAGTAAATGAACTCCTCCCCATCCTCTACGATATGGTCACCGACGGCCTGATCGAGGTGCAGGACACGCAGGTGCTCAAGGCGGCGAAGAAGGAGCGCCGCGCCGCGCCGAAGGTGCCGCATCAAGAAAAGCGCGGGAAAGCAACTCTGATGCGCATTTATCTGGGCGAATCGGACAAGTGGCATGGAGAACCGCTCTACGACGCCATCGTAAACCGCCTCCGCATGATAGACGTGGCCGGCGCCACCGTATACCGGGGGGTTATGGGTTATGGTGCGAAGGGCCATACCCATAAGCAGAGCTTCTGGCACCTGTCCCGCGATCTGCCGGTCATGATCTCCGTTATCGATGAGCCGGAAAAGGTGGCTCGGGCCAGCGACGCGATCGAGGAGATGATCGGGGACGGCCTGATCGTTCTGTCGGATGTCGATATGATACGATTGGTACACAACCAGCCGGCGGTGGAGGCGGCCGATGCCGGCGGAAACGCCCGCTAAGCTCCTGCGCATCCATTTTTCCGAGCGGGACCGCTACGGCGGCAAGCCGCTCTACGAAGCGATCGTCGAGAAATGCCGGGAACTGAAGATCGCCGGAGCCACCGTATTCCGCGGCTTTGAGGGCTACGGGGAGAAAGCGGAGCTCCACAAACGCCACCTCCTCGGGCACGATCTGCCGATCGTGGTGACCATCGTCGATTCGGCCCAGAATATCGAAAGATTGCTTCCGGCCATCGAAGAGATGATGGACACCGGAATGATCGCCATATCGGACGTGAGCGTACGCAGAATTCAGAAGGCTGCGGAAGCGGAGCGCTGAAGGCGCGGCTGCTTGGGCCCGCGCAGAAAGACCCGGAACGTGCTGTATCGAACCGACAAGCTGCGAGCGGGTCTGCTACGATCGCCAGTCTGTCCGCTCAGACACGGTGAGGGCCGATTGCAGTTGCGCCGATTCGCGCGTTTTCTCTTTTTTCTCACACTCGCTTTTCTTTCCAGATGCGCCGCCGCGCTGGCGTCGGAGGCGGATGCCCTTGCGATCTCGGCCAACATCCAGGCGCGCCACATGCCTCACGGGACGATCCTGGATCCGATCTTCGCCGCTCCGGACAGCGATCAGATCATACGATACACGCGGTGCGGGGACTCGGCGATCTGGACGGGCCATTATCTGGCGGCGGAAGCCTTTCGCTATAAGGTGACCGGCTCCGCTGACGCGCTGGCCAACGCCAAAAAAGCGCTCGCAGGCATCAAGTCGCTGGCCGACGTGACGGGGACCAATCTTCTGGCGCGCTGCCTGGTTCCGGTGGATTCCCCTTACGCCCCGTCGATCACGCAGGAAGAGCAGCACAACGGCGTTTATACGAACAGTTCGGCCAAATATTACTGGGTGGGCGGGACGTCGCGCGATCAATACTCTGGAGTTTTCTTCGGGCTGGGCGTGGCTTTCGATATGATTGATGACGCCGGCGTTCGCGCGGCGATCCGCGATTTGACCACCCGGCTGCTGGATTTTCTGCGGGGACGCAACTGGATGGTCGTCATGCCGGACGGCTCCATCTCCACGACATTTATCGCCCGCGCGGACCAGCAGTTGAGCTTTCTGCAAGTCGGACGTCACGTCAATCCCGATCACTACTCTCTGACGCTGGACAAGACCATTCTGTCTCCCGAGGCGCCGCTGCCCATCGCCATCGACGTTACGACGGACAGCTCCTACTTCAAATTCAATCTTGACAGCATCAATCTGTACAACCTGATTCGCCTGGACGGAAGCATTTTCAATCCTCTCTATGTCCAGGCTTATAATGTGCTGCGGCGGCACACAAGGGACCAGGAGAATGCATTTTTTAACATGATTGACCGCGCCCTCAACGGGCCGGATGCGGTGCGCGATCAGGCTACGGCAACCATGCTCGACCAATGGCTCCAGCGCCCGCGGAGGGATTTTTTTGTCGACCTGCGGGGCCAACTGTCTTCCTGCGGCAGCCCGGATCAGGCTTGCTCGCCGATTCCCGTTCCCTTGCGCGTGCCGACGGATTTTCTGTGGCAGCGGAGCCCGTTTCAACTGGTTGGCGGAGGATCGGGCGTGATCGAGAACGCGGGTATCGACTACATCCTGCCGTATTGGATGGCGCGGTATTACGGAATCGAGAACGCGGATTCGGTCGTATCGGCCGCCTCGGGAGGAACCTCGGTTTCGGCGGAATCGATCGCTTCTTTTTACGGCTCCGGTCTGGCGAGCGGCGTAGACTCTGCAAAATCCCTGCCCTTGCCGCTGACGCTGGGCGGCGTGCGGGTTCAGGTTCAGGACAGCGCCGGCGTTTCCCGTATGGCGCCCTTGTTCTATGTTTCCCCCACACAGATCAATCTTGAAATTCCCGCCGGAACCGCTGCCGGACAGGCCACAGTTACCGTCTTGGACGCAAATAACACCGCTCTGGTCTCCACCACGGCCGACGTGCAAGCGGTCGCCCCCGGGCTATTCACAGCAGACGGGAGCGGGAAGGGGGTCGCTGCGGCCTTGGCGATACAGGTGGGTGTCAATAACCTGCAAAACGTCACTCCGATTTTCGATTGCGCCGGAGGGGTGTGCGCATCGGTTCCCATCAAACTGGGAGTGGATAGGCCCGTATACCTCAGCCTGTATGGAACGGGGATTCGGAACAGGTCTTCGCTCGCCAACGTTACCGTGGTAATCAGCGCCACCAACGCGCCGGTCCTGTATGCGGGGCCGCAAGGCTCCTACGCCGGCCTGGATCAGGTGAACGTGGCAATACCGCTCAGCTTGCGGGGAGCAGGCGAGACCGACCTGCTTCTGACAGTCGATGGGAAAGCGGCCAACAGCGTGCGGGTAAATATTCAATAAAACCGCGATCGCTCCCGCCCGCCGCTGATTCGAGGGCCGCCGGAACAAGCAGCGTGTCGCGCGGGGCGATGAAAGTTGCGAGCCGCGGCCCGTTGCTCAAGCACGGTTGCTAACATCACGCCTTTAGCGCCGCCTGGGTAGGGCCGTCGCGCCGCCTCGTTGCTGGGCCGCACTCGTGCGGCGCCCTGGTGCGGTTTGCGGCGCCGCTGTTTCCACCGCCGGCCTGCGCCCGCCATCTACTGCACGGCGGTAGAGCCGGGGTGCGCCAGCGTGAAATAGCCGCGGGCCAATTCGGGCTTTAACAAGATCGCCTTTTCGAAGGCCTTGCTGGCGTCGGCTTCGTGTCCAGAGGCCTGCTGCGCAATCGCCAGATTGAGATAGGCCTCGGCAAACTCGGTCTTCAGGGAAACCGCCTGGCTGTACAACTTGATGGCCTCCTGGAGATTCTTGGACTTCTGCTCAAGCAGCGCCGCATTGAACAGAATTTCAGGGCTATTCGGCTTCAGTTCGATCAGCCGCTGGTAGAGCTTGCGCGCCTGTTCCCAGTTCTCCTGCTGCAAATGGACTGCGGCGAGCCCGAGCATCGCCTCCGGGTCCTCCGGCGTGAGCTTCAGGCACTGAGTGAAGGCGTTTTCCGCCTCTGGCAATCGGCTTGACTTGAGGTAAACGATGCCGATATTCAGCCACGCCTCCGGCCACTCCGGTTTCTCTTTCAGGCATTGCTCATACTGTGCGGCCGCTCTTGCCCAGTCCCCGCGCTTATGAAACAGCAGAGCCAGGCGGAAACGCGCGTCGAGAAAGTCCGGCTTTTCCTGGAGCAGGCGCTGGTAGCAGTCGGCGGCTTCGATCTCCTTGTTTTTCTTTTCGTAGATCAGCGCCAGATTGTAGAGCGGGGCTGCCGCTTTCGGATCCAGGCGGAGCGCGTGCTGATATTCGGTCATGGCGTCCGCTTCCTCTCCCAGTTCTTCGAGCGCAATGGCCAGGTTGATGTGCGGTTCGACGGCGTCGGGCTTGAGCCGGGCGGCTTCGCGGTAGGCGGCGGCCGCTTCCTTGGCTGCTCCCAGTTTCTGGCGCGTGACGCCCAGGTTGTACCAGCTCTCAAAAGACTGTGGGTTCAGCTTCACGACGGCCTCATAATGTTCCGCAGCTTCCTCGAAGAGTTCCATCCGGAAGCTGGCATAGGCGAGGCCCTCCTGCGCGGTCCATGAATCCGGCTTGGCCTTGACAAGCTTGTCGTAACAGGCGAGCGCGTGCTTGAAATCCTGCGTCTCGCTATAAACGGAAGCCAGATTGGCCAGCGCCTCTTCCGACTGAGGCTCCATTTCGAGCGCCTTCTTGTACGCCGCGATGGCGCTTTCATACTGCTTGGCCAGATGCAAGCTCACGCCCAGGCCGAAGCGGGCGGCGAACGAGTTTGGATTGGTTTTTAGATATTCTTCATAGGCGGCTTGGGCCGCGGCGAAATCGCCCATTTTGGTGCAGGCGGCGGCCAAGCCAAGGTGCGCATCCACCAATTCCGGACTGTTGTGGATGACCGCCCGGAACGCTTTGCAAGCCTCGGGGTAGGATCCCAAAGCCTCGTAGCAGAGCGCGAGGTTGAACTCGGCGGCGACGTTGTCGGGATCTACGGCCAGCAGGTCGCGATAGGCTTTGGCCGCCTCTGAGTGCTGCTTGCGCTCGAGGTAAATCTGAGCCATCGCCGAGTAGATCTCCGCCAGGTTCTCACCACTCTTGCGCGCTTTTTCAAGGTAAATGAGAGCTTCTTCCGGCTTGCCCTGCATGTGCAGAGCCACGGCGGTGGCGAAAAATTCGTTGGGGTCGTGACCATTCGAGCTGGAGCGGCGTTCCTCGGCGGCGCCGGCGATTGCCGCCCTCGCCCGAGTCCCGTCGCCCGAGCGCTGGGGACCCGCCTCCTTGTTTTTTTCGCCGTTCGCTGTCATATCGCCGAAAATTCTCATGAGATTCTCCCTGCTAACAAGTCGCGCCTGGCCGAAGATCGAGGCGCTGGATCAGACATTCGCTGCAAAATTCTTCGCGCGGGACCGGCGCAGCGTCCATGCCCGCCGCCCGACGCTTCAAAGCTCCCGCCCGGCCCCGGGGGCGCTGCTCGGAAATCTCCAATGAATTTCTGAGACATAGGTTTCAAAGCTTATCCGCCAGAAACGCTCCGAAGCCTTTGAACCAGTAAATCAGCCTTCCCATGCCGTCGTCGTTACCGCTTACCGAAAGCGACTGGATCATTTCTTCATCGCCTACGTCGGCGAAGAATCCCACGCCTCCCAGCTTAAGATTGGCATCTGCGCAGGAATCAACGCCGCGGTCATTGATCATCGTGGTGATGCGGCCCCCGGCCGCGTCAACCGTGACGCGGTACAGCTTGTCCTCGATAAGGTCGAAGGGCAGCGGCACCGCCTGCGGCTTGTCGGCCGAGGCGCCGTTCGCCACCGGATACCGGAGCAGCACGCTGCGCCGTTCTTTCCCTCTGCCCTGCCAGGCCAGCTTGAAAGCGTAGTAATTGCGGGAGTCGGCGGCGCGGACGACCCAGCCGAGAGCGCCGCGCCGGACCAGACCGGAAAAAGTAAATTCGTAGTCGGCCCGGTGGAGCGAGGGCCGGTAGAGAGTGAGACCCCGCTGCAATTCGGTCAGGCCTCCTTGCGAGGGCGTCATGAGCCCGGGGTTGGTCCAATTGTTGAATCCCTTGTCGAACCCTTCTTCGAGCAAGAAGTAGGAACGGTCGTTCAGCGGTTTCAGCAGACTATTCAGGCCTGACCCAATCGCTGGCCGGGCGGCGTGTATACCGAACAGCAAGGCGAGAAATCCGGCGCAGACGGCCAGGCCCATGCGGCCTGCTTTGGTGTTCAGCGCCGGCCAGAGCGCCTCTTCCCACGCCATTTGGACTCGCCGGGCGAGCTCGCTGCCTCGATCCGAGCGAGCCTGCTGAGCCCGTGCGACCGCCTCCCGCAGGGCGTCGGGCGGAGCTCCGGCGCTCGGCATCGGGGGGCGAGAAGCTGACTCCGCGGTCTCTCCAGCGGATCGCAGCGGGGCGGCCGGCATACTCCGCGGCGGGGTAACCGTCTCGACCGGCGCAGCAGAAAGCATCGGCAGGGGCTCCGGCCCGATCTCCACACGCTCGACCGCTGCGAGCGGCAGCCACTGCGCCGCAGGCGGAGCCGCAGCAGAGGCGTTAACCTTGGGCGGCCCGAAGGCGAGGTCCGCGCCCGGCCTTGTTCTAAACGGCGGATCAATGGGGCGATCCGGGAGAGCCGGATCCGCGGCCTTCCCCAAGAAATCCGCTGCATCCACTCTCGGAGAAGACTGGCGCGGCAAAACGGAGACGCGCACGGGCAGCTCGCGCGGAGCCTGGACCATCCGGCTGTCCACGGGAACCCTCGGCGCGATGATCCCGCAGTGCGAAAGATTCGGCGCCGCCGCGCCGCGCTCTGCCGGCCACACATTCACGGCGGATACCACGGATGAGCGCAGGCCGCCGTGCGGCCTAGGCAGGATCCGGCGGGACCCCGCAAACCGGACTGCGGGGGCCTTGACCTCCCAGGAACCGCTCGAAGTAGCGAAACCGCCTTCGAAAACGATACCGGCCGCGGCCGGGTCGATTCCCATGGCCGGCTGCTCGAGTACAGGCCTCGCCGCGGCTACTCTGGGCCGCGCACCCGGACACGATTGCATCCGCACCTGCGCCCTTGGGAAATGCGGTGCAGGAAAAGTTGCGATTCGCTGCGGGGTCGCGGAAGCAACCGCCGCCGGCTCCGTAGAGATCCAGGCTTGCGGCTGCCGCGCCGGGATGTTTTGGGCTGTAAGGATCCCGTTTGCGCCGGCCGTTTGCACGTAGGAATAGCGCATCGGCGGTTTCAGGCCTGACCGTAATCTTTTCGGAGAGGCTGGGGGAACGATCGCCGATGCGGCTCTCCCGGCAAGCATCGGAAACAGAGCAAGGCTGCCCGAGAGCATTTCCCCGGAACCGAAACGCGAAATTCGCGCGAAGTTTCGCGAGCATGCCGCATGGAAATTCGGCCGGCGACCGTAAACTTGCGGGGGAAAGAGAAGCGGCGCCGCGGCCGGCGCTCGGGGTTCTGCGCCCAATGGAGTGAACGGGACCGCCGGCGCGCGCCCCGTTGCGGGGAGCGGCCTCAGACCGGTCCCTGGAAGGCGTATGAGAATGGCCGCCGCCTGCACTGCGCCCGCAGGGACAACCGGCTTGCGGCAGTCCCTGGAATCTTGCGCTGTTAGTTCGGCGGCCAGGGCCGGAACAAGCAGTTCCGGGGCCGGCGTCTGCCATCTCGGCGGCGGGACTCTTTGTCTCCAGCGAAGCGCGGCGTGCTCGCCCAAGTGGCCCAGTTGGCGCGGGCAGGGCGTCGCCGGCGATTGCAGGGGCGCCCTCGCCGGCTTCGGACCGATGGGCAAAACCTCTTCCACCCGGAGTTTTGGGCTCGATTCGCGGAGGGCCGCCATCAGAGTGCGGAAAGCCGCTGTTTCTTTCCTCAAAGCTGTAAAGGAAAACCCGCCGGTCATCGCCGGGCTTGGGCGCTTGATAGCCGGGCTTGGGTTCACAAGCTCCGGGTCGGCCCGCGGGGGCGCCTGGAGTTCCGCTCCGGCGCTAGCAATCCGGACCAGCGCAAAGGCCTGCGCGGCCGGCACGGTTGCCAGCCCGCCGTTGTGGATGGGAGCATGGGCCGCATACCGCCCGACCGGCAGCAACACGCCGCCCCGGAACAAGGGGCCGTCCAAACTCCAGGCCTGCCGCAAGGAGCGCGAAGTTTCCGCTTTCGGAGTCGCCAGTTCCGCCGGATTGATCCACCTCTGCTCGTGAGGCAGCCGAAGACCGCGGGTGGAAAACGATCGAATACCTGGCGTCGTCGCTGCCGGTGAGTCTCCCGGTCGGCTGCGCCAGATCGAGAGAGGGGGGCCGAGCGGGGAAAAACTCTCCACGTGCCGCCCGAATCCCATGCTGGGTTCGATGCGGAACGCTTCGGCCGGCAGCGAGGACGCC
>Ga0070741_10012709_pt1 | contig 15115 bp, 13 predicted proteins | sample Coa_R1_4_FD_66440 | JGI IMG/M metagenome (GOLD analysis project Ga0070741, IMG submission 66440) | Surface soil microbial communities from Centralia Pennsylvania, which are recovering from an underground coalmine fire - Coalmine... | ecosystem: Environmental > Terrestrial > Soil > Unclassified ... | reverse complement strand
CGGCACCTTCCGTGTGAAGTCCGGCCTGGCCGAGATGCTGAAGGGCGGCGTCATCATGGACGTCACCAACGCCGAGCAGGCCAAGATCGCCGAGGACGCGGGGGCGTGCGCGGTGATGGCGCTCGAGCGGGTCCCCGCGGACATCCGCAAGGAGGGAGGCGTCGCTCGCATGGCCGACGCCACCAAGATCGAGGAGATCATGCAGGCCGTCTCGATCCCGGTGATGGCCAAGGCAAGGATCGGCCACTTCGTGGAGGCGCAGATCCTCCAGGCGCTCGGGGTCGACTACGTGGACGAGTCCGAGGTCCTCACGCCCGCCGACGAGGAGCACCACATCGATAAGTGGGCGTTCACCGTGCCGTTCGTGTGCGGGGCTCGCAACCTGGGGGAGGCGCTGCGTCGGATCGCGGAGGGCGCGGCGATGATCCGGACCAAGGGCGAGGCGGGAACCGGCAACGTGGTGGAGGCCGTCCGGCACCAGCGGACGATGCTGCGCGAGATCGGCTGGGTGCAGAGCCTGCGGCCCGAGCAGTACGTCTCGGCGGCCAAGGAGCTCGGGGCGCCGGTCGAGCTGGTGCGCATGGTCGCCGAGCACGGACGGCTGCCGGTCGTGAACTTCGCGGCGGGCGGCATCGCGACGCCGGCCGACGCGGCCCTCATGATGCAGCTCGGCGTCGACGGCGTGTTCGTCGGCTCGGGGATCTTCAAGTCGGCCGACCCCGCGACCAGGGCGCGCGCGATCGTCGAGGCCACCACGCACTACAACGACCCGGACGTGCTGGCCAAGGTCTCGCACGGTCTGGGCGAGCCCATGCGCGGGATCGACATCAAGGAGCTCGGCGAGGAGCAGCTCCTCCAGACCCGCGGCTGGTAGCGGAGGCGCATGAAGGCCGGGGTCCTGGCGCTCCAGGGTGACGTCCGCGAGCACGCCGCGGTGCTCGCGGAGCTGGGCGCGTCGCCCGTCGAGGTCCGCACGCCGGAGGACCTCGACCGGGTCGACGTGCTCGTGATCCCGGGCGGCGAGTCGACGACGATCGGCAAGCTGGCGCGGAGCGCGAATCTCGTCGGGCCGGTTGTGGAGCGGGCCCGCGCGGGCATGCCGATCCTGGGCACCTGCGCGGGGATGATCGTGTTGGCCGCGCGGGTCGAGGGCGGGGAGCCGCTCTTCGGCGTTTTGGACGCCACCGTCCGCCGCAACGCGTACGGGCGGCAGGTCGACTCGTTCGAGGCCGACGTCGAGGTCGAGGGCATCGACCACCCGGTCCGGGCCGTGTTCATCCGCGCGCCGATCGTGGAGCAGGTCGGACCGGGCGTGCGCGTCCTGGCGACGCACGAGGGACATCCGGTCGTCCTCGAGCAGGGCAACCTCGTGGCGGCGGCGTTCCACCCCGAGCTGGTCGGGGAGACGCGGCTGCACGAGTACGTCCTCGGGAAGGGGTGACCGGTGTCCGGGCATTCCAAGTGGGCGACGATCAAGCGAAAGAAGGGCGCCCTCGACGCCAAGCGCAGCAACCAGTTCGCCAAGCTGCTTCGGGCCGTGGAGGTGGCGGCCCGCGAGGGCGGGAGCGGCGACCCCAAGGCCAACATGACGCTCGCCTCCGCGGTCGAGAAGGCCCGGAGCTTCTCGGTTCCGGTTGAGAACATCGAGCGCGCGATCAAGCGCGGAACGGGTGAGCTCGAGGGCGGCGCCAAGTACGAGGAGGTCGCCTACGAGGGGTACGGGCCGGGCGGGGTGGCGCTGTTCGTCCAGTGCCTGACCGACAACCGCAACCGCACCGCGCAGGAGGTCCGCCACGCGTTCACCCGCAACGGCGGCAGCCTGGGCGAGAGCGGGAGCGTAGCGTGGATGTTCGCGCGCAAGGGGCTCATCCAGATCGAGAAGGAGGCGGCGCCGGACGAGGAGCGGCTGCTCGAGCTGGCGCTCGAGGCCGGCGCCGACGATCTCAGGGACGCCGAGAGCACGTGGGAGATCACGACCGAGCCCGCCGCCTTCGCGGCGGTGCGGGACCGCATCGCGGAGGCGGGGATCCCGATGCTCTCCGCCGAGCTCACGATGGTGCCTCAGACGACCGTGCCGGTCGAGGGCGGTCAGGCGCGCCAGGTGCTCGCGCTCGTCGAGGCGCTCGAGGATCTCGACGACGTCCAGAACGTCTACGCGAACTTCGACATCCCCGAGTCCGTGATGGCCGAGCTCGGCTGATCCCAGCGGCCCCGCCGCCGTGTTGCTCGGCGGCGCCACGAGCCCTACAGTCCGGGCGAACGGTCGGACGAAGGAGGGGCGAATGGCACGGTCCACCCGAGGGGCGGCGTGGAGGCTCCTCATCGGCATCTGCCTGCTCGGGTTGGTGCTGGTGACGGCCGCCGCGGGAGAGGCTTCGTCGATCTCGCCGAGGGCCCGGACGGTCACCGGGCGATCGGCCGAGCGCGAGCTGATCTCGGCCGGCGAGGCGGACCAACAGGGCGACGAGGCTCACGACGAGGTCCTCGCTCTGGCGCGGCAGTATGCCGGCATCCGCACGCTTCCCGCGCGGAGCGTGTCCGCGCGCGCGATGCTCCAGGCTCGGCTCCAGGCGGCTGGCCTCGAGACGAGCGGCGGCGCGTGGAGCGAGCTCACGAACCAGCCGTACAACTCGGACGCTCGCGGCTACCGCGACCCGATCTTCTCCAACTCGGGAGGCGGCTCGGGGCTCGTGGCCGGACGGATCCAGGCCCTCGCGGTCGACGGGAGCACGGTCTACGCGGGCGCGGCCGACGGCGGCGTGTGGAGGTCCACCGACGGCGGGCGGCACTGGGTGCCCGTGAGCGACGGCCTTCCGAGCCTGTCGAGCGGGGCCCTGGCAGTCGACCCCGTGACCCACGACGTCTGGTACGGGACGGGGGAGGCGGCCACGTCCGCCGACGAGTACTTGGGTGCGGGCGTGTTCGAGTCCAGCGACGCAGGCGCGACCTGGACCCGGGTCGGGGGCGACCAGCTCGACGGCACCATGATCAGCGCGATCGTGCTCGACGGCCGGGGGCGCATCTACGCCGCGACGTCGAAGGGCGTCTACCGGCGCTCGACGACGGCGCCGCTGTCGGCGTCCTGGCAGCGGGTCTTGCGACCCGGGACGCCCGGGCCCTACGGGTTCACCTTCACCAACGACGTGGCGGTCCAGCCGGGAACTCGGGGGCGGGTCGTGATCGCCTCGCTCGGCTGGAGGACCGGGCCGACCGACTACAACGGCTTCTACGTCTCCCACCGATCCGGGGACCCGGGCACGTGGACGCGCGTCCACACCACGGGGAAGCTCCGCTCGAACAAGATCGGGCGGGCGAGCTTCGCGTACTCGGCGGACGGGTCCAAGCTGTACGCGCTCGTGGAGTCGTGGCAGTACGCGCTCAGCAGGCCGTCCGCGCTGTACGGGATCTTCGTCTCGGACTCGGGGCGGGTGTCGGGTCCCTGGAGGCGGATTGCGAACTGGCACACGCTCGCGAACTCCGGGTCCGCGCTGAAGTCGGCGGGCACCTCGTACGCGCCGGGCGTGCAGGCCTGGTACAACCAGGCGATCGGGGTCGACCCGCACGACCCCGACCACGTGTACGTCGGTCTCGAGGAGGTCTACGAGACGACCGACGGCGGGGCGAGCTGGCACACGATCGGGCCGTACTGGAACTTCACGATCAAGTGCTACCAGGGCGGGCCGGAGGCCTGCCCGAACACCACCCACCCCGACCAGCACGCCGTGGCCTTCGGCAAGGGGGTCGTGTACGTGGGGAACGACGGGGGCGTGTACCGGCGGAGCCTGTCCGACCACGCGCGAGGCGGCTGGACGAACCTGAACAACGGGCTGCACACGCTCCAGTACTACTTCGCCGGCGCCGGACGGGCGGTCGGGCGTCCGGTGAGCGGGGACATGGTCTGGGGCGGCCTGCAGGACAACGGCGTGTCGCTGATCGTGCCGGGCTCGTCCCAGATGGTTTCGCCGTTCGGCGGGGACGGGGGCGACGTCTACGTCGATCCGGCCAACGGCGACCGGGCGGTCGTCGAGTACGTGCTCCTGGACATGGCGCTGACCACCAACGGTGGTGAGTCCGACGGTTCGGCACCGGCGTTTCGCGAGATCTCTCCGTCGTGCTACGCGTTCACGTACACGCCGGACCCGTGCGACCCGAACCCGCGGTTCATCGCGCCGTTCGTCGCCGACCCGCAGGCGCCGAACGACCACTGGGTGGCCGGCGGACAGTACGTATGGGAGACCCACCGGGGCTGGGAGACCACCTGCAGCGACACCGCCTGCGACTGGCAGATCGTCCACGACACCGGCGACGGGAACACGACGACCGCGCTCGGGGTGAACGGGGACACGATCTACGCGGCCTGGTGCGGCGGCGGGTGCAACCCCGGGGTGTTCACCTCGGGGATCGACACCAACTACGGCGGCACCTGGCACACGGTCGCGGGCCCCGGCGGCAACGGTGGGGACCCGCTGCCGCAGCGGTACATCACGTCGGTGACGGTCGACCCGAGCGATCCGGCGCACGTCTACGTCACCTACGGCGGCTTCTCTCGCAAGTGGATCCCGGGCGGCGGCGTCGGCCACGTCTTCGAGTCGACCGACGGGGGAGTCACGTGGACGGACATCAGCGGCAACCTGCCGGACGTCCCGACCGACGACCTGGTTCTGGTCGACGGGCACCTGGTGCTCGCCGCGGACGTCGGGGTGTTCGTTGCGGACGCCTCGAACCCGACCGACTGGTCGGTCTTCGGCACGGGGCTGCCGAACGCGGCGGTGAACGACCTGTCGTTGGGTCCGGACGGGAGCTACGTGCTCGCGGCCACCCACGGACGCGGGCTCTGGACGATCCCGAGCCCGTGAGCCTGCGCGTCGCGTACGAGGGGGGCGGGCCCGGGCCCGCCCCCCTCCGCGTGGTTGCCCGCGCCTGCTTCGACCCCTAGACTGAACACATGTTCGAGCCCTCCCGCGTGCTTGGGGTCGACCCCGGGGTCGCGACGGTCGGCCTGGCCGTCCTGGAGCGCGGGCCGAGCGGTGCCCGGCTCGTGTGGGCGGGGACGGTGCGCACCCCGGCGCGAGCCGAGGAGGCCTCGAGGCTCCGCGCGATCCACGGCGCCGTGGCGGGGGCGATCGCCGAGCACCGACCGGGCTCGGTGGCCGTGGAGCGAGTCGCGTGGAACCGCAACCAGGTGAGCGCGCTCCCCGTGGCCCGGGCGACGGGGGTGATCCTGCTCGCGGCCTCCGAGGCCGGTCTGCCCGTGGAGGAGTACGGCCCGCTCGAGGTCAAGATGGCGGTCACCGGGATCGGGGGCGCCGACAAGGCGCAGGTTCGCTCGGCTCTGTCGAGGCTTCACGGCCTGCGGGGCGTGCCGGCTCAGCCCGACGCCGCCGACGCGGCGGCCGTCGCCCTCTGCCACCTGCAGCAGTCCCGCATGCGCCGGGTGTCGAGGCTCGCGCGGTGATCTCCTTTCTCGAGGGCGAGGTCGCCGACCGGTCCGGGACCCGCGTCGTGATCTCGGTCGCGGGGGTCGGCTACGAGGTCCTGGTGCCGACCTCGACCGCCGGCAGGCTGCCGCCGGTCGGAGGGAGGGCCCGGCTGTTCACGCGGCTGCAGGTGCGCGACGACGCGATCGTCCTGTACGGGTTCGGCTCGCCGGCCGAGCGCGAGCTCTTCGATCTCCTCGTGACCGTGACCGGCGTGGGGCCCAAGGTCGCGCTGTCGTTCCTGTCGGTGCTGACCCCCGAGGCCCTCCGCCGAGCGGTCGCCTCGGGCGACGTCGCCGCTCTCACGCTTGTGCCCGGCGTGGGCAAGAAGGTCGCTCAGCGCGTCGTGCTGGACCTCAAGGACAAGCTCGGCGGCGAGGGGGTCGCGTTCGAGGGGCCGCTGGCCGACGTCCGGGAGGCGCTGCTCGCCCTCGGTCTGTCGCCCCAGGAGGCGAGCGAGGCGCTCGCGGCGCTCCCCGCCGACGGAGATCGCCCCGTGGAGGACCTCCTCCGCCTCGCTCTCCGGCACCTCGGCCGGGGGTAGGGTAGGGCGCGTGACCGACGAGCGCATCGTTGAGCCCGGGGTCTCGCCGGAGGAGCTCGAGCTCGACGCGGCCCTCCGGCCGCGGACCCTTGGCGAGTTCGTAGGCCAGGAGCGGATCAAGGAGCAGCTCGGGCTGCTGATCGAGGGCGCCCGCGCCCGGGGCGAGACCGTCGACCACCTGCTGTTCTCGGGCCCGCCAGGCCTGGGCAAGACCACGCTGGCGGGGATCGTGGCGCACGAGCTCGGCGTCGGGTTCCAGCCCACCTCGGGCCCGGCGCTCGACCGGCCCGGCGACCTCGCGGCCATCCTCACCAACCTCGAGGAGGGCGACGTCCTGTTCGTGGACGAGATCCACCGGATGCCCCGCGCGGTGGAGGAGGTCCTGTACCCGGCGCTCGAGGACTTCAAGCTCGACGTGGTGCTGGGCAAGGGCCCGAGCGCCCGCAGCCTCCGGCTCGACCTGCCGCGGTTCACGCTGGTCGGCGCCACGACGCGGCCGGGCCGGATCACGCTTCCGCTCCGCGAGCGGTTCGGGTTCTCGCCACGCCTGGACTACTACTCGGTCGAGGACCTGGCGAGGATCGTGCGGCGCTCGGCCGGCATCCTCGGTGTGGACGTGGACAGAGAGGGAGCCGGGGAGATCGCCCGCCGCTCCCGCGGCACCCCGCGGGTCGCGAACCGGCTGCTGCGCCGGGTTCGGGACTTCGCGGAGGTCCGGCACGACGGGGCCGTGACCGGCGAGGTGGCGCGGCGGGGGCTCGAGGTGTTCGAGGTGGACGAGCAGGGCCTGGACAAGCTCGACCTCGCGATCCTGCACGCCGTGGTGGAGAAGTTCTCCGGCGGTCCCGTCGGGCTGTCGACCCTGGCGGCCGCGGTCGGTGAGGAGACCGACACGGTCGAGGACGTGTACGAGCCGTACCTGCTCCAGCTCGGGTTCCTCAAGCGGACGCCGAGGGGACGGGTGGCCACCGAGCGGGCCTACCGGCACCTCGGTCTGAGGCCCGAAGGGGCCCTGCCCCTCGCCTGATCCGGCGATCCTTCCGGCGGCGCGGTAGCCTGTATGCTCCGGGTTCGTCCCGTTCAGGAAAGGCATCGCCATGGTTCAGCTCCTCGCCGTGAGCAGCTCGAGCACCAACACGAACGGCTCGCTGCTCAGTCTCCTCATCCCCCTGGTGCTCATGGGGGGCGTGTTCTACTTCCTGCTGATCCGGCCCCAGCGCAACCGCGCCCGCCAGCAGCAGTCGCTGCTCAGCGCCCTGCAGGTGGGGGACGAGGTGATGACCGCGGGCGGCATCTTCGGGACCGTCACCGAGATCGACGAGGAGTCCGACACCGTGATGGTCGAGATCGCCCCGGGAACCGACGTCCGGATGCTCCGGCGGGCCATCGCCCAGCGGTTCACCGAGGAGTCGGGCGACGCCGGCGACGAGGAGTCCGGCGAGGAGGCCGACAGCCGGCCGTGAAGGGTACCGCGGAGCCGGCCTCGAAGGCGTCTGCCCAGCCGGCGCCGTCGAAGGCGAAGGACGCCTCCGCGTCCGCCCCAACCGACGAGGTCACCCTCGAGCGGGTCCAGGGCAACGCGGAGCTCTCCAGCTTCATCTCGGCCGCCGACCGCGTGATGGAGGGGCTCGGCTACACCGAGCACGGGTTCCGTCACGCGAACCTCACGGCGCGGATCGCGTACAACGTGCTCACGCGCGCCGGCTTCGACGAGCACACCGCCAACCTCGCCAGCGTCGCCGGCTATCTCCACGACGTCGGGAACATGCTCACCCGAGAGGCCCACGGGCAGACCGGCGGCGTGCTCGTCTATCACGCGCTCCGCGACCAGGTGCCGTCTCAGGACCTCGCGACGATCGTGTCGGCCATCGCGAACCACGAAGAGGAGAACGGGTACGCGGTCTCGCCGGTCTCGGCGGCGGTCATCCTGGCCGACAAGTCCGACGTACACCGCAGCAGGGTCCGCAAGTCCGGTCAGATCCAGTTCGACATTCACGACCGGGTGAACTTCGCCGCCGAACAGTCGTTCCTGCGGGTAGACTCGGCGGCCAAGACCGTCACGCTCGAGCTGACGATCGATACCGAGATCAGCCAGGTCATGGAGTACTTCGAGATCTTCCTCGGCCGCATGCAGATGTGCCGGAAGGCGGCCGAGGTGCTCGACTGCCGGTTCAAGCTCACGATCAACGGGGCCGAGCTCGCATGAAGAGCACCCGAAACCTGTGGCTGTCCATCGCCTTCGTTGCCGCCCTCGTCGTGGGATCCCTCGTCGCGTTCGCGACCGGAACCAAGCCCGTGCTCGGGCTGGACCTGGAGGGCGGCGTCTCCGTGATCCTGCAGGCGCCCCCCGGGACGCCCAAGGAGGTCATGGATCGCGCGCTCGAGAACATCCGCAACCGGGTCGACGCGTTCGGCGTGGGCGAGCCGCTGCTGTTCGTGTCCGGCAACACCATCGAGGTTCAGATCCCGGGGCTCGCGAACGGCAAGATCGAGCCGCGCGCGAAGGACCAGTACTGCCTGCTCGATCCCGCGGGCGACGGGTTCGGCTGCTACCCGGACCAGACGACGGCGCAGTCCGCCCTGTCGAAGCTCGCGGTCAAGCCGGTCGTCCAGCAGGTCTGTCTCACGGGCCTGGGGGCCAAGGCCAACCTGTGCTTCCCGACGATGGACCAGGCGACGTCGGCGATCAAGGCGATCACGGTGGGCCCAGCCCCTTCGCCGGCTCCGGGGGCCTCGCCCGGGCCAACGCCGCCCTCGCAGGGCCGGTTCTGCCTGAACGGCACCGGCCTGTCCGCGCCGCCCTGCTACAAGACGAAGAAGGAGGCGGACGCGGCCCTGAAGGCCGTCGGGACGCAGGTCACGCAGCAGGAGTTCTGCCTCGAGGACTCGGCAGGGGCCACGCTCAAGAACGCCGCCGGCCAGGGCATCTGCTCGAAGGCGGAGGCCGACGTCCGCTCGACGCTCGACTCCGTCGCGGTGGAGCACCGGATCACGCAGTACTGCGTGATCAGCTCGGCCGGCAAGAACCTCGGGTGCTTCCTCACGCGGGATCAGGCGGAGGCCAAGCTGCAGGCAACCGGCCAGCAGCGCCTGATCCAGGTGATCGGGACGACGGCCCGGCTCGAGCAGCGACAGGTGCTCGAGATCCTCACTCCGAGCAGCCCCGACTACAAGACGACGGTCGCCCAGTGCACCACGCCGGACGAGCGCCAGACCCCCGCCTGCTCGTTCGAGGCCCTGAAGGACAAGACCGTGGTGTTCCTGGGGTCGGACGGCACCACCAAGTACAAGCTCGGGCCGGTTCGCGTGACCGGCGACATGATCAAGAAGGCGACCGCCGTCTACAACGCCGGCTCCCAGACCAGCGTCGGCACGGGGTGGCAGATCGACTTCACGACGACCTCCGCGGGCACGAAGGCGTTCGCCAACGCGACGAGCGAGCTGGTGAACCAGACCCCGCCGCTGAACCAGCTCGCGATCGTCGTCGACGACACCGTGATCTCGGCGCCCCGGGTCCAGAGCGCGATCACGAACGGCAGCGGCGTGATCCAGGGGAGCTTCACCGAGGCCCGAGCCAAGGACCTCGCCACCCAGCTGAACGCCGGCGCCCTGCCGGTCAACCTGAAGACCCAGCAGGTGCTCACGGTGAGCCCGACGCTCGGCAAGGCCTCGCTTCACCAGGGCGTGGTCGCCGGACTGGTCGGGCTGGCGGCGCTCACGCTCTACCTGATCTTCTACTACCGGCTGCTGGGCCTGGTCGCGTTCCTGGGGATGAGCATCTGGGCGACCCTCGCCTTCGCGCTGGTCTCGCTCGCCGGCAAGAGCTTCGGGTACGCCCTCACGCTGGCCGGTGTGGCGGGCCTCGTGATCTCGCTGGGCGTGACGGCGGACTCCTACATCGTGTTCTTCGAGCGGCTGAAGGACGAGGTCCGCCACGGCAAGACGCCCCGCTCGGCCGTCCAGCCCGCGTTCAAGCGCGCGTACAAGACGATCGTGGCGGCCGACATCGTCACGGCGCTGGCGGCGATCATCCTGTACGTGACGGCGATCAGCTCGGTCCGCGGGTTCGCGCTCACGCTCGGGGTGGCCACGGCTCTGGATCTGTTCGTCGTCTACTTCTTCAAGCGGCCGCTCGTGTTCCTGATCGCGCGGAACGAGCGGCTGGTGAACCTGCACGGGTTCGGCCTGACGAGCGGCGTGGCCGGCGAGCCCCTGCCGGGTGAGCCCGTCCCGGTGGCGGGGGGCGCGAAGTGAACGTCCGCGAGGCCCTCGCGACCTTCCGCGGCCACCGCGTCCCGCGCTTCCGGATCATCCAGCACCGGAGCTGGTGGTTCCTGCTCTCGGGCACCGTGATCGCGCTGTCGATCCTCGGGCTCGCCGTGCGCGGGCTCAACCTGTCGATCGACTTCAAGGGCGGCTCGCAGATCGTGTTCGAGGACCGGAAGGGCGCGAGCGTCGACGAGGTCCGCTCGATCCTGGCGGCCCCGCCCTACGACCTCGGCGATTCCGAGGTCCAGCTCGTGGGCGGCAACCAGATCTCGATCCGGACGAAGTCGCTCACGGTGCTCACGGCGTCGGAGCGAACGAAGCTGATCGACGCGCTCGCGCGGGCCGGCGGCGTGAGCGCCTCCGGGGTGAGCGTGAAGGTCGTGGGGCCGACCTGGGGCGGCGAGATCTCGCGCAAGGCGATCCAGGGCCTGATCATCGTGCTGCTCGCGATCACGCTGTACATCACGTTCCGCTTCGAATGGAAGATGGCGATCGGCGCGATCGTCGCGATGATCCACGACGTCGTGATCACGGCCGGCGTGTACGCGCTCGTCGGCCGCGAGGTCACGCCGGCGACGGTCATCGCGATCCTGACGATCCTCGGGTTCTCGCTCTACGACACCGTCGTGATCTACGACAAGATCAAGGAGAACACCGAGTCCCCGGCGATGCTGGCGAGGGACTCCTACGCGGGCGTCGTCAACACCTCGATGAACCAGGTGCTCATGCGCTCGGTGAACACCTCGCTCGTCGTCGTGCTGCCGATCCTGTCGCTGCTGCTGTTCGGGGGCGACACGCTGAAGGACTTCGCGTTCGCGATGCTGGTCGGCACGATCAGCGGCGCGTACTCGTCGATCTTCGTCGTCTCGCCGATCCTCACCCTCCTGAAGGAGCGCGAGCCGAGGTACGCGCAGATCCGCGCGCGAGCCGCGGCGCGCGAGGCCACCGGCCGGCCGCTCCGCGCCGTGCCGAGGCAACGCGCGCTCGAGGTCGGCGACGAGAACGGCGGCGAGCCCGAGGTCGTGCCGAGCGCCGTCGGCGCGGCGGCGGCCACGCGCGCGACCGCGTCCCGAGCGACGTCGAGGGGCGGCTCGTCGGGGCGATCCCGGTCGAAGAGCAAGAAACGGCCCTCCGGCAAGAAGAAGCGGAGGTAGCGATGGACCTGGACCGGATCAAGGCGCTCGTGCGCGACGTCCCCGATTTCCCGCAGCCGGGGATCGTCTTCAAGGACATCACGCCGCTCCTCGCCGACGAGATGGCGTTCTCCTCGGTGATCGACCTGATCGTGGTGCACTTCGGGCGGGGCAACGTCGACAAGGTGGTGGGGATCGAGGCTCGGGGCTTCATCATCGCCTCGCCGGTCGCCTACCACTTCGGCGCCGGGTTCGTGCCGGTCCGCAAGAAGGACAAGCTGCCCTGGGCGACCGAGTCGGCCGAGTACGAGCTCGAGTACGGGACGGCCACGCTCGAGATCCACAAGGACGCCGTCCGGCCGGGCGAGCGGGTCCTGATCGTCGACGACGTGCTCGCGACCGGCGGGACCGCGAAGGCGACCGCCGACCTGGTCGAGCGCATCGGCGGCAAGGTCGTCGGGATCGCCTGCCTGATCGAGCTCGGCTTCCTGGACGGGCGGAGCCGGCTCGAGGGCTACGACCTGTTCACCCTGATCGGCTACTGAGCCTCGCCGCTTCGGGCGCCGGGGCTACACTGGCCACTCGACACGCGCGACGAGAGGCGGCGGGTGGACGGCGGGGACCAGGTCAGGACCGAGCGCCGAGGCGGGCTCCTCGCCCGGCTGCGCCCGGGCGAGCCCGAACCACCCCGCGACGGTTTCGAGGCGCTGCTTCGAACGGTGAAGGGGTACAACGCCAAAGCCGACCTGCGGGAGCTCGAGCGCGCGTACCGGTTCGCCGCGGCGGCGCACGAGGGGCAGAAGCGGCTGTCGGGCGACGACTTCATCACGCATCCGGTCGCGGTGGCCCAGATCCTCGCCGACCTCGGGCTCGACACCACGACGCTCGAGGCGGCGCTGCTCCACGACACCGTCGAGGACACGCCGGTCACGCTGGAGCACCTCGAGGCCGAGTTCGGCCCCGACGTCGCCCGGCTGGTCGACGGGCTCACCAAGCTCGAGCACATCGCGTTCCGCAGCCGCGAGCAGGAGCAGGCCGAGAACGTCCGCAAGATGATCGTCGCGATGGCCGGCGACATCCGGGTCCTGCTGATCAAGCTCGCCGACCGGCTCCACAACATGCGAACGCTGGCTCCCCTCCCGGTCGACCGGCAGCGCCGGATCGCGACCGAGACCCTGGAGATCTACGCGCCGCTCGCCCACCGCCTCGGCGTCCAGCAGATGAAGTGGGAGATGGAGGATCTCTCGTTCAAGACGCTCCACCCCGGTCCCTATCGCGAGATCGCGAACCTCGTCGAGAAGCGTCGGGGCGAGCGGCAGGAATACATCGACCAGGTGCTGCAGGCCGCCCGCACGCGTCTTCGCGACGCGGGCATCCGGGCCGAGGTCGAGGGCCGCCCGAAGCACCTGTACTCGATCTACGAGAAGATGGTGCTGGGCGGCAAGGAGTTCAACGAGATCTACGACCTCACCGGGGTGCGAATCCTCGTGGACTCCGTCCGGGACTGCTACGCGGCGCTCGGCGCCATCCACTCCCTGTGGAAGCCGGTCCCCGGCCGCTTCAAGGACTACGTGGCGATGCCCAAGTCCAACATGTACCAGTCGCTCCACACCACGGTCGTGGGTCCGGAGGGCCGGCCGATCGAGGTGCAGATCCGAACCCGCGAGATGCACCGGACCGCCGAGTTCGGGATCGCGGCCCACTGGCGCTACAAGGAGGGCCGCGAGGGCAGGAAGGCCAAGGAGGCCGCCGACCTCGCGTGGCTCGGCCAGATGCTCGAGTGGCTGAAGGACATGGCCGACCCCCGCGAGTTCATGGAGGGGCTGAAGATCGACCTCTACGGGGGTCAGGTCTTCGTGTTTACGCCCAAAGGCGACGTGATCAACCTGCCGAGCGGGGCGACCCCGGTCGACTTCGCCTACGCGATCCACACCGAGGTCGGTCACCGCACGATCGGGGCGAAGGTGTCGGGCAAGCTCGTGCCGCTCGACTACGAGCTCCGGACGGGCGACACCGTCGAGATCCTCACCTCGAAGGCGCAGGGGGAGGGGCCGTCGCAGGACTGGCTGAAGTTCGTCGTCACGCCGAGGGCGCGGAACAAGATCCGCCAGTGGTTCTCTCGTGAGCGGCGGGAGGACGCCCTGGAGGAAGGGCGGGACGCGCTCCACCGGCTCATGCGCAAGCAGAACGTGCCCTTCAAGCGCCTGGCGACCGAGGAGGCGCTCGAGCAGCTCGCCGAGGAGATGAAGTTCCCCGACCTCGAGTCGCTGTACGTGGCCGTGGGGGAGGGGCACGTCTCGCCGCAGTCGGTGGTGGCCCGCCTCACGCGCCTGGTCTCCGGGACCCCCGAGACCGACGTGACGAACGTTCCGCTCGCCCGGCCGGTCGAGGTCGGCACGCCGGACATCACCTCGGGCGTGGTGGTCCCCGGCTCCGTCGACGTGTGGGTTCGGCTCGCGCGCTGCTGCACGCCCGTCCCCGGCGACGAGATCATGGGGTTCGTGACCCGGGGCCAGGGCGTCTCGGTGCACCGCACCGACTGCCCGAACGCGAAGAACCTCGCGAAGGAGCCGGAGCGGCTGATCGAGGTCTCGTGGCGGACCGGCAAGCCGACCTCGTTCGTCGTCTCGATCCAGGTGGAGGCGCTCGATCGCACCCGCCTGCTCTCGGACGTGGCCACGGTCCTGTCCGACCACCACGTGAACATCATCTCGGCCACCTCCTCGGTGGGACGCGATCGCATCACGACGCTCCGGTTCACCTTCGAGCTCGCCGACATCGCGCACCTGTCGCAGATCCTCGGCGCGGTGAAGAAGGTCGAGAACGTGTACGACGCCTACCGCGTCGTTCCCCGGTAGCCGTGCGCCTGGTCCTGCAGCGCGTCGCGCGGGCCTCGGTCCGCGTGCGGGGGCAGGTCGTCGCCCAGATCGGCCGCGGGCTCCTCCTGCTGGTCGGCGTCGGGGCGGAGGACGCCTTCGGCGAGTACGACCGGCTTGCGGAGAAGGTCGTGCACCTGCGGGTGTTCGAGGACGACCGGGGCAAGATGAACCGCTCGCTCTCCGAGGTCGGTGGCGAGATCCTCGTCGTGCCGCAGTTCACGCTCTACGGCGACGTACGGCGGGGGCGCCGGCCCTCGTGGGCGGCCGCGGCTCCCGCGGAGCTGGCCGCCGACCGCGTCGAGGCGTTCGCTCGCGCGCTCGAGGCCCGGGGCGCCCGGGTCGCCCGGGGGGCCTTCCGGGAGCACATGGAGGTCGAGCTCGTGAACGACGGGCCCGTGACGCTCGTGATCGACGCCGCCGACCTGTGGCGGTGCCACCGGTCGGCGGGTTCCGCTCTCGCACCACCGCTGTAGGCTCATCGACCGACTGCCCCCCCCCGGGGGGGGCATGTGGCTGGATCCTACCAACGGATTCGGGCCGTGTTCGAGTCTCTTCGAAGGGGTCATCATGCGGAACCGGAGCGCCAGATCCCGTCGTTCCAACGCGTCGGTGCTTGACCGCCGAGCCGGCTGGACCACAGCCGCGCTCGTGCTCCTCACGGCGATCATGGCGCCTCTGATCTCACCGGCGGTCGCTGCGCCCGCCACGCCCGTTCAGGTGGCGGCACCCGAGTTCATCTCCAAGATTCAGCAGCAGTTGGACTCGTCCGAGTTCGGCGGTGCATGGATCGTCACGACGACCGCGGGGGAAGTC
>Ga0070741_10012708_pt1 | contig 15117 bp, 15 predicted proteins | sample Coa_R1_4_FD_66440 | JGI IMG/M metagenome (GOLD analysis project Ga0070741, IMG submission 66440) | Surface soil microbial communities from Centralia Pennsylvania, which are recovering from an underground coalmine fire - Coalmine... | ecosystem: Environmental > Terrestrial > Soil > Unclassified ... | reverse complement strand
GTGAACCCCACGAACTCCCCGGTGGCACCGACCTCGAGCGCCCACAGCCCGAACCCGAACGTCTCGAAGCCGTCCTCGATGCGATCGACGAGCGCGTCGCTCTCCTCGCGGGTGAGCGGCGCGGGGAAGTGCTCCATCACGACGGGGTCCGCGTTGAGCGCGGCGAACGGCGCCCGGTCCGCGTCGCGCCATCGGCGCATGACGAGCCGCTCGGTGGTGAGCGTCTGCACTCCTGGCTGCTCGCTCAGTCCCAGTCGTGCGGGCGGCGCCACTCGGCCATCGCGCGCAGCACGAGCACGGCGACGACCGCGCAGCCGAGCGCGGCGCCCGCGGCGCCGATGAGCGCGCCCGCGGCCTTCGGCGTCGCGCACGAGCCATGACAGCCGGTGTTCACGAGCCCGTACCCGAGCAGCGCGCCCACCCCGCCGCCGAGCAGGACGCCGACGTACGCGAGCCAGAACGACGAGCGTGACGGGCCGGCGGGCCGGGGCTGCTCCACGAGAGCGAGCGTAGCGAGAGCGCCCGAGCGCGTACGGCGCCGGCCGGTAGGCTCGTGGCCCGCATGCGGACCCTGGTGGTGCTGCCCACGTACAACGAGGCCGAGAACGTCGACGACGTCCTGCCCCGGCTGCGCGCCGCGGTCCCGGACGCCGACATCCTCGTCGTCGACGACCACAGCCCCGACGGCACGGCCGACAAGGCCGAGAAGCTCGGCGACACGCTCGGCAACATCTCGGTGCTCCGCCGTCCCGCGAAGTCCGGCCTCGGCTCGGCGTACCGGGCCGGGTTCCGGATCGGGCTGGCGCGCGGCTACGACGCGTTCGTCGAGATGGACGCCGACCTCTCCCACGACCCGGAGTCGCTGCCGGCGCTCCTCGCCGAGATCGAGCGCGGCGCGGACCTCGCGATCGGCTCGCGCTACGTGCCCGGCGGCCGCATCCCGGACTGGCCGTGGCCGCGCCGGGCGATCTCCCAGCTCGGCAACCTGTACGCCCGCGCGCTGCTCGGGATCTCCACCCGCGACGCCACCGCCGGGTTCCGCGTGTACGCGCGCCGCGCGCTCCAGCGCATCCCGCTCGACGACGTCCGCGCCGACGGGTACGGCTTCCAGGTCGAGATGGCGTACCTCGTCGAGCGCGACGGCGGTCGCGTCGTCGAGGTGCCGATCGAGTTCAAGGACCGCACGGTCGGGACGTCGAAGATGTCGGGGCGCATCGTCGTCGAGGCGTTCGCGCTCGTGACGTGGTGGGGCGTGCGCGACCGGCTCGCACGCCGGCGCGAGCGGCACGGCGTGCCGGCGGGCGCGCGGAGCTGACCGTGCACGAGTGGACCGTCGCCGGCGGCCTGCTCGAAGGCCCGGACGGGGTGCTGCTCGTCCGGAACCGCCGGCGCAACGGCCGTTGCGACTGGAGCACGCCCGGGGGTGTCATCGACGCGGCCGACGAGTCGATCCTCGACGGGCTCACGCGCGAGGTCGCGGAGGAGACCGGTCTGCGCGTCCTCGGCTGGGAGGGGCCGCTGTACGAGGTGCGCGCGGTCGCGGCGGACCTCGGCTGGTCCATGCGGTGCGAGGTCCACCACGCGACCGCGTTCGAGGGGGAGTTGCGCGTCGACGACCCGGACGGCATCGTCGTCGAGGCCGCGTTCTTCCCGGTGGAGCAAGCCGGCGCGCTGCTCGCCGACTGCACGACGTGGGTGCGCGAGCCGCTCGCGGAATGGCTGCTGCAGCCGTGGGGGCCCGCCCAGCACCGGGGCTACCGCTACGACGTCCGCAACGGCGCGACGGGCGAGCTCGAAGTGCTCCGCGTCCCGTAGTGCGCGCGCGGTGATCCGGGTCGGGATCGTCGGCTGCGGGTTCATCGGCAACGTGCACTCGGTCGCGCTCGCGCAGATCGCGCGTACCGGGCTCGCGGACGCCGCGGTCGTGGCGACCCACGACGTCGACGCTGCCCGGGCCGAGGCGACGGCCCGCCACCACGACGGTGCGATGGCGCTGCCGACCGTCGACGCGCTGCTCGACGCCGTCGACGCCGTCTGGGTCTGCACGTGGACGGGCGGGCATCGGGAGGTCGTCGAGGCCGCGGCGTCGCACGGCACGCCCGTGTTCTGCGAGAAGCCGCTCGCTCCGACGCTGGCCGAGTGCGAGGCGGTCGCGAGCGCGCTGCGCGCAGTGCCCCACCAGGTCGGGCTCGTGCTGGCGCACGCACCCGTCTTCCGTGCGATGGCGGAGGCCGTCCGGTCGGGTCGCTACGGCGCGCCGCTCGCGGCCGTGTTCCGGGACGACCAGTACTTCCCGATCCAGGGGATGTACGGCTCGACGTGGCGCGCCGACGTCGCGCGCGCGGGCGGTGGCACGCTCGTCGAGCACTCCATCCACGACGTCGACGTCCTGCGACGCATCCTCGGCGACGCGCGTGACGTCAGCGCGCGCACGGCGTGCCACTTCGGGCATGCGGGCATCGAGGACGTCGCCAACGTGTCACTCACGTACGCGGACGGAGCGACCGCGGCGCTCGTCAGCGTGTGGCACCAGGTGACGAGCCGGCCGTCGACCCGCCGTGTCGAGGTGTTCTGCGAGGACGCGCTGCTGTGGACCGAGGACGACCATCTCGGTCCGTTGCACGTCCAGACGAGTGACCGCGACGAGACCGTCACCGCCGATCCGCCACCGTGGACGGAGCGCCTTGGCATGCCCGACGAGCTCGCGGTCCCACTCGCGCAATACGTCGAGCCGTCGCTCGCGTTCCTCGCGGCACTCGGGCGCGCAGGCGTCGACGCACGCGGCCATCCAGACGTCGACGACGCGCTCGCCGCGCACCGCATCGTCGACGCCGCGTACCGTTCCGCGGCTGCAGGCGGTGTGCCGGTCGCCACCGAGGCCACCCCTGCGCGTTGAGTGCCTCCGTGCCCTGCGCGAGAATGCGGAGGCGCCCGGGTAGGTACTCTCGGGACAGGGTTCCGCCCAGGTCGAACAGGCCAGGTCGAACAGTTCGTGCGAACAGCCAGGTAGAGGCAGCGAGGCGGCGGTTCCTGGAAGGTCGTGATGCCGCTTTCCGAGGAAGAGCAGCGCATCCTGCGCGAGATCGAGGCGAACCTCAGCGCCACCGATCCCGCCTTGGTGCAGCAGGTCTCGCAGACGACGCTCTACCGGCACGCCGCGCGGGCGATCAAGTGGGCGACGGTCGGGTTCCTGGCCGGCCTCGCGCTCCTGCTGTTCACGTTCACGAAGCTGCTCGTGCTCGGTGTCGTCGGCTTCCTCGTCATGCTCGGCTGCCTGCTCGTCATCGAGCGGAACGTGCGCAAGCTCGGCAAGGCCGGGTTCGAGAGCCTGACGAGCTCGCTGCGCACCGGCGCGTTGCGCGGGATGTTCGGCAACACGGGCCGCAAGTTCCGCGACCGCTTCCACCGCGACGATTCCTGACGTCAGGCCCGCACGCGACGCAGCGGTCGCGGGTCGACGCGCCGTCGGACACGCACGACCCATCCCGCGTCGTCGCGGAGCGCGGCCTCGATCGTCGTGACCGCGTCCCACGCGCGGTGCGCGTCCTCGCCGGCCGGGATCGCGGGCGAGAACGTCACGCGGGTGTAGGTCGACGCGAGCTCGTGGAGCGGCACGGTCGCGCGTGACGCGACGCCGCGGCGCGGCGCGAGGTGGGCGACCTCGAGCGCCGTGAGCGACGGCTGCGAGCCGAGGCCGGCCTCGTCGAGCCGGTCGAGCACCTCGTCCCAGGCGCCGGCCACGGCCGCGCGGGTCTCCGGTGCGTGCCGGCGGGAGCGGCGGACCCGGGCCTTCCGGGCCACGACCAGCAGCGGGAAGGACAGCACGGCCACGCCCAGCGCGGCGAGGACGGCGAGGATCGCGAGCCAGACGAAATGCGCGATGCCGCGGCTCGCGCCGTTGGTGTGCGAGCCCGCTGCACGGATCTGGTCGCCGCCGGTCGGGGTCTGCAGGCGACCCGCGGGCGTGGACGGCGGCGCCGTCGTCGCACCCGGCGTGGTCGGTGCCGGTGGCGTGGTCGTCGGCGTGTCGGTCGGCTGCTGGCCGCCCGGTTGCGTCGCGCCCGGCAGCGACGACGTCGGCGTCGGCTCGAACGGCACCCACACGCCGGCGAGGTAGACCTCGGGCCACGCGTGCGCGTCGCGTCCCGTCACGTGGTACTTGCCGTCCTTGCCGAGCGTGCCCTGCGTGAACCCGACCGCGACCCGGGACGGCAGGCCGACGACGCGCGCCATGGCCGCGTACGTGCCGGCGAACTGCTCGCAGAAGCCCTTCTTCTGCTGCAGGAACGAGACCATCGCGTTGTCGCTGTGTCCGGGCGGCACCGACAGGCTGTACGTGAAGTTGTCGAGGAAGTACGCCTGGAGCGCGAGCGCCTTGTCGAGGGGTGTGACCGCGTTGGCCCTCGCGACGATGCGCTGCGCGGTCGCGCTGACCGACCGCGGGAAGTCGGCGGGCAGCCCGCCGTAGCGCGCCTCGATCGCGCGCGGCGGCGGGAGCTGCGCGGCGGGGTCGGTGCGCAGCTCGGCCGGGCTGGGCGGCGCGGCCGACACCACCGTGTAGTGCTTGCCGAGGATCGACGAGCCGTCCGAGATGATCGTCCCCGACTCGGGCACGATCCTCGCCGCGTCGAGGTCGATCGCCTTCGGTTGGAACGCGGCCGGCAGGAACTGCTGGTCCAGCGCCTCGATGTCGAACGTCTGGGTGAACGCACCCGGACTGCGGTCGTGGGCGGGCAGCACGCCGCGCACGTCCTCGACCTTGGCGTTGATGCCCCACACCGCGCCGTCGAACTCGTCGAGGCCCGCGACGCGCCAGTACGCCGGCCGCGCGCTCTGCACCGTGAACACCTCGGTGTCCGAGTTCGGGCCGGCGAGCCGGTCCTTGATGTCGACGAGCGGGCTGATCGTGTCGTACCGGCCCGGTCCCGGGCCGCCGCTCGCGCCGAACTGCTTGTAGTCGAACCAGGCACGCGCGTCGGCACCCGGCAGCGCGGGCCCGATGACGAGCCCGGCCGCGAGCGCGCTCACACCGACGATCGAGCCGACGGTCAGGATGCTCGCACGCGGCCCGAGGCCGCGCCCCGTGAACCACGCGCGCCGCCGCTCGAGCAGGGTCTGGTGCTGCAGCAGCAGGAACACGACGGCCGCCGCGCCGAACCCGATCGTGACGCGGGTGCGCAAGGTGTTCGTGCCGAGCGTGGCCGCGAGCACGAAGACGACCAGACCGGGGACGAGCGCGCCGACTGTCGCCTGACGCCGGAAGGCGAGCCAGTCCGCCGCGAGCGCGGCGGACCACGCGGCGACGACGGACAGCATGACCGGCCCGCCGGTCACCGGCACCGGCGCGCGACCGGTGCGGTACACGTGCCAGCCGTCGGACAGGCGGTGCGCGACCTCCTGCACCGTCCCGATGCCCGGGATCCCGAACGTCGTGCTCGCGGGGACGAGGAACCACGACACGTACAGCACGAACACGGCCACCGCGACCACGACCGTCGCGGCGGGTGACCACCGCCGCCGGCGAGCGACGAGGCCGACCGCGTGAGGGAGCAGTGCCGCGCCGAGGACCGCGGGCGCGAACGACCCGTCGGCGAAGACCCGCCCCAGGCTGAGCGCGGCCGCGCAGCTCAGGACGGCGAGAGCGACAGTCGAGGCTTCGCGGCGAGATGCCATCGGGTGATCGTCTCGTTCCAGGCGTCGGGGAACGGTCGTGCGGACGCGTCGACGACGACGATCGAGGGTCGCCCCCGCGTCGCGGTCATGCGGACGTTCGGCGTGTCGCGCGTCGCGACGACCACGGTCGTGCCGAACCGCGACCACGCGCGCGCGATCGCCTCCGACACGCGGTCATCGGTCACGCCGGAGACGGCGACGAGCGCGCCGCTCGGGCGCCGGGTCCGGAAGCCGTCGGTGACCTTGGCGAGCTGGTCGATCTCGCTCGGCTCGATCACCGCGAGCTGGTCCATGAGGAGCACGAGGTTGCCGGCCGACACGGAGGCGACGCGCAGGCCCGCGCTCGTCAGCACGTCGACGCGCCTCCCGACGCGCGTCATCGCCGCCGCGATCGACGCGATCGCCTCGACGGCGGTCTCGAACGACGCGTCGTCGTGCACGTGGTCGCGCGTGTCGAGCAGGAGCGTCACCTCCGGGCGGCGCTGCATCTCCTCCTGGCGCACCATGAGGTCGTCGGTGTGCGCGGTCGAACGCCAGTGCACCCGTCGCAGGTCGTCACCGACCTCGTACTCGCGCAGCGTGAGGAACTCCTCGCCCGCGTCGGACGGGAGGAGGCGGGAGGCGCCCTGCGACGACGTCCCCAGCGGCGGCCCGGCTGCGTCCCCGAGCGCGACCACCCGGTGGACGCGCGGCGCGACGACGACCTCGTCGACCGGGCCCGGCGGCAGCGCGCGCCGCACGACGCCGAAGGGGTCGCCCACCGCCACGTGCAGCGGGCCGAGGGTGAAGCGACCGCGACGGGTCGTCGGCACGCGGTACGCGCCGCGCGCGACCTGGCCGACGCCGACCGGCGCGACGAGGAAGCGCGCCGCGCGCCGCCCGTCCTCGAACGTGTCCGTGACACCGAGCACCGGGGTCGGTCGCGTACCCGCGTTCGTGAGGGCCAGATCCACACGGCCCTGGTCGCCGACGTGCAGGCGCGCGGGACGGACCGTGCGTGACGCGCGCACGCTGACGCGCTGCCGCTTCGCCCACCACGCGCCGAGGCCGAGGAGCGCGAAGCCTGCGATCGCGAGGATCGCGAGCTCGACCGTCCCGAACAGCCGGCCCGCGACGAGCAGACCGAGCGACGCACCCAGGAGCGTCCAGCCCCGACGGGTCAGCACGCCTACGCGCGCGTGCCGGTCGCGCCCGGCACGGGAACGGACGCGAGGACGCTCGTGAGCACGTCGTGTGGCGACGTGCCCCGGAGCTGTGCCTCCGGCGACAGGAGCAGGCGGTGCTCGAGGACGGCGGGTGCGAGCAGCTTGAGATCGTCGGGCACGACGTAGTCGCGGCCGAGGCTCGCGGCCCACGCCCGTGCCGCGCGCTGGAGCGCGAGCGCGCCGCGGGGGCTGACCCCGAGCACCAGGTCGCGATGACGGCGCGTCGCGTCGACGAGGTCGACCACGTAGCTGCGCAACGCGGGCGCGACGTGCACCGCGGTGACGGACTCGGCCGCGCTCGCGACCTCGCTGGCAGTGACGACCGCGTCGAGCTCCTCCACCGTGGCGTGACCCGCGTGCGTCTCGAGGATCGCGATCTCGGCGTCGCGCGCCGGGTAGCCGAGACGGATCCGCATCAGGAACCGGTCGAGCTGGGCCTCGGGCAGGGGATAGGTGCCCTCGAGCTCGATCGGGTTCTGGGTCGCGATGACGATGAACGGGCGCGGGAGCGCGTACGTCTGCCCGTCGACCGTCGCCTGGCGCTCCTCCATCGCCTCGAGCAGCGCGGACTGCGTCTTCGGCGACGCGCGGTTGATCTCGTCGGCGAGGACGACGTGCGCGAACACGCCGCCGGGACGGAACTCGAACTCGCTCGTCGCCCGGTTCCACACCGACACCCCGACGACGTCCGACGGGAGCAGATCGGGCGTGAACTGGATCCGGTGCCACGTCCCGCCGATCGAGCGGGCGAGGGCCTTGGCCAGCGACGTCTTGCCGACGCCGGGCACGTCCTCGATGAGCAGGTGCCCCTCCGCGAACAGGCACGTGAGCGCGACGCGGATCTCGTCGGTCTTGCCCTGGATCACGCGCTCGACGTTGTCGAGCAACGTGTGGAACAGCGGCTCGAAGCCGGCGGCGCCACGGTCGGGGAGAGGCTGGGCCACGGCGTCACATCCTCGCTTCCGGGGCGCTCCGACGCACCCGACGCAGTCGGGGCGGTGCGCCGGTGCGGGCTTGCGAGTGTAGGCGTGAGCTGCGAGATGCGAGAAGGCGTGCCGGCGGTGCTCCGGTACCGTGCGCGGCGTGAACGCGCGAGCCGTCTTGCCGAGTGCCGCGCGCGCGGTCGCGCGGCGGCCCGACCTGTGGCCGGTCGCGGTCACCCAGGCGGCGCGCCTCGCGCGTCCGCGATGGTGGGCTCATCCGCCGTTCCTCCCGCTGCCCGACCCCGAGTACGTCCGGTTCCGTCTCGAGACGCAGTACGGCGCGGCGGCCGCCGGGGATGGCTTCGCGCCGCGCGACGTCGTCGCGTACCTCGAGTGGTGTCGCGACGTGGCGAGGCTCTCGCGGGTCCGCGACGGGCGCCGGTAGACTGCCGCCCCGACGGCACGACCGAGGGAGGTCTCGAAGCCTTGGGGAGAGCGCTCCTGCTCAACGCCAGCTTCGAGCCGTTGTGCGTCGTGTCCGTCCGGCGCGCGGTCGTCCTCGTCCTCAAGGACAAGGCGGAGATCGTCTCGCGCCGCTCGGGTGAGCTGCACTCGGAACGGGCCTGCCTGCCGATCCCGTCGGTGATCCGGCTCGTCCACTACGTGCGCGTGCCGTTCCGCTCACGCGTGCCGCTCTCCCGCCGGGCCGTCTTCGCGCGCGACGGGCACCGGTGCCAGTACTGCAACCGGCCCGCCGAGAACATCGACCACGTCGTGCCTCGCTCACGCGGCGGGCCCCACACGTGGGAGAACGTCGTGGCGTCGTGCCGGGCGTGCAACGCCCGCAAGGAGGACCGGCTCCTCTCGGAGACGACGCTTGCCCTGCGGCGGCCGCCGGTCGCGCCGCACGCCACGCTGTGGCTCGTCGCCACGGCCGGGTCGATCGACCCGAGCTGGGAGCCGTACCTCCCCGACGGCGACGCCGTCCCCGCGTAGCCCGCACCGCGCGCCGCTGATTCCGCGCCGCGGGCGCCGCCGCGCCCGCGCGCGCCCTGACGCGCGCAAGAAGTGGTGCGTGGTGTGGCTGTTGTGGTTGACGAGTGGCGCGAGGTGGCGTAGGGTGGCGCGCAGTGGTGTGAAGGGGAGATGTCAGCCCGGGTCGGGGAGCGCAGGCGCCCCGGTCCCGGCACACGCCGGCGTCGGGTGGAGCCGGCAGCCAGCAGCGAGGGGTCCGGGATGTTCCTCGGGGAGTTCCAGCACTCCCTGGACGCGAAGGGGCGGGTGATCCTGCCCGTGGAGTTCCGGGACGAGCTCGCCGAGGGCGCCGTCATCACCCGGGGTCTCGACGGGTGCCTCAGCGTCTTCCCACGCGAGGAGTTCGAGGCGATGGCGGAGAGCGTGCGCGAGAAGTCGAGACGGGGTGACCGCGAGCGGCGCGCCGCCCGCACGTTCTTCGCGAGCGCCAAGCCCGTCCAGCCCGACAAGCAGGGGCGGGTGGCCATCCCGCAGAACCTGCGCGAGTTCGCGGGCCTCGAGCGGGACGTGATGATCGTCGGCGTCGACGTGCGCGTCGAGCTGTGGGACGCGCAGCGCTGGCGCGACCAGGACGTCGCCGGCCAGCGCGATCTCGCGGACGCCGAGGGCCTGGCCGACTTCTTCTGACGAGCAGCAACCGCGGAGCACGCAACACGGCGACACCGCAACACGGCGACACCGCAACACCGCAACACGGCGAGACAGCGAGACCTTGACAGGTGCGATCCGGACCGGACCCACCACGAGCCCCCCGGCCGGCGCGGTTGAAGGCCCCTACTCCGCCCGCTTTTGACCGAGTCGCTTCGGGGAGACAACCGGACGGCACTCGTTCGGCCGGGGGGCTCGTGGTGGGTCGGGGTTCGGTCCCGGCGCAGGAACGTGCCCCGGGCCGAGCACGAGGGAGGAGCGGGCGTGGCATTCGTGCACGTCCCGGTGATGGGCCGGGAGGTCGTCGAGCTGCTCGCACCAGTTCCCGGCGGCGTGGTCGTCGACGCGACGGCCGGCGGAGGGGGACACGCCCGGCTCGTGCTCGATGCCCGGCCCGACGTCGAGCTGCTCGGGATCGACCGTGACGCGACCGCGGTGGCGGCCGCGCGCGCGGCGCTCGAGCCGTTCGGGGCCCGGGCTCGGATCGTGCAGGGGAGCTTCGCTGATCTCGGCGAGATCGCAGCAGCACACGGAATCAACGAGGGGACGGTCGTGGGGATCATGTTCGACCTGGGCGTGAGCAGCCCACAGCTCGACCGCGCCGAGCGCGGCTTCTCGTATTGGGCCGATGCGCCGCTCGACATGCGGATGGACGCGGCCCAGGAGCTGACCGCGGCCCACGTCGTCAACGAGTACGACGAGGAGACCCTCGCCGACGTCATCGCGCGCAACGGCGAGGAGCGCTTCGCGCGGCGAATCGCCCGGCGAATCGTCGCGAGCAGGCCGCTCCTCACGACCGGCGACCTCGTCGACGCGATCAAGGACGGGATCCCCGCGGCGGCCCGTCGCCGCGGCGGCCACCCCGCCCGGCGGACCTTCCAGGCGATCCGCATGGAGGTCAACCGCGAGCTGCCGAACCTCGCCGACGGTCTCGACGAGTCCGTCCATCTCCTCGGCCCGCGGGGCCGCGTCCTCGTCCTCGCCTACCACTCGCTCGAGGACCGGATGGTGAAGGAGCACTTCGGCCGGCTCAGCGGCCGCGTCCCGGCGTCGGGAAGCCGCCCGAGCCGCGGCGGTCCGGCGCCCGGCCCCGTCGCGAAGCCCGGGTTCCGGCTCGTCACGCGCAAGCCGCTGCGACCGAGCGACGCCGAGATCGCGGCGAACCCGCGTGCCGCGAGCGCGCGGCTGCGCGCGCTGGAGAAGGTCGAGACGGGCGGCACCGACGCGGACCGCGAGTCGACGTGACGCCTCCCGTCGGACCCGAGCCCGCGGCCGCGCGCGCTCGCACCCGCCCGGCGCCGCGGGAGCGGCCGGAGCCGGCGCGCCACCTGCGCGTCGTCGACGAGCGGGCCGCCAAGCGCGAGCGCCAGGTGCGTCGCGGGATCGTGCTGTTCGGCCTCGTCTCGGTCGTGTCCGTGTTCGTCGTCGTCGTGCTGCACGTGATGGTGGCCCAGGGGCAGCTCCAGCTGGACCGCCTCAACCGGGAGACGACCGGCGCGCAGCAGCAGTACGAGCGCCTCCGTCTCGAGGTCGCGCAGCTCTCCGCGCCGAGTCGCATCGCGACTCGCGCGCAACAGCTCGGGATGGTCCCCGGTGGACCGTCGACGTTCGTGACCGTGCCCGACGCGTCCGGCCCGGCCGCCCAGTCAACGCCGTCCAGCTCGACCGAGGACTACCAGAAGGTGAAGCCCCACCTTGAGACACGGCCATGACCAACGACCACCGGCAACGAGGGGCCGCCCGGCCGCGCCGGCGAAGGCTCGGCGCGGGAACCCACCCGGCGTCGCGTCCGCTGCTGCCCGGCCCGCCGGCCGACCTCGCCGCGCTGCTGCGCCGCGCGTAGCCGCGCGCGACGCGGCCCGGCCGGCGACGGTTCGCGTCCGGCGCGCGCCGAAGCGCATCCGTCACGTCCGCCGCGCGTCGCCGAAGCGGCGGCTCGTCGGACTGCTCGTCGTGTTCGCGGTCGTCTTCCTGGTGATCGGCGGGCGGCTCGTCGACCTCCAGGCGCTCGACGCGAAGCACTACGCGCGCCTCGGTCTCGACCAGCGCGTGCACACCCTGAAGCTCGCAGCCGAGCGGGGCGCGATCTTCGATCGCAACGGCAACGACCTCGCGATCTCCGTCCCCCAGGAGACGATCTGGGCCGACCCGCGCGTGATCAGCGACCCCGACGGGTACGCGCGCACGCTCGGGCCGATCCTCGGCATGACGCAGTCGCAGCAGCAGGACCTGCGCAGCCGTCTCGCCCAGCCCGGCGTCGCGTTCGCGTACGTCGCGCGCCAGGTGTCGCCGGACGTCGCCAAGCGCGTGACCGCGCTCGACCTGCCCGGCATCGGGACGAGCCCGGAGTCGAAGCGCTTCTACCCGGCCGGGTCCGTCGCCGCGTCCGTGCTCGGCTACGTCGGCATCGACGACCAGGGTCTGGGCGGTCTCGAGGCGGGCTACGACTCGCTCCTCGCCGGGCACTCGGGCGAGGTGGTGATCGAGCAGGACCCGCGCGGCCGCGAGATCCCGAGCTCGCAGCGGCGCTTTCGTCCCGCCGTCAGCGGCGACGACCTCGTCCTCACGCTCGACCAGTCGCTGCAGTACCAGACCGAGCAGGTGCTGATGAAGCAGGCGACGCTCGCGACCGCGAAGGGCGCGACCGCGATCGTCGCCGACGTGCACACCGGTGACATCCTCGCGATGGCGACCGTCGACGGCCCGACCGCGACGACACCCGCGCACGTCGCGACGGACGAGGAGCGCAACCGCGCGCTGACGGACGTCTACGAGCCGGGGTCGACGAACAAGGTGATCACGATGGCCGGCGCGCTCGAGGACGGCGCCGTCGCGCCGGACGCGACGCTCACGGTTCCCGGCGCGCTGTACGTCGGCAAGACGAAGTACACCGACGACGAGGCACACGGCACGGAGCAGATGACGCTCGACGACATCATGCGGCAGTCGTCGAACATCGGGACGATCATGATCGCGAAGAAGCTCGGCGCGACGCGCTTCGACCACTACCTCCGCGCGTTCGGCTTCGGGTCCAAGACCGCGATCAGGTTCCCGGGCCAGGCATCGGGCCTGCTGCTCCCGCTCGCCGACTACAACGCGACGAGCATGGGCAGCATGCCGATCGGCCAGGGGATCGCGGTGACGTCGATGCAGATGCTCGACGCGTACCTGACGATCGCCAACGGGGGCGTGTCCGTCGCACCGCGACTCGTCGCCGCGACGGTCGACCCGAGCGGCAAGCGTCACGATCTGCCCGTCGCGCGCGGGCACCGTGTCGTGTCCGCGCAGACGGCGTCGGTCGTGACGAACATGCTCGAGGCGGTCGTCCAGGACGGCACCGGGACCGGTGCCGCGATCCCGGGCTACACCATCGCCGGGAAGACGGGGACCGCGCGCAAGCCGCCGTACACGACGGGACAGCACGTGGCGTCGTTCGTCGGCTTCGCGCCGGCCGACAACCCGCAGCTCGCGGTGATCGTCGTGATCGACGAGCCGCAGAACCTGTACTACGGCGGGCAGATCGCGGCGCCCGGGTTCGCCGAGATCATGCACGACGCGCTGCGTCTCCTCGGCGTGCCGCCCGCCGGCGGCGCGGCGCCGCCGCCCGTCGGCGTCCCGCAGGTCCCGGCGACGACCGCGACGACGACCGTCACGACGACGGTCACCACGGCGGTCACGACGGCCCCTGCGGCCCAGCACGCGAGCACGCCGGTCACGACCGCGCCCGCCTCGACCGGGGCGCGCGGTGCAGCCGCCGGTACCCTGACCGGCGTCGCACCGCCGAAGGGATAGGTCCCGTCGTGCGCCTGCACGAGCTCCTCGCCGACGTCGACGTGGTCGAGCGCGCCGGAGACCCGGACACGGAGGTCACCTCGGTCGTCCACGACAGCACCCGCGTCACGCGCGGGTCGTGCTTCTGTTGCATCCGCGGCGCGCGGGCCGACGGACACGACTACGCGCCCGACGCCGTCGTGCGCGGCGCGACCGCGTTGCTGGTCGAGCGCCTGCTCCCCCTCGACGTGAGCCAGGCCCGCGTCGCGAACGTCCGGCGCGCTCTCGGGCCGGTGTCGGCGACGTTCTTCGGTCACCCGTCCGACGCGATGCGGTGCCTCGGCGTGACGGGTACGAACGGCAAGACCACCACGACGATGCTGCTGGACGCGATCGCGGTCGCGGCGGGGGAGCGGACCGGCATCGTCGGGACGGTCGGTGCGCGCATCGCGGGGAGGGCCGTGGCGCTCGAGCGGACGACGCCCGAGGCCTCCGAGCTCCAGCAGCTGTTCGCCCGCATGCGCGACGACGGGGTCACGACCGTCTCGATGGAGGTGTCGTCGCACGCGCTGGCCCAACACCGTGTCGACGGCACTCGCTTCGCGGCTGCGTGCTTCACGAACCTGTCGACGGAGCACCTCGACTTCCACCGCTCGCTGGACGCGTACTTCGAGGCGAAGGCGTTGCTGTTCGAACCGGCGCGCACGCGCGCGGCGGCGGTCAACCTCGACGACCGCTACGGCGTCGAGCTCGCACGGCGTTGCGCGTGCGCGCGCGTCCCGCTGACGACGTTCGCGGTGGACGACGGCGCGGCCGATGTGCAGGCACGCGATCTGCACACCGAGCAGGGTGCGACGAGGTTCACGCTCGTCCACGTGCCGTCCGGCGCGCGTGCGCCCGTCACGCTGTCACTGGCCGGCACGTTCAACGTGTCGAACGCGCTCGCCGCCGGCGCGACCGCGCTCGCGGCGGGCTTCGAGCTCGACGCCGTCGTCACCGGCTTGTCGACACCCGTGACCGTGCCGGGCCGGATGGAACGCGTGGGGCGGGGCGCGCCCTTCACGGTGCTCGTCGACTACGCGCACACGCCGGTCGCGCTGGAGCACGCCCTCGCCGGCGCGCGCGAGCTGTGCACCGACGGCCGCGTGATCGTGGTGTTCGGCTGCGGCGGCGACCGCGACCGCGAGAAGCGCCCGATGATGGGCGAGGCGGCCGCGCAGGGTGCCGACTTCGTCGTCGTCACGTCCGACAACCCACGTTCCGAGGATCCCGCCGCCATCGTGCAGGACGTCCAGGAGGGGCTGCGCCACGGCGCGCCGTACACGATCGAGCTCGACCGGCGCGCGGCGATCCGGCTCGCGCTCGAGCGCGCCCGCCCCGGTGACGTCGTCGTGGTGGCGGGCAAGGGACACGAGACGACCCAGACGATCGGCGACCGCGTGGTGCCCTTCGACGACCGGGTGGTGGCCGCGGAGGAGCTGGAGCGCCTCGGATGGACATGACCGTCGGCGACATCGCGGCGGCCACCCGCGGCCGCATCCTCGACGGCGACCCGGCGTGGACGGCGACGTCGTTCACGTACGACTCCCGGACGCTCGAGCCCGGCGCGTGCTTCTTCGCGCTGCGCGGCAATCGCGACGGTCACGACTTCGTGCACGACGCGTTCGAGCGCGGCGCGCTCGTCGCGGTCGTCGAACGCGACGTGCCGGACGCGCGCCGGCCGGGAGCGCGCGCGCTCGTCCGGGTCGACGACACTTTGCGCGCGCTCGGCGACTGCGGCCGGCTGGCGCGCGATCGCCTCACGGACGCGACGGTCGTCGGCGTGACCGGATCCGCCGGCAAGACGTCCACCAAGGACCTGA
>Ga0070741_10012707_pt1 | contig 15118 bp, 9 predicted proteins | sample Coa_R1_4_FD_66440 | JGI IMG/M metagenome (GOLD analysis project Ga0070741, IMG submission 66440) | Surface soil microbial communities from Centralia Pennsylvania, which are recovering from an underground coalmine fire - Coalmine... | ecosystem: Environmental > Terrestrial > Soil > Unclassified ... | reverse complement strand
CTAAGTGATTACCCCGTCGTCGGCGTTACCAGCGGCGCCTCGACCCCCGAAGAGCTTGTGCAAAACATCGTCGGCGCGTTTCTTTCTGCCAACCCCTCCGCACCCCTCGAAGTCCTCACGACCGTTGAAGAAGACGTCACCTTCATCCCCCCTCGCACCCTCCTCACCCTGGCCCAAGCGCGGTGAGGGCTGGTTCGTCGTCATTCTCTCTCAGTTCATCACCTGCCGAGGGGGCGTAAACGCTCGGGCCGCATCGGCTGAACACGACTCAGAGCATTTGAATCTCACCAAGAGTGTTCCGTATACTGGTTGGCCTTGAAACGATCTGGTTCATCGCACCGACTCACGCAGCAAGAGCAGCAAGAGGTGATCCGGTATATCGAGGCGGGGAAGGCGCTGCCGGACAAGTACCGCTTCCTGCTGTTTGAGGATAAACGGGAGGTCGAGTTGGTTTGGAATGGCAAGACCAACGAGGTCACATCCGTCGTGCTGCCGTTCCAGGTGATCGAGCACGTGGACGAGCCAAGGTCGGAAAAGACGCTCAAGGCGCAGCCGGACCTTTTCGACGCCGGCAGCGGCCGGCAGGTGAAGGACTGGACCAACAAGCTCATCTGGGGCGACAACAAGCTCATCCTCTCCTCGCTCAAGAACGGGCCCATGCGCGAGGAGATCGAGAAGCAAGGCGGCATCAAGCTCATCTACATTGATCCGCCGTTCGACGTCGGCGCCGACTTCAGCATGGACATTGAGATCGGCGACGAGACATTCACAAAGAGGCGGAACGTTCTGGAAGAGCTGGCCTACCGTGACACGTGGGGTCGAGGCGATGATTCGTTTCTCGCGATGATTTACGAACGGCTGGTGCTGTTGCGGGATCTTTTAGCAGATACTGGGAGCATTTACGCTCACTGCGACTGGCGGCTTTCTGGAAACATGAGGTTGGCATTAGACGAAGTATTCAGCCCTCATCGATTTCGAAACGAAATCATATGGCAATCCGCCATCGGCGACTCATCCGCGAAGAATAAGAAGTTCATCAAATCGCACGATACCATTTTCTCCTACACAAAAGGCGAATCATCGGTTTGGAACGACATCTTTCAGGATTACGGTGAGGCAAGCGATCGGCTCTACACTTTACAGGACGAGCAAGGAGTCTATCAACTTACTTCTGTAGACAACCCTGGCGGCGGCGGATACGTATACGATCTCGGTCTTGGTGAAAAGAGGCCACAAAACGGATACAGAATGCCTCTCGAAACCGCCCGAGAGTGGCTTGAGACTGGCAAGCTTGTTGTCGAAGCCGGCAAGGTCCCTCGCAAAAAGACGTACCGATCCGAAGACGGAGTCCGGTGCAGGGACATATGGACAGACATCTCAGCCTCTGTGCAGAAGACTTATGCTACGCAGAAGCCCGCTCCTCTCCTTGAGCGCATTGTTTGCGCTTCGTCTAATCCAGGTGACCTGGTGGCTGATGTCTTTTGCGGCTCCGGCACAACAGCCGCCGTTGCCGAAAAGCTCGGTCGCAAGTGGATTTGCGCCGACCTCGGCAAGTTCGCGATCCACACCACCCGCAAGCGCATGATCCAGGTTCAGCGCGAACTGAAGGCCGCTGACAAGCCCTACCGCGCGTTCGAAATCCTCAACCTCGGCAAGTACGAGCGCCAGCACTACATCGGCGTCAATCTCGACCTGCGCGAAGAGGAGCGCCGCAAGCAGATCGATGCTAAGGAGCGCGAGTTCGTGAAGCTCATCCTGCGCGCCTACCAGGCCGAAGCGGTGGACGGCTTCACCACCTTCCACGCCAAGAAGGCGGGCCGCATGGTCTCGGTCGGCCCCGTCAACCTCCCCGTCACACGCCTCTACGTGGAAGAGGTCATCAACGAATGCCGCCAGAAGCAGATCACCCGTGCCGACATCCTCGGCTTCGAATTCGAGATGGGCCTCTTCCCGGCAACGCTCGAAGAGGCCAAGGGCAAGGGCATTGATCTCGCCCCCAAGTACATCCCCGCCGAGGTGTTCGACAAGCGCGCCGTCGAGAAGAACCAGGTGGTCTTCCACGACGTGGCGTACCTGGAGGTCACGCCCCGCATCCAGGGCAACACCGTCGCCGTGGAGCTGACCGACTTCAGCGTGTTCTACAGCCAGGACAGCATCAAAGCCGCCGAAGCGGAGATCAAGGACAAGGGCAGCAAAATCGTGGTCGAGCGCGGCCAGATCGTCAAGGTCAGCAAGGACGCGAACGGCGTGGTTACGCGCGAGCAGCTCACGAAGAAATGGAGCGACTGGGTGGACTATTGGGCTGTGGATTTTAATTTCGAGAGCAAGAAGGAGATTATCAGAGTTCGCAAATCCCCCTCCCTTTCGCATGGCGAGAGGGAGGGGTCGGGGGAGGGAGAGCCGGCCGAATACGAGGAGGTTTGGACTGGCGATTACGTGTTCGAAAACGAGTGGCAGGACTTTCGAACGAAGAAGAAACGTAATCTCGAGTTGGTTTCGGTTGCAAAGAAGCTTCCCAAGGGTCGCCGCAAGATCGCGGTGAAAGTCGTTGACATCTTTGGGAATGACACGATGAAGGTGATTGAGGTGACGATCTAAATGGGTCTGCATCCTAAACTTCCCCAATCCCCTTACGTCGTCGTACCTCCAGAATATCGGTGGTTCCCTGCCGATGAAGAGTTGCGCGAGAATACGATGGACAAGCTGATGCCGCCGCTTGTCCCAAAACTCCGAAAGGCTGTGAAGAATTGGCGAGACTCAGGGTACGACGGAGCCAGTGAGACCAGCAAATCCCTTCTAAGATGGTGGTTCTATGAGCCTCATTTGATGCAGCAATTCGGGCAGACCGATTTAGAGTTTCGGTACTACTTTGCACAACGTGAAGCGATTGAGACGATCATCTATCTGAACGACGTGGTGAAGGTCAAAGACAAATTTGATCTCATGCGATTCGACTCGAGCGGCGCCGTCTCGGCCGGAATGTTTGACGAGGATTGGCCGCGATACGTCATCAAAATGGCCACCGGGAGCGGCAAGACCAAAGTTCTTAGCCTTGCCCTGGCATGGAGCTTTTTTCATAAGACGTACGAGGCGGAGAGCCAACTGGCTCGCAACTTTCTTGTGATCGCCCCCAACATTATTGTTTTGGATCGGCTGTACAAAGACTTTAAGGGTCTCGACATCTTTTTGCGGACCGACCCAGTTGTCCCCGACAACGGATTTTGTGGGCGCGACTGGAAGAGCGACTTCCAACTTCAATTGCATGTGCAAGACGACGTCCGCGTCACCCACCCAACAGGAAACATCTTCCTAACGAACATCCACCGCGTCTACGCGGGAAACGAGACGTTGCCGTCTCCCGACGACGATGACCTGCGCGACTATTTCCTCGGCGGCAAGCCGGTGACGAAAACCACCGACTCCAATGTTGACCTGGGCCTCATCGTCCGAGATATTGACGAGCTGATGGTCATGAATGACGAGGCTCACCATATCCATAACCCAAGAATGGCTTGGTTCAAAAACATTCGCGACATCCACAACAAGTTGCTCCAAAAAGGCGATAAGCTCGCCATGCAGCTCGATGTCACGGCGACACCCAAACATGACAATGGCTCGATCTTCGTGCAGACGGTTGCGGACTATCCTTTGGTAGAAGCCATCTTTCAAAACGTCGTGAAACATCCGGTACTTCCCGACGCCCCTAGCCGCACAAAACTTGACGAACGCCAAAGCGCGAAGTACACCGAAAAGTATAAGGACTACCTCGACCTTGGCGTAATCGAATGGCGGAAAGCCTACGAAGAGCATGCCAAGATCGGCAAAAAGGCCGTGCTCTTTGTGATGACGGATGACACTCGCAATTGCGATGATGTCGCGGATTTTCTGGAGTCCCACTATCCTGACCTTAAGGGAAGTGTATTGACCATCCATACAAAGAAAAACGGCGAGATCTCTGAGGCTTCATCTGGAAAATCCAAAGAGGAACTCGATGCGCTAAGGAAGGCGGCCAACGAAATAGATGACAGTGACAATCCCCACAAGGCCATAGTCTCGGTCCTCGTCTTGAAAGAAGGTTGGGACGTCCGGAATGTGACGACGATTGTCGGCCTGCGAACCTACACCTCTCCTGCGAGAATCCTTCCCGAACAAACCCTTGGCCGTGGACTTCGCAAGATGTACATTGGGGAAGTTCCTGAACAAGTGAGCGTCGTCGGCACCAAGCTCTTCATGGAATTTGTCGAATCAATCCAAGCGGAAGGGGTCATCCTGGAGCGAAGGGCAATGGGCGCGGGAACTCCCGCAAAAACGCCCGTCATGGTCGAGGTTGACAAAGATAATAAAGGAAAAGATCTCGATGCCCTCGACATCGAATTGCCAGTATTAACCCCCCGAATCTTCCGCGAGTACAAGAACCTTTCTGAGCTCGATCCATCTCGTATGGGAAATGAGAAAGTTACCTACCGCCAGTTCTCGGAAGAGGAACAACGCCAAATCGTCTTCAAAGACATCGTTACAGACGAGATAACGCACACGACCATTCTCGATGCTTTTGGCATCATTGACTACTCAAGCGTCATCGGGTATTTCACCCAAGCTCTGATGAAGAAGCTCCGCCTTGTAAGCGGATACGACATCTTGTATGGCAAGGTCAAAGAGTTCATCCAGTCTTCACTTTTCGCGCAGAAAGTCCTCCTCGAGGACCCCAACACGATCCGAAACCTCTCTGAGCTTGCCGCATCGAAGACAATTCTCGACTCCTTTGTCTCCGCGATCAACGCTCTCACTGTCCGCGATAAAGGTGACGCTGAGATCCGTGACTTCTTGAAACTCCGCAACACTCGTCCATTTGCCGCAAAGGACCAACCGTATCTGCCCGCAAAGAAGAGCGTGTTTAACCGCATCATTGGCGACAGCCCGTTCGAACTTGAATTCGCGCGCTGGCTGGAAGATTGCCCCGACGTCGCCTCATACGCAAAGAACTACTTTGCCGTGAACTTCCGCCTCGACTACGTCGCCGCTGACGGAAGCATATCGACTTACTTCCCTGACTTCCTGGTAAAGACAGCCGACGGCCGGGTCGTCGTCGTCGAAACCAAGGGCCAGGAAGACCTGGACGTTCCGCAAAAAATGGCACGTCTCAAGCAGTGGTGCAAGGACGTATCCAAGGTTGGGTCAGAGATCACCTACTCGTTCATGTATGTCGACTCGGAGGAATTTCGTGCGCAGCCGATCAAGACCTTCGCCGAGCTCGAATCGGCCTTCCGGCGTTACCAATGAAGTTTCCAACTCATCTTTCCGGTCATGCGAAGAGTGCTAGCCAATTATAGGGCCGAAAGCCCTCCGGAAAAAGCGTCCTATAGGCTGGTTGAAAAGCAGCACCTCAGATCACTATAGACCGAGATCGGACGTTGCGGGGACGGCATCTGCGGGGGCGTCGAACATCAGGATCAATCCATTCGCAACCCGTTCCATAGGACCTGCATAGCTTGGGCGAGGCTGAGCACTCGATTCAAGGTTTTTGAGTGAACTTAAGCGGATTTTCGTTCGAGAACCAAACAGCCTGGGCGAACTCGAATTCGTGATCGAAAGGTTCCTCCAACGGGGGCCAATCGCAAAAGCCTCTCGCCACAGAACCAATGCCTTCTCTGATCACGTCAACACACTAATAAGACATTCGGGCTGATGTCGCGGGAGAAGGCAGATGCTCAGTACGACGATCGTTTTGGCGTTGGGCGCTTACGGCGCCACCGAACCTGTTTTCAACGGGCCGCTCGACCCGGCTGGTCGCCTCCTGAAAATTACGGAGAATTCGTCCCCGCAAGGCAGCCGAAACCCCATCAAAAGCGGCGGTGCAAATGCCGCGTCGCTCGGAATCAACGGAAGCCTCGGCGGGCGCCGAATGTTTCCCGACGACAACCCGTGGAACACACCGATTGACACCGAACCGGTTGATCCGCTGTCCGATTCCATCATCAGCACCATCGGCGCGAACGATCCGCTGCATCCAGATTTCGGCGCTAACTGGAACGGCGGGCCGTTCGGCATTCCTTACATCGTCGTGAGCAAAAACCAGCCAAAAGTGCCGATGGATTTCATCTGGTACGGCGATGAAAGCGATCCCGGCCCTTATCCGTTCCCGCCTAACGCGCCGGTGGAAAACGGCAGCGATCGGCATGTGCTGGTCATTGACGTTGACAACTGGATTCTTTATGAAACGTTTTACTCGTTTTATGTCGGCCCGGGTTGGCAGACTGCGTGCGGCGCGAAGTTCGATTTAAACTCCAACGCGCTTCGGCCCGATGGCTGGACATCCGCCGATGCGGCCGGTCTGCCGATTCTTGCGGGGTTGGTGCGCTATGACGAAGTGTATGAACAAGGCGCAATCAATCATGCGCTGCGTTTCACTGTGCAGATAACCCGAAAGGCGTACATCCATCCCGCCACGCATTATGCAAGTTCCAACACCAGCACAAACCGTCCGCCGATGGGAACGCGGTTTCGGTTGAAAGCGAGTTTCGATATTTCATCGTATCCGCCGCATGCGCAAGTCATTTTGCGGGCGTTGAAAAAGTACGGAATGTTTGTGGCCGACAACGGCAGCGACATGTTTCTTTCCGGCACGGCCGACCCGCGCTGGAACGATGACGAAATGAACACGCTGAAAAACGTGAAAGCAAGCGACTTTGAAGTGGTAAAAATGGGCCCGATTCATCAATAGCCCCACCCTCTCCTAAGAATCGGGCCCTCTTGAAACCAGAAATTTGGGGCGCTCTGCGAATTCCACTCGAAGCACCCCATGTCAACAACAGGTGGAGTGCCGAAGCCCGTATCCGAAACGAACGGGTTGTCGAAAAACCGCGCATTTCCTTCAAGATCAAACGGCACTTGCTCTTGGAAGTCGCCGTCGTTGTCCAAATCGCAAGAGTCGCTGGGGACGCTGGTGTTGTCTCCTGCATCACAGCACGGCGAAAACTGGCTGAGCCGGTAGTCGCCAACGCCGGCAAATTGCGGATCGGCGGAGATATTGCCGGTTCCCGCATAGCCGCCTTTGATGCACGAATACCGCACGTCCGCGTGATCACTTCCCGAATTGAGTCGTATTTGGTAATCGCCAAAAAACCATAAAATCGAATTGCGAATTAAAAGTGTGCCGCCCTGACTTGCCGAGCACGCGCCAACTCCATAACGGCCCGAGCCGATCCCTGAATCCGGCCTTCCAGTAACCGTGCAGTTGTCGAGTTCCACCTGCGCGGAGCTTGCATTCACGACGCTGCCGCCATTTCTGCGCGGAACCGTGTGGTCGAGCAGACAGTTGATCAGCAGAGTGGGTGCATAGCCGGCAACGCACACAGGGCTGCTGTTCGCCGAAAAGATGCAGTTGGAGATGTACGCTTTGTCCGCAGCCCCGAAGCTTTGTACGGCTATTGTGGAATTTCCGCGGTTGTTTGTTGCCACGCAATCGGATACGCGTATGGTTCCGTATAGGGCGAGCACCATGGCCGATCCAAGGCCTTCTTCTCCCTGTGCGGTGTTTCGCGCCATCACACAGCCGTTGATCGTGATGTTGCCCGAAGCATAAAGGCCGCCGCCCGATCCGCTGTATCCTGCCGAGACGTTGTCGGTGAACTCGCATCCTTTGACGATTGCGCGCAACGAAAGGAGTTGCAGCCCGCCGCCCGTGTCGGCCTGGTTGTGAGAGAACTTGCAGTCAATGACGCGCGAAGGCGGAAAGCTGGCGGGACTGTCGTCATACAGAAAAAGGCCTCCGCCGACCTCGTACGCCCAGCCGTTTTCGAAGGTGCATCGCTTGATATCTGCATGCCCCGGGTAGATGGAAACTGCACCGCCATAATAGGCGCCTTTGAACGGAGAGCCGTTTGAAGAAAACGTCGAGTCGCTCATCGCAACATCGCAAGACTCGGCTCCAAGGGCGCCGCCATATCCCCGCGCGAGATTGTTCGTGAATGCGCATTGTTCGACATGAAGTTTGGAGTTCCAAGCATAAACCGCCCCTCCCGACGCGCTTTGAGAGATCGTTCTGTTCGAGTCGCAGGTCGTATCCGTCAGGCTGACGTTGCAGTTTTCGAAGTACGCGGCGCCTCCGTCATAGCCTGCGGCATTAGAGATGCATCGCACGCCGGCGAGCGAAATGTTTGAATCTTCCGCATAGAGCGCGCCGCCGCGAATGGAAACACCGTGGGTCATTGTGATGCCTTGAATCGTGAGGGTGCCTCCGGTCACGTCTTTTATGTTAAAGATTGTAGAAAAGCCTTCCGCATCAATCACACATTGGGTGGAATCGTGCTCGCTCCTGAGGGTGATCGCTTTGCCGTCAACAAAAAGATTGCGATTGCCGTTCGATTTGTATGTGCCGTCGCGAATCAACACGGTGTCGCCGGATTCGGCCGCGTTGATGCCTTGTTGAATCGTTGGAAACGGATCGTCGAACGTTCCCGAGCCCGGCCCGGTCGCGTCATCATCCACATACCAGATGTTTGAAAGCGTGAGCGAACAGATTGCGATCGCGATCATGACGAATCACCTCTTTGCGTGGTTCCAAAACCGTATGACAAGCAGGCAGATCAGCAGCGTGAACAGCGGCGGGGGTTCGGGAACGACGTTCACGCGCAGGCTGTCCACAGCAAGATTATGCGCGTTGAATTCTATGGCACCGATCAGCTTTGTGGAATGCCAGCCATGCCATTCCAGGCCTCCTTTGTTGTTCGCGCCGCCGTGATAAAAAAATGTTTTTTGAGTTAGGATTTCGAAGTTCTGGTCATAAAATGTTGCGTTGAGGAATCCGTACCGATCGTAAGACCTCCTGCCACACCCAAAAAACGCGCCAAAATCTACGGCGGGATTTCGAAAGACGATCATCAGATTTCCGCCGGGGTCGAGCGCCAACGCTTGGGCGCCGTCTACAACGCCTGCATTGCCGAAACGATCCAGCATGTAGTCGGCGTATCCCGGCTTATAGATGATGATGTTTTCATCGAGCGAGCCGGCAAACGCGAGACCATCAAGAATCTCCATCGGTTCGGGCTCAAAACGGTTTGGGTTGTCGCGATAGTTGGTGAAGGATTCGAAATCTTCGCGGGCCATGCCCTGAAAAAGCGGTATATCCGTAATCTGGCCCGCGGCGATCGGCGCGACCGCCGCAACGATCCCAAAAACGGCGAGCGGCTTGTACCTTGCCATGTTCGGTCCCCCTTCGCTGCAGCATTCCCAGCGTACCCAAGCCGCGCAAGGTTTGAAACCTCGCAACAAAGCGTGATCTCGGGTCATAATTGGCACTACGCCCCCGGCCGTACCCGGGGGCGTCGTTCCTGCTCACAAGCAAAAACCATGGAATCGGACATCAAGCGCATCACAGCCACCGACTGCGGCTCCACAACAACCAAGGCGATTCTTATTGAAAAAGACAACAACGGCGACTACCGTTTGGCCGCGCGCGGCGAAGCCCCCACGACGGTCGAAAAACCTTTCGAGGATGTTACGGTTGGAGTGCTGAACGCCGTGCGCGAACTCGAAGAGATCACCGAAGCAAAACTTGGCGAAAAGCGCGTGCTGATCAAAGACGGCAGAGTATGGCGGTTGATGAAAAACGGCGCAGCGGTTGAACAAAAACAGTCTTTGATGGAGGGCTCCGATCTTTATCTCAGCACATCGTCGGCAGGCGGCGGGTTGCAGATGATGGTTGCAGGCGTTGTGAAGGCGATGAGCGCTGAATCTGCCGAACGCGCCGCTCTGGGCGCCGGCGCCATTTTAATGGACACGCTGGCCGTGGACGATGGCAGAAAAGATTATCAAAAAGTGGAGCGGCTGCGACAGCTGCGGCCCGATATTATTTTGATGTCGGGCGGCACCGACGGCGGAACGAAAGATCACCTGATCAACATGGCCGAGGTGATTCGGCGCGCCGATCCGAAACCGCGCTTCGGCGATATGAAACTGCCGGTGATTTTTGCCGGCAACAAAGACGCGCGTGCCGAGGTGCACCGAGAAATCGGTCCGAATATCGAAGTGCGCGACGTTGAAAACATTCGTCCGACTTTGGACAAAGAGAACCTCGGGCCCGCGCGCGAAGAGATTCATGAACTGTTTTTGGAACACGTGATGCAGCAGGCTCCCGGCTATGACAAACTGCTGGAATGGACGAGCGAAGAGATTATGGCGACGCCCAACGCCGTGGGCAAGCTGATGGAAGAGTACGCCAAAAGCAGAGGCATCAATCTGCTTGGGGTGGATATCGGCGGAGCCACAACCGACATCTTTTCGGTGTTCAGCGGGATTTATAACCGCACGGTGTCGGCGAACCTCGGCATGAGTTATTCAATCTGCAACGTGCTGAAAGAGGCGGGAACCGAGAACATTTCGAGGTGGCTGCCTTTTCAAATGGATCCGTTCGATCTGCGCAACCGGCTTCGCAATAAAATGATCCGCCCCACGACGATTCCGCAGACATATGAAGACCTTTTGATCGAGCATGCGGTTTCGCGCGAAGCGCTGAGGCTGGCGCTCACGCACCACAAGTCGCTTGCGCGCGGATTGGTCGGAGTTCAGCAGCAAAGGGACATCGGGCAGGCGCTGGAACAGGAGGTATCGGGTCAAACTTTGGTGCAGATGATGGCGCTGGATATGATCATCGGTTCGGGAGGCGTGCTGAGCCACGCGCCGAACAGAGCGCAAAGCGCTTTGATGATGATTGATGCGTATCAACCCGAAGGGGTTACGATGATCACGGTTGACTCGATTTTCATGATGCCGCATTTGGGCGTTTTGTCGGTGCATCATCCCGATGCGGCATATCAGGTGTTCGAACGAGACTGTTTGGTTAAAATCGGCACCTGCATTGCGCCTGTGGGAATCGGCAAGCAGGGTGAACCGTGTGTTACGGTTTCTGGAAACGGCGTGAACGTTTCAGTGCCGTTCGGCGAGATGCGCGTGATTCCTTTCGATGGAGCGCACACTCCGGAATTGACCATCGAACCTGCCAAAGGGTTCGATGTCGGCGAAGGGAAGGGGCGCAAACTGATCGCAAGGCTGTTCGACGTTGCCGGCAAACGCGACAAGGCGAGCGGAGCGAAGATGTCGGACGGGTTGGTGGGTTTGATGATTGACTGCAGGGGCCGCCCTTTGGCGATTCCGAGCGATTCGAACGGGCGGATCGAGTGGCTGAAAGGCTCGCTTTCGGCGCTGGGCCTGCCGCTGCCTTAGCCTGGGGCTGGCGAGTTGATCATGCATAACACCCCGCGGGCATAATATCGTGGGTGGTCCGACTTCTTGGGATGCAGTACACAGACTCTTGGGTGCGACCACCATATGAAAAGGAGAAGAACATGCAAACTGTCATGCGGATCAGAGCGCCGCGGACGATCGCTTTCGGCGCATTGGGAGCTGCGCTTGCAGCCGCGGTCTTGGTAGGTGCGATCCAACTCCGCAAACTGCTCATTCACACTTCCGATCGCTCTCAAATCACCTTGTTTGGGAGGATTACAGGAGCGGAAGGGACGAACAGTTTTCAAAAGTTGGCTTTCAACTTTTATGACCCGAAGTCTAAAGCGCTGGTACACCGTGCGATTGCGGATGTCGAGGTGCAGAACCACGAGTATTGTGCGGTGATGCCATCGAGCGGCTTGGAATCCAATCACGGATATTTAGTCTATGCAAGCATGCCGAATGTGGAGGCGCCTGCATTCGCCGGCGGCCAAAACACAATGGCGATTCCGTATGTGTATCTGCAAAGCTCGACGCCGGGCATGCAGCAAACGGGACACGTGAACATCAGCGGAACGTTGATTGCAGGAACGGTGCAGACCTCGGCCTTCAAAATGCCGACCGGTGCGGGCGTGGGAAAAGTGTTGACTTCGGATGCGTCCGGGATCGGCACGTGGCAGACTTCCCCCACAAGTTTTTGGCAGCAGTCGGCGTACGGAATCTACTACAACAACGGTTTTGTAGGTGTTGGCCGAAGCGCCCCGCTCACAGGAGCCGAGGTGTTTGGAATCAATTCGACATTCGGCGGATACGGTGGAATGTATGTGAGCACCCCATCGGGTTCACTGCCGTTCTACGGTTACGCTTCGGGTTCAACGACAGCATGGACATTTCTGGACGGTTCGGACGGAAACAAATGGAAACTGTTTGACAACGGAACGCAATTGACCGTAACTCCTGAAGGACGGGTTGGTATCGGCACGACGTCGCCGACTTATAAAGTGCAGGTCATTGCCAGCGGAGGCGACGACGCGGTTCACGCCGTGCAGACCAATACGGCAGGATTCGAAGCAGCCTTGTTTGGTGAAAGCGCGAGTGATTCTGGATACGGCGTCGTGGGCCGTGCTACGTCGGGCAGCTCAAGTTCTCACTACGGCGTTTACGGCATCAGTTGGGGATCGGGCGGTGTCGGCACGTACGGCGTCACGATGGACAACACGGGATACCCCGCGGCGATTTTGGGTGAAGGCAGAAATGCGGCAAACGGCACCGGTGTTGTCGGCTATGGCAACCCGACCGGCGGCTACTTCTCGGCTGATTCATCCTATGGCGTTGGCGCGTGGGGTGTCGGGCATGGCGAAAACGCGTATGGATTGTACGGCTACGCGACCTACTCTCCAAATTCGTACTATGCGTTTGGAGTGTTCGGGCAAGTGGCGGATTCCAACAGCTACGGAGTGTATTCCGTGGGTCGTTTTGCGGCGACCGGAACCAAGTCGTTTCAGATTGATCACCCGTTGGATCCTGAAAACGCGTTTCTGAACCACTACTGCACCGAAGGCCCTGAACCGCTGGATGTGTATTCGGGGAATGTGATTACCGATTCGCGCGGATATGCGACGGTTACGCTCCCAAGATATTTCGAGGCGATCAACAAGGACTTCCGATATCAACTTACTGTGATTGACAGCAGCGATGATTTCGTGCTGGCCAAAGTCGTGCGGGAGATCGAGAACAATCAGTTCGTGATTCGCACGAGCCAGCCGAGCATCAAAGTCTCCTGGCGGGTGGAGGCCACGCGGAACGATCCTTGGGTCAGAAAATACGGATACAAATCCGAGGAGCCGAAGCCGGCGCCGTACCGCGGGAAGTATTTGAACCCGGAACTGTACGGTGCACCTCCTGACCGCGCGATTCACCAGATGAAGAAGCCGCGCGGGTCGGGCGGGCCGATTGTGGCTCACTGAGCGGCTCGACGGGGCAGCGCCATTGGTCCCAGGCACGAAACCTGGGGCGCTCCCGTGCGTCTACCCCAATTAGCAAGCCTGAATCGAGCCCCGAAAAACTCGGGGCTCGAAAAGGAGATTAAAACAGATGGAACTGAAGACAAAGATCGTTTTGACAGCGGCGCTTTTGCCCGCGGTTTTGTGCTCGCAATATCAGTCGCAGCGACTGAACCCCGCGCAGGCGCAGCGCATGAGCCCCACGGTGCACCGTTTGAGCATGCAAAACAACGGCAACCGCATTCAGGTTCGGCGCGGCGACATCATCGCAGTGGATCTTGGTTCGCCCCGGGGGGGCGACGAATGGAGATTGCTCCGTTCGAGCGGAAACCTTCGCCCCACGCGAGAAACTTCGCTTCCGAACAACCGCGATTACTATCGCGGGCGCGACAACCGGAACATCTACTACTTCGAGGCCACAGGAAACGGAAGCGGATTTCTGGATTTCGGATGCTATCACGGACGAAGTTCGCGTGAGTTCGACAGGTGGCACACCGACATCGTGATTGACGTGGGCTATGATAACCGATATGGCAACGGGTACGGCAACGGGTATGGCAACGGGTATGGATACGGCGATCGGTACTGCGCTCCGGAGATGATTGGAGTGTATCGCGAAACGCATTACGCCAGGCGCCGCGAATCGTATGAAGTCGTGATCAGCCTGCAAAGCCGAAACGGCGCATCCATCGTGATCAAAGATGAACTCGCCCTGCGAAGGCGCGAATATGACGGCTTCTGGTACAGCCGCGGCAATCAGGTGATCATCGAACTGGATCATCGCGGCTATGCGAACGACCGCACTTTGGTGTTCGAATTTCGCAATGGAAGCTTGTATGCAACGCGCGGCACGTCGGACTATCTTGGTGACGGCATCAACTGCCTGCACCGAATCAAATAGCAGAGGGCGGCCCCAAATCAAAAGGCGCAGCATCTGCTGCGCCTTTTGCGTGTTTGTTTGAAGGCTAACCTCCGATCTGTTTCAGAACTTCCTTCGCCATGTCCACATACTGTTTCGGCATGTTGGGCGCGGCGATGATTTTTTGAGCCTGCTTTTTGGCGCCTTGCAGGTCACTGTCTCCCAAAAGGCAGTACATGATCGAAATCTGTGCGTACCCTTTGTCTTCCATGTTTTTCGAAGATGCGTCCGCCTTTTCGAACAGGCTGATCGCCTGCTTGAATTTTTCTTGGTTTTGGTAGCAGTCGCCGACGGCGTTGTATGCTCCCGCAAGATACTTGCCTTTATAGCCGCTGCTTTCGGCAATGCCGAGAGATTTTTCTGCGCCCGCCAGGTCGCCCCGTGCCGCCAGCAGTTTGGCCATTTGCGCATTGGCTTCGCCGTTTTTCGGATTGGCTTTCAGTGCGGCGCTGACCGCAGGAAACGACTTGAACGTGTCGAGCGATTTCGTCATTTCTGCGCGGAACTGGTCAGGCGGCAGATATCCGCCGATTCTGCCGAACACCGCTCCCTGTGCATCCACGAACAAGATGGTGGGATACCCATCTACGTTGTATTTTTGCGCAAGCGGCGCGCCCGCTTTTTCGGCGTCCAGCTTTACCGCGACCAGGTTTTTCGATGCGGCGATGACGCTGGAATTCGTATAAGTATCGGAATCGAGTTTTTTGCACCAACCGCACCAATCGGTGTAAAAATCAATCATGATGAGTTTGTTCGCGCTTTTCGCGGCAGAAACCGCCGCGTTCCAATCTTTCGCCCACGCGATTTCGGCGGAGGCGGAAGCGAGCGTGGTCAAAAGCAGCGCACAGGCGATCGTCGTCAGTTTGGTTTTCATCGTTCGTCTCCATTTTTGGGCCGCAGAAAAAGCGGCTGCTTTTGCGATTATGACTGGATTGGAGGAAGTTTAAGGTGAAAGTCGGTTTCGCGCTGAAACTGT
>Ga0070741_10012706_pt1 | contig 15118 bp, 12 predicted proteins | sample Coa_R1_4_FD_66440 | JGI IMG/M metagenome (GOLD analysis project Ga0070741, IMG submission 66440) | Surface soil microbial communities from Centralia Pennsylvania, which are recovering from an underground coalmine fire - Coalmine... | ecosystem: Environmental > Terrestrial > Soil > Unclassified ... | reverse complement strand
CTGTTCGCGATCGCGCCGGCCGTCGAGACGCCCATGTAGACCATCAGCGTGTTTTTGCCCGAGGCGAGTGCGGCAAGGTCGAGATGCGCGAAGGAGGGCTCCTCGCCGCCCGCCTCGTGGCCCGAGAGGAAGGTCACGGTGTGCGAGATGTCGCGATGGGTGAGCGGGATCTGCAGGCTCGCCGCCGCGGCGATGCCGGCGGTGACGCCCGGAACGATCTCGACCGGAATGCCCGCCTCGCGCAAGGCCTCGAGCTCCTCGCCGCCGCGGCCGAAGATGAACGGATCGCCGCCTTTCAAGCGGACCACAGTCTGGCCCGCGTGAGCGCGCGCGATTAGAAGCCGGTTGATCTCGCTTTGCGGAACGCTGTGCTCGCCCTTGGCCTTGCCGACCGGGATCAGTTCGGCCTCGCGGCGCGCATGATCGAGCACGCCCTCGCCGACCAATCGGTCGTAGAGGATCACGTCGGCGGCTTTCAGCGCGCGCACGGCCTTCATAGTGAGAAGCTCGGGGTCTCCGGGGCCTGCGCCGACGAGGAGCACGCGTCCCTGAAGATTGGGCGTCGAGGCTGCGGTCTCGATTGCCTCGCCGATCAGGGCCTTGGCCTTCTCCTCGTCACCTTCGAGCATGGCCTCGGCGGCAGCGCCTTCGAACACGGCCTCCCAGAATTTCCGCCGCCTCGCGCCGGACGGCACTCTATCGGCGACGGCGCCGCGAAACTCTCCAGCGAGACGCGCCAGCGCATCGAGCCGCGGATGCAACTCCTGCTCGAGCCAGGCGCGCAGGCGCTGCGCGAGCACGGGCGCGGCACCCGAGGTGCCGATGGCGACCGTCACCTCGCCGCGATCGACGATCGCGGGAAGGACGAAGGTGCAGAGCTCGGGTCGGTCCGGCACGTTGACCGGAACGCCGAGCGCACGCGCGATGGCCGAGACGCGGGCATCTTCCTGATCGTCCCCGGTGGCGGAGACCACGAGCGGGCGGCCGCGCAATTGGTCGATGCCGGGCAAAGCAGGGAGAAGCGATACGAGCTTCTGTTCGGCAAGAGCGGCAAGCTCAGGCACGAGATCGCTTGCGGCAACGTCGACCGAGGCGGCACGCTTGAGCAGAAGGCGGGCCTTCATGGCCGCAAGCTCGCCGCCGCCGACCACGAGCGGAGGCTTGCCTTCGAAGCTTACGAAGACGGGAAAGGTCCGCATCGCTAGCCTCCCACCGCAATCCGCTCTTGCGGCGTGTCGGCAAGGCTCTCTGGCGCAAGCTCGACCTCGAGCCCGTCGAGTTCCTTCGACATGATGATCTGGCAGCAGAGCCGCGAGCGCTCATCGACGTTGAAGGCGCCGTCGAGCATCTCGAGCTCCTCGTCGCTGGGCGGCACGAGCTTGTCGAGCCACTGCTCTGCGACCCAGACATGGCAGGTGGCGCAAGCGCAGGCGCCGCCGCATTCGGCCTTGATGGGAAGGCCCCAGTCGCGGATCACCTCCATCACGCGCCAGCCTTCGAGCGCCTCGAGCCGGTGGGCGCTGCCGTCGGGCATATGAACGGTAAGGAACATAACTCAGGCACCCCTCGCGGCCGATTGCGGCCCGCTCGTGTACTGGAAACTGATCGCGTTGTCAGGACCAAAGGCGAGCGGGCGCGGCAGACGAGAGCCCGCGCCAATGGCAGCCATTCCGCTCGAAGCCCGATTGGCCTTCATCGCCTCAATCGCCCGTCGCTCGCACCGGGATCGCCCGGTCGCAAACCCGAAAGTTAGTAGGAAATGTTTGCTCCAGAAAGGCGGTCTGCGTAAAAAGAAGAAAAATGGTTTCATTTGCACGCAAATGAGAGAAATATCTTCTACACGCCCCCTAAGGAGCACAAATCGTCCCCATCACAGCGACCTGGTGCAAATGCATTTCGCGGGAAGCCCCTGGCAGCGCCCGATTTCTGGAAGAACTACCGATTTCTGTGGGATCAATTTCTTCAATCCATCGGCATCCACGAGCCTGTTCGCCAAGCTCGACGTCACCTTCGGCGACGCGACTCGACGACGTCGGCGGCAAGGCCGGCATGCGCGTCTTCCGGTCGCAGAAACGTAACACCCCCTCACACGGCGCGGGCTCAGATCATTTCTGCTTCACCAAGGCGTCTCTGATCTCCTCGAGCAGCTGCACCTCGCGCGAGGGCGGCGGCTCGCTCGCCGGCGCCTCTTCCTGCTTGCGGCGCAGCTGGTTCATGCTCTTGACCACCAGGAACAGCACGAAGGCCACAATCGTGAAGCTGATCACGTTGTTGATGAAGATGCCGTAGTTGATGGTCGGGGCTCCGGCCTGCCTCGCCTGGGCGAGCGTGTCGTAATGCTCGCCGTTCAGGGGAATGAACAGATTGGAGAAATCGATGCCGCCCGTGACGACGCTCAAGGGAGGTGTAATGACGTCGTCGACCAGGGACTTGACGATGGTCGAGAAGGCGGCACCGATGATGATGCCGACCGCCATGTCCACGACATTGCCGCGCAGGGCAAATTCCTTGAATTCCTTGAACATCGCCCGTCCTCTCTCAAGCCAAGTCACCAGCATGCCACGTTTGAACGTCAATGGTGCGTGCGGAGTTTGCAACAGGCCCGCTTGCTGCTAACGCTTTGCGGTCTCGACAAGCGAGAGGGAACAAAGTGGCGACGGACGTTCCCGTTTCGGACAATCCCGCGCGCGATCGCCATCAGCTCACCACGCTGATCCTCGCGATCGCGATCCTGATCGGCACGTTCGCCGCCGTCTTTATCGCCATCGCCGCAGCGACCGCGCTCAACCAATACTGGTTCCTGCATTTTCCCCTTGGCTTCGTCGTCCTCTCCCAGGGCGTTCTGTTTCTCGTCATTGCCCTCGCCTTCTGGTTCGTTCGCGTGCAAGAGCGCATCGATCAGAGACGCAGCGAAACCACGGAGCTCGTCTAGGCGATGAACGGCCATCCGCGCTTGCGCACGCCGAACCCGCATCTCGGCGCCTATTACGGCATCGTCACGAGCGCCATCGTCTCGCTCGCGATCATGCTCGCCATGCTGGAGCAGCTCGGCTGGAGCGACGCCGCGATCGCGGAAGTCATGATCGTCGCTCCGCTCGGGCTCTATCTCGTCATCGCCGCCGGCACCTATACGCAGAACGTCGAAGACTTCTTCGCTTCAGGGCGCCGCGTTCCACCCGTGTTCAACGGTTTGGTGCTCGCCGCAACCGCGATCGGCGGGGTCGGTTTCTTCGCCTATACCGGGACGATTTTCTTTCTCGGTTTCGATGCGCTCGCGATCGGGCTCGGCTGGACGTGCGGTCTCCTGCTCGCGGGGGTGCTGTTCGTGCCCTATCTGCGCAAGGCGGGATCCTACACCGTGCCGAGTTTTCTCGGACACCGCTACCGTTCGCGCTATCTCCGTATGGCCGCGAGCGTGCTCCAGCTTCCGCCCACGGCGCTTCTGCTTGCCGCGGAGCTCAAGGTCGCGGCGATGGTCGCGGCGCTGTTTTTGCCTCTATCATTCTCGGGCGCCGTGATCTTGGTGGCGCTCGTGGTCGCGGCATCGGTTCTGATCGGTGGGATGCGCTCGCTCACCTGGACGGGGAGCGCGGAATTCATCACCGGAGCGGTCGGCCTTGCCGCGCCGCTCATCCTTATTTCCGTCCTCCTCACCAACCTGCCCGTACCGCAATTCACCTATGGCGAGACCCTGTCCCCGCTCCACGATGCCGAGATCACGACCGGGCTCACCCCGATCGCGCCCGATGCCTCGGCGTCACCCTTCCCTGCAACCGCTCCGCTTTCGGTCACCAAGCCGTTCCTCGAGCCGTTCGGGGCTCTGAGCGAAGGGGAATTCGCCCTTCTCTTTCTTTCTATCGCGCTCGGCACCGCCGCGTTGCCGAGCCTGCTCGTGCGGAGCGGGGTGACCGCCTCGGTCGCCGACCAGCGCCGCTCGGTGGCCTGGGCGGTTCTCATCGTGGCGCTGTTCGCCATGACGGCGCCGGCCATCGCCGCGTTCGCCAAGGTGGTCATGTTCCAGGACATCGCCAAGGCACCCGCCTCGGCGCTCCCCGCCTGGGTGAACGAACTCTCGAGCCGCAGTCTCTTGCAGGCGGGGGACGCCAACGGCGACGGAGCCATTGGGGCGTCCGAGCTCCATATCGCTCGCGACAGCATCGCGCTCGCGCTGCCGATAGCGATGCGGCTTCCCTACGTGATCACGGCGCTCATGGCAGCGAGCGGCATGGCGATCGCACTCGCCGCAGCGGGCTCGCATCTCTTCACCTTGTCGGCGAGCCTCGCCGAGGATCTCTACCGCGCGATCGACCGACGGCCGACCGCGTTGCCGCGGCTGATTGCCGCTTGGGCCGCGATCGGGGCATCGGCGCTCGGGGCGTGCGTCTTTCTCCTCATCGCCGACCTCGACCCGCTGCGGGCGGCGCTGACGGCTTTCGCCTTCGCCGGCGCGACGTTCTTCGCCCCGTTGCTGCTTGCGATCTGGTGGCCGAGGTCTACGGCACAGGGCGCTTTCGCCGCGCTTGGCGCAGGCTTCATCACCGTTGTGGCAGCAACCGCAATGGGCGCTTTCGACGGTGGACATGCACCGATGACCACGGCTATTGCGAGCCTCATGGGAGCGGGACTTGGTCTCGTCGCCGGAATCGCCGGGAGCTTGATCCGCTCCCGGACGTCAGAGGCCGAGGCGGCCTACTGCGAGGACATGCGCGACCCCGAGGGCGAGTCGATCTACGATCGGGCGCAGCAGCGGGCAGCGGCTGCGGCGGCCGCTGCTTCGGCGACCGCTTCGGGCCAGTGAGAGCCGGAACGGTGAAGCCGATGGACCGGCAGCAGACTCCCCATCAGCCGCGGCTCACGCTCTATCCCGAGATCGTGCCCTATCGTACGGGACGGCTCAGAGTCTCGGACCTGCACGAGATCTATTTCGAGGAATGCGGCTCGCCCGCCGGCAAGCCCGCCGTTCTGCTGCATGGCGGCCCGGGCGGCGGCATCAACCCGGTGATGCGCCGCTATCACGATCCGCGCAGCTATCGCATCGTGCTGTTCGATCAGCGCGGCTGCGGCCGGTCGACGCCGCATGCCTCGCTCGAAGAGAACACCACCTGGGACCTGGTCGAGGATATCGAGCGTCTGCGCAAGCATCTCGGCATCCATCGCTGGCAGGTTTTCGGGGGCTCATGGGGCTCGACGCTTGGCCTCGCCTATGCCGAGACCTATCCCGAACGCGTCACCGAGCTCGTGCTGCGCGGCATCTTCACACTCAGGCGCTCGGAACTTGAATGGTTCTATCAGGAAGGTTCGAGTTGGATCTTTCCCGACGCGTTCGCGGACTATGTCCGCGTCATACCCGAGGCGGAACGCTCGGACATGATCGCCGCCTATTACCGCCGCCTCACCCATCCCGACCCTGAGGTGCAGCTCGAGGCGGCCCGCGCCTGGAGCGCTTGGGAGGGAAAGACCTTGTCGCTTTTGCCCGATGCCGAGCGCGTGCGCCGTTTCTCCGAGGACCATTACGCGCTCGCGTTCGCGCGCATCGAATGCCACTATTTTGTCAATCGCGGCTTCTTCGCGAGCGATGACCAGTTGATCGCTGACGCCCACCGCCTTGCCGGCATTCCGGGCATCATCGTGCACGGGCGCTACGACGTGGTGACGCCGGTCAAGATCGCTTTCGACCTTGTACGCAACTGGCCGCAAGCGAAGCTCAAGGTCGTGCCCGACGCGGGTCACGCCATGACCGAGCCCGGCATCGTGCACGAGCTCGTCGCCGCGACCAAGTCCTTCGCCGGCTAGCTCCGCCGCTAACCCTGCGCAATGTTGCCGATGAAATTGAGCGCCACGTTACGGCGATGCGGCGCCGCGCGATGCTCGACCACATAGACGCCCTGCCAGGTGCCGAGCACCATGCTTCCCCCGACCACCGGGATGGAGAGGCTAACGGCGGTCAGCATGGACTTTATGTGGCTCGGCATGTCGTCGGGACCCTCCTCCTGATGGGCGTAACGCCGGTCCTCGGGCGCGAGGATGTCGAGCGCATCGAGCAGGTCGCGCCGGACGTTGGGGTCGGCGTTCTCCTGAATGACGAGCGACGCCGAGGTATGGCAGATGAACGCGGTGAGGAGGCCGTTGTCGGCGCCAAGGCTGTCGAGCCAGCGCGCAAGCTCGCGGGTGATCTCGGTAAAGCCCTTGCCCCGCGTTTCGACCGTGAGCCTGTGGCTCGCCTGGGTCATCCCCGCCATGCGTCTCTCATCATCCCGGCTGCGACATGGTGACGAGCCGAGCACGCCGCTCGGCTAAATCGCAACGATTCCAGCCCTATTTGTCCCACATTAGGGCGCCGTTTAACGCAAAATTTACCCACCCTTGCCACCGTGAGTTTCGACCCCTTCGTCGCGTGTCTCTCTCACTTTTTCGAGTCCCACGCCCGATCGGACGCAAACATTTGCGGCGTCATACTCCATGGGGAACGGGATGGCTTCGGAAGCTACTTGGCAAAGCGGCGGGGCGCAAAGATCCGGCGAGGCACCGACCGAAGGTCCCATGGATCAGCGCACGGTCGAGAGCCTTCTCCGCAGGCTTGTCGAGCGGGTCGAGGAGAGCGAGCGCCGCTATAGCGAGGCGCTCGACGAGTTGCACGCGAGGCTCGACCAGCTTTCGCAGACGACCGATGCCGCACGCGCGACCAGCACCCCGGCCGAATCGGCGACACTCGACCGTCTGCAAGACCAGGTGAGCAACCTCGCGCGCCGCTTCGAGCCGCAAACCGCAAATCCCCTCGAAGATTTCGAGCGCCTTGGCAAGGCGCTGTCGGCGAGCCTCGATGTCGCCGCGGCGGGGGCCCACGATCCTTCCAGCGCAGGCGAGGTGCCGACCGCCTTTTCGTCGGCGCCGATCCCACCCAGAACGGCAGAGACACCTAAGCAGGGATTTCCGGATTTTGGCTTCAAGGCGCCCGCATCGACTTTCCCCTCGCTCGATCTCCCGCCGCTTGGAAGCGAAGGCGCCTTCGACAAGCGCCTGACCGACGTCGCCCATCAGCTCGAGCGCTCGCTCAGCACGGTGATGCCGGCCGCCACCATCGAGGCGCTCAATACGCGGCTCGACGAGATCGCAAACCAACTCAGCGGGGCGCTTAGGCAGGCCTCGAAGCTCGACAATCTCGCCTCGGTCGAGAAGCAACTTTCCGAGATGGGTCAACAGCTTAGCCGCGCCGAGGCGCAGCTTCAGCGCATCGCCTCGATCGAGGAACAGCTGCGCACCCTGATCGAGCGCTTCGACGCGGCTCCCGACGTGCTCGAAGAGATCGCGACCAAGGCGGCGAACGAAGCGGCGCGCCAAGTCGCGGAGAAGCCAGTGTCGACAGCGAGCGAAGACCGGCTCAACGCCATGCACCGCGATCTCGTGGCGATGAGCGACAAGGCCCGTGCGAGCGACGAGCGTCTGGCCGGATCGCTCCAGGCCGTGCACGAGTCGCTGAAGCAACTCGTGGCGCAGGTGGAAAGAAGCGGCTCTACCCCGGCTCAGCCGCAGAAGCCGCAAGCGCCGTTCGCCGAGCGCTTTCGTGCCCAGGCCGAGCAGGGCCTGCCGCCGCTTCCGCCCTTCCAACCGACGCTGACGACGCAGGCAGGGGCTCAAGGGACGGCCGCGGCGGCCGCCTCCAGCGACAAATCTCTCAAGAGCCGGCTTGCCGGATCGATCTCCGATTTCCAGGAGAGCGAGGCCGCCCCGAAATTCGGACGCGGGAAGCGTCCGCCGCTCGACGAGGAGGCCGTGGATCTCGACGCTCGAGAGGAGCGCGGGAAGGTCGGTCCGAAGGGAAAAGACGATTTCGCTCGCGACGATCTCGTGGCGGCTGCCAGGCGCGCCGCCCAGGCGGCTGCGATCAAAGCCGAGGAACGGGCCGGCGGCAAGGCGCGCCGCGCCACCGATAAGATCGCGCCTGGCACCATCCCAGACGCCGACGCGCCATCGAAACGTAAGCGTTCGCTGCTCATGGTGAGCGCCGCGATCCTGCTTATCATCAGCGCGGCCCTGCTTTACAGCCGCCTGCGCTCGAAGCCCGAGGTCGAGGCGACCCCTCCCGGGGCGGAGGAGACGGTCCCAGGATCCACCGGCGGCGACGAGATTACGCCACTCCCCGACAATTCCCGCCACGGCACGACCCTTCCCGGCGAGACGCAAGGCGCTCCCACTCAGGGGGCGCCGGAGGCCAGTCCGCCCGCGCGATCCGGAGCCGACGTGGATCCCGGCATGATCGAGCAAGATCCTGGCGACGGCTCGGCGACCGGCTTCAATCAGGGCATCGACCCGAGTCCCGACGACAGCGCGCCAAGCGCGACGAGCCAGGCGGGCGGGGTCACCGATGTCGCCAAGTCCTCCTACCGCAAGCCAGCAGTCGCCGAGGGGACACCGCGGCCGGAGCCCGCTTCATTCACCCCGCAGGGCATTGCCACGCTCCCGCCCGGCGTTTCGGTCAGCATCGAGGAGCCTTCGCTCGGCGGGGCACGGGTTACGGCGCCCGAGCAGCCGATGCCGGCCACGCTTCCCCTGCCGCCAGAGTCGCTCGGACCCACCTCCCTGCGGCAGGCCGCAGCTTCAGGCGACCCGCGGGCGCAATACGCGATTGCGCTTCGCTATGCGGACGGCCAAGGCACGGCCCAGGACCTGATCGAGGCCGCGCACTGGCTCGAGCGCGCCGCGGCCTCGGGGCTTGCTCCTGCCCAATACCGTCTCGCCTCGATGTATGAGCGCGGCCAAGGCGTGGTCAAGGATCTCGGCAAGGCACGTTCCTGGTATGCGGCGGCGGCCGAAAAGGGCAACGTCAAGGCCATGCACAATCTCGCCGTCGCCGTGAGCTCGGGCCAGGGGCCGGTGACCGATTATGCACTCGCCGCCAAGTGGTATGGCGAAGCCGCCTCTTACGGCCTCGCCGACAGCCAGTACAATCTCGGCATCCTCGCCGAACACGGGCTCGGTATGGCGAAGAATCTCGCCACCGCCTATCAGTGGTTCGCGCTCGCGGCCGAGAACGGCGACGCGGAAGCCGCCAAGCGGCGCGACCTGGTGAAGGCTCAGCTCGACGCCGCGACGCTTGCGTCGGCCGAGCAGGCGGTCAAGGCCTGGAGGGCAAAGCCGGCTCCGGCAGAGGCGAACGAAGTCGACGAGCCTGCCGGGTGGGCCCTCCCAACGGAGACCCCGACCGCCTCGCTCATCACTCGCGCGCAGAAGCTGCTCAACAAGCTCGGCTACGACGCAGGTCCCGCGAACGGCCAGCTCGACGCCCAGACGCGCAACGCCATCAAGAGCTTCGAGCGCCGCAACGGTCTCGACGAGACGGGCGAGGTCAACATCCCGCTCGTCACCAAGCTCGAACGCCTGACAAGCTGATATCAAGCCGCGGAAATCAGAGCCGGAAATCGGAGGGCAGAGGCCAGAAGGCGGTGGCCAGAACCGCCAATTTCTGGTTTCTGATCTCTGGCTTCCGATTTCCGACTCCTGATCCCGATGCTCCAAGTCTACCTGCCCATTGCCGAGGTCTCGGTGAACCTGTTGGTCATGCTGGGGCTCGGAGCGGCGGTCGGCTTCCTGTCCGGCATGTTCGGGGTTGGCGGCGGCTTTCTGCTCACGCCGCTGCTCATGTTCTCGGGCGTCTCGGCCCCGATTGCGGTGGCGACGGGGGCCAATCAGATTGTCGCCACTTCGGTCTCCGGCGCGCTCGCCCAATGGCGGCGGGGCAATATCGACCTCCGCATGGCCAACGTGTTGATCGCAGGCGGCGCTGTCGGCGCGTTCATTGGCGTGCTCCTCTTGAGGTTGTTGCGCCAGATCGGGCAGGCGGGACTTCTTATTTCGCTCACCTATGTCGTGTTTCTCGGCGCCATCGGCGTGCTCATGCTGATCGAGAGTGCGCGCGTCATCCATAAGGCGCGCTCCGGCAAGCCGGTGCCAGCGCGGCGCGGCAGCGCGCATAACTGGATTCACGGTCTGCCGTTGAAGATGCGCTTTCCGACCTCGCGCTTATACATCAGCACCATCCCTCCGCTCGTGATCGGCGCGGTCGTCGGCCTGCTCGCCGCCTTTCTCGGGGCGGGAGGCGGTTTCATCATGGTGCCGGCCATGATCTACCTCCTGCGCATGCCGACCAATATCGTGATCGGCACGTCGATGTTTCAGATCATCTTCGTCACCGCGATCGTGACGCTGCTGCAAGCGACCTTCAACCATTCGCTCGACGTGGTTCTCGCGCTCATTCTCGCCATCGGCGGGGTGATCGGCGGCCAGTTCGGAGTGCGCGCAGGACACAAGCTCAAAGGCGAGCATTTGCGTCTCTTGCTCGCTCTCCTGGTACTTGCGGTCGCCTTCCGGCTGCTGCTCGACCTCGTGCTGAAGCCCGAGGACGTCTACAGCATCGTTCCCCAGCTGGTGGGGGCATGATGGCTAGAGGACTTTGGCTCCTGTTCGCTCTTTGCGCGCTCTCGCCAGCGCCGGCGGGCGCGGCCGAGCCCGCGCCGACTGAGACGGTGCAATCCGATGTCTCGACCCGCGAGATCTCCATTCAATCGAATTTCGCCGGCATCGAGATCGTCATCTTCGGCAGCATCGATTTCAGCCACGCGCTGGCGCCCGACGAGGGCAATTACGACGTGATCACCGTCATTCGCAGCCCGGCTGAGCCGATCGTCGTCAGGCGCAAGGAGCAGGTGGCCGGGATCTGGGTCAATCGCGCCGGAAGAACCTTCAAAGGCGTGCCGGGTTTCTACGCCGTGCTCGGGACGAGGCCGTTCAAGGCGATTACGACCGAAGACACGCTGAAACAGCTCGGCGTCGGCTTCTCCAATCTGGAATTCGGCAAGAACGCGCAGGATGACGCTACGGTGGCCGCCTACAGGTCGGCGCTGACCAGGCTGAAACAGGACCAAAACCTGTTTCAGGAGCATGACGACGGCGTCACGTTCATAGGCCGCAGCCTGTTCAGGGCGAGCGTCGATCTGCCGGCGAATGTGCCGCTCGGACGCTATACAACCGACGTCTACCTCTTCCGCGACGGTCATCTCATCAGCAAGAGCGAAGGGACGCTCGAAGTGAGCCAGGCCGGCTTCGAACGCGCTGTCTCCCTGCTCGCGCGCGATCACCCCTTCGTCTACGGCCTTGCGGCCGTGACTATCGCGGTGATGATCGGACTGTTCGGCTGGGTGGTGTTTCGCCGCGACTAGGTCAATCGGGCAACAGCAAGCTGCCCAGCACCGGGTAGACATCAGCCCGGCCCATCATCCAGGCTTCGAGCCTATGGCGCAGGAAGAGATCGCCGAAGGCCCGGTCGAGAACGTTCAGGCCACCGGCATAAGCGCCGAAGGCCGGCATTACCAGCCGGTTGCCGTCGGTCGCGAAACAACGGCGTCGGATCACCGCGCCCCGCCGCGCGATCCTCGCTACGGGGTGCAAATGGCCGGCGATCTCCCGCTCGGCGACGGTTGCGGAAGGTTCGTGACGGAGGGTGATGCCGCAAATCGTAAGCGTGGTGCAGATCGTGCCGCCGATCGAGGCCGGGAGATGCGGATCGTGGTTGCCGCAGATCCAGTACCATTCGCGGCCTTTCTGCAGGCTGGTCAGAAGCGCGAGGTCGTCATCCGCCATCCGCGCGGCGCCCTCGCTCCGATGGAAGCTGTCGCCGAGCGCGACGACCCTGCCCGGCCTGACCGCGTTGATGACCTTCTCGAGCCGCTGCAGCGTGGTGCGCGTATCGTAGGGAGGCAGCAGCATGCCGAGAGCGGCGAAGGCCGCGCCCTTCTCCAGGTGAAGATCGGCAACGAGGAGCGTGTCCTCGTCCTCCCAATAGAGCGCGCCGGCGGCGAGCGGCCGCATGACGTGGCCGCAGACGCGGATGCGCGAGCGGATGGAGGGAGCAATGTCAGGCATGAGATCAGGCTTGGCGCGCAGCATGTCCGCTTAAGGCCTCCGCGATCAGCTCTTCGACGGTCTCACGCAACAAGATCTCGCTCGCCCCCCCAGCGACGCTCTCGCGGCCGATTTCAAGCATGACGGGGACCGCAAGCGGCGAGACTTGGCTCAGGCCAATATGCCTGATTCGTCCCCTGATCCGTGCGAGGAATTGGTTAAGACGGCCGACATCGATGAGCCCGGTCGCCGCATCGGCAAACGCCGCCTGCAACAGCACATGATCGGGCTCGTGCTGGCGGAGCACGTCGTAGATGAGGTCGGAAGAGACGGTCATCTGCCGCCCGGTCTTTTCCAAACCCGGATGGCGGCGCTCGATCAGGCCGGAGATGATGGCGCAGATGCGGAAGGAGCGCTTCATGAGACTCGACTCGGCAAGCCAGGCATCCAGATCGTCGCCGAGCATGTCGGCATCGAACAGCTTGCCGAGATCGAGCCGCCCGTTCCCGATCATATTGCCCATGTCGTTGAGCGCCCAGACGGCGAGCGCGTATTCATTGGCGACGAAGCCGAAAGGCCCGGCGCCCGCCCGTTCGAGCCGCCGCGTCAGCAGCATGCCGAGGCTCTGATGGGCAAGCCGCCCCTCGAACGGATAGCAGACGAGGTAATATCGGCTCCCGCGCGGAAAGGTTTCGACCAAAACCTCTTCGGGGCCCGGCACGACCGAAATGTCCGCCTGAAGCCGCAGCCAGTCTGAGACCTGATCGGGAAGCCGCGCCCAGGTGTTCGGCTCGGCGAGCAGCTGGCGCACCCGTTCGGCGAGATAGGTCGAGAGCGGGAACTTGCCGCCGTCATAGGCCGGTACCTTCGGCTCGCTCGCGTGCGCGCGCGTGACGATGGCATCAAGCTCGTGCAACCCCTCGAAGCGCAGGATTTCGCCGGCAAACACGAACGTGTCGCCGGGCGTGAGCTGCTCGATGAAGTACTCCTCGACCTCGCCAAGGACGCGTCCCGCCGCCAGCGCGGACTTCGCCTTGAACGCGCCCCCTTTCAACCGGGCGAGCCGCACGCGCACCATGGGTGCTTCGACGATGGTGCCGACATTGAGGCGGTATTGCTGCGCAAGCCGGGGATGGGCGAGGCGATAGAGGCCCTCAGGGGTGCGCCTCAGCTTGGCGTAGCGTTCGTAATTCGACAGCGCGTATCCGCCGGTCGCGACGAAGGCCACAACCTTGTCGAAGCCCACGCGGGTCAGCCCCTGATAAGGGGCCGCGCTCGTGACCTCGCGATAGAGACGGTCGGGATCGAACGGCTCGGCGCAAGCCGTGCCGAGAACGTGCTGAGCGAGCACGTCGAGTGCGCCGGGCCGTGCGGGAGGCGTATCTTGCGCTCCCTCTTCCGCGGCCTCGAGCGCCGCCTGGCACTCGACCACTTCGAAGCGGTTGGCAGGCACGAGCACGGCCTTGCTCGGCTCGTCGATGCGGTGATTGGCGCGGCCGATCCTCTGAGCAAGCCGGCTCGCACCTTTAGGCGCGCCGACATTGATGATGAGATCGACGTCGCCCCAGTCGATGCCGAGGTCGAGCGTCGAGGTGCAGACCACGGCGCGGAGCTTGCCCTGAACCATCGCCGCCTCGACCTTGCGCCGCTGCGCCACGTCGAGCGAGCCGTGATGGAGGGCGATCGGCAAATTGTCCTCGTTGTAGCGCCACAATTCGTGAAACAGCATCTCGGCCTGGGAGCGCGTGTTTACGAACACGAGCGAAAGCCGGTGCGCCTTGATCGCGCGGTACATCTCGGGGAGGGCATAGCGGGCTGAGTGTCCCGCCCACGGAAGCTCGGCCTCCGAGCGCAGGATGGAGATGTCGGCCTTGGCTCCCTCGCGGCCCATGACGATCTCGGCAAGGCGGGTGGCCTGTTGGCCCTTGTGCGGCACGAGGTAGGCGGCAAGCTCGTAAGGCCGCGCCACAGTCGCCGAAAGACCAATGGCGGTGAGCTCCGGCGCATGAGTGCGCAGCCGCGCGAGGTCGAGCGCGAGCAGGTCGCCGCGCTTGCTTGTGGCGAGCGCGTGCAGCTCGTCGAGGATGACAAATTTGAGCGAGCCGAATAGCTCGGCAGCGCTTTTGTGCGACAGCATCAGCGCGATCTGTTCGGGGGTGGTGAGAAGCATGTCAGGCGGCGTCACGCGCTGGCGCGCGCGGCGTTGGGGCGGCGTGTCTCCGGTGCGCGTCTCGATCCTGATGGGAAGATCCATTTCTTCGATGGGCGTTGCGAGATTGCGCGCGATGTCGGTGGCGAGCGCCTTGAGCGGCGAGACATAGAGCGTGTGGAGGGAGCTCCGAGCGCTCGGCCGGGACGAGAGATCGACCAGGCTCGGCAGGAAGCCCGCGAGCGTCTTGCCGCCCCCGGTCGGCGCGATGAGAAGGGTATCGCGCCCCTCGCCGGCCGCTTCGAGCAGCGCGAGCTGATGGGGGTGGGGCTGCCAGCCGCGGCTTGCGAACCAGGAGGCAAACGGCTCCGGCAATGTTCGGGCGGCCGCCGGTTCAGGCGCCGCGAGCCTCCTCATCGCGCTTCTTGCCATTTCGTCCTGCTTGACCTTGCCAGCCGGCAGCACCAATTCTGCTGCAATTCGAATCGAAGGTTACGATCTCTTCAAGGCGAAGCGGTAGCCTTCGCCTGGCGCGAACAAGGGAGCCGATCGATGGAACGGTTTTTTGGCGGGAATCCGGCGCTCGTTCTGATCAGGCTCGCCATCCTCTCGCTCATCGTCGGCGTGGTGCTGGCCGCTCTCGGCTTCAGCCCGCTCGAGCTGATCGACAGCCTGGAGCGGCTGGTCCAGCGCATCTACGACATGGGCTTCACGGCCGTCGAGAAGGCCGCCCGCTATTTCCTGCTTGGCGCCGTCATCGTCTTCCCGATCTGGTTCATCACCCGGCTTCTCAAGATGATGGGACGCGGCTCGAGCGAGATGCTCGATCCCGGCTCGCGCAACCGGCAAGTCTAGGCTTGGGTGGGCAACGGCCGATGCCCCGTTGCCCGCCGCAGAACTGATGGGGCACCCCCTGCCCCTCGCCGGGGTTTTCCCGCTTTATCCCAGAATCTCGAGCACGTTCTCGGGCGGGCGGCCGATCGCAGCCTTCTTGCCTGAGATCACGATGGGACGCTCGATAAGAATCGGGTTCGCAACCATGAGCGAAATCAGCTCGTCGTCCGAAAGCGCGCG
>Ga0070741_10012705_pt1 | contig 15118 bp, 19 predicted proteins | sample Coa_R1_4_FD_66440 | JGI IMG/M metagenome (GOLD analysis project Ga0070741, IMG submission 66440) | Surface soil microbial communities from Centralia Pennsylvania, which are recovering from an underground coalmine fire - Coalmine... | ecosystem: Environmental > Terrestrial > Soil > Unclassified ... | reverse complement strand
GGTTTAGACACTTCCCGCGCCCATTATTTCAAGCGAAAGCTGGAGCCGACGACGGGATTTGAACCCGTGACCTGCGGTTTACGAAACCGCTGCTCTACCAACTGAGCTACGTCGGCGTTTACACTCCGTAAAAGTCATTTTCCCTCTGAAAATCACCGCTTAAAGCGTCTACTTATTGTAACCGATAACAACCTAAAATCACGCGATTTTACTTGTTTAAGTGTCAACAAAGTGTCAACATGTAGGACAATGAAAACAGACACTGAAACAGATAACCTCGTCCGCAAACACAGGCGACGGCGCGAGATCAAGTTTCGCAAATACAATGACCCGAATCGCCCGAACCTCAAATTCGTTGTCGGTTACCGCGAAGCCGGAAAACGAAAACGCAGTTTCTTTGAAACCAAAGACGCGGCGAAATCGTTTGTCTCGTTCAAGAACGCCGAATTGAAGCAGAACGGCGTTGAACACGCCGAGTTTCCCACCTCCCTGCGCCTCATGGCTCAGGAAGCAATGGAAAAATTGCGGCCGTTCAAAAAGTCGATTACGGATGCGGTTGATCACTACGTCGCACACCTGGAGGCGAACAAGCGATCATGCACCGCTCAGCAACTCGTGTCGGAATTGCTCAAGGCGAAAGCGAAAGACGATCTTTCCGACCGCCATTTGAACACCCTTGAGAGCCGATTGGGATACTTCGCCAGACATTTTGACGGGAGACTAGTTGCGGAGATCACGGCTGCGGACATTGACGATTGGCTCCGCTCGCTCGGGGTCGGCCCAGTCACCCGCAACCACTATCGCACCGCCGCATATTCAGCATTCAAGTTTGCAGTAAAACGCCGGTACGCGACCGCGAATCCAGTAGAGGAAACTGACAAAGTAAAAGAACCAAGTGGAGAAATCGGGATTCTCACGATCAACCAAACAGCTAATTTAATAGAAAGTGCACCTTCAGAGCTTGTACCGTACATCGCCATCGGTGCGTTCGCAGGTTTACGTCCATCAGAGATCATGCGACTTGAGTGGAGCGACATCCTTTTCGACAGCGACCTGATAAGAGTTGAAGCATTAAAGGGGACGCGCAAACACACCCGGCGTCGCCGGTTCGTGAAGATTCTACCGAACCTGCGCGAATGGCTGCTTCCGTTTCGCAAGGTCAAAAGCAGCGTCGCACCGCAGGATAATTTTCGGGAGTTATTTGATGCCGCACGTGAAACCGCTGGCGTGCTCGACGAATGGCCGGAGAACGCGCTCCGCCACGGATACGGCTCGTATCATCTGGCGCACTTCAAAGACGAGAAAGCTCTCGCGCTTGAAATGGGCAATTCACCGGATGTGATCTTTGCTCGCTACCGAGAGCGAGTGACGCCAGGGGATGCGGCGAGATATTGGAAAATCAGACCGCAGACGAGGGGGAAGAAAATCGTGCCGCTTGTGGTCGCCCGATGAAGCCCAGACGTAAGAGGCGCGGCCCCAATTCGGGCGTTCTATCGGGTATTGATCCGCAACGCGAATCGTGGACGGATATTCGTAATCGAATCATTTACGATTCTGCCGAATGGCCACTTATGGCGTTGCAATGCCATCTCGGTTCAAACCTGCCTGACAATTTCCTTCCGATTGAAGCCGCGAAATACGAGCGGGCAATGGCAGAACATGTCGGCGAGTGGGAGGTGATTCGCCGCAAATGTCGCAGCAATCCAAAAAAACTCTGGCAGGCAGCACAGACTATGCGTCACAAACTTCCGCTGCGTTCGCCGCTACTGGCCGCATGGCGAACATTACAGACGCGATTTGAACGCGCCGTGTTAGACGGTGATCCCGACTGGTTCACGCGACAGGCAAAGGCGCTTCGCTCCGTCCAGTCGCAAGAAAAGATTCAATTCAATGCGGAGGTCGTTCATCTACTCGAATTGAGGATGTGGGGCACAAATGCAATCCCGCTCGCGCTGGGAGTAGAGGAACCAGATTTGACGCTCACGCCAGCCGCGAAGTTCACCGACGCAACGGCAAGCGACATCTACAAGGCGCTGCGCAAAGAGGAAAAAAAGGGCGTGCTCTACGTTGAAGGTTGTCCGTTTGAGAGCAAAGAGGACGCAATGGATGGAATTCGCAAGCTGGCGAAGAAACTGCAATTCGCGATGAAAAAGCAGACGCGGAAATAGCGGTGTCGTCTAGAGCCCGCCGATTCCGCTACAAATCCGCCAACTCTTTTATTGCTGTCGTTCGAGAGACTTCTTGCGGAACAAAACTCGCTATCCAAACACCCATGGCAATGTTGAACCGGACATATTTAGTCGACCCCGGCTCAAGAACGATTCGGCATTCGTTTATATCCGGTGATTCGCAGCTTACCACGTAGTTTCCGGCAGGCCTGTCGACGTAGAAATAACCGCCGGGTTTGGCGACGCCGACTTTCTCTCCGTTCAACATGACATCTGGGTGACGAGCGCTCCCATAAAATCTTGCTTCACGATAGAACCAAATACGCCCCTCACCTTGAGCCGGTGGCGGAAGCCGATTGGCATACCCGGCGAACTTTGGCATGCTTACGCATCCTTCTGAGAGAAAAACCGCTAGCGCGGTTATCAGGATTGTAGCGCCTTTCATGTGCGCGAGTTTTGCAAGAGCGGATTGACCCCTGCAAGCCAAAATCACGCTTTGTCGTCAGTCAACTCATTGCTGGATGAGCATTGCAAAAAGCTGAGTTTAAGGTCGGGCAGGCCAGTGTTCGCCAGATAGATTCCCTCACTATACGTCAAACGAATGGTCAACGAAATCTAATCGGCACTTCCACCTTCGACAGTGGCACTGGAGGCTGAAATCTCCATTGCTTAAACGCTGCCTTCGCAGCGTTATCCAATATCGGACTCCCGGTACTCCGTGCCACTGTGACGCTTCGTACCAAACCGGTTTTCTGATTGACATTCAGCGCAAATAGCCCACTGCCAGAAACCCCCTTGGATCTAGCCTCATACGGATACTGTGGGCGCGGTGCATAGATCGCCAATGCCTTTCCAGACATTGCCTGCCCCTCGGCAAGCTGCGCCATCGCTAGCATCATAGCTGTCACTGCTAGGTTTCTTAACTTCATGTCAACTCCGATTTGATCTGGCTTTGCTTTTACTACGGCGTTCGGTCACGAAGGTTCCTTAAAACGATTCGCTGAACTGTCAGTTTCATTGCCGGATGAATCTCCCAAACGGCATAATCAGGAAGTCGGTTGCGCGCCGATTCGATTGATTTTTGGGCGCGTGCACGATGTCTCAAAATGCTTTGCAAATCACCGTAACAACGGGCGCCTCCGTCGCTTGTCGCCGTGCTACAAACAAGCGTAACGGCAATCCCAAACGCTGCATGGGTTGTCACTCTTCTGTGAATAGCTCCGGGGGCAATTGGGCTACCTGTTTAACGATGCCCTGTTGCGCGTCAAAAGGGACGTCGTCGAATTTGACAAGAGAGTACCGACGTTGGTTTTTGATTTTGATCTTATCTGGGTGGTCACCGGGAGTGAATTCGATCAGCACGAGCGAACCATCCTTCATTTCTTGAACACCCACGGGCCGCAGGATTAATTTCGCGTACCGCTGCACCGCAAATCCAATCGAGCTGAGGATTTGCGTTTTTGCCAAATTATCCTTTGCAGACTTGGCTTCGACGGGAATTACAAACTGCTGTCCATCTGTGTTCAGCCCAACATACAGATCATCGGTCTCCACTTGGCCCTTTCCTTTGACGGTTGTGCGCCAATGACCTTGCAGGTGGTAGCAAGTGAGTCCAAGAAACACATCCAGCAGGCGGTTGTAGCGAAGCTTGGCAAGAACTCCTTGTTCGTCGCCGCCTGCGTACTCGAGGACGATTTCGGGCGTCGCGTCCGGCAAGTAGATTGTAGCCAGACTTTCCTGAATAGTGAGGCGCAGCGGCTCTTTTAATTTTACAAAAGCATATCGACCCTTGCCCCTGCCTTGAATCATCCATGGCCCATGCTGCTCCATAGCTTGCGGAAAGAACCCGCGACCTGATGTGTAATGATAGCGCACGTCGTACGTGTTTTTTTCTTTATAGCCGGGAGACTTGCTCTGCACTTCGGCAATCGCGTTGCGAATGTCATCGAGCGTGAATGGAACCTCTGATGCCCCCGACTCGAAATACCGCTCAAATACAAGCGTCATTACGGCATCGCGATTACGATCCTTTTCCTTCTCACCGTCGTTCTCCAGCGCGAATTTGCCTTTGATCTTATTTTCGGATTTCTTCACAGCTGTCGCATTAAGCAGCTTCCTGTCAGACTGACATCTATTTGACTGGACGTCGCAACAAAAGCACTTCTTCGCGCACCTTAACGATTCGGCGGCCTTCCGTGTCATTTCGGATTTTTGTTCCGGTTCGTTCCCGCCAAAGGTCACAGCCAATCACTTCCAATCCTTCCGCTTCTGCCACCTGTGCGAGTAGGGTTGCGGTAGGCACGGGAACCATCAAAAAAGATAGTTGGTCACCAACGACGTACGCCAATTGCGCGCCGGGAATGAGTTTGTCACGCAATTGTCGAAAATGCCGTCGCATCCCTCCAAAATAATGGCCGACGACTTTGTGATATAGCCGCTCGAATCCGCTGGTTTTATCCAGCTGCTTGCGCCGGGATTCAATCGCTTCGCATACGCGCTGAATCGCAGTGAACTCTTTCACCTCATTTTCATCGTCATCTTTGATGAAGACGTTCCGCGTGTTCGATCTCAATAGTTTTTCCTTCACAGTACGAAGGTGTTTCTTGTCGGCCAGGATTCCCAGCAATAGCGATTCAACCCTAGTTGTTCGAGTGTAATCTTTCTCGTTGGGGTAAGGCGGTGATGTGATAACAGCACCGATCCCTTTTGGGATGCGCGAAAGTTTGCGGGCATCGTCACGAACAACGGTACTATCGAGTCCGCGAAATCCCCCGAGTTGCAACTGCTCAAGCTCATCTATCATTGTCGTCACTCGTTGGATGAACGTGGGTACCACGTCATAGTCGGCCTTGGCTTTAGTTCGATAAATCTCTGGGCCGAACGCAAAATTTCCCGCTCCATTAGCGATTACGCTCGCAACCGCGACATAGAAGAAGTGTTTGAATGATGAATTGTAACCGTTGGTCACGTCATCTATGGCCTTTCGCAGTGCTAGTAAACGGCGCAATGGTGCAGGGCTAACAAAGCCTTCCGGAATCAGTTTCGCTTGCTCCGCGCTAAACCCATACTTGCGGAGAATGTCCTCAATGTTGGCTGCGCTGGCATCATCGCTTCTGCGAGCACCTTTTGTATCCATTTGGCTCTGTTCGATCCTTTCGAGCAGATATCGCAATATTCGTACACTTGGTGCCCAATTGGTTTTAACGCGACTCACGAGCACGGCAAACGGATGGGCGTCGCACCCAATTGACTGCAAACCGCGCAGTTTTGCCTCGACCAATGTTGTGCCGGTACCGCAGAAGGGGTCAAGTAGGAGCGTATCCGAAGACACCTTGAAGCGGTCGATGTACTTTTGAACGAGATGTGGTGGGTAAGACTGGACGAAACGATACCACGTATGAATCGGCGTATCGACTGCCTTAATTACATTGGAGTTGACGTCTGCGTCGCCGTTTGTGCATACGTCATCGGTGACGCCGTCGAGCGGTAGCTGTCTTTGCCCATGCGCCCTGTCGGTACTTCTAAGTCGGCGAGCCGAAACTCCGCTCTTCTCCGTTGCCATTGCAAGCGAGAATAAGGAACTGACGGGCATCTGCAATGGAGATTTAGATTTGTTGCCTCAGCGTCAATTCGTCATTTGAACTGCAGTCTAAATCGGATGAAGTACTGAACGCATTCTTCTCAGGTTGTCGCCAGAATCATTTTCTGGGCGAGCATACTTAGTAGCCTCGTGACAGGTCTGTAACGTTGACGGCTTTGCCGTTGTCGAGATACACGATCATCTTATGCGTGCCTGTATAACCGCCGAAGCTATTCTTGGCATTCACAAATGCGACGACCGCCCAGCATGGGTTGACAGGTGTATCGGTGCCTCGGACCGGAATCGAGCCAGCAGTCCATCTCTCTACGCTTTCAATGCTGATCTTGGCGCTATCTGGATCTTTCAGTACGTTGCGGATGTACCGAGTGGCGATTGTTTTATAGTCTGCTGGCGGCTTGCCGCATTCCGCACTCGCATTTGCGACTGTGAGTACCAGCATCATTAAGATTGTGACTAGCGTTTTCATCATGTGCTTGTTGTGGCTTTGGGCCGCATTACCACAGCGATCCCCCCTACGTTTCATCGTTGATTTATCATTTTGTCATTGCTGTGTGTAGAGAAAAAGATTCTGGCTATCTCGTTGAAATACCTTTTCAGTGAACGACCGCCTTGCTAGACACGGTAGGCTTTATGAAACGCGCCCTGTCCCTCTTGTTGGCGTTCAAGTAGTGCTTGGATTAAACCGCTCGAAAGCTAGGTGTTCTTTCTGTGAACTCGTCGTGAGCCGTCAAAGCTAAACATTAAGAACAAGTGATTGACATGCGTTTTCAGCTTTTCTTGAATCGGCGAAAATGCCACGCCAAACCTGATTTTGTTTAGAATGAGTTTCCAAATCAAAGCAATCTTTTTGGAGGGAGCTGACTTCAGCAATTACGCTGTGCGAAACGAAGAAAACTTGGCGAATCTCTCAAGAATCAATATCTTCGTTGGAGCAAACAACTCTGGGAAGAGCCGTTTTCTACGGAGTCTCGCTTCGATCAAACAGCTTCATTTCGTACCAACTTCAAGCCTAGAAGCCCTCGAAACGATTCGCAGAGAGCTGGTTTCAAGCATTGTCGCCGTTGCTAATCGACACTCTGTTGAAGATGTCGATGGATTCATAAGCAAGGCTCGATCTTTACCGGAAATGACATCTGTCAAAGAGCGAGAAGCTTTTGCGGAACCTCTTCTAAGCCTGATAAAGGGAATATTGCAGCATCCTGGACGTGCCCGCGTTTCCTACCGTAGTGGTCTCGGGCTTAGTTCACCTCCAGAGCAGGTCTTGCGAAATCTGCAAGCCGCGGCGCGTCAAGCAAGCGAAGGACTGGGCTCTGCTTCGGCGGGCCTTCCAGGGAAATTTGATTTTAAGCGAATATACATTCCGACGCTGCGGGGATTACGATCAATAGGGGAGAAAGACCATTATCAAGAAAGAACCAGAGCAGACTACTTGGCGGAATCTAACCACGTTGAGATTTTCACAGGTTTAGCTCTGTATGAGGAAATCAGGAAACTTCTCTTAGGAGATCTTAGCCAACGTAACACCGTAACGGAGTTCCAGAACTTCCTTAGCAGAGAATTTTTTGAGAACCAATCCGTCGCTCTAATTCCTAGGTTCGAGAAAGACGTGCTTGACGTAAAAATTGGGGACGAAAAGCAGAGGCCAATCTATGAACTTGGAGACGGAGTCCAATCAATTATCATTCTGACATTTCCGCTGTATCAGTATCGGGATAAAGATATCTTGGTTTTCATTGAAGAGCCGGAATTGTTTATGCACCCCGGCCTACAGAGATTGTTGGTCAACGTCCTCTGTCAGTTTCCTAAAGCTCAGTATTTTTTGGCAACTCATTCAAATCATTTGTTAGACTTGACTCTCGATGTAGAACAAATGGCAGTTTTTACTTTTCGAAAGAAGCTCGAAGGTGAAGGTCAGCTCGAAAAAAATGCTCATGTTACGATTGAAAATGTAAGTAATGGCGATGAACGAAGTCTGCAGTTACTTGGGATTCGCAACTCGTCAGTCTTTTTGTCAAACTGCACTCTTTGGGTCGAGGGAATCACAGATCGTCGATACATTTCTCATTATTTAGATTTGTACCAAGATCACCTGCGGAATGAAGCAGAGTCTAACGGAATGGAGGTGCCGAAACGTTATCGCCAAGATTTACATTATTCGTTCGTTGAATATGCCGGGGCTAATATCACGCACTTCTCTTTCTTAGAGAGCGAAGCCGACCCAATCGTCGTCGACCGATTATGTGGGAAGCTTTGCTTAGTCGCAGATAAAGATGAGGACAAGCAGGCCCGTCACGCTGCTCTGAAGGAGAAACTTGGCGATCGATATTTTTGCCTTCCGTGTCGAGAAATTGAAAATCTTTTAACCCCTGAAGTGGTCTCAGCCGTGGTTGAGTCGTACGAGGGAGCGAACACGAAGCTAAACAGCTTCAATCAATCGGATTACACGGACGAAAGTTTAGGGCGGTTTATTGAAGACAAAGTCGTCGCATCAAAAAGGAAACGCAGGGCTTCATACGCTGCGAAGAGTGGCACAATTTCCGACAAGATTACATTTTGCCAAAAGGCGCTCGAAAAAATTCGCCGATTCGAAGACTTGTCGCCAAATGCCCAGAGCCTAACTAAAAAGATTTACGCATTTATTGAGTCGAAAAACGCGTAAGAAACAGAGGTAAATGCAGAGAACTTTCATCCTCGCACCTAAACGCACATCGATCATGGCCGCATTCTCTTCAACTCTGACAAGGCTTTTTGAATCGCCTTTTCTTTTTCATGTTTCGCTTTCCAGAGCGCTTTTGCTTGTTTCTCGAACGGCGTGTTTCTTCCAGAAAGAACGTCATCTATCCATTCTTGTTTGCCTTGACCTGCAAAAAAGAAGTCATTAACCGCTTTGCCGATCTCATCGCGACTCCTGTCAATCAAGTTGTTATCGTTTATCCATTTCCAGATCGCGAATCTCTCTTCTTCGCTAATTGGCGCGCCGCTGCCCTTGAGCCATGTCAAAACTTTTTGCTTTAGATTCATTTCTTTCAGACTATCGGGAGATCAATCCCCATAGGGAAAAAACTGTGGAGTGCCTTCCGCGGGAAGCTTCAGTCCAGCATCTCGCCATTTTTTTATCGTAGCGTAAGCGTTCACGTTCTTGTTAGCGAACATAGCGAGTTGAAGTAGGAAGTAAGGTTCAAGAGCGGCATCCAAAAGAGCCTGCACGAAACCTCTCCGATTTGGGTCGTCACACCAAGCGTCAATCGCAGGTCCGATGCGCTCCGGGCCGTCGCCTATGATTTCTTGGATTTTCGCCTGATCAACTTGAGCTTGTTGAGCAATAAGCGGGCCTTGTGTGAACTGGGCGTAGCCACCGACACCTTTCAGGCCCGCGCGGTACAGCCCACCGTCGATTGTCATGTAGAGGCAATACAGCCCGCCGTATATAAGGGGCAACGCCGCCGCCCACCATGGCCAATGAATGACGCCGAAAAATCTCAGTCCGATCAAGACTATACCAACCCAACCAATCCATCCAAAGAACGTGAAACTGATTAACGCGAATACGAATCTGAATGGTAGGTCGATGATGAACTTTAGTGTTTTCACGTTGCTTTCTTGCGCGGCGGCGTCGCATTTGGATTGGTGATATTCACCGAACCTGCTACAGACATTGGCGCAATGATCGGAGGATCCCGGCGGCGCAGCGCTTTGAGGTCACGATTATTAAGAAGAACATCAAATCCAACCGAGGTGATATTGCGCATTTTTTTTCGGATACGCGATTACGAACTTTTCAACCGAGTGTAAAGAAATTTGGAATGCCAACCCATAGCATCAGGTGACTGGCTCGCAGCGGTAGAACTCACAAAAGGGGCAATGTTCTCTCAACGGATATAGAAACCGCTGAATCCCTAGGATAGTGCTGTCGTTGACAGTCAGTTGACAATCTAAGGCTAAAAACGGGTCAAATTTGCCCTTTTTCGGGCCCGTCAAGGTATCAAGGTAGGCTGAAAGCCCTAAAACGCCGTTTTTGCTCCTTTCCGCTCGTTTTTGCCCCTTCTCAGGGGGCTTAAAGGCTCATATCCCGGTCACCCTCGGCCCCTTGCGAAAATGCCGTGAATCTCCCTCCTGTTGCCTACCCGCTGCCGTTGTGCCCGTTCAGCTTCACGTGCGGCGTCGTGCAGCTATTCTGCCCACTTCTTAACGAACGCTTCCGCATAGAAGCAGAAATGAATTGCAAGGTGCCGTCTAACTCAGTTAGGCGTATACCTCGCGTGTTACCGAACCACCTTTGCCGCAGAGACGTCCCAGGGCTCGATGAGGCGATCCTCGCTAGCGAGTACGCCGCCCTCGAAGGGCTCGACGAGGACGAGGTTCTCGAGAACATCCGAGTGCATCGAATCCTCGGCACACTCTTCCGCGACAAATGGTATGTCGAAGCTCCTGCATTCTGTCAGGAACGTCTTGAGAAGCTACAGCAAGATAGCAACTCACATCAGCACCGGTCGCGGCAACAGGCAGCACCACAACGACCGCCACCCACGAACGTCAGCGAAGAGGAGCGAGAGCATGCTCGCGTCCTTGGATTGCGCGGCAGGATCACCTTCAGCGACATCAAACGCTGTTATCGCGAGCGCATGCAGGAATATCATCCCGATAAGGTGAGTTCCCTTGGCCACAAGCTAAGGGAGCTTGCGGATGCCGAAGCTAAGAAAATCAATCTAGCCTATGAGTTTTTTAGACAGAAGTATAACTGAAACGCCTAATCAATCGAATGACGTCAGCGGCTTGCGAGTTATACTCCAATTTTAGTTAGGTATCAGAACGAAGTACTAAAAAGCACAGCAGAAAATGAAAGGCAGACAAAAAGGCAGACCGACGAAATGGGTTTCAGCGACCATTTCCGAGGATTTCGACATTGGCAAGCCGGGGGTCCGGTTTGAGATTTGGGAGAAGTGGAAGCAGAAGGATCGCAAACTCGGCACGCTTACCGTCAGTGTTGGCGGTTTGCGCTGGCGTCCTCAAAACGGTAAGACAACAAACCAAAAGGGTTGGACAGAAGTTTCAGATTGGTTTGTTTTATCACGGGACGATTAAACTCATGTTACTCAGCTCGTTAGGCCAATCCAATGATCGACTTATTTGTCACGTTGCGTGAAGATATTGTTTTTCGGGTGTGGCTGGTAGTTGCGAGAATAATATGAGACTAGACGTTATCGGAAAACTGGTGGCGGCGATAGCGCTTCTGGCGCTGCCGATTGACGCTGCAAATGAAGATACACAGGAGCGCGCCGCCGAACTTGTGCGAGACAAAGTAAGCAATTATTACGGCAGCCTGACCCACACCGCAATTCTCACGAATGAAGACTTTCATACGGCCACTGTTGTTCTAGAGCAGATGCTTGGCGGCACGATGACGAATAGAGAACTACGCTCAGTGATCCAAAACATCTATTCTGGCCTTTTGAAGCTTGATCGCGCCAGCGTGCGGAAAGTGGAGGTTTTCGTGTGGAAGCAAGACGGAAACAACCCGGATGTTTGGCATCCCGTCTGGCATGTTGTCGCTAGTGGTAAAAACGCCGAGTGGGACAAAGAGCGGGAAAACTTCGCGCCAGTTTTCGACATCATTTCAAAAGAAATGCGCGGCACGTCAGGCTAGTAGTTCAGACCGCTGATCCCATCAGAAGGAAACAGTTGAATACTTCGCATCTAACCAGTCGATGAAGCCGCCAGCTGCTTTTCCAGGCGACAACGAAAGATTCATCGCTTGGGTTTAAGGTAGCTATAATCCTCAGCCCCATCTGGCAGGACGGGTACAGGCTGCAACGTTGGTTTTTGTTCGAGGCGTGGAAACGCGAATGAGGATTTGTTGAATCCCGGCGGAAAAATCAACGCGGTGCCAATCGTCTGTTTGACAGTCTCGTCGTGCGACAACTGCACCTGCTCCCTAACAGTCGGCGCATAGTCTTTTGGAAACTGCCGCTCAAGCGCCCATGCCGCAGCTTTCCAATCGAATCCCTTCACTCCCATCGCCGCATCCAGAACAATCTTTAGTAACCTTGCCCGGTAGTTGTCACGTGCGCGTGAGAGTGTCGAAAATAGTGTTGCGTACGGCTCGACGCCCTTCTCGCTCTTTTCTTTCCAAGCGTAATAGGTTTTGCGTCCGACCTCGCAGATTGAGCAGGCGCTTTTAATATCGCAGCCGACATGGAGATACCTGGAAAGCTTGTCGACTAACTCCTCACTGATCTTAGGAGGTCTCCCTCTGCCACGCTTCTTCATTTATCCCGGAGCAACCCTTCGCGATCCGCTTTTTCAACCATGGGCTTAAAAGCTGTACAGTTGCGCAACCGCGAATGCGTTTCCGCGCAGCGGGCAAATGTTTCACGTTCCAATTTCAAAAGACGTGCCCTACGCACGCGCATCCGCGTTGTGTGTGGCAGTGTAAATTTGCTCATGTTACCGCTCCGATTGTGGCAAAGCCGGTATGCAGTTTCTTCAGTTGTGCTTCGGCATCTGCTAGCTGGCGCTGTGCGTCCATTTTCGCTTTCGTAACGTAACGAGTTTCCAATTGCTCCATTTCGGCGAACAGCGGCCCGATGATTGGATTGCGACCAATTTTACCGTAAATTGTCAGGTTGAAGTTTTTCGTGTCCTTGAATGGAAAGGTGATTGGCTGGGATTCCCATCGGCATCGCTTAACCATCCAGTCGGGGTGCTCACGCTCAAACTTTGCCAACTCAGTCTTAGTGGCTTTCGGATTTGCGCACGGATTTACGGCGTGAACCTCGGAATTATATCTGAACCGGCGGATTTCGCCGATTTGCGCATTTTCATCTCGCCACGCTTTCCAAGTTCGCCACGGGGATTCGGCAAGACTTTTGTAAAAGCTCGCAAGCTTCAGGTCATGCTGCACGAGGATGGTTTGACCTTCGATGTCACCAGTTGTGTAAGGATTCGGCAACGGATTTCCGAAAACGTCCTTGAGGGGTTCGGGCGTTTTGAGTAGCTCAGGCAGTTTTGGTTGCAGGCAGTTGACGCCAGCATCGAAAAATTCATCAAGCGCCTTGTTGAATAAGTCGGGGCCGGACTTTTTAAACAGCCAGACAAGATGGCGCTTGCCATCGTCTTCCGTTTTATAACTTCGGTGACGCTCATTTTTTTCGTACACCGGGCATACGGTGCGGTCCCATGCGACTCGAACTTCGGTTGGTGTCATTGGTCAGTTTCCTTTGGTTGATTGGTTGCTCAGGAAGTGCGGTGATTCATGGCTCGCCCGCAAAAGGCGGTGATGAGAAGTTTCGGCGGGCAGGCGTCGCGAGATTCTCTCGCGCACCACAGCCGCACATCCTGAAAAGTGAAAGCAGTCTCAGTATCACTTCCCTATAGGGATGTGAGACGTGAGACTTTTTGAAGAAAACACGCTGGAAACGTGTTGGAAACGTGAGATCAAAAAATGATCGCTTTCCCTCGTGAGTCTCACAATTAGTCTCATAAGATTCTCGTGAGACAGACGCGAGACAGAAAGCAGTTGTCTCACTTCTCAAATCCCTAGGGGCAATGAGATGTGAGACAGACAGTATAAAGCCCCAGCTCATGTCCACATCCAAAGGCCCTTCTCCAGCCGCAGGTGTTTTCTAAAACGGCCGTTGAGATCAAGTGCCCGGTAAGCCGTCGCCTTGCTCGCGCCCGTGTTCTCTTGCAGTCGTTTGGCGGCTTCGCTTTTCGTAAGCGGACCATCCGCGAACACTTCGGCGATGTCGGCTTCTGAAACTGTTTGGCGACGGTCGCTATCCCGCGAATCGAACAACTTCCAGTCAAAATCGTGCACTGGCTCGAACAATCCACTGCATCTTTCCCATGCGGATCGAGCGCCAAGTTCGCCGTCGTTGTTTTTTGCGCACGTCCACACAATCCTGTGATCGGTTGTGTCGTCGCTCGCCGCTTGCATGACGAACACGCTTCGCGGGACTGAGCCGAGCACATAGGAACCCGCGAGCAGATTCAAAAGTCCCCGACCGTTGGCGCGTTCGTCGCTTCTCGGTTTGCGAGTGTGCGCAACAATGCCAAGCGCGGGAGCATGATCGCCAAGCGGTAGCACCGATTTGAAGGCATCGAAGGTGTCCAGATATTCACGAGAATCCTGCTCCCGAGCGGCGGCATTCCATGGATCGATGATTACAACATCGGGCGCAAAATCAGCGATCGCGGCCGCAAGTTGCTGCCGGAATCCCTCGCGCCTAAAACACAGTCCAAAAGGAGGAGGCGGACACACGCGCACGAAATTTTCCAGCGCGTCGCAGCTCAATTCTGCAAACTCGCGTGCCAGCCTGAACTCCCCATTTTCAGTTTGTACAATCATCGTACGAAACTTCCGATGTGTGGTTAGGCCAAACCAATTTTCCCCAGTTGCACCCGCAACGGCGAGAGCGACCGCAGCGCGAGACTTACCAACCCCCGGGGCACCGCCGATTACGAACACCGAACCTTTGACGACGTGGCATTCACCGATCAAAACAAGACCGGGAGGTGGCGTATAATTTTGTAATTCCAGTGGTGAACGGAACTCAATGAGCGGCTTCGCATTTCGTTCCGGCCGTTCCGTGAGCTTTGTCAATTGCTTCGCGGCTTGCTCAATACCAATCGTGCCACTCTGCAAATTTTTTGCGATTCGAGAGGCACGCTTGGCACGCGATGCATCAAGCACCTCCGAATGGGCGAACGCAACATTGTCACTGTCTGTCGGCAGGGTGATCAACTCGTTGAGTGCGCCAACCCCACCTATCTCTGCCAACTTCCCACGGCGAATTAAGTCGTCCTGCACTGACAGCAGTGTGGGCGGCACGCCGCGTCGTATGCAGGCCCGAATGCTCTGGAAAATCTCAACGTTCGGTGGACTGGAGAAATCGTCAGCCTCGATAACGAGTTCAGGGTGGCCGTTCATAAGAGCGGCCAAGACCACCTTCTCGTGACCTTCGAGCATCGGGTTCATTCCGAACGCTCCTTTCGGATCCAGTCGTTCCGCTGTTGGGCCAACGCTTCGAGTGAGGCCAGGCGGCCATTGATCGCATCAAGTGTCGTCTCAATGCGCATCGAGGATTTGCTCAGTTCACAGCATACGAACGTGAGCCGATTGAACAACTGCTCGATCTTGAGACCTTCCCCAGTCGTGAAGTCAGCGAGGTTGCTCATGTTCATCTCGCGTTGACAGTCCTCCGTGCGAGCGCCGCTTCGACTTTCGACGGCACGAAAAGAATCGTTCGGTGCCCGATGACCTCGCCGGGTATTACACCATTTTTCCAACACGTGCGCAGCGTCCGAACTGGAACACCGCTCTTTTCACTGAGTGCCTTAAAACCCCTGA
>Ga0070741_10012704_pt1 | contig 15119 bp, 13 predicted proteins | sample Coa_R1_4_FD_66440 | JGI IMG/M metagenome (GOLD analysis project Ga0070741, IMG submission 66440) | Surface soil microbial communities from Centralia Pennsylvania, which are recovering from an underground coalmine fire - Coalmine... | ecosystem: Environmental > Terrestrial > Soil > Unclassified ... | reverse complement strand
GGGCGCTCGGCGCCTTCGCGTACCTCGAGAAGCCGGTGGACATCGCGCAGCTGCGCGACGCACTCGAGGCGGCGATCGGAACGCGATCCGGCCGGGACTGACGTCCGCTCGCTCCGCCCCGAGCGACCGGCGCGAAGATCCCCCTTGCACCGCGCGCCAGCTCAGGTATCACTGCGCCTTTCCGGAGCGCGGTTCTGTCGGGGACGAGCGAGACGAGGGGGGACGCGGGCGCAGCGGCCATCCCTGCCTGGTCGCAGGGGATTCGGCTGGGGTTCCTCGGCGCGCTCGCCGTCATCGTCGTGAGCGCCGTCCTTTCGTACCGGAACGCCGCCGAGCTGATCGAAACCAGCCGCTGGGTCACCGAGACGCACGCCCTGCGCGCCGAGGTCGCCGAGATGCTGGGCGCCCTCGACGACTTCGAGGCGGCACGCGCCGAGTACCTCATCGGAGGCAATCCGAACGACCTGGCGTCGGCGCGCGCCGCGATCCGCTCGCTCAAGAGCCGGGTCACCGGGCTCCAGACCTCGAACCTCGACACCGAACAGCAGCGGCACGTGACGACGGTCCGGCGGCTCCTCGTCGTCGAGTGGAAGCGTCTCCACGCGGCCGCGTCGCTCTCACCGGCCGAGCGCGACGCGGTGGGGAACGTCCTCCGGACCGTCCTCGTGCGCATGGAGCGACATGCCGCCGATCTCCTCGAGCACCGCTCGCAGCGCGCCGACGCCGCGGCGCGGGTCGCGAACGTCACGTTCGGTGTCGCGGCGATGCTGGCCCTCGTCTCGGTGGCGCTGCTGTTCCACCTGGTTCGCGCGTACGTCGCCGCCCGGGAGCGGGCGAGCGCGGCGCGCGACGCGCTCCTCGTCGCCGAGCGAGCGGCGCGCGCGCACGCCGAGGAGAGCCAGCGCCACGCGGACCGCGCACGCGCCGAGGCGGAGTCGGCCAACCGGGCGAAGGACGAGTTCCTCGCGATGGTTTCGCACGAGCTCCGCTCGCCGCTGAACGCGATCCGGCTCTGGGCGAGCGTTCTGCGGAAGAACGCGGCCGACGCGGGCAAAGCGGCCCGCGCCATCGACGCGATCGACGCGAACGCGATCACGCAGGGGCAGCTGGTGGAGGATCTTCTCGATGTCTCGCGGATCGTGTCGGGAAAGCTGCTGCTCGAGCGCGGGCCGGTCGACCTCGGCGGTGCGGCGGAGGCGGCGATCGACGCCGTGCGCGCGATGGCCGAGGCGAAGGAGGTCGCGCTGGACGTGTCGGTCGACGAGAGCGTCCCGGTCTGGGGCGACCGGGCCCGTCTGCAGCAGGTCGTGTGGAACCTCGTGTCCAACGCCGTCAAGTTCTCCCGTCGGGGCGCGCGCGTGGAGGTTCACCTGGCGCGCCGCGAAGCGTGCGCCGTCCTCGCCGTCCGGGACACGGGCGAGGGGATCACTCCCGAGTTCCTGCCGTTCGTCTTCGACCGGTTCCGGCAGGCCGACAGCTCCGGGCGGCGTGCGCACGGCGGCCTCGGGCTCGGCCTCGCGATCGTCCGACACATCGTCGAGCGGCACGGCGGCGTCGTGGAGGCGGCGAGCGCCGGGAAGGACCGGGGTGCCACGTTCACCGTGACGCTGCCGCTCTTCCGCGAGGGCGCCGCCGCGGACGCGGCCGCGGTGCGACCGGGCGGTGTTCGGGAGCTCCACGGCGTCCGCGTCCTCTTGGTGGACGAGGACGCGGAAACGCGTGCGTCGATCGCCGCCGTGCTCGGCGAGTCGGGCGCCCACGTGACCGCGGTCGGCTCCACGATCGAGGCGACCGCGATGCTCGAGCGCGAGCCGCTCGACGTCCTCCTGAGCGACATCACGTTGCCGGACGAGGACGGCTACGCCTTCATCCGACGGTTGCGCGCCGGCAGCGGGGCGCGGCTCGCGGGCATTCCGGCCGCGGCGCTGACCACCCGTGCCGCCGCCGACGAGCGCGCACGCGCGCTGTCGGCCGGGTTCCAGGCGCATCTCGCGAAGCCGGTCGGGCCGGACGACCTCGTGGCGGTGGTCGGCGCCCTCGCCGGCCTACGCGGATGACGGTCCGCCGCGCGCGTCGGGGTGCGGTAGCGTGTTCCCGACGACGCGCGGCAGGTCGTCGGTGAGACGGAGCCAGGAGAGCGTCGCCTCGACGCACTGGTGGATGCGCGGCGGTACGCGCTCGGGGTCGTCGAGCGTGCCGACGTGCACCGAGTAGTACCGACCCCCGCGCCCCTCGAAGTAGAGCGGCGACCCGCACTCGCCGCAAAAGCACCGGTTCCCTTCGGGCGACGAGACGTAGATCTTCGGCCGTCCGCGGATCAGCTGGAAGTCGTTCGCCTCGACGTAGGCACAGGCGACCACCGCTCCGCCGGTGCCCTTCCGGCACCGTGAGCAGTGGCAGTACATCACGTCGAAGACGCGCGCGATCTCGTAGCGGATCGCGCCGCAGAGACAGCCGCCGGCGAGCGCGGCCAGGCTTTGCCGAGCCCCGCGAGGGAGTCCGGGGGCATCGGAACAGCGCACGGGCCCCCGGGAGTAATCATCCGGGTCGGTGGCCATCGCCTACCTGACCACGGTCGGCGGCGACGGCGCAACGGCCGGTCAGACCGCGGTCAGGATCCTCGCGCCGACCACCCGCCAGATGGTGGCGAGGTTCGTGTTCACGAGCGCGACCGTCGTGACCGCGGCCGTCGTGATGACGGCGAGGGCGAACGCATACTCGGCCATCGCCTGGGCACGGTCTTCCCGGATCAGGTCACGGAGCAGGTTCGGCATCGATGTGTCCTCTCTCTGGCGTGGGAGACGGACGCCGCCGGCACCATTGCCGGCGGCGCCCGCTTGGCGCGTCACTCGGACGGACGGGTCACTGAGCGACGAGCACCTGATGCTGGATCGTATGGAACGAGGTCGTCGTCCCGGAGCAGACGTTCTGGGCGGGCGTCGCGCCCTGGAAGCCGACGGTCAGCTGCATCGGTCCCGGCTCGACGTTCATCTGGACCTTCGAACCGCGCGCCTGCATCCGCACGCGGCCCTGGCTCCCGATCTTCACCGCGAGCTGCGAGAGCCCCTTCGCGCTGGCGAGGGCGCTCCGGTTCTTGAAGCGGAACGACCGGCGCGACCGCTTGAAGCTCGACGCGGGCACGCGGGCGCAGAGCGCCTCGCCGCCGCCGGCCGGCCGAATCTGGAGGAAGACGTCCTGGGTCGTCGGGTTGACGCCGCCCATCCCCTTGCGGGCGAGCATGGCGCGGAGGCGGAGCCTGCTCGTCCCGCCGCGGGACACGATGCGGGCGCGCTTGATCTGCATCGGCTGCATCCCGCAGCAGGCCGGGTCCTCGAAGTCGGTGAGCCCGTTGCCGTCGTTGTCGATGCAATCGCCGCAGATCTCCTGCGGTGCCGGCGGCGGCGGCTGGCCGTTGCCGTCGTCGGTCGAGCCGTTCGGGTCGTCGGGATGGATGCACTGGCCGTTGCTGCAGCTCTCGCCCTGCGCGCAGTCCGCGTCGGTCGCGCAGCCGCTCCGGACGCACTGACCGCTCTCGCAGGTCTCGCCCCGTCCGCAGTCGGCGTCGCAGACGCACTCGGCGCGGCAGTGACCGTCGTCGCAGCGCTGGCCCGACGCGCAGTCCGCGTCGGCGCGGCAGCAGTCGTCGTGGTCGTGATCGCCGTCGTGATCGTGATTCTGCCAGCCACCGTGCCCGTGCTCGTGTCCCCAGCCCCTGCCGTGCGAGTCGCCGTGATGGTCGCGGTCACTGTGCCACCGATCGTCGTCGCGGTCGTGCGCGAACGAAACGCCGCTCACCAGCAAGACTGCAAGTCCACCAATCACCAACCCACGGAATCGTTTCGAGTTCGTCACGCGCGTCCCCTCCCGTCGCGCGGCGTCGTCTGACGCCGTTGGGAGGGTGGCACAGTCCAATAAATGTGCCGCGCATGTGTCGGCCGCGACACATGCGCCGTGACGAAGCTTCGCCGCGCGCGCGATGCGCGCTACGAGCGCGGACGGCCAAGGGTTCTCGGTACGGTGAGACGGACGACGTGGCGGGCGTCATGCGGGGCGGGACAGCGGCGGGCATGGCGGGTCGGACCGCACGCGCCGCGCCGATCGCTCGCGCGGGCGCGAGTCGATCGCGCACGGCTGCGGGGACCCGGGAGGGGCACGCAGGAGTGCAAGCCCGCGGCGAAGCGATCGGGCAATTCCGTCGGCGGCGGAGGACGCGGATGCACGACGGTCGTGGGCGGGTACGGCGGGGGGATCGTCAGGGAGACAGACGGCGGTGGAACTCGAGGGATACGGGGCGGGTGGAACGAAGCGGATCGATCACGGCGGCGATCGTACCGATCGATGAGAACACCGGTGGATCGCTCCTCGCGAAACGAGCGTCGCGGAACACAGCGGATGCGTGGCGGCTATTCGGTCGGCGGACCCCAATGCCCGTGGCGTCCGTCGCGAGAGCACCGGGTACGGATTTCAGCGCGTCACACCGACCGACGGCGTTGTCGACGGCGGCGCAGGCAGAACCCCGAACCCTACGGCCGGATCGGGTTCCACGAAGCACCGCTTGCGCGACGCCGATAGCGCATCGGCGCCACCTTAGCGCGAACTTCCATGAACCGGCGCGCCGAGACCAGCCGCCGGCTCAGACAGCGCCGCTACGCCGCCCGCCCGTCGTCCACCGCCGCGTCGCCGTCCGCGTCGGTGAGGTACGTCGCGAGCGCCGCGCTCGGGTGGTAGGCGGGGACGAGGATGCGGAGCAGCTGCAACGCCATGCGCACGTCCCCGGCGCGGACGCAGGCCTGGAGTCGCGGGAGCCAGATCTCGGGCCAGCACGGCGTCTGCCCGGGCCGGAGGACCTTGATCCGATCGTGGTGGGTCGCATCGACCTCCTCGCCGTCGGCGACGAGCTCCTCGTGCATCTTCTCCCCCGGGCGGAGGCCGGTGAAGACGACCGGGATGTCGTCGTCGGGCTCGAAGCCCGAGAGGCGAATCAGCTGGCGCGCCAGATCGGCGATGCGGACCGGCTCGCCCATCTCGAGGATGAAGATCTCCCCGCCGTTCCCGATCGCGGCGGCCTGGAGGATCAGCTGGGCGGCTTCGGGAATGGTCATGAAGTAGCGGGTGACTTCTGGATCGGTCACCGTCACCGGCCCGCCGCGCGCGATCTGCTCCCGGAACAGCGGGACGACGCTGCCGCTCGAGCCGAGGACGTTGCCGAAGCGGACCGCAACGAAGCGGCAGTCGCCGTCCTGCAGCTCCCGCACGACGAGCTCGGCGACGCGCTTCGTGAGCCCCATGACGCTCGTCGGCCGGACCGCCTTGTCGGTCGACACGAGGATGAACTCCTTCGCGCCGTACGCGATCGCCGCCTGCGCGACGTTGTGGGTGCCGATGACGTTGTTCCGCACCGCTTCGAGGACGTTCCGCTCCGCCATCGGGACGTGCTTGTAGGCGGCGGCGTGGAACACGAGCTCCGGCCGGTGCGCCGCGAAGACGGCGGCGAGCTGATCCTCGAGGAGGACGTCGCCGAGCACCGGCTCGAGCGCGACGTCGGGGTGGCGCGCGCGGAGTTCCATCTCGAGCATGAAGACGCCGTTCTCGTGCCGGTCGTAGAGCACGAGACGCTCCGGGCGATGCGCGGCGAGCTGGCGGCAGAGCTCCGAGCCGATCGATCCCGCCGCGCCCGTGACGAGCACCGTGCGGCCCGCGATGAGCGACCGGACGCGGGCCAGGTCGAGCCGAACCGGCTCGCGCGCGAGCAGGTCGTCGACCTTCACCTCGCGCATCTGCGTGTACATGACGCGTCCCTGGACGAGCTCCCCGAGCGTCGGCAGCACGCGGTGGCGGACGTTCGCCTCGGTGCAGTGCTGGATGATGCGGCGAAGAATCGGCCCCGACGCCGACGGGATCGCGATCAGCACCTCGCTCACGTCGTGCGTCGCGACGAGCTCGGGGAGGTCGTCGACGCGGCCGAGGACCGGCACGCCGCACACGCGGAGGCCGTTCTTCGCCGGGTCGTCGTCGACGAAGCCGACGACGGCGACGGTGCTCCCGCGCCGGGTCTCGATCTCCTCGAGGAGGCGGATGCCGGCCGAACCGGCGCCCACGATCAGCGCGAGCGACTCGATCCGGCGGACGCCGGTCCGGTCGCTCCGCTCGTTCATGACGTGTGCGGCGATGCGGATGCTCGACATCGCGGTCGTGCAGAGCAAGAGGTCGATCAGGAAGATCGCGCGCGGGAAGCCGAGGAGGCCGTGCAGGAAGACCATGCTGCCGAGGAACAACGTCGTGCCGAGCACGTTGCCGCGGGCGATGTCCTCGATGTCGCGCAGACTCACGTGCCGCCAGGAATTCCCGAAGACGCCGGTTCGCCAGAACGCGAGCGACTTGCACCCGAGGAGCAACGGCAGCGTGCCGAGCACGATCGGCACGAATGCCGGCGGGATCGACATGTCGAAGCGGAGCGCGAATGCGACCACGTAGGCGACGGTCGCCCAGAGGAGCGTCGCGACGACGATGACGGCGGTGTGGTACCTTCTCCTCGACCTCATCCCAACCTCACCCCAACGCGCGCCGTTTCGGCGCGGCTCCTGCGGACGACTCGCGGAGGCTCTCCGCGAGCGCGTCGCAGACGAAGTCCACCTGCTCCTCGCGCATCGTCCCGAAGAACGGCAACGCGAGGCACGTCTCGCCGGCGGCCTCGGCCACCGGAAAATCGCCGGGCCGGTAGCCGAGCTCGGCGCGATAGAACGGCTGGAGATGGATCGGCGGGAAGTACGGCCGCGCCGGGACGCCTCGCCGCTCGAGTGCGTGGATCACCGGATCGCGGAGCCCGCGCGCGACGCGGACGACGTAGACGAACCAGCTCATGCGGGTCGTCCAGGGCGCGATCGACGGCAGCTTCACGTTCTCGATCTGCGCGAGGCGCGATCCGTAACAGCGCGCCACGCGCTCCCGCTTCTTCAAGAGCTCGTCAAGCCGGTCGGCCTGCGCGGCGCCGAGCGCCGCGGAGAGCTCGTCGAGGCGGTAGTTGTAGCCGAGCCGGCTGTGGCTGAGCCACGCGTCGAAGACGTCGCGGCCCTGGTTTCGAAGGCTCCGGAAGAGGGCGTCCCACGACGGCTTGTCGGTGACGATCATGCCGCCCTCGCCCGTCGTCATCATCTTGTTCGGGTAGAAGGCGAAGACCGCCGCGTCGCCGAGCGTGCCGGCGGCGCGTCCCTTGTAGGTCGCGCCGATCGCCTCACACGCGTCCTCGATGACGGCGAGCCCGTGACGGCGGGCGACGTCGTGGATCGGATCCATGTCGGCCGGCTGTCCGAAGACGTGCACCGGGAGGATCGCCTTGACGTTCCCCTCGCGGCGCGGGGCGCGCACCATCCGGTCGAGCGCCTCGGGATCCATCGTCAGCGTCTCGGGGTCGACGTCGACGAACACGGGGCGCGCGCCGACGTAGAGGATGCAGTTCGCCGATGCGACGAAGCTGAAGGGCGTCGTCAGCACGAGGTCGCCGGGGCCGACGCCGGCCGCGAGCATGCAGAGGTGCAGGCCGGCCGTCCCGCTGCTGACCCCGGCGGCGTGCCGTACGCCGACGAAGTCGGCGATCTTCCGCTCGAACAGGTCGATCTTCGGCCCGATGCTGAGCGTCGGCGTCGCGAGCACCTCGAGGACGGCGTCGCGCTCGGCGGCCGTGATGTCCGGCTCGCACATCGGAATCGTCATCCGCTCCACCACGACCTCCTCCACCACCACGTCGGACGTTCTCGTCAGAGTCGGACGATGTTGTCGCCCTGGATGCCCTGCAGCGCGTTCCGCGTATCGACGACGACCCGCGCCGTCCGCGCCACCTTGTCGTAGTCGAACTCGCGGTGGTTCGTCAGGATCACCGCGCAGTCGACGCTCCCGAGATAGCCGTTCGTCAACGGCAGCGAGTCGAGCAAGAGCTCCTCCTCGCGGATCGCCGGGATGTACGGGTCGGTGTACGAGAGGAGCGCGCCCTTGTCGTGCAGGAGCCGCATCACGTTGAGCGCCGGCGACTCGCGGATGTCGTTGACGCCCGCCTTGTATGCGACGCCGAGGATGTGGATGCGCGAGCCGCGGACGCTCTTCTGGTGGCGGTTGAGCGCGTCGGTCACCTTCTCGACCACGAACCGCGGCATCCCCTCGTTGATGTGCCCGGCGAGCTCGATGAAGCGCGGCTCGAAGCCGTTCATCTTCGCCTTCCACGAGAGATAGAAGGGATCGATCGGGATGCAGTGCCCGCCGAGGCCGGGACCGGGATAGAAGGCCATGAAGCCGAAGGGCTTCGTCTTCGCCGCCTCGATCACCTCCCACACGTCGATCCCGAGCGCATGCGACATGAGCGCCATCTCGTTCACGAGGCCGATGTTCACGCTGCGGAAGGTGTTCTCGAGGAGCTTCACCATCTCGGCGACCGCCGGCGACGACACCGGCACGACCGTCTCGACGCACTGCTCATAGAGCGTCCGCGCGACCGCGGTGCAGTGCGGCGTGATGCCGCCGACGACCTTCGGGATGTTCCGCGTGTGGAAGGTCGGGTTCCCCGGATCGATCCGCTCCGGCGAGAACGCCAGGCAGAAGTCGCGTCCGACGCGCAGGCCCGACGCCTCGAGGGCGGGCAGCACGACCTCCTCCGTGGTCCCGGGATAGGTCGTGCTCTCGAGGATCACGAGCTGACCGGGCCGGATGTGCGCGCGGATCTCCTTCACCGCCGAGACGACGTGGGTCAGGTCCGGATCCTTCGTCTTCCGGAGCGGCGTCGGCACGCAGATGTTGATCGTGTCGAGGTCGCGGATCGTCGCGAAGTCCGTCGTCGCCTGGAATCGCCCCGCGTTCACCTGCTCGGCGATCTCGGCATCCTCGACGTCGACGATGTAGGAATGTCCGCCGTTGATCGCGTCGACCTTCGCCGGGTCGACGTCGATGCCGGTCGTGCGGAAGCCGGCGCGCGCGAACTCGAGCGCGAGCGGAAGGCCGACGTAGCCGAGCCCGATGATGCCGCAGCGGGCTTCGCGGCGCCGGATGCGCTCGGCGAGGTTCGCGGTGCTGGAGTTCGACTCGTTGCTCATTTCCCCTCCTAGGCGAGACGGTGCGCGCTTTCGGCCGTCGCGTGCGCCACCGGCGCAGACAACGCGACCCCCGGGGTGCGCGACGGAAAGATCGCGTCGCGGAGCGCGAGACACGGGACTTCGATCAACTTGGCCATCGCGACGCCGACGGCGACGCTGGCGGTGACATAGAGACAACCCTCCACGAGCGGCGCGGATGGCCCGGATTCCAGCGCCCGGTGCACGATCACGGCGACGATGCGGCGCACGGGCACGTGCCAGAGGTAGATCGAGTACGAGTACGCCCCGACTTTCGCGAGCGCGGATCCGACGGTCCCGATCCGCTCATCCAGACCGTCGTCCGATAGCGCGACGACGAGGATGCCGCCGAAGCCGAGATACAGCAGCGTGAAGCCGATCGTGTGCATGAACCAGTGGCTCAGCGGCAACGCGAGACACGGCGCAATCAGGACCGCCGACGCGATGAGCAGAGCAGCGCGATGACGAGCGAGCCGTGCGAAGCCGTCGGACTGCCGAAAATGGTGGACGTAGGAAAGCAGAACTCCGAAGAGCAATGAATCGATGCGGAGATGTCCGGGGGTAACGTTCGCCTGGAGCGAGTACGGCATGGCGAGCGCGGTTCCGACCCGACACACGAGCGAACCGCCCGCGACAGCAACGAAGATCCACGGGCATGCCGTGAACGGATCCCTCTTCCCGCGTCGCGACAGCACGAGGAGCAGCAGCCCGATCCCCAGGTAGAACTGCTCCTCGACCCCGAGAGACCACGTGTGCGGCCAGATCGGGTATCCATAGTTCTGCACGAACAGGATCTCCGACACGTACTCGCGCGCGCCGAGGCTGCGCTTCGCCCATCCCGACATCAGCGGCGTGAGGAGCATGAGCGCGTAGAAGCCGGGGTATATTTTGAAGCCGCGCCGGACGAAGAATCGCTTGAAGTCGAACGCGCCGCGCGCTCGGTACTCCTGAAAGATCAACCCGGACACGAGGAACCCGCTCAGTACGAAGAACAGGTCGACGCCGACCCAGCCGCATCGTGCCCAGAGCGCCACGATCCCGGAGCTGGCCACCGGTGCGGCGTCGTCGATGTTCAGGTGGCGTCCGAGAACCAGCAAGACGGCGATCGCCCGGAGGACATCGAGCTCTTTCCGTCGCGCCCGCTGCTGGATCGTGCCCGTGCGGACGGTCGAGGTCGCATCCGGCACGTCGAGCCACGCCGTCGACGCGAGGGGCCCGATCGTCACGGCAGCCTCGACGGCGCCCGATCGTCGATGTCCCTCCACCACGTCCCCCTCCCCACCGCCGCGAATCAGCTTCGAGGACTCGATATCGCCGCCAGCACGTCCGCGGCGCTCGATCGCGCGTGTGCCCCGATCCGTTCGCGCGCCGGCACGCCGACGTACGTGCGCTCGCCCGCCAGCGGCCGGACGACGACACCCCCGGCGCCGACGACCGCCCACGCGCCGACCGTCATTCCCGGAATCACGACCGCGCCGGCGCCGAGCTCCGCACCGTCGCCGACCCGGACGTTGCCCGAGAGGTGCACGTCCGGATGGAGCGAAACGAAATCGCCCAGCACGCCGTCGTGCGCGACCTGACAGTGGCTGTTCACCGTCGCGAACCGTCCGATCGCGACGTTCACCGTGACGATGGCGCCCGGGCCGACGTAGCTGCCCTCCCCGATCGACACGTTCCGGCCGACGAGCGCGCGCGGGTGGATCACGGTCACCCACGGCAGCCCGAGCGGGGCGAGCCGGCCCACGAGCCGCGACTTGACGCGCGGCAGGCCGATCCCGAGGACGAGCCGCACGTCACCCCGACGCGCGTGCTCGGCGATCGCGTCGATCGTGCCCGCGACGTCGCCGACGCCGGACGCGAGCGGACCGGGCGCCACCGCGTCGTCGAAGAACCGGAACTCGCATTCGCGGCGCTCGACCTTCATCTGCTCTTCGAGCGACCACGCCACCTCCTGGGCGTGGCCGGCGGCGCCAATGACGAGGTAGGTGATCACGCGGCCCCCTCGTGCGCGTCGCCCATGAATTCCGGCATCGTCGCGTGACCCGGCGCGGCGACGTCCCGCCGCCGGACGAGCGCCAGGACCGTGCGTATCAATAACTTCGCGTCGAGGAGCAGGCTCTGGTGGTCGACGTACCAGACGTCCAGGTGGAACTTCTCCTTCCACGAGAGCGCGTTCCGTCCGCTCACCTGCGCGAGGCCGGTGATGCCGGGCTTCACCTCGTGGCGACGCGCCTGCTCGGCCGAGTAGCGGCCGAGATACTGCGGCAGCAGCGGCCGCGGGCCGACGAGGGACATGTCGCCGCGCAGCACGTTCCAGAGCTGCGGCAGCTCGTCGAGGCTCGAGGCACGGAGGAACCGTCCCAGCGGCGTGAGCCGCGCCTCGTCCGCGTCGACGCTGAACTTCGGCGCGTCGGTCGGACGCATCGTCCGGAGCTTGAAGAGCGTGAAGCAGCGGCCGCCGAGACCGGTCCGCGTCTGCCGGAAGAGGAGCGGAAAACCCATCGTCGCCGCCATCGCGCACGCGAGCACGGCGAGCACCGGAGCCGCCAGGACGAGCAGCGTTCCCGCACCGGCGACGTCGATCGCGCGCTTGAAGGCGGCAGAGCCCTTCGACATGCACCTCTCCCTCACCGTGCGCCTCCGCTGGCACGCACCACATCCGCCGTCTGCGCACCCGGCGTCTCCACGACCGCGACCGTCCGCAGTCGAGCGATCACGCTCGTCAGGTCCTCGCCGCTCAGCCGATCGACGACCACGTCGCGCCCATCGAGGCCGGGATGGACGTTCACCTCGTACGTCCCGCCGGTCGCCGGTGCGGCACGAAGGACGTCGGGGACGCCGCCGTAGTACTCCGTACCGGCGACGCCGGCGCGCCCGAGGCGATGGTTGTACGCGCGCTTGTACAGCATCCGCAGGACGCCCGACGTCGCGCCGCCGTTTCGACCCGGGCGGACCGCCGCGATGCCGTGTCGCCGTGCGACGCGGATGACGAGCGTCCCGATCGCCCACTCGGTGTGGAAGTGATGGTGCGAGTCGAGGTGCGTCGGCTCGATGCCGCGGCTCCGCACCACCGCGATCTGCTGGTCGAGCTCGGCCTCGACGGCGTCCTGCTCGGCCCGCGAGAGCCACATCATGGTGCGGCGGCCGATGAACCGCCCCGACGCGCCGCAGAAGCGTCCCTGACCGCGGATCGCGTGCGTGAGCGGCGTTCCCTCCGACAGGTTCAGGTGCACGCCGATCCGGCCGTGCAGTCCGTGACGGTCCGCCAGGACGCACGCCTCAGCGAACCCCGGCATGTTCGCCATGATCGACGCCCGCGAGACCGTGCCCCGCTCGAACGCGAGGACGATCGCCCGGTTGATCCGGCCCGACATGCCGAAGTCGTCGGCCGTGACGACGATCCGGGGACGTTCGCGCCGTTCCATCATCGGCACGCCGTCGCCGAGCCGCACGCGAGGGCATCGCCGTGCACCAGGAGCGGGCACCAGCGCGATCCGTCGCAGAGGCACGGGCGATGGAGCCGCCGGTCGAAGTACGTCGCGCCGTCGCGCGAGGCGTTGCAGGCGAAGGGCGCAGCGTCACGCGGCTCGTAGCGGAACGCGTCGAACGCGAGATTCCCGAGGCTGGCGTGCGACGTCGTTCCGCTCTTCGCGTCCAGGACGAGCGGGTCCTTCATGCCGTGATCGTCGATCGGCTGTCCCTTTCCGCCGTGGTAGTTCGCGATCACCTGCGCGCCCGCGCCATCGGCTTCGAGATCGACGTGCGGTGCCGCCGACTCGAAGCGGTTCGCGACCAGGCAGGTGCCTTCGCCGTGGTCCTCGACCCCCCGGCTCGTGAACGATTGCAGGAGGTTGTTCGTCACGTGCGTCGCGTTCACCGTCGGCCGGACGACGATCGCGACCGCACCGCGCTCGATCGTGCTCGCGATCAGGCGCTGGTCGTTCGCCCGCGGCAGCAGCAGCACGCCGCGATCGAGGCTCAAGATGTGGCACTGGGCCACCGTGTTCGAGTACCCGCTCACCTTCCCATTCCCATCGCTGAAGAGGATGCCGATCGTCCCCGTCGTGCCGTCGCCGCCGATCACGTACAGGTTGCTGAAGGTCGACTCGCCGATCAGGGCCGCATCGACCCCGACGCCGTTGCTCGTCCGGACGCGGATCTCGAGATCGCGGAGGACGAGCCGCCGCTGGACGGTGCCGCCGCGGCACGCGCCCGCCTCGCAATCGTCGTCGTCGTAGCAGACACACCCGCCCCCGCGCCGTCGTCCGCCGACCGGTGCGTCACAGCCGCCACGGCCCCCCTCGCACGCCCGCGGCGTCGCGACCGCGAACACCGCGAAGCCGGGCCCGGACGTCGGCGTCATGATCGCCGTCGCGCCAGCCCCGGCGCCTCGATAGATGGATCGCGCGTAGAGGCGGATCGGCGCGCTCACGAGATATTCGCCGGGTGGGAAGTAGACCTCCCCGCCGCCGTCCTTCACCGAATCGATCGCCGCCTGGATCGCCGCCGTGTCGTCCGTCCGGCCGTCGCCCAAAACGCCGCGCTCCTGGACGTTCACCGCGCCCCGGACCGCCGCCGGCTTCGGCTCCATGTCCGCGGCGAAGACCGCGGCCGCCGAGAGCGCGAGCCACAGCGTCGTCACCGCCCGCCATCGCGAGTCATGTCCTCTCATGGACGAAAGAGTACTCCATCCCGATGTCGGAGATCGCCACGATCCGGTAGCCGGCCGCGACCAGGTTCCCGACCGCGCGCCGCTTGTCGTCGAGCGTGAGGCCGCCGTACGCCGCGCCGTGATGAAACTCGACGAGCAGCTGCGTCGGACGCAGCGACGACGCGAGCAGGTCGTCGAGCACCTCGTACTCCGCGCCCTCGATGTCGATCTTCAGCAGGTCGAGCGTCGTGTGACCCTGTTCGGCGAGGATCGTCGAAAGCCGTCGCACGACGATCTCCGTCGGCTGGACGTCACTCCGCGGCAGGATCGAGTGCGACACGTCGGCGGGGTTCGCGGGCGGAAAGAAGCGCCGGGTCCCGTCGGCGGCCGCGAGCCCCACCGGCACGAACGTGAATCGCTCCGGGACCCGCTGCCGGGCGATCCACTCGATCACCCGCGGCGTCGGGTCGAAGGCGAAGACGCGGAGCCCGAACCGGCGGACGATCGAGAGATCGAACGAGACGTCCTCGCCGACGCCGAACGAGTAGACGACGCTCGTCTCGGACAATAGATCCGGGCAGACCCACCAGCCGCCGTACTCGGTGCCATGGAACTCGCGCGGACGCTTCACCTGGACGCGGTGCCAGCATTCGCGGCCGGTCAGGCGCTTCACCGCCGTCCGGGCGCGGCGCACGAGTCGGAGATGCGTGCGGCCGGGGGGACGTCGCGCGCCGGTAACAGCCGTGTCCGACGGCGACTCGCTCCGCAGGTTCGTCTTCATGCCGCGTGCCTCACTTCCGTCACGCGCTCGTAGAGCGCGGCCGCCACCGCCATGACGTCCTCGTGGTCGGCGCGCGCGCGCACGAGCGCCTCGTTCACGACGGCGGCGTCGCGGCGCAGGGTCTCGTCCTCGATCGCGCGCCCGATCGAACGGGCGACGTCCATCGCATCGGCAGGATCGCAGAGAAAGCCGTTCCGCGCGTCGTCGATCCATTCGCGGATCGACTCGAGGTCGCCGGCGACCGGAAAGGCGCCGCACGTCATGGCCTCGAGGAGCGTGTTCGGCGTCCCGTCGTGCTCGGTGATCGACACGGTGACCGCGGACAGGCGGAAGAGATCGGCGAGCTCCTCGGGGGGAAGGAGCGGCAGCAGACGAACGGCGGACGCGAGGTCGAGGCGCTCGATCCACTGGCGCGCGACCCGGCTGCCTTCCATCCCCGGACAGACGAACACGACCTTCGGACACTGCTCACGCACGAGCGGAATGGCACGGAAGAACGTGTCGTTCCGAACGTACTGCCGGAAGCCGCGGCTGTTCACGACGACGACCGCATCGGGCGGGATCTCGAGCTCGCGACGCCACGCGCGCGTCG
>Ga0070741_10012703_pt1 | contig 15121 bp, 15 predicted proteins | sample Coa_R1_4_FD_66440 | JGI IMG/M metagenome (GOLD analysis project Ga0070741, IMG submission 66440) | Surface soil microbial communities from Centralia Pennsylvania, which are recovering from an underground coalmine fire - Coalmine... | ecosystem: Environmental > Terrestrial > Soil > Unclassified ... | reverse complement strand
CCGACAGCGCCTGACAGACAATCTGGTTCAGATGTCTTGCTCCCTGGCTGGCACCTGTTACCAGCAGTAACGGGACCTCTGGAGCGAAACCTAGTTTCGTTCGTGCCTGCTGAGGTATTGTTTGCCGTACATCCAGAATGGCTTGTCGTACAGGATTACCCAGCCAGAGTGTCTTTTGCGCAGGAAAGTAGCGTACAGAGTCGGAAAAGGCTACCGAGATGCGCGTTGTTAAAGGTGCAATCAATTTATTCGACAGGTTCGGCGGTACGTCTTGCTGGTGCATCAGTAAAGGTACGCCGTTGAGGCGCGCCGCCAGTCCCGCTGGAACAGCTACATAACCACCGCTGGTAAAAGCGACATCGGGCCGAAACTTGCGTACAATGCTTACCGCCTGCGCCATACCTAGAGGGACGCGAGCAACGCCCACCGCAGTCTGCCAGGAAACATAGCGCCGCAACTTACCTGCCCTAACAGTCGCCAGGGGAAACCCTGCAGCTGGCACCAACTCTGTCTCCAAACCGTCGTCACTGCCGAGATAGAGAATGTCAGCCTTATAGGTATCTCGTAACTGCGTCGCCACTGCAAGCGCCGGATAGATATGGCCGCCAGTGCCTCCGCCTGATATCAGAACTCGCATACACACTCGATTGGGTAGCGAGAGGCCCGATCCTCAAGCCCCTTTTCCCCTACACTTTCTTTTTGATAGTCCTGGTAATTGAATATCGTGAAAATGCTGGATCTTCCGGCTCCTGGATATACCGAGAGATATTCAGCAAAACGCCCACTGCTGCTAAGGAAACAACCAGCGATGTGCCTCCAAAGCTGATAAACGGTAAGGGCACGCCCGTATATGGAATAGACGCGGTTGTGGCTGCGATATTAATGATCGCTTGCAGCACCAGCCAAGTTGTGATGCCCGTTGCTAACAACGCGCCATAGACATCCTGTGTACGCCGCGCCAACCTGAAACCGCGAAACGCCAGGAACAGGAACAGGATAATAATCACAGCACAGCCGATAAAGCCAAGCTCCTCGCCAATAACAGCGAAGATCGAGTCGATGTACGGCAAAGGCAGATAACCTGTTTTCTGCCGACTGGCCCCCAGTCCTAAACCTAACCAACCGCCCGATCCCAGGGCTAATAATGATTGATACAATTGCAAATTAATCGTTGTCACGTCTTTAAAGGGGTCGAGAAACCCCATCAGGCGATAGTAGCGAAAGCCACGAAATGCCTGCACCATGAATGCCAGACCACCACAACCCAGCGCCATCAGAAATTGCATGATGTTGGCACCTGCCGTAAAAAACATCACCGTTGCCAGGCCCGCTATCACCAGGGCAGTACCCATATCGTTTTCCAGCAGCACCAGCCCCAGGATAATGCCTACCAGGATCACAAATGGCGCCAGACCATAGAGAAAGGTGCCTACCTGGTTGCCTTTACGCGCCAGCCAGTCAGCGATATAGAGTGCCAGCGCCAGTTTGGTGAACTCGCTCGGCTGAAACGAGAAGAACGAGCCGAATGTCAACCAGCGCGAGGCTCCATAAGCGTTCGTGCCCACGAACAGGACTACTACCAGCAACGGCAGCGCAATCGCCATACCCAACAGCGAGTAGCGCCGCCAGACGCGATAATCCACACGCATCGTCACCAGCATGGCAGCCACGCCAAGCACAGCCCCTAATAACTGCTTTTGAAAGTAGTACGAGGCATCGCCATGCGTATAGCGGGCTGCGATGAACGAACTCGCGCTGTAGACCATGACCAGACCGATGCAGAGCAGGGCAAGCACGACCACTAGCAGGGTCGAATCTATCTTGCCAGCCACTCGCGGCAGTTTCATCTCTAGTTCAGCGAGCTTCTTCTGCTCCTCTTCGCTGATTACCTGCACTGGCACACTCGGATGCTCGATTGCACGCGGCGGACGCGAGGGTCGAGAGCGCGTGCCCGGGAGCGACCCTGTAATCTGTCGTATGCCCGGTGGCGGCTCAACGATGTTAGCCGATGAGACTCTGCTACGCATACGCGGCAGGCTCTTACGCGGCCCCTTTGGCTGCGCTACCATATCCTGCGCAGCATAGCTCACGCTGCGGCTACCTGTGTTGCGCAGACGGCGCGCTGCAGGCTGCTTCGCATTCTTCTCGGCCATGCGCTTCGCAGATGCCAGTGCAGGCGAGCGTGTATCGGGCAAGGCTGAACTGCCACGCCTCCTTACTGGCTCATCGTCTTTATTGTTCTGGTTAAGTCTGTCTCGTAGCATGAACGCCTGTACTTTTCATTTCTCAGCCCCGAGCTGCTCCAAACCGCTTGCTCGCGGTTGACCCCCAAAGGGGGCACGGCCGCAAGGGTTGGTCGCTACGCGGGTCCAAAAGACTTGACATAGAACAAATTTTCTATTATACTTCCTAACAGTTATTGTTATTTGGATGTTGGCCCCTGGATATCAGGCTGGTCCTGGGCAGGTTGCTCTTGCATGACCTCGAGCATCTGCTCAACCTCCTGATCGCTTATTTGTAAATGCACAGCTTGCAGGTCAACGATCTCGATACCCTTTGCATGTAATAGTTCACTCCAGGGATCACTCTCAAGCGTCGGTATCGCGCCAGGAGTTGCCGGGGTACTACTTTCGCCAGAGTGTTCCCCTAATAACTCTTGCCATACTTCACTCAACTCAGAGTGAGTGCTTTCTGGACTTTTGTCTTTTTTCCGGCCTTTATTTTCCTGTTGCATTTCGTACCTTCTTGATTGTGCTTCACATGGTCGTTTACGCAAAACCTATGCTTGATCGGGCGGGATACTGTAGTGCCAGACCAGCTGTTGCGCGATACTGCGCCACAGTGGACCCGCCGCTGTACCACCGTAAATAGTGGTCTGTGGTCGATCAATTTTTACCAGGATCACGAACTGCGGATTCGATGCTGGCACAAAACCGGCCATCGAAGCTTCCGTTTGATCCATATCAAGGCCCTGCGTCGTAGCCGTCCCGGTTTTTACAGCCACTGAGTAACCGGGAAACGTCGCTTGCTGATTAAAGTTAGCAGCGCTTACCAGCATACCCGTTAATTGTTGCGCCGCATCGACCCCTATCACGCGGCGAAGCTCCTGTGGCTGGGTGGCGATCACACGTCCATTATTGTTGACCGAAGCCAGTAGATAGGGGCGCATCATCACACCACCGTTGGCGATGGCCTGGTACACCATTGCCATCTGGAGAGGCGTTGCCTGGATACTCTGACCGAATGCTTGCCGCGTCAGGTCGCTCGGCGTCCAATCAGCAGATGTTGTGGAACGATATCCCCCAGATGCTTCCGGCGAGACCAATCCGGTAGTCTGACCGAAACCAAATTTCTTCAGATATGGGTAGAAACGATCAGCCCCCAGGATTTTGTCAGCGACATAAGCAGCACCAACGTTGGCAGAATGCTCCAACACCCCCGTCATCGTCTCTGTGCCATACCCTCGATTCTCCCAGTTGTAGACCGTTGGCGCATCAGGAAAAGTAATGTAGCCCGGGTCCTGGAGCGTCGTATCTGGCGTGATCAACTTCTGATCGAGCGCCGCTGCCATCGTGACAGATTTCATTGTCGAGCCTGGTTCGTAGGCACAGTACAGGGCCGGATTGAAATAGACATCTTCGCTCCCCAGGCAACCTTTTTTGTCAGCAAAGTCACCATAATGATTGGGATCGAAAGTCGGTTCTCCAGCCATCGCCACTACCGCACCGGTACGAGCATTAAGTATGACTACCGTTCCTCCTTGCGCTTGCGTTTCTTGCACGATATTGGCCAGGGCCGTCTGTACCATATACTGGACGGTACTGTCGATAGTCAGTGTCAGATTCGCGCCGTTCACCGCCTTTTGTTCCGCACTCGCACCGACGGTTAACGGATTGCCGTTCAGGTCGGTCTCGGCAGTAAAACTACCGGGTTTGCCAGACAGCAGCGTATTGTACTTGCCTTCGACCCCATAGACACCTTGCCCATTTTGCACAAAGCCCAGTATTTGCGCTGCCAGATTGCCAGCCGGGTAAGTACGTTGAGTGCGCGGCTGCAAAAACACGTCTGGTAGGCGCAAGCTACGCAGCCGCTGGCTCTGAGCAGGATCGATGGATGTGGCAATGCGTACGGTTGGGCGTCCAGAATTAAACGCCTTTCCCAACGAGTCTTCCGATACAGCAGGCAAGATCTGGTGCAAGTTATGCACCAATGCGTTCAGCTCGGCCTGGCTGGCGTCTGGATGATCTTGTGCAAACTGTATTGGTTCTATATAAACGTCGTCACGCACCACATTTGTGGCAAGAATCCGCCCCTGAGCATCAAAGATAAGTCCACGCGGCGCATCCAATATGAGATTTTGTATGTGCTCGGCATTCGCCTGGTCAGCCAGACGATAGCCACTATGAGATTGTAGTACCTGCCAGTAGTAAAGTCGTCCTAACAGTCCTAGCATCGCAAGGCAGACCAGCAGGAAGATGATCATTTGCCGATTGCGCGCGCGGCGTAGCTCAGCACTCATCTTTCCTGCCTCCTCTTCCAGGCGTGAATGTTCACGCTCGATATTTTTCATTACTTATGGTTGAATCGTCTGATCCTGCTTAGGAATGGGCTTTAGATTGTGTGTCTCCATCACCTGCACATTTTTGGCATCGGCAGGCACCAGCCCAAGTTTTTTCGCGTTTTGCTCGATATACTCAGGAGATTGTTCCTGAGCGATGATATTCACCAGGTCCTCGTTTTGACGCTGTAGATCAGTTTGCTCAGCCCGCATATTCTGCAATGCCTGATTGGCAGAGACGGCCTGCCCCACCTGACTGAGATAGAGTACTGCCATCAGACCTATCAGCAAGACACTGGTAATGCATAACGCAACGGGACCCATGCGGAAGAAAAATGGGTGTAGCTGTCGGCGTCGCCTGATAGTCCGCAGAGGCTGCAAGGCAGGTTCAGGCGCAGGTCCAAAAGTTGCGCCTTTGCGTTCTTCCAGGCTGTACATAGACTGCGCTCCTTCGAGATGTTGTTTCAATCTATTCCAATCCCATTTCCCATCAGGGATAGGACGAAACCGCATTCCTACATCCCCCTACACATGACGCACTACGAATCGACAACTACTTCAGCGGCCCGCAGTTTGGCACTGCGAGCGCGAGGATTACGTTGAATCTCCTCAGGCGTTGGGGTCACGGGCTTCGGCGTCAAAATGCGCAATTGTGCTTTGTGACCACAGATACATACAGGAGTACGCGGCGGGCATAGGCAATCTTTCGCCTCGCGCCGCATAAACTCTTTGACAATGCGATCCTCTAAAGAATGGAAAGCAATGATTACCATTCTTCCAGCCTCCTCTCCACTTGTGCCCCTCTCCCTGCTGGCCTTGAGTACTTCGAGCATCTGCGGAAGTGTTGCAGCCAAGCGCTCCAGTTCGTGATTGACCTCGATCCGCAACGCTTGAAAGATACGCGTTGCAGGATGGATCGTTCCCGGCTTGTATCGAACGCCAGCAGCAGCAATTGCCGCAAGGTGGGATGTACGCATAATGGCTCCCTTCGCTCGCTCGCGTACAATCCGTCTTGCCACCTGACGAGCACGCGGCTCTTCACCATAGCGCCAGAAAATGTCCGCCAGTTCCTCTTCGCTGGACTCATTGACGAGATCGGCAGCGGTGATAGTCAGCGATTGATCAAGTCGCATATCGAGAGGACCATCGGCGCTAAAGGAAAATCCGCGTTGAGGATCATCCATCTGGTACGACGAGAATCCCAGGTCAAGCAAAATACCGTTGACAGGTACAAAACTAGCCTCGGTCACAATACTGCTCAGTTCAGAGAAGTTTCCATTCACCAACAGCAACCGTCCAGCATGTACATCATCGGAGAGTCGCTCTCTCACCCGTGCTAGCGCCTGGACATCCACGTCGATTCCCAGTACTTTGCCGTCAGGAGCGGAACGCTCCAGTATTGCAGCGCTATGACCTCCCCCGCCCAATGTGCCATCGATGTAGTGACCACCCGGCCTGGGCTGAAGCTCTTTCAGCACCTCATCTAGCATCACTGGCACATGCCCTATATGTTCAATATGTGAATGTTCTATATTATTCATTTTGATAATGATTCTATGCGAAAATTTTCTCAGATTAGAAAGGAATGCCCGACCCTTCGGCATCCAGTCGCTCTTGATAAGCCTGCCACGTTGCACGGTCCCAGATTTCAAAGTGATCACGCACACCGACCACCGTTACCTCGGCCCCTAGTCTCGCGTATGCTCGCAGCCTCTGCGGAATAATCACGCGTCCCTGTGCATCCAGCTCCACTTCAGAAGCGCTTGGGTAAATGCGCCTCTCGAAATCACGCAACTCGTCACCTCCCATACCAGCAACCAGTTCATTAGACTTTTGTTCCCAGCGCTCCATCGTATACACAGAAAGACAGGTGCCCATACCCTTACTGACCACGCCACCGCGATCCATCTGTGATCGGAACCTGGCCGGGACAGCTAAACGTCCTTTTGCATCAATTGTATGTTCATATTCGCCTAGAAACATGCTGGTGATGGCGCTTCCTTAGCTAGAGACACCGAAGGCTGTAATGAAACACTTCAGTACACAATTTCACATCGTGACATACCTCACCGATCTTCCCCACCATCCCTATAAGTTCACCAAAATTCCCCACTTTTCCCCACTTCATTGTAACACTTCTTGGGCATGTGGGAAAAGAGTTTTATCCACCAATCCATCAGGGTTTCGTGGAAAACTTGTGGAAAACTTTGACTCGCAAGGAGTGTCTCTATACGATAGGGTGTATGAAGATGTATTTCTTTGTGTAAAGCTCTGCTTTACTAAATGCGGTATAGCTAAAGAGGGAATTTTAAAGTAGATAACTCTATTTTTCAACAAACGCACAGAGCGCGTTTGTTGAAAAATAGAGTTATCTGCTATAGAGAATTAGCCCATTATCGGTTTGTTGCCGGGCAACCAGCCCGTCTATGCGCATATATTCGAGATGCGAGAGCGTCTCGGCAACGGCCATACGCCAGGAATCCTGACTCTTGAGGCGCTGCCCGAAGAGTTGTTTCGCCAGTTGATAGGCGTCCTGCGGACGATTGGCGAGCAAGTGAAGGATCTCGCCCTCGCGCTCCGCGTGGTGTTCGATCAGTTCGCGCACGCGTCCGGCCAGGTCACTGAAGGGATCGCCATGTCCCGGCAACACGATACTGGCAGGCAAGTGCTCTACTTTGCGCAGCGAATCGAGATAATCGCCGAGCGGATTGGCACGGTTATACTCGGAGTATAGGCCGACGTTTGGCGTAATGCGCGGCAGAACGTGATCAGCCGCGAGAAAGACGCCATCACGCTCGCGGAAGAGGCAAATGTGCCCGTCGGAATGTCCAGGGACCCAGAAGACGCGATAGCGCTCGCCAACCAGTTCGATCTCCTGCCCATCCTCGACGAGCGTGAACGCCTCGTGCGGTGGCAGGTTAATAATGCGGCGCATCACCTCCAGGGGCACCTCGTGCGGGAGAGTGGGATCTGGCGGCATCCCGTGCGCTTTAAAGAACTGACTCACCTGGGGAACTACGCGTAAACGCTCGTTGCGCCAGTACCTGTGGAGTTGCGCCTCATCTATGGGATGCATATAGACTGCAGCGCCACTGCCTGTCTGGAATTCTCCTGAAAGCCCAATGTGATCTGGATGTGCATGAGATAGCACAATCGCACGTAACTCCTCAAGCTGGAGTCCCGCACCCTGCAATCCCTCCTGCACAGCCGTGCGTGCTTCTTCTGTCCCAATCGCGGCATCAAAGAGCGCCCAGCCATCTTTGCCAACCAGAGCATAGATATTGACGGTACGAAGAGGGAAGGGGATAGGCACGCATATTCTGATGATGTTTTCAGCGACTTGTTCAACCATAGCGGTAATGTAACTCACTTTGCACGGTACAAGCTATTCCTAAATTCTGCCCAAATTTCTTTTGAGACATTGTTCCACTTGCAAGCGAAACAAGCGCTCTCTTCGATATTGTACATTACAGAGGGGCCATAAAGACACGGTAAGATTGGGGGATGTAATGTTTGTGACAGCTGTGACGGTTGTGATAGTTGTTTTGCGGATTTGAGATATGGTGATGATTGTGATGGTTGTGATAACTGTTTGATGGGTTTGCGATATAGAGATGGTTGTGACGGTTGTGACAGTTGTGATAACTGTTTGATAAATTTACGATATGGCGATGACTGTGATAATTGTGACGGTTGTGATAGCTGTTTGGTAAATTTACGATATGGCGATGGTTGTGACGGTTGTGACACTTTTTTTGTAGATTTCTGGTATGACGATGATTGTGACGGTTGTGACGATTGTGAAGCATGTTGTTTGTTGCTACGAGAAGTGGCCGTTTGTGGTCCAAGAAGCGTTGCTGGAATGAGAGGTTGAAGATGCTGCATAGATGACCTCGTGTGGAAAAGAGAAGAGTTATTTTATGGCAGGAAAGACGAGGAATGTTTTCTTGCTAATTCTAGTATACATGAGATGGAGGGAAATAGCAAGGGGACGCATTTCCGAGTATCATTCAAATTTTTGCAGAGAGGTACGCGTGGTAGTGGAACCGGGCCGGCCTGGGAAGGCGTCCCACCGCGACAACCGCAAGGGATTGTCGCTACGCGGCGTGGTGGGATCGCGCTTGGGAAGGTGTCCCACTGCTGCAAACAAATGAATGCCACCTGCATTCCCTTTCGTTACAATATCTCGTCGATAGCAATGGCAACTAGAAAGGAGAGAGAATCTATGAGCCAACATGACAAGCAGCTTTTTGAGAAGTACCAGTCACGAGTGAGAGAAGGGGAAATGATTGAGGATGTGATAGTAGCATTGCATGCAGAAGGACTGACTATTCTTGACTCGATAAAAATGGTCAGAGAACTCTATCAGCTCTCGTTAGGGGAGGCAAAACAAGTGGTATCAGCACATCCCGTCTGGAAAGAAGTAGTCCAGGCAAGCGAACCGTTGCATGAGTTAGTAGAACAAGCCTTGTTCGTTCCATCATACGATGCCGGGCTTGAAGGAGGAGGCAAGTGAGGTTGGGAAGCAAGCGAAAGGAAATATACCTCCTGGCTTAACGAATATTCCTAAAAACGGAGAAACAAGCTTGCAGAAAAACTAGTTCGGGATACGATATGTTCATTTTTTACTGCGGCTAGCATGAGCAGAATTCTTGTGGTAGAAAGTGGTTTACTTTCATTATCACATCCGTATGCAAAACAACAACCTTATATAGAGATAGCTTCTCAGGCCAGTTTTCGGGCTATGCAATAGCTATCAAGCCGCTTCCCAGGCCGATTTACTATAAATACGTTGTTTTGAGGCATAGTGCCACGCTTGTATTTCTTAAATTCACGTGCTATACTCCTAATCGGCAGTGAGGTTGTAATGGCGCTCTACAGGCCCAACAATGAAATCTTGGGGGCCAGGAAAAGCGACGTGTGTTGATAGTTGCAAGGAGGATTTCGAACCTATGGCCGATGAAAAAACCGAACAGGCAGCCAATTCCCATACAATTGGGCGGCAAGAGCTTTCAAAGCGCATTGCCAAGCAAACGAAACTATCCCAGAAGCAGGCAGCTGAGGTGCTGGAGGCAACGCTCGACGCCATCCGCGAGGCACTTGAAAGTGGTGATGAGGTACGTTTAGTAGGCTTTGGCTCGTTCAAGGTGCGCCAGAGCGCTGCACGTAAGGGGGTTAATCCACGCGACCGACAACCTATCGAGGTGCCTGCGAAAGAACGTGTGCGCTTCTTCCCAGGCAAAGAACTCTCGGAAGCAGTTCTCAAAAAGTAGTTCATTGTAGTGATGTAATCCTTACTGCCAGCACAACATAGCTCCCTGTGAGCATCGTGGTAGGGTGGATAGGACACCTCTCGGGGTGTCCGATTCCGACACCCTTCCCTCCAGGGTTGTAAACCGTATGCACAGCCCTCAGGAGTGATCTATTGATTGATGCTCACATGGAGTTATGTGCAAACAACATGGAGAAATGTTGTAGTATCAGTTTCTTTACCTCGACACAACTCCCAATAGACATATCCTCAACTCTATCCAGTACTCGCGCCCGTTTCAGATGATCGGCGTTCCGCCTGCGGCGGGCACTCACAGGAAGAAGGTATTTTCCTGTGAGTGCCCGCCGCATAATTTTTAACAATTCAATCTGGTAGAAACCCTGCATGTAACAGTTCAGGTCAATCGCCCTCAAGGGGATGACTTATGAAGGGCCATATTCTTTGCAAATTCAGATTACTTTGTCTATAATTACCTCGCAAGTGCTATTTGAGGCAAAATTGTAAGCAGGAGGAGCCTGAGAGCAGGCTATTTCTCAATGGAGACATTTATGTCAACTCAGACTATAAACGGTGTCATACTGGCACTGATGCGGGGTAATATCGTAGAAGTCGAGGCAGATGCTATCGTGAACGCGGCGAATTCAGGTCTCGCAGGCGGGGGTGGCGTAGATGGCGCTATCCATCGCGCCGGAGGTCCGAGCATCATGGAGGAATGCCGCAAGATCGGCGGTTGTCCCACCGGCAGCGCGGTAGCTACCTCGGCAGGACAACTCAAGGCAAGCTATATCTTCCATGCGGTTGGTCCCATTTATAACCTGCATGATGACAAAGAGCGGCTCCTCGCCAGCGCCTACCAGTCCTGCCTTCATCTGGCCGAGCAATATAAGATCAAAAGCGTTGCCTTCCCTTCGCTCAGTACGGGAGCCTATGGCTATCCAATTCATCAGGCTGCGCCCATCGCGCTGCGAACAGTCATCGAGCATATCAAAAAGCCGACGAGCCTGCAACACGTCACGTTCGTCCTGTTTGATAGTCGCACATACGAGGCCTACGAGCGAGCATTAGCAAAGCTGTTAGAAAATTCGAAATAAATAACAAGGAAATACAATTTATGCAGCAATATTTGAAGTCGGAAAAAGACATTGCTCAGATGCGCAAAGCGGGTCTGCTGACCTGGCAGGCCCACCAGGTCGCGGCCGAGTTGGTGAAACCAGGTGTGACTACTGCTGAAATTAATGCTGCCGTCGAAAAGTTCATTGCAGATAATAAGGCTATCCCGCTCTTTAAGGGCGTCCCCAGCAACCCTGGCAATATTCCTTTTCCTGCCGTGACCTGCATTTCTGTCAACGAGCAGCTGGTTCACGGCATCCCCAGTTCACGACGTTTGAAGGAAGGGGATATTGTGAGTATCGATATCGGCGTGAAATTCAATGATTGGTGCGGTGATGCGGCGGTCACGCATGCTGTGGGGCAGATTGATCCCAGGGTGCAACGCTTGTTAGATGTGACCGAGGGTGTGTTGAGCCTGGCGATTGAGTTGATTCCTAAGCGCAAGTTGTGGAGTCAGGTAGCAAAAGAGATGGAGGCATACGTTAAAAATGCCGGATTCTCAGTCGTCGAGGGACTGGTAGGGCATAGCATCGGACACGACATGTGGGAGATACCACAGGTGCCAAATTACGTCACCCGCGAGTATGAAGCAATAGGGGACTTTGAGTTGAAACCAGGCGTGGTGATTGCTGTCGAACCAATGGTCAATATGGGCTCCAAGCGCATCAAACTGCTCTCTGATCACTGGACCATTGCGACCCAGGATGGCAAGCCAAGCGCTCATTTCGAGCACACCATTGCGATCACCAAAAAAGGCATCCAGATATTGACAGCAGGCCCCGACGGCAAAGCCTGGGCTGTGCGCAACGGTTTGTAGAAAAATCTTGTGAAAAACTTTCTGCCCAATCTGCACGAAGCGCAGATTGGGCAGAAAGTTTTTTCGCGAGATTTTTTTCTATGCGGCAACGATTATTCGGGTTTGTTCGATGACTTCGTGGTAGCCTTGCATGAGACCTTCCATTGCTTCGTGCCATGTACGGAGGCGAGCCTGGCCGAGCGCGGCCTGTCCCATCGTGTGGCGCGTCTGTCGATGCTGAATCAGGTGTTCCAGGCGTTCTCGGTAGGCGCTGACCTGTTCTTCGGGATTTTTTTGCTGGATATCGAGCAATAGACCTGTATACCCATCTTCTACCAGATCACACACACCATCCGAGAGTAGACCAACGATAGGTAGACCAGATGCCATTGCCTCTAATACGACCTGCCCAAAGGTCTCTGTATAGGATGGAAAGGCGAAGATGTCAGCTGAGGCATATGCAGTGGCAAGAGCTTCGCCGGAAAGGTAGCCTGTAAAGGTGACAGGCACGTCTTGCAACTCTTGTTGTACCTCAGCATAAGCTGGACCATTGCCGACGATTACCAGGTGGCAATGCGCATGATTCATTGCATGGTACGTTTGTATAAGCAGACGCAAATTCTTTTCCCAGGAAACACGACCTACGTATAAGAGAATGGTCTTGTTCTCGCGGTCTATTCGCCCGTTGAGCCATGATGCACGTAGTTCTTCGCTTCTGCGCTCAGGCTGGAAAAGAGTAGTATCGACTCCACGCGGCCAGATACGCAATCGCTCGAATCCTTGCGCACGCAACATAGCAGCAGTAGAGCGGGAAGGACAGAAGGTCAGGGAGCATTGATTATGGATGAAGCGATTATAGAACCACATAGGTTTCGTCAGTGCTGCAAAACCGAAATGATCGCAATAGGCAGCGAGGTTCGTATGATAAGAGGAGACGATGGGCGTATGGAACAGACGAGCAGCAGCCAGTCCTGTTGCACCAAGAATAACGGGATCGACGACGTGAATAATATCGGGTCGAAACTCATGCAGACGACGTACAAACAGCGGACGAAAGAAATTAAATTTCAGTTCAGGATAGAAAGGGAGAGGTAATCCGGCGGTACCAACGACTTCGGCCCCGGCATACTGTTCCATTCCACACTCGGGCCCAAGCAAGAGTGCCTGGTGATCATTGGCCTGTAGGTGCTCCAGCAGCCGCGCCAATGTACGCGTAACACCATCCAGTTTGGGTAAAAAATTCTCGGTAATGATCGCGACACGCAAAGTTCTCATGATTTATCACCTGGCTTCACGATATTGGTTCGTGGCGTATTATGAAGACAAGAAACCGACAATCGGGTGAATTTGTGTCCCGATCAAAAAATAGCACGTTGTAGTTAGTAGGAAGTTAAGAGGCACTTATTGTTATGTAAAGCATTGAATAAGAGGCTATTAAAATCAGGCAATTGGCTCGTGGATAGAACCAAATGTCCTATGCTAACAGCCGTAAAGAGGGCCTTTCGGTGATGTTTTGCTCTACCATTCGTTATGGTTAACGAGTGTCTTTTATGTATTTTTTTGAACAACTAAGAATCATGTGAGGAGAGAGGGAACCCTTGTAAGGAGTAGGTGGTAGACGGCCTGAATTAGGAAGGAGAGGGGCTGGATAAAAATTCTCCAATAGTCAGAGCAGTAGGAAGCAGGTGAAACTACGGTGAAGCGTCAATTTATGCAGATGAAGCCATCCCAAGGGAATGGGGACCCTGCCCAGGCAGCAGCATCCCAATGGCCTCCGGCCCAGCCACAACCGGACCCACAGTCAGGTATTACGCAGACACCATTGCCGCCTTTCCAGGGATCACCCCAATGGCCTCCGGTGCAACCACAGTCAGGTATCATGTATCAGCCGGAGCTACAATCAGGTATCATGCAGGCCCCTTTACCGCCATTTCAGCAAGCCCCAGGCTCGCCACAGGTGAACGCACAGGGGCAGGGGCATCTATCTGGCTGGCAATCAGGGAATTTGTCCAATGCTCAATATCCTGAGACAGGGATGGCTCCTATACCACCTCAAAAAAGGCCAGTTACAGATTCGCTGGTCAACGAGAGAAGCTTGCAAGGCTTTTTTCCCGGGCAGAGTTCACCGCAGCAAGCCGGCCCAAATCCTGCAAATCCTCCGTTCTCGGCATCACCTGGAGGCATGCCTGGTTCGGCCCCACAATGGGGACAGCCAGTTCAGCCACCTGCATCCTTTGCGGCCCCTGGGGCAGCACCTATACAGCGCGGCGGCCCACAATCTCTACCAGGATCGCCGATGTCACCTCAACCGATGGTTCTCCCTGGACCACCTCCTATGCAGATGCCTGGAGGCGCGCAGAATGGCGCAGGATATTATGCTAGCGTTCCCAGCACGCCAGTTCGCCCGACTGGTCCGGCGTATCCGGGAAGGCCTGGACCGGCTCCACAGAACCGAGAGTATGCCAGTGGCACGTTTCAGCAAATGGGTCCACCTCCCACTGACGCGCCACCTCGTTGGGCACCGCCAAAAAGTCCACCTCCACGCAAACGGCGCAGCCTGGGGCGCACTCTGGCAGGTATTCTGCTTGCGTTGTTGAGTTTCTTGCTCTTCGCGGGAGGCGGCGCATACTGGTACTATCAAACAAACTTTGCCGCTTCCGTCGATAACATTACTGGTAAAGCTGCTATACATCCGACTGGAAGTAAAATCAGTGCTACCAGCACGCCCGCTGTGGCGACCAATCCGAACCAGAATGCGATGCTGACGGGCAATCGTGTCACTATCGCGCTATTCGGCAGTGATACCGATGGCAAAGGCAACGATATACAGAACGGAACACCCCTGGCACAAACAGTTATTGTGGTGACGATTGATCCAACAACAAAGTATGTCGGCATGGCTTCATTCCCACGCGACCTGCAAGTAACCGATCCGGTAAGCGGGGGACATCCCAAGCTAGACGAGGTTTTCAGTTATGGCTATCGCGGCAATACTGTCGCTGATAAGATCGCCAGCGCCGCCGGTAGGACAATGGATGCACTCGAATATAACTTTGGCATTCATATCGACCATTATGCCTGGGTCGGCCTGACTGGTTTTGTCAAAGTCATCGACACAGCAGGCGGCGTTGACGTTGACGCTATTCACCCTATGGTTGATGATGTCTACCCCAATGATACAAACAATCCGAATGGCAGTATTTATGACTATAAACGTCTCTATATAGCTCCAGGCCCACAACACATGAACGGGCTACAAGCACTTGAATATGTGCGCACACGTCACTCCGACCTGGTTGGTGACTTTGGACGTTCCGCAAGACAGCAGCAAATATTGGCCCAGTTGAAAGCCAAACTGGCAACGCCAGATACTATCCTTAAAGCA
>Ga0070741_10012702_pt1 | contig 15123 bp, 13 predicted proteins | sample Coa_R1_4_FD_66440 | JGI IMG/M metagenome (GOLD analysis project Ga0070741, IMG submission 66440) | Surface soil microbial communities from Centralia Pennsylvania, which are recovering from an underground coalmine fire - Coalmine... | ecosystem: Environmental > Terrestrial > Soil > Unclassified ... | reverse complement strand
GCGGAGAGGAATTCATTGGGATCGCTGACATCGCGCTGCCACTCGACCACCTGCCGCAACCATGCCAGGCGCTGCTCGTCCTGGGCCGAGACGGGGCCGTCCTTGTATTTCCAGTGGGCGGCGATCCCTTCCTCCGCCATCTTGTGCATTTCTTCGGTGCGGATCTGGATTTCGAAGGGAGTGCCGTCTTCGGTGATCACCGAGGTGTGCAGCGACTGGTAGAAATTGGGCCGGGGCATGGCGATGAAATCCTTGATTCGGCCCGGCACCGGACGCCAAAGATTGTGAATGATCCCCAGCACCGCATAGCAATCCTGCAGAGAGCGCGTAATCACGCGCATGGCGCAAAGATCGTACACCTGGTCCACCGAAATGCGCTGTTTCTGCAGCTTCTTGTGAATGCTGAACAGCCGCTTGATGCGGCTCTCGACCCGCGCCTGGATGCCGGCTTCCTTCAGCTTGTCGGTGATGATCTGCTGGGTTTTCGCCAGGAAGGCTTCGCCCTGCTTGCGGCGGGCGTTGACGGATTTTTCGACCTGCTCGTAGCCGACGGGATCAAGAAAGCGGAAGCCCAGATCTTCGAGTTCGCCGCGGATTTTGCCCATGCCCAGCCGGTGGGCGATCGGCGCATAAATCTCCAGCGTCTCTTCGGCGATTTTGTGCTGCCGCTCGGGGTCGAGATGCTCGAGCGTGCGCATATTATGCAGGCGGTCGGCTAACTTGATGAGCACGACGCGAATGTCGTCGACCATCGCCAGCATCATCTTGCGCAGATTCTCCGCCTGCTGTTCCTCCCGCGTAGCGAAGTCAATCTTGCTGATTTTGGTGACGCCCTCGACGATATGCGCCACCTGCTCGCCAAATTCCTTGCGGATATCGACGATGGTCACCAGCGTATCTTCGACGGAGTCGTGCAGGAGCCCGGCGGCTACCGCCACCGGATCCATCTTCATTTCGGCCAAAACCAGCGCCACTTCGAGGGGATGCACCAGGTAAGGCTCCCCGGAGGCCCGGCTTTGGCCTTCATGATGCTTCAGGGAGAAGTCATAGGCCTTCTTGACCATGGAGAGATCGTCCTGGGGGCGATTCTCCTGCATCCGCTTCATCAGATCGCGGAATTTAGTCAGGGTAAGTGCAGTGGTAGCGATCTGTTGGCGTAACGTCGCCATGAAGGATTATAGCCTGCGATTCCGCCCGAAACGGACGGGGACGGCCGGAAGCAATGCCGGGCCTTGCCGGCATTATATCGTTTCGAGGTGAGCGGCTTATCGGCTCGCAGGCAGGCTCATCCTGTCATTTTCCTCTGGGGCGGGGGCTCGCCGCCTGACGGAACTCTTACGGTTAATTTCCCGAAAAGCTCTAACGCATTTCCAAGTCAAAATCCCCGCCCTCTCGCCTAAAGCGCGACAAGGGCGAGGCACCCCTGGGGCTGTTGTATATGGTCCTGCGCCCCTGCTTACGATGTCTGCTACAGTGTTGGCACAATGGTTAGCCTTCGCATGGCGCGAGTTCTGGTGAGTGGCGCCTCCGGACCGATCGGCCGGGCTCTGCTGCCCACCCTCAGCGCCAATGGCGCGCACATTACCCGCCTGGTGCGGAACCAGGATCACTCTTCTTCGCGCGACGAGCACAGTATTCCGTGGGATCCAGAGCGGCCGTTTGCCCCAGACGCGCTGTCCGGGTTCGACGCCGTGATCCATCTCGCGGGGGAAACCATTGTGGGGCGCTGGAGCGAAGCCAAGAAGAAGAAAATCCGGGACAGCCGCGTCGACGGTACCCGCCACGTAGCCGAGGCCTTGGCGGAGGCGAAAGACAAGCCCCAGGCCTTTATCTGCAGCTCGGCCATCGGTTATTACGGGAATCGAGGCGACGAGATGCTGACTGAGGAGAGCGCCCCCGGCAGCGGATTTCTGCCCGATGTATGCCGGGAATGGGAAAGCGCCACCCGGGCATCGGCTGAAGCGGGTATTCGCACCGTTCTGATGCGCACCGGGGTCGTGTTGAGCCGAGAAGGAGGCGCCTTGGGCAAAATGCTGCCGGCCTTCAAGATGGGGGTCGGGGGCAAAATTGGAGATGGCCGGCAGTGGATGAGCTGGATCGACGTGCAGGATCTGGTAGGAGCGATTCACCACATTCTCAAGAGCGATCTGCTGCATGGGCCGGTAAACATGGTCGCTCCCAAACCGGTCACCAACGCCGAATTCACCCGCACTCTGGCCAGCGTGTTGTCGCGCCCGGCAATCTTTCCCGTGCCCGCTCCGGTCGTGAAGTTTCTGTTCGGCGAAATGGGAGAAACCGTTCTTCTGGGAAGCCAGCGCGTGGAGCCCACGCAACTGGTGAGCACCGGCTATCCGTTTCGATTCAGGAATTTGCGGGCTTCCCTGGAAAACACCCTAAAGCGCTAGACAGCTCACCAGTTCATTCAGGCAGGCTGGATTCACTGCTGCCTGGGGCGGTTCATTTCTTCCTGCAGTTTTTGCAGGAGCTGGGCGCGCTGTTCGGTGCCGAGCTCTCTTTGAAGTTCTTCCAGCGCGAGGGCGACGATGTGGTAGTGGTGCGCCCCGGCGAATTTCGGGTCGGAGGTAATGTTTAGCCAGAGCTTATGCATCAGTTCGAGGTCCTGGGCACGCAAGCGGGGAGTATGAGGCCCGAGGGCATATTCGCGGATGGAACCGTCGGGTGCGCAGACTTCGAGCATCAGGCGGGGACGAGGTTCGGACAGACGCTCCCAGGCATCCCCGGTGAGCTTGGCTTGCTCGTCCGCGGTGAGCTTGTTGGAAAGGCCGCACACCACCCGTGAAGCACCGAGGCGCTGGGCCGTCACCATAATGGCCTCGAACACGTCGGTTGCGGGAACCACCAGCAGCGAGATGGGCTTGCCTTCCTTTTCGGCCACGGCCACGGCCGCGGTGAACAGTTCCTGTTCGTAATGGTCGAAGACCTGGCTGGCCTCAAAAACCGCGCTGCCGCTGAAACTGTGTTCGCGATGATAAAGCCGGGCGCTCATCACCACGACGTCTTGCTTGGCCGTGTTGGTATGGCTCAGGATCTGGCGCAGGTAGTAGAGATTCCGTGGATCGCGCACAGCGACCAGCACATTGCCCGGGCGCACGCCCATGGCTCCGCTGCCCAATTCCTGATTGCCATAGACCCGGAACTGGTCAAGATTTTCCGGCCGGCCCTTGCGTTCGTGCACGACCCGCTTCTCGGAATAGGTAAAGATGACAAAGAACAACGCGCTAAAGGCAATGCCTCCGATGGTCGCCTGCTTCTTGGTGAGCAGATTGACGATCGCGGTGGTGAACAAAACCGCAGAAACGAGAATGACTCCCACCGGAATCTCGCGATCCCAGATATGGATGTTGCCGGGAACCTTCCATTGACGGCCGCCGGGCTCCTTGTACCGCAGGACGAGGACGGCGAGCGACATCATGGCGAAGCTCCAGATGACGCCGAAGGCGTACAAGCCGGCCAGGGTAAACACATTTCCGCGGGTAAGAATGATGGTCAACAACTGCAGCCCGACAATGAGATTGATGATCCGGTAGCTGGTGCCGAACCGGGGATGAGGCTTCTGAAAGGCGGCGGTCAGGACTCCGTCCTCGGCAACGCGGTTGAGTACGCCATTCGCGCCCACGATGGAGGTGTTTTGCGCGCCGGAGAGAATCAGCACGCCCACCAGCACCACAAATCCATGGAAGAGCAGCCGGGCCCATTCGGGGCCGACCAGGAAGACCGCGATTCCCCCGATCAGGTTTCCGAAATAATCCGGCCGGACACGGTCGGGGATGATCATCACGGCGAAGAATGACACCAGCGAGGTGAACAGCAGGCTGTAGATGAAGATGACCAGGCCGGTCTTTTCCAAATTCTTGAGCTTGGGATGGGCGATCTCGCGGTTCACCTGGGCCAGGGTTTCCTCACCGCTCATCGCCAGGACGGAGTGACCGAAACCCACGAAAACGATGATGAAGGTGAGAAAGGCTGATCCGGCTGCCAGGTGCGGGATCGAGGTATGGGCAAGCCAGCCGAGGGATTCGCCGTTCAGGGGCACGATTCCCGGCCGGAACGGGCTGGGAGGCACCTGAATCGGCACCCGGAGCACGGTGATGCTGCACCAGATGATCAGGGCCACCACCATCACGGTGGTGATGATCATAATCTGGACAGCCTTTTGGCTCGATTCGTGGATGCCCTGGGTATTCTTCCACCAGAAATACATGGCGACCAGAGCGCCAAAGCTGGCGGCAAAAGCATTGTCGGGAAAATGCGGCAGAGGATGGCCGGCGTACTGGGCAATGTCTTTGATAAATCCGGCCAGGTACTGACCGGCGACCACGGCGCTGATGGGTCCGGTCAGAACGTAATCGAACAGCAGGGCGGAAACCGAGAATTTGGCCAGGGTGCCGCCCATGGCCTCCTTGACCACGCGGTACACCCCTCCCCGCGTGAACATGCTGCTGGACTCGATGTATAGAGCCCGCACCGCATAGCTGAACAGCATGACGGCAAGGATGAACCAGGGCGCGCTCTTGCCGATCACCTTCTCGGCGTCGCCGCCCGCGTAATAGGCTGACGAAGCCAGATCGGAAAGGACGATGGCGGCAGCACGCCAGAACGAGATGAAGGTCAGCATCACCGTGGTGGCGACGAAGACCTTTACTGCCGGTTTGGAACCCTCAACAGACGTTGCCATGCTTCAGACGGAGGATAAGATCCGCACGTTATGAAAACCTCTTGAAGATAGCACAGGGAGATGGTCGGGGGCTTGACCCCTAAGCTGGATGGCAAGAACGTATTGGGGGTTGCCGGGTTTTCCGCCATAACCTCCGGCTTGCCGACCGCCCGTCGCAGGTACCATCAATAGCCTGATTCAGAGGCTACCGGCCAACTCGAGCTTGGGAGCCCCCGGAGAGAGAAGCGCCCGAACGTCCCGCATCGGAGGTTGTCCGAAGAAACGGCTGTATTCGCGATTGAATTGGGTGGCGCTTTCGTAGCCGACCTCAAAAGCCGCACTGGCGGCATCCAGGCCATGGTTGAGCATCAGGCTCCGCGCTGATTGGAGCCGAAGGTGTTTCTGATACTGGAGCGGACTCATTGCGGTCAGCATGCGGAAATGATCATGTAGAGTCGACACGCCCATGCCGGCAATCTGCGCAAGTTCCTCTACGTGGAGCGGCTTCGCGTAGTTCGCCGTTATCCACGCTACCGCTTTGGCCGTCCGGTGGCTTTGATCTCCGAGTGTGGCCACGGCGCGCAAGCGCGCTCCCGCCGGTCCCCGCAGGACGCGATAGATGATCTCGCGCTGAATCAGGCCGCTAAGAAAAGGAATGTCCTGCGGATTATCCAACAGATCCACCAGGCGGCAACATGCGTTCAGGAATTCCGGAGTGGTTTCGCCGATCGACATTGCGGGACTGTCAGACGGAGCTTCTGCGACATGAATCTCCTCACGGCTGAGCAACTCCCGCACCATGGACATATCCAGCTTGATTGACAGAGCAAGGCATGGAACTTCGTCGGTCGCCTCGGCCACCCAGCTCACGATCGGCAAGTCGACCGCCGTAACGACGAAGCGCGACTCGTCGTAGATAAAACTGGTGCGGCCAAGATTTACCCGCTTGCTGCCCTGGGCGACCACGATGACTCCCGGATGGTAGGTCATCCGGCACGGCGGGGTAGGCGCAGTCCGTCGGTGGAGGCTGACGCCGGGAATCTCTGTTGTCCGATTCTCTTCCTTGCCCATGAAGGAGGTAATCTTCCGCGCGAGTTCTGACTGCACACCGCGGGACTGGTGCGCTTTCAGAGTGGCCTTTTCTCCGGTGTTTTTCAACGTAAACGATCTCCACCGTCCGTTCTAAAGATAGCCGCGTGCCTTCAGCAAAGCCATGGATTTTTCGCCTGACAAGAGGAATAGGCAACAAGTAGGCAGGATCGGGCTACCTCGCCGTGGTGGCTTGCTCATATGTTGGGATGGACGAAAGCGACAAGCAGGAGAACCAAATGAAGAGGCGAAGACTGGGAAAAAACGGCCTTGAGGTCTCCGCACAGGTCGCGCTCGCATGGCTGTCGTGGATCGTTCCGATTCCAGGTACGACGAAGCTGCACCGTCTTGAGGAGAACCTCGGTGCGGACGCCATCCAGCGCACGGCTGAAGACCTCCGCGACATCGACGTTGCGATTTCCAAGATCGATGTTCATGGCCTGCGGCTGCCCGACGCTGTACTGAAGGATGTCGGAACCCTAATCCAAACACTCAACCAATCGCCGGCTTGAAGCGGGCGAGAAAAGGCGGTCTTATGCTGCTCCACACCGAACGCATCTCCAGCTCTGTAAGAGCAGTGACACTCGCAATCTGCCTGCTGGCGACTGGCACGCTGCCAGGCTACTCTCAATCCTCAAAGGCAGCCGCTCCTTCCGCGAATGCTGAACAGGAATTACTCAATCTTTCAAAACAGAAGTGGGACTGGATGTCCGAGCGCAACGTGGATGCACTGGCCGCTCTCTTCCACGAGCAATGCATGTTCGTCCACATGGGTGCCACCATGTCCAAAACACAGGAGCTGGATGTCATCAAGAGCGGGCGGATTCAGTACAAGAAGGCAGAGATTGAAGAAACCTCAGTGAGATTCTTCGGAAGCACGGCGATCGTACTGACCAAGATGCGCCTGCTCGCCGTCGTCGGCGGCAATGAGGTGACCAATCCGTTTATGGTGACCGAGGTTTATGTGCAGGAAGGCGGCATTCGGAAACTGGCTTCGCTCTCCTTCACCAGACTGCTAACCCCAGAGGCGGGCAGCTAAATCGGCGAGTAGAGACAACCCCTGACCGCGGACCTTCGCCGAACGGTCGAGCGCCTCGCTTGTCGAATATGTGACATAACCGAGGGCCGTGGGATGAATACCCCGAAAGGATTTGGGCTTCGATTTCTACCCCGATGGCTCGGCTGGCGCGATCCCGGATCCAAGGAAAGCGCGGCTCGACGTGATGCAGTTAGCTACCGAATCCGGGAAGCGCGCTGATTTCTGAGGCTGCTCACCGCTTGCAGTGCCGAATTGGCAGCACCCACACATAAAAAGCACAGAGGAGAACATCAGACATGGGAACAAGGCTTCTAGGCATCGCGTTCGCGGTGAGCTCTCTATTCATTTTCCAATCTCAAGCACAAACAGCAGATTCAGGTTTCCCGAAAGGTGAACTGTCCACCGCGAAGAATCACACGGGAAATATCTGGCTCAGTGAGCTGAACGCAGGAGACAGCACCTTCGATCCCAGTATTGCCATGGCAACCTATGATCCGGGTGCAAAGCTGGATTGGCATATTCATCCCGGTGGTCAAGTTCTACTTATTACGGAAGGCACTGGCTACTATCAGGAAAGGGGAAAGCCAGTACAGGTGGTTCACAAAGGAGATGTAATTAAATGCCTTCCGGGCGTAGAGCACTGGCATGGCGCATCTCCGAAAAGCAGCTTTGCCTATATAGCGGTTACTCCGACTCAAAAGGGGAAAACAATTTGGCTGGAGCCGGTCAGCGATAAGGCTTATGACAGCTTGAAATAAAAGATTTCCGCACAACCGCGGATGAGTGCCAACCCCGTCAAGATCCGTGGCAATTCCGCTGTCGGATCTGAACAACGTGCAAATCGCGGATCAACCATGCGACTGGCCGCTATCGACCAGCCGCAGTTTTCTTTCTCAATCCGAAATGGGTGTGAGTAATCCGGTCGTGCCAGCAGAGAGAGTCCTCATCGAGGAACACCCAGCCATAGCCCATTCCCAGCGACAGGGCCGACAAGTAGGCGGCGAGGATGCGCCAGCGCCGGAGCGACCTGGTTGTGGAGCTTCCGTCAAAGCGAGTGAGTTCCAGACCCGCGGCGCGGAGACCGGGGGTGCTGCCTGAATACACGATCAGCAGATACTGGTACACGGCCCAGAACACGGCCAAGGTTCCGGCCGCGAGGGTGAGGGCCTGAACATCGGGCGGGCGTACGGCAGCCACCTTCCAGAAAATGAATCCGAACAAGGCGGAGGCGAACGAAACGATGAGCCCGTCGATGGCGGAGGCTGCCAGCCGGCGCTCCAGGGGGGCGATCTGCAGGGGGATGTCAATGCCAAGCCGCTTCTCAACCGCTTCGGGCTGGTCCGGTTCGATGGTGATGCCACCCAGCGCCGGGAGAGCAGGCTGCAAGTCTGGAACTTCGAGGATTCTCAGCTGCTCTCCCACCGCTTCGGCCAGTTGATCCGGCGGGGGCGGAGGCGGAGCCCAGGCGAACCTGGGAAATTCGATGATCTTCGCGCCGGTCTGCTGTGCCGGACCCGGAATCCGCGGGGGAGCGGGTGGCTCCGGCTGGACTTCGACCTGGGGCGACGCATTATCCAAGGCGAGGGCGCGATTTGAACTGCCTTCGAATGCCGAGAAAGTGCCGGGCTTCTCCGGAACCGTTCGCACTGTGTACTCAGCTTTTCCAAACGGCAATGTGAGCGAGGGATAACGTGGCGGGGGCGCTTTGCGGCGGGCCCGGTAACGGCTGAGACGGTCCGCAAGCTCATCGCGCCAGGCGCCGACTTCCGTTCCGCCGCTGGCGCTGGTGGTGAGGCTGCCGGATCCAACAGGCCCTTCGGCCATGATCAGATCAGGCATCAATTCACTGGTAGGAGGTTCCATCGCGCAACTGCAGGCTCCGCCACACTTCGGACAATTCATGAAAGACAATCCCGGGAATTCGGCAAGCACTTCCTGCGTGCAACCGGAGTACATCAACGGACGATCTAGCCTTTATGGTCACTTTGCCACGTGGCTATCGGCGTGCTAAGTTCACGATGCCGCGGGAAAAGACGCCAATGCGCACGTCTTCCATGGACGACTGTCTGCCGTTGATTTTCTTCCGATGACTCTTCGCACTAAATTCCTTATCACGGCCCTGGTGCTTTGTCATCAGCTTCCCGCTCCCGCGCTAGTAACCAGCCAGTTGCATTCGGGAGGGGATCAGGAAACCGCTTCGGCGCCGCGGGAATCTGCCGCCCAGCCGGATGGGAATGGGGCATGCGCCCCCGATCCAGCCGGGCAGGACGCCGACTCGACGACCATCTGCGCGGTGCAGCAGGAAAAGATGGGAAACCTGTACAAGCTGCACGGAAACGCTGAGATTCACTACCGCAACTACATCCTGCGCGCGGACGATGTGACCTACAACTCCGATACTGGCGAGGCCACGGTGGCAGGCAACTTCCGCCTCGATGGCGGCGCCAATGATGACCACATCCGGGCCAGCCATGGGACTTACAACCTCACTACCGAAACCGGACGGTTTTACGACGTCACCGCCACCACCGGAATGCAGTTGCGGGGGAGCCGCGTCATTCTGACCTCCTCTGCCCCCTTTGCGTTCAGCGGCAAGATCGTGGAAAAGACCAGTCCCGACCATTATGTGGTTTATGACGGCAGCATCACTACCTGCGAACTTCCGCGCCCCAAGTGGAAATTCCACGCCCGGAAGGTAGTCGTGGATGTGGGCGGCAACGCCACCATTTACCACAGCGACTTCCTGCTGCACGGCTTCCCCGTCTTTTACTTCCCTTACGCAACCCACCCTGTGGCTCGCGAAGCGCGGCACACCGGCTTCCTGATGCCCAGCGCGGGAAGATCCTCCACCAAAGGCAACGTCGTGGGCGATTCGTTCTATTGGGTGATGAACCGCAGCGCGGACGCCACGCTCGGGGCCGAATACTTTTCCCGGCGGGGATGGTCCCAACGCGGAGAATTCCGGGCGCGCCCCAGCAACACGTCTTATGTGGACCTGAACTACTTCGGAGTAATGGACCGGGGCATCGTCATCAGCAGCGGAAACCCTCCCGTGCGCGAGGGCGGGCAGGAGGTGCGCTTGACGGCGGAGGGCAACTACTATGGCTTCCGGGCCGTCTCCGATATCGATTATTTGAGTTCCTTCCTGTTCCGCCTGGCCTTCAATGAAGTGTTCACCCAGGCCATCAACTCGGAAGTGAAGTCCCAGCTTTTCCTGTCGAAAAACTACAAGGGCTTCTCCTTCGGAGGAGTGGTGGAGCGATACCAGGATTTCTTTCAGACGGTAAATCCGGTCACAGGGACGTTGTCGAATCCTCCGACGTTCGATTCGATTCGCATCTTGCACGCGCCGAGCATCGAACTTTCCAGCACGGACCGGCGTTTCGGACGCTGGCCCTTGCTGTGGTCTCTGGACAGTTCGATATCCGGGTTGTCCCGCAGCGAACCGGGCTTCCATACCAGCAACCTGCTGGGACGCGTGGACATCAGCCCCGAAATTTCCCTGCCGATGCATCTGCTGGGATGGTCGTTGCGGCCCGGATTGGCCCTGCACGACACGTATTACACGCAGAGGTTCGTCAACGGCATGGCCCTGAATGACCCCACCAATCGCGAGGCGATCGAAGGGTCCGTAGAACTGCGCCCACCCGTCCTGGAAAAAGTCTTCGACCGGGAATTTTTCGGGAAGAAATGGAAACATATCGTTGAGCCGCGAGTCGTCTACCGCATGGTGACCGGGGTGAACGATTTCGCCAACGTGCTTCACTTCGACGAACGCGACATCCTGAGCAACACCCACGAAGTGCAGTATGGATTCGTGACCCGCCTGTACGCCAAGAGCAAGGCCTCGGCCGTGCAGGAATGTGAAACGCCTATGACGGCTCTGGCGGTGGGGGCGGCGGCGCCGGAACAAACCGTCCCTTGGGAGCGTCCGAATAATCTGCAGAACCAGGATTGCCTGGTAGGCCCGGCCGCTCGCGAGATCGCCACCTGGGAGGTCTCGCAAAAATATTTTCTCGACCCCACCTTTGGCGGGGCCTTGGCCACGGGCCAGCGCAATGTTTTCGCCACCACCGAAGACCTGACCGGCATCGCTTTCATCACCGAGCCGCGGCATCTCTCGCCGTTGGTCTCGAGATTGCGCGTGGCCAGCGGAAGCCGGACCGATACTGAATGGGATCTGGACTACGACTTCCAGCTCCACCGGGTCGATGCCAGTACGCTGCTGGTGAACTACAATGCGGGACCGTTTACCTTTGGCGGAGGAGACGCCTTCCTTCAGATTCCGCAGACCAACAGAGTCCAGCCCGGGTTGGGCGAAGGCAAGTGCGCGCCGGTAAGCGGCACGACGCAGATCACCTGTAAATTTCAGCAATTCCGGGTGGCTCTGGGCTATGGCGGCCTGGCAAAACGCGGTTTCAGCGCCGCTACCAGCCTCGGCTTCGACGCTGAGACCCGGAAGCTGCAATTTGCGACCGCGCAGACCAGCTACAACTGGGATTGCTGCGGCCTCACCCTGGAATACCGGCGGTACGCCATCGCCAACCTGCGCAATGAGAACCTGTTCCGCTTCACTTTCAGCCTGGCGAACATCGGTTCGTTCGGGAATTTAAGGCGTCAAGAGCGGCTGTATTGAGCTTCCCGGGCTGATACCATAGACAGCAGTATGCAGCAGCCGAACGGCGAACTCGCGGCCAAAGCCTCTCAGTTGCAGCGGAACTTGAGGAAGTTAGGGCGCGTCCTGGTCGCGTATTCGGGCGGAATCGATTCGGCATACCTGGCATGGGCGGCTCATCGCGAACTGGGCGACAACAACATGCTGGCGGTCATCGCCGATTCTCCCAGTCTCGCCCGCACTCAACTGGCCGACGCCTTGTCCTTTGCCCAGGAGCAAGGAATCCCGGTTGAGGTGGTCTCGACGTCTGAACTGGACCGGCCGGAATATGCCCGCAATGATGGGCAACGTTGCTTTCAGTGCAAAGACGAGCTTTTCACCGTCATGGAAGAACTGCGCGCTGCACGGGGCTTCGAGACGATCGCCTATGGGGTGAACCTAGACGATCAGGGAGACTTTCGGCCGGGCCAGGCCGCAGCCGACCAGCACCACGTTGCCGCCCCTCTCCTGAAGACAGGCCTAACCAAGCAGAACATTCGCCAGCTGGCGCGGAACGCCGGGCTGCGGATCTGGGATAAGCCCGCCTCGGCCTGCCTCTCCTCGCGCATCGAGTATGGAAGGGCGGTGACCCGGGAAGCGCTGGAGGTGGTCGAGCGCGGCGAAGACGCCCTGCGTGCCCTGGGCTTCCGGCAGTTCCGCGTGCGCCACCACGGGGAGATTGTCCGCATCGAAGTCGATCGCGACGAAATGGAGCACGCCCTGAGTCCCTCCACGGCGGCGCAGTTCACCGCCATTTTCAAGCAGCTTGGCTTCAAGTTTGTGACCCTTGACCTGGAAGGATTCCGCTCGGGATCCATGAACAGCCTGTTGCCAGTGGACCAGGTGCGCCGCGCGGACTAGTCGCGGCAAGCGCGGGTCCGGCACTTTCTGCTGTGAGATAATCGAGGCATAATCAGAATGCTGAGGCGGTTTTTGGTGAGTCTAATTCGACGTTCCCTGTTCATTTTGCTCTTGATTTGCCTGGGTTGCGTGGCCCAGTCGGCGCCGCCTGACATCGCTCATCGAGTCGAGCACCAGGTGCGTTCCTTCTACACCCTTCCCCCGGAGGTCAAGGTAATCGTAGGCGCGATCACCCCCTCCAGCGATATGCCGGGATACGATGCGGTCATGGTGAAGATCGACGGCGGCGATGGCAAGGCCAAGGACTACCAGTTTCTTATTTCCAAGGACCGCGCTACCATGCTGCGGGTTACGAAATTTGATTTGACCAGGGATCCGTTCGCCGACCTGATGAGCAAGATCGACGTGAGCGGGCGGCCGTCGCGGGGCAACAAGTCGGCCAAGGTCACGGTCGTGAATTTCGATGACTTCGAGTGTCCCTACTGCTCGAAAATGCATTCCACGCTGTTCCCTGAGATCTTCAAAGAATATGGCGACCGGGTGAATTTTATTTACAAGGATTACCCCTTAGCCGAGATCCATCCCTGGGCCATCCATGCGGCGGTGGATGCCAATTGCCTGGCCGCACAAAATAGCGATGCCTATTGGGATTTTGCCGACAGCATCCACGCCAGCAAGCGGGATGTCGACAATGAGAAGACGGCCGCTGCGCGTTTTGACAGCATCGATAAGCTGGCCATGCTGCAGGGCCAGAAGCACAATGTGGATGCCGGCAAACTGCAGTCCTGTGTCAAGGCGCAGAACGAGGATGCGGTCAGAGCTTCGATGAAAGAGGCGGACGGGCTGGGCGTCAACGCCACGCCGACGTTGTTCATCAACGGCCAGAAGATTGACGGAGCAGTTCCGATTGGCGAGCTCCGCGCCGCTCTGGATGCGGCTTTGAAGGACGCGGGGGAACCCGTCCCGCAACATCTGCCCTCAGCGCCGGCGCCCTCATCCAGGTAGCAGTGGGCTGCAAAGCTGTCCCAGGGTCCTGACGGATTTTCACTCGCGGGTGTGGATAGGAACGGAGAAATTCTTGGAGAAAAATTCATCGCTGGTTCAGGCAGGCGCTGTCCTGTGTGCCGCCGTTCTGCTGGCATCTCTGGCCGGCTGTAATTCCAGACCAGGCAGCGACGTGATGGCCACGGTGGATGGCCGCAAGATCTTCCGCACCGACGTCGACAAGTATTACGACAACAACGTGGCCTCCGCCCAGCAGGCGCCCACCGGAGAGCAGGCCACGGCGCTGCGCCTCAACATCCTGCATCAGATGATCGATGACGAAATCCTCATGCGGCGCGCAGAAAAACTCGGTCTTCTCGCCACCGAAGAGGAGGTGGACCGCAAATACAACGAGATCAAATCTCCTTTCACCCAGGAAGAATTCGACAAGCGCCTTCAGGAGAAGAAGATCTCGCTGGCCGACTTCAAGCGCGACATCCGGCGGTCGATCACGGTCGATAAGGTTATCAACAAAGAGGTCTCGTCGAAGATCAACGTCACCGACCAGGATATTTCCAGCTACTACAACGAGCACAAAGCCGAGTTCAACCTGATCGAACCGCAGTACCATCTGGCCGAGATTCGAGTCACGCCCGGTCCGAACCCGCAGGTGCAGAACCAGAACGACAAGGCGCAGAACGAAGCCGACGCCCGCAAGAAAATTCAGATGATTTCCAACCGCCTGGACAGCGGCGACGACTTTGCCACTCTAGCCATGAAATACTCGGAGTCCCCGGAGACGTCCGGCAACGGCGGCGATCTGGGGATGGTGATGGAGTCGCAGTTGCGCTCCATCGATCCCGCGACGCGCGAGGCCGTGATGAAACTGAAGCCCGGCCAATACAGCCCGATCATCCCCATCATCAATCCGGGAAACAAGCAGACCATGGGATACCGCATCGTGAAATTGATCGCCAAAGAGCCCGCGGGACAGCGGGAACTGGCGGATCCGCGAGTGCAGCAAGCCATTCGTTCGCAACTGCACGACCGCCGCGAGCAGTTGCTGAAGGCCGCCTATTACGAGGTGCTGCGGGATTCGGCCAAGGTGGAGAATTATTACGCCAAGAATGTGCTCGACAGCAACGGAATCGAGAAGAAGTAATTCGGAGCCCTACTCGACGATCGCCAGAACATCGCCGGCGTTGACGGCGGCGCCCTCGCGAACCACGATCTTCTGAATCGTTCCCTTCTTCGGTGATTTGACCTCGTTCTGCATCTTCATCGCCTCCACCACCAGGACTCCGGTTCCGGCTTGAACCTCCGCGCCCTCGGGAAGAAGAATGCGGACTACTTTCCCCGGCATCGGGGCAGTGAGCTTCCGGGGACCATGATCATCCAGCGCTCGTGATCGGGAGCGCAGCGAACGCGGGTCGCGGACTTCGGCCGCATAGCGGACGCTTCCCACCCAGAGATGCAGGTCGCTGCCGACTCTCTCGCACTTGACCTCATAGGCCTTGTTGCCAATCCGCAGCGAAAGCACATCGGGGCGGGCCAGCACGGCATCCGCCTCGATCGCCTGCCCGTCCACACGGCACGACCATGAGCCTTCGGCCTGACTCAGTTCGAGCCGGTAGTTCTTTCCGTCAATGGCAACTTCGTAAGTCATCGCTTAGCACTCGTAGCCCGCTGCAATCATTTCAAACAAAGTCCCAATGTGGAGACATTCGGCTGGGATGCCGGGTGCAGAGAGGCTTTGGCACTGCGCTTCCGCCAGGCGGAGGGTGGAAAGATCTCTGCCATTCAACGCAAGGCCTCGCGTCG
>Ga0070741_10012701_pt1 | contig 15126 bp, 14 predicted proteins | sample Coa_R1_4_FD_66440 | JGI IMG/M metagenome (GOLD analysis project Ga0070741, IMG submission 66440) | Surface soil microbial communities from Centralia Pennsylvania, which are recovering from an underground coalmine fire - Coalmine... | ecosystem: Environmental > Terrestrial > Soil > Unclassified ... | reverse complement strand
GCTTTTGCTCATACTCCAACAGCCTACATTTGTCGAAAGAGCCGTCGAGATGATCGATTTCTGGTTCACGATTGCGCCTCATGTCTTTTCGCAGGGCTACCCGATGCAACAATTCTTTTTGTTCCTGCCAGGCAGTGATATGCTCCGAGAGTATCAGCGCTCACAAAAGGTATTGCGCCAGTTCCACTCGCTCGCTCTCCGCCATCCCTGGTACCCATCGATACAACCTCTGTTTGCGGAACACAAACCCTTCCTGATTATGCTAGGACAGCAGATTGTAACCAGGAGGCACACTTCTGCACAAGGATACTATTATAAGGAACGGAATGCAGACAAACAGACTGAAGGTCGGGATATGCTGGCACACAGGAGAGATAGACAGTCTCTCAAGGAAGAAGTGCGCCGACTCTTTATCGGAGATGAGATCATCAAGCAGCATGAGCAATGTACAGAATTGTATTCTGCCCTCTCGCCAGCGCAGTTCTGGGCATATTACTGGAAACATTTTACCTCTCTGCTGACAGCAGGCAATGTTGACCGGCTTCTCTCTGTACTCTCTTTCTGGTTTGATCTCTCTCCTATGGCCCTAGAGTCGGTGGGATATATCGTGCAGGAATTCTTCCTGGGTCTTTCCTCCATCCTGGAGGATGCAAAAAAAGAGCGCAGGTTTCACGAAACCATGCAGGCCATGCGAAAACAGGTTCTGTCCACGGAAGGCGAGAGCAGCTATCGCTGGTTCCCAATCATTGTCCATTATTGTGAGAGGTAAGGTGAGTGAATAGTGGAAACATTTCTGACCATCCTGTATGGCATCCTCGCGTTCACTTTTGGCATCCCTCTCATATCGATAGTCATGGGCCTGTTCGTGGGAACGATGAGAGCAGGATACAACTTGAAGGAGACGCTGGTTGAGGCACATCAAGCAGAGAAAACATCCTATAAGATGTACGCGCTCGGTCAAGGATGGCATGTTATACGCTTTACGCCGCAACGTATGATGATATACACGCGCCAGGTGCGGGACGTGTGGATTGATCATGCCGCGACCATGCGCTACATGGTCCTGGAGCAATTTGCACCGATACGATGGGTGGTCTGGCTTGTGACCATTGGCATACAGGTGGTGGTCAGGGTACAGTACATTCCAACCTTTCTAGTTGTTGTCTGCTTTCTCATGGCATACATCATTGCTCTCCCCCTCTGGGTTGCAGCCTCTTTGCTCTGTATAATCGTGCTGTCGGTCATCAATCTGCTCCTCATGAAAATGCGCCGCGCAGCTTTTCGTTGTCCAGCATGCTACAAAGAGATGTCCATTCCTACCTATCTTTGTCCCACATGCCAGACCGAACACACGCGACTTCAGCCCGGCATCTATGGCGTCTTCTGGCATCGCTGTGTAACATGCAAGATGCACCTGCCCACGCTTGATCTGCTCGGGCGTAAACGCCTGGCACGCGTCTGTTCCCACTGCCAACACCCGTTAAGTACAGCTATTGGCGAGGGGCCAGACGTTCACATCGCTCTTGTAGGCAGCACCTCGGCAGGCAAAACTTCCTATCTCATGATGGCGTTATACGAATTGAAACACGCCAGCACAAAAAATCCTCGTTATAAGATCACCTTGCCCGATCCTGTGCAGGAACAAGACTTCGAGACCGGTCTGCGTCGGCTCAAAAGCGGGCAGGGATTGTCTCCTACCCACGATGTTGCGCCTCAGGCCATGCTCTTGCGTATTCAGCCTCCCCATGTATGGCTACCGAGACTGGTGTATTTTTATAACCCTGCTGGCACAACATTTGACAATAGCAAACAAGTAAGTCAGCAAGGATATTACAGGTATAGCAATGGCCTCCTCTTTCTGATCGACCCGTTGACCATCCCGTCGTTGTGCCAGCGGCATAGGGCAGAAATTGAGTCCATATCCATGCCTCCTCGTCGGAGCAACTTCCAGGTCGCACGTACCTATGAACACATGATGCAAGCATTAGAGGCATTTGCTGGCTTCCACAGAGGAAAGGGCTACACGCAACCAATCGCGGTGGTCGTCAACAAAGTTGATTTGCTGCACCTTGAAGACGAGATTGGCCTTCCCGCTGCACACGCTCTCATGGCCCGCGACGCATCCGTCTTATCACAAGAGGAAGCAATTCACAGGCTGGTACGGGAATTCCTCTGTGCTCATAAACTGGACAACATGGTGCGAGACATCGAATCACATTTCGCCTCTGTAAGATACTTCTCCTGCTCTGCTGCGGGACGAACGCCACTGCGGACGCTAGATCCGCTCCTCTGGCTGCTAATGCGAACAAATGTGGTTAAATAAGAGGCAAAGATAATATTACTTCATCTACCATTAGAGTACAGATAATTCGGCTGAACGACATCTTCTCGCAAGAAGATGTCGTTTTTGGCATATTATACATCTTTCTCTTTCATATGGTATACACCTCCTGTTCAATGAGCGAAGATCGTGGAAGAGAAGAGACAACCACCCACGATTGCAGCAACAAACACAATGACGATGGTCAAAGGTGGCACTGTCCAGGTGTGAGATGTAAAACCGTCCTGTTCTCTCATGAAGCTATTTCTCCTGAAAGTTTTTTAGCAGTTACCAGGCATTTACTATAAAAAATAGTTCCTCATTACTCTTATCTTGTCTGAAATATATAGCATGAAGTGAGTGATTTCCTAGCAGGAAGGAGGGACAAATAACGCTAACACGTATGATCGCTGTTGGAGTACACACTTACAAACTTTCCCTCTTTCTCCATTGTGAGATAGCCAGGAGTGAGCTACAGTTCTGTTCAAGCTAGAAAAGTTTCACCGGCAACACAGCGAACTTAACAAACGAGTAGGAGAGACAAGATGAGACTTTCTGTAGAGCAGCAAGGCAAATTGACCCTTGCATTGCTTGCCATAGCGCTCTATATGTCTAGATCTGATACATTCCCGCTATCGGGGGAAGCATTATGGCCTGCATTTCGAGCGCTGCTTCACTATTTCCGTACTCTAGCGTCCAGAACAGATGCGCAAGAGGAAGAGCGCCAGGTAGCATATTGGCTGAAACAGAACCCCTGGAAGCAGGATTACTTTTTGCATGTGATTGCACGTCTGAGAGAGGTACAGCAGCGACGACAAGAAGAATTTGCTTTCCTACGAGCTTATGTTGGAAGTGATCGACGAGCCCAACAAGAGATCTACATGCAGTTGACACGTACTGTGGTGGTCAATGCACCGGTTCGCTTTACCACCACAGAGTGCCATCGGCTTTATAGCATTCTCTATACCGTCTTGCGGGACGACTGTTTTGTTTCCCAATGGTGATAGCAGGAAAGCATACACGCCTACCATGATGGACACAAGCATGCTGCCATCATGGCGCAGGATGCTGCGGGAACACAAGAGCCAGCCAGACTGGCAGTAGGTCACTACCACGCTCATGCCTAGCGTCCACAGTGTCATGTGGACACGCTCCACATATCCATCATGCTGCATATACGTGCACAGACAAATGCTCCTGTTCTTTAAAGAGATACTTCAACAATGCGAGGTAGTTCAGGCAAGCAGTTTATTCCCCTTGCCTTTCTCGTTGAGAACGAGAGTTTCCTGTCCCCTGCCATAAAGCCTGTTCCCGAGAAGAGATCATGCGACTCGACGGTCTGGGTGCGTGTTTTTGCTGAGGCGACGGATCAGATGGAGTTGCCGGAACACCTGGTATAGCAGGAGGATCAGAGGGAGCCTCTGGGTGAGCTATAAGCAAGGTCTGATTGAGCAGGTCCCTCTGCTGCCGATCCAGTAAGCCCACTTCGCGTGCAACACGATCCAGGATCATGCGCTCGAAGCGAGCCTGTCCCCCCTCCTCAAAGAGGGGTGAGCGGCGCACCTCGTCGGTACTCTCCTGGAGCCGTCGGATCAATTTGCCCATCGCTTCGACAGTACTGGAAAGACGACGCCATTGTCCTTCCTGGAAGCGCTGCAAATGGACCAACCCCAGCAAGATCGGGCCCAGTTCGGTCTGGCTCTGTGGCGGAGGCTGGTTGGGCAACCAGGCGGGCAGTCCCTGGCTCAGTCGTTCCACCGCCGCCTGCAAGACCTGGCTCTCACGAACAAGTTGCTGATAGGCCACACCGCGTTGAGACAAACTGCTCAGGCGATCTAACATCAAGTTCAGGCTGACGGCAATAGGCAGCAGGGGACCAGGAACGGAAGGAGCACGAGCCCTGAAATCTCCGCGTGCCACCTGGGCATGGATCTCGCGCAGTGTGGCAATCCCCTCTTCCAGCACGTGTTTCTCCTGGGCGGCGCGTGTCGCTTCATCGGCCTCACGACGCGTCAACTGCAGTTCGCGTCGCGAAATCACCAGTTCGCCACGCATCTGTAAGGTCAAACGCGTATTTTCAAGCAGGGTGAGAGCCTGACGCACAATCATGATCAAGATCAGGACAAGGGCTGCTCCATCCGCTTGAATGAGCACGCCACCGCCGCGAGGAGCCACCACCGTCAGCAGTACCGTACAGGTTATCAGGATCAGAATGAATGGAGCCAGGGTCTGCATCGTCGTGATGATCTGCGAGGGACGGCTCGCAGCACGCAGGGTCAGATTCCTGGCACGCGTGGCCTGTTCCTGCTCCCGTGCCACACTGCGGGGATATTCAATGGCAGCCAGTCCAAGGAGCAACATACTCAACGGCCAGAGCACATCCTGAAGGGTTCCCGTCTTGAAACTGGAAGAAAGCGAGTAATAGGCCAGTAAGCTATCCGAAAGAGCCAGGAAGATAAGACCCAGACACAGGCAGAGGAAGACGGGTTGCTGTGCACGGTTGGCGAGCGGGCTAAACATCAGAAAAGCGCCAACGGCCACCAGGAAGAGATCACCGGTGGGGAAGTAGATCGAGAGGAAGGCAGCACCAAAGCTGGGCTGCTGAGCCAGTCCTGCAAGGAGAGGACTGAGCAGGAAGAACCAGGAGAGCGTCAGAGCGGTGCCCATGACGCCAAGGGCATCAAGCAGCAGACGCACATACCCCACACTGGCCTTGCTGCGCCGTGTCAGCAACAGGGTTCCCAGCAGAAAGAAGGGATAGGACATGACGAAGCCAATATCGTAGAAGCCTGGGAAGGGCACATCGGCTGCACTCATGCGTGCATCGTAGCTGGTCCATCCGGCCTGTCCGCTGGCATAGCACGCGATAGCCATGGTCAGCAAGAGCCAGGCGAGAAAGGCACGGTGTGCAGATTGCAACTCCGAGCGTGCTACCACCAGATCATTGGGGGTGTGCGGCCCGGACTCTTTTTGTGCCAGATCCTGCTTGAGGCGAATGGTGACTGTACGCAGCCTCAGCGCGATGCGGGCACAGAAAATGAGGCCAATGCCTTCTCCGATCAATTGGATCGTGTCAGAGAGGCCCTTGAGCGCGAGGCTTTTTCCAGGAACTTGTCCCAGCAGCACCAGAGCAATCAGGATGAGAGCGAATGCGGTGCTGAAGCCAAGGACAACCCAGGGACCATATTGCTCTGCCCACAGATCACGCGCCAGGGCTACTCCATGAAAAGGAAATGGCTTCCATGCAGACGCTCTATCTGGCTCATGAGCTTTTTTTGCTTCAGGGTCGCTCATGGAGAAATCTTCAACTCCACAATATTGGCCCTGCCATCTTATGGAACCTGGAAAGCTTGTTGAATCTAGGTACGACACGAGTTCTCTCCTTATATAAGTCAACCGAAAGAATCGGCTGCCTTGTTCATCAGAATACGAGCTTTTATCTCTTCTACGTATGATACATTCATTACATTTGTTAATTTGCAGGATAGCACGATGCCGATGCCTATGCTGAGCAGATGGAGAGAGACGTAACCCTCGGTTCCTGCTAGATGTATATATCCCTGTGTGAGCTTTTATCATACAACCCTTCTATCGCTGACGTTGGGAAGAAGGTTGTTGTCCCATAGAACAGAACGCAGGATGGCATAGAGCTTACGACACTCTGCTGTGGTAGGGCTAACATATGCATTTATCACCACTGCCCGGATCAACTGCGTATAGATCTCCTGTTGCACTTCCTGACTGCTTTGAGCATAGGAGCGCAGGAAGGCAAACTCCTCTTGTTGCCCCTCTCGTACCTCTCTCAGACGTGTAACCACATAAAGAAAATAATCTCGATTCCAGGGATTCTGCTTCAACCAACGTGCTACCTGGCGCTCTTCCTCTTTTGCGTCCGTTCTGGCTGCCCGAGCACGACAATAGCGAAGCAGAGCTTGAAATGAGGACCACAATATTTCTTCTGAGAGCGGGGACCCATCAGAACTCGATATATAGAGCGCAATGGCAAGTGAGGCAAGTCTTATTTTGCCCTGTTGTTCTGCATGAAGTCTCATCTTGTCTCACCTATGTGTTCGTTAAGTTCGCATTGGTGCCAGTAAAATTATCCTACGGCACAGCACAACTATAGTTCACTCCTGGCTATCTCACAATGAAAAAAGAGGGAAAGTTTGTATACAATTGAATAGCAATCATACACTGGAACTATTTGTCCCTCCTTCCCGCTAGTGAACTGCTCACTTTACGCATTATACTCATAGGGAATTCGCGTAGCTTCTCCTGCCTACCCCCTGGCAGAGTCCCGATTGTGGCTGTCCTGGCAAGCTGAAGTGTTCTCGCACACCTAGCAACCGCAAGAAACGTGGTTACGCGAATTTCATACTATACTTCACTTTATGTTTTTTGAGAGAAGAGGTGAGAGCAGATGTCCTATTGTATGGATTGCGGTGCAGGACTGTCGGCAGATGCCCGGTTCTGTCAACACTGCGGTAAATCTACAAAAAGAACGCAAAACCCCGATATGATGCCAATGGGCGTTTGGGGACCTGGTCATACAGCCACAACAAGTGGAAACCTACCAACAGTGCAAGGAACGCCGCGAGTAGCCAGAGTAAACGAAATGCCAGGAATGTCTGGGGCAGAGATGTCCTCTCCATCATCACGGCCACAATTCCCAGGCCAGATGCCAGAATACGCTTCCCATATACCACATCGTGCTTCAGCTGTGCCCGGCGCCGGCGGTTGGGGGCCAGCGCGAGGTGGAGTTAAAGCAGTGCTGAAGGCAGGCAGGATCAAAGTTCTTCTTCTTATCCTCGCTGCTCTGATTGTTACAGGTGGTGGTGTAGGAGTATTTGCTCTCACACATCAGTCGAGCCCCAACCCCTTCGCTGTTGCGAAACCAAACACTTTCGCGATCTCCGGCGCGGTCTCTGGCACACTGGTTATTACCCAGTTCAGAGAGTGTGATACCCTGACAGATACTACTACTAATCAGAGCAGCTATCGTCTCTTTATGACTGGCAGGATGAATCAACGTAGCTACGATCTCAATGTATCCGTTGACCAGTATCACGGTCCCGGTACTTATACCAACCCACAGCAGATCTCCGTCGTATTCGATGATATTGGGAACACGTGGGGAGGGAATTACAACCCGATTACTGGCGGAAGCATTTCTGTCGGCAGCGGGGGAGGAAGTGGAAGCATCTCCTCGCTTGTACTACCTGGAAAAGAGGCTGTCTTTGGCACCCAGGTACAAATTACTGGAAGCTGGCAGTGTGAAACGATAGGAGAACCAGTTCAATAATGTAAATTTTGGAATTAATCGGCTCATACGCAAGTTCGCTGATTCTAGCTCATCCTGAGCTGGCGTGAAAAATATACCTTGGCATCTGGAGTCGATCAGCACCTTCTCAACTGAAGAGATTATCTCCACTATCAGCGAACTTGCATCTGATGTTACGTACCTGATACTTGTCTGGACTATGCTCATACGAAAGGAGAAGCAGCGTTCCTTCCTGGCCTGACTCAAATGCTGGATGGAATGCCACTATTAGTTATGAAGAAGTGTAATTTTCTGCTTATTGGTGCTGTCCTGCTTACTCTCGTTGGATTGTCAGCATTTGTTTCCACCCCTTTCCATGTAGTTCGAGCCTCTTCAAGGGGATCATATCCAACTACCCAAGCATTTGACGATACCATTAATAGTAACTGGACCGGGTATGTCATGGATACGAGCACTCGTCAGGATTTGCAGCCTATTACTGCCGTTACAGGAACTTTTACAGTTCCTAATGTCTCTCTTTCTGATAAACTGATAGCCGTCTGGGTTGGTATCGGTGGAGTACATGGTACGCATTTGCTTCAGACGGGAGTTGCACGGGGAACAGATAGCAAAGGTCATGCTGACAGTTATGCGTGGTACGAAATGTATGCAGGCGATCAAACAGATCGTAAGCAGTTACCAGTCAAAGTGTTTAACGTCAATCCTGGTGACTCAATGTTAGCTCAAATTACCTATGATCAAGACAGCAATCAATGGTACGTCACCATCAATGATCAGACTACTGGGAATTCGTTCGCACAGCCATTTTCCTTCCAGCCTGATCAGACAACTGCTGAATGGATACTTGAGAAAACAGCCACTTTAGATAAAACGCCAAATTTTGGCACAATTCAATTCACCTCTTCTCAATGGGGAATGTCTGGAACAAGTGCATGGATAGACCTCTTCGATGACAATTATGCAAGTCTCCTCCAAACAAAATATGCAGCGACATTTCAAGATATTCATTTGTGCCCGAGTCTGGCACAGCCAAATGTTGGAAACTATCGCCTACAAAGAGTCTTGCCTGAAGCAGTTGCAGGCACATCTGCTACGCAAGAGAACAACGATTTTAACATCGTCTATGATGATCAACGATGTTACTAAACTGAAAGGAAGTTCTTTCTGACCCCTCTTCATCCGGAGGGTTGGGCAACAATATCAAGTTGCGTAAGAGTCGAATAATGGTTCTCCCGCACTTCCCGTGCTCAGCAATTCAGATGGTTTGGCAAGAGACAAACGCAGAAGAGCAACGAACGATGGTTGCGTTGAAAAGACGCCTTCAACCGGCTCAAAAGCGTTCCGGTGAGCTGTCTGGCTGAGCGGTGCTCGTACCGACATATTGCTGAGCACGGGAAGTGCGGGAGACCCCTCTGGTTGTGTGAGCGCCTTCACCTTTTCGGTAAAATCGAGAGATGGAGGAGACATCAAATGCTCTGCTTTCTGATCTTTGTACACGATGCTTTTCCCTTGTACGATCCCTGGCTCACTTCCTATTGTAGCATAGACTGCTCCTCTCACGAAGCCATCGCGCGCGCTCATCAAGAGCCAATCTGGCTGACGTAGTAGGGCGTATGATCTCCCATCGGGCAGGAGCTCCCCAGCCTCCTAGATGCACAAAATAGGCATAGCCTGGCACATATCGGCAATCTCTTAGGACAGACCTGCTCCGCTCGTTGCTGCGGTACTTGAGAGAAGAGAAACCTCGTCTTGAGGAGATCACCTTCCCCGTGGTCAGTTGGGTCAGGGAAACGCTCAGTCAACAACACGACTGTGAGGTCTGTGTGATGTCGCATCTGGTCGCTGTGACGCCATTGTGAGAGAGATGAGTGATACTTAGAGAAGGTGCAAGGGTCTTGCACCTTCCCGATGGATAGGTATTCACCGAGAAGAGAGGAAAATGAGGGTACATCTGTCAAATTACCCCACATCTAAAGACGGGGGCTTGTCTCTAGACTCCACCGCAACTCTGAGTACCTTCTCAGGCGCTCAGCTTTGGCTTCTTTGTCTGAGACATCAGGGACCTTTGACAACAGCCCCGTTCTCACCCAATCCTGTCGAGAGAGAAGCGTTCTCATCGTAATGTTTCTTGCGCCCACTAAATCAGCGTGCAAGGTGTAGTGACAATTCTGGCAGACAAACAGCAAGCCTTTGTCTGGTCTATTCTTCGGGGAGGTATGCCCACATCTGGGGCACGCCTGAGAGGTAGAGTTGGCATCGACTTTGATTGCCATACTCTCATGTAGGGTGGCTTTGTAGGCAATCATGCTTTGTAACTCGGCAAAACTCCACTTGGCATACGTGTTATTTGCCTTGCGTTGCTTTTTGCTTGCCTTCTTGCCCCGTTTGCGTTTGGTGCGTTCCCGGATATGAGACAAGTCCTCTAATCCGATCAGCGTATTGGGGTGCTGTTCCGTAATCCGTTTTGACACGACATGATTGGCGTCGGCTTTCAACCGTCTCTCTCGTCCACTAATCTCAACAAGTTTGCGAGTAGCAGAACGAGTGCCTTTCTTTTGCAGACGTTTCCTCAGTCGTGCATAATGGTTGGCGGATGCGACAATGCTTTTGCCAGAATAGAAGGCCTGTTCTCCCTTCGTATCGCTGGTGACAGCAAGGTAACGCACTCCGACATCTACTCCAACAATTCCGGTATGCGTCTCTGGGGTAGGGTCGGGTGTCTCAATCTCCAAGGAGACGAGCAGGTAAAATTGTTTCTTGGGTTTCTCATAGTACAGTTTGGCAGCCCCAATCTCCCCTTCCTTTTGAATGTGGATCACATGCTTCTCGTAGCCTGAATAGGGAACCGCTACGCGTCCAGCGAGGGTGAGGATGCTTACCCGCTGCTCTTTTTTGAAACTGTAGTCTTTGCCATATTGATAGGTCAGGGTCGGAGAGACAAATTTGGGGGCTTTGTCCAACCCCTTGTATCTCTTCTTGGTTTGCCCACTTTTACGATGTTGGGCGTTCTGTTTCACCTTCGTCCACAAGCCTTTGTAGGTTGAGCCGACTTGACGGGAGATCGAACAGGCCATTTGCGAGGGGAGATGGAACCGAGCACGCAGTTCTGGATACGTGCCTTCATGCAACCGGACAGCATTACTCATTTTGCCGTGTTCAAAAGCATACTGACTGACATAGTTCAAAGCATCCCTGTAAGCCAGTTGTGTTTGCCTGAGTGCCTTGAACTGCTCTGGTGTCGTATTCAGTTTGAGTTTTGCTGTTATCACGGTTTTCATGCTTCTTATTCTATCATTATTTCAGCAATATGTCAAGAAAATGGAGACGGTGAAGAAATGGAACATACGCCCTACCTCATCCACCTCAAAAGGAATGCGCCATTCCTCCCCATAGCTGAAGCAAGGGGTCTCCTGGCGCTGTTGGATGATTTCGGCTGGGGTGGCATGCTGCTGATGCTAGTAGGTACGCTCCTGTTTCTCGCATTGCTGGCCCTGCTCATCTGGGCGGTGCTGCGCTTTGTCACTGGGAAAACGGCGACGCCCGTTCCGCCATACAGAAGCAACGAGCCCATAGATCCATCCGCATGAGAACTCCTGCGCCAGCGCTATGCACGTGGCGAGATTGACGCCGTGACCTATGAACAGATGCGAGAACGTTTGGAATCACCTGGGACGGTGCCACCTGTCGGGCGCGTGTGATCGCCGTCTCCACGCCAGCAGCGCCGCCTCCTATGGCAGACAAGGAAGTCCGGTTTCGACACCCAATACAGGAGAACATGTATGAACTCTCGACTTCGGTTTGTCATCGTCCTGGCAGTGGGCCTCCTCCTTCTCGTGGGTTGTGGGGCCAGCACGACTTCAGGAACTTCGAGTGGGCCACCTGCTCCATCTGTCTCATCTACGCCATCTGGGGGACAGGTGGTGCATGTCACCCTCTCAGACAATGGGATCAGCGCAGATCGTTCCACCTTTTACGTCGGCATGCCGTATCACTTTGTGGTCACCAACACTGGACGGGTCACGCATCAATTCATGATGGGACAGAGAGGATGGCAGGGCGATCACATGCCAATGGGCTGGCAGCATCAGATGACCCCGTACTGGTCCTCTCAGATCGCTCCAGGGGCCACCACCACTTTTGATTACACCTTCCCGGCCTCGGCGGTTGGGCCACGCATTGGATTTGGTTGTTCTCAGATGGGATGGCAAGAAGGCATGTGGTATCCTTCTACGGTCCAGCCTCAGCCGTAACTGGTGCCTGACAAAGATGCAAGAAGGCTTCTCACCACGCAACACATGGAGGAATTTCCCCGAAGACACGAAGGGTCTACTTTCCCCATATGTTGCGTGGTGAGAAGCCGTATCCGAAGCGGTCGCCATCTTCTCGCACCCACCACGAGAACATTTCAGCTTCTCAAGAACACTGGCATGAGTACCCGATTGGTGTGATGTGCCGCGTCTTAGAAGGAGAAGTCGAGGAGCTTTTCTCCATGATGGCTCAGACCGCTGTATGCTCGTTTGCTCCCAAGAGGGCGAGCTTGCGCCCCACATCAAAGAAGCTTTCGTGCACCATCGCCGGGCGTGTGGAGTCGTCTTCGAGTACAGAGAGTGCTTGAACCATCAGGTTCGCGGCGTTCGTCTTCGGGCTCTCTTAGTCCATAGTCCAATGCAGTGTGAGTTGTTCAAAAACTCATCTCTGTTTTCCCCTTCTACAAAACGCGCTAACAACCATCACTCTTGACAAGGAGACAAATCATGGCTGATATGGCGAATCCGACCCCTGAAACGACGCCGACGCGGGTTGGCGTGTGGGAGCGCTTGGAAGACCAGTTTGGCTCTTCCGCCGACACTTGCAGCCGTGTTCTTGTGAGAGCTTTGTGCACAGCAGGGACCCTCCCGTGATGCCTCTGTGACGGGCCTGGCATATGATAGCAGTGAAGAGAGATCTGAGCAGTGTATCAACCAACGTCTGTGTGGCCTTCATCACAAGCTTGCATACCCGTTCAGGTTGCCTGATCGCGGCATAGAGCAAGGTGGGGCCAGTTGGAAGGTGAAAGGCTCTCATCCCGGCGATCTGAAAGAAAAAGGAATGGTCTGATGTTTCAACACCTGTTAGTTCCACTTGATGGCTCATTTCGAGCCGAGCGTGCCCTGCCCATTGTTGCACGCATCGCTCGCCACACGGCTGGTTGCGTACATCTGGTGCAAGTGATCCATCCACCGATGGATTACAGCGGGGGGCTGGCCTCCACTCCACTGCTGAGCGAGCAGGTCATCGAGTTGGAGATGGCCCAAGCCTCCGAGTATCTCACAGCAGTCGCTACGCGGCACCTTTCGGGCATCGCCACCACGACCGAGGTCCGTTTTGGTATCCCTGCCTGGGGCATTCTGACTGTTGCCACAGAGCGTCAAATCGATCTCATCGTGCTGTGCAGCCACGGCAGAACGGGCTTCGCCCGTTGGGCACTAGGAAGTGTGGCGCATACCCTTGCCCATGAGAGTACAGTGCCAACCCTCATTCTGCGCGAGGGCGACCTTGCAGGCTCAAGCACGACGCAGCCACTGTGTGCGCTCGTTCCCCTCGATGGCTCACAGCTTGCCGAGGCGGCGCTGACTCCGGCTGCCCACCTGGTCGCAGCCCTGGCAGCTCCCGCTCCCGGTGCGCTACACCTGGCCCAGGTCGTCCCCTTGCAGGAAGCGGTCGCAGAGGATGAGCACACTCCTCTCAAGAACGAGGTCCGAGCACGCGCCAACGCCTATCTGGCCCAGATCACCGAGCGTTTGCAAACGACCGCGAAGGACCTCCAGCTCTCGGTCACCGTCTCAGTGCTTCCCGACCACGATGTGGCTGGCGCGCTGGTGAGTCTGGCAGAACACACAGCCGAAGAAAAGGAAGCCGAAGGCGTGGGCGGCTGTGACCTGATTGCCATCTCCACGCATGGTCGGCATGGGCTTTCTCGCTGGGTGATGGGTAGCGTCACGGACCGCATTCTCAACACGACGATCTTGCCGATGCTGATCGTGCGGCCACCAAAGCCCGCATGAGAGGAGGGTGCGCTATGCCTGGTTCACTTCGTCTGGGGGCCGTGTTTGGGATCGAGATTTCCATTCATGTCAGTTGGCTCGTGATTGCCGTGCTGCTCACCTGGTCGCTTGCGACAGGCTGGTTTTCTGTTCTCTATCCTGGATGGTCACCGTGGGCCTACTGGCTCACGAGCGTACTTGCCGCTCTCTTGTTGTTCCTTTCGGTTCTGCTGCATGAACTGGCACATTCTCTAGTAGCACGAAGGCGAGGCTTGCCAGTGAAAAACATCACGCTCTTCGTCTTCGGAGGGGCCTCCAACATTGAGCAGGAACCCAGCAGTCCGGGCATCGAGTTGCAGATGACCATCGTTGGTCCATTGACGAGCTTGCTGATTGGTGGGCTCTGCTTCCTTCTCCTGTTTGCTATGCGAGGACCAATGGCTCCTCTGGCGGCGATCCTGAGCTATCTGGGGCTATCGAATGTGGTGCTTGGACTCTTCAACCTCGTTCCCGGCTTTCCATTAGACGGAGGGCGTCTCTTGCGTTCGGTCATCTGGAAGCTCACGGGAAATCTCCGCACGGCCACACGTGCCGCCACGTTGGTCGGTCAAATGATGGCCTACTTCTTGATTCTCATCGGCATCTGGCTCTTCTTTGGGGGCAACGTCTTAGGGGGTCTCTGGATTGGCTTTATCGGCTGGTTCCTGCTCAGTGGAGCACAGTCGGCCAATGCTCAGGTTGTGCTGGAGACGATGTTGAAGGGCGTCACCGTGAGCGAGGTCATGAACAGGAGCCCTGCCACGGTTCCCGCCACCATCTCGCTGCAAAAGCTCGTGGACGATCTCCTGTTGCCTCATGGCTGGCGCAGCGCTTTCGTGATGCAGGGTGACCAATTCGTTGGCCTGATCACCCTGGGCGACATCCGTCATATCCCGCGCGACGAGTGGGAGCAGACTCCCATTGGCTGTGTGATGATCCCATTGGAACAACTGCATGTCGTCTCTGGGGAGCAACGTTTGAACGCAGTCTTGCCATTGATGGTGACCCGGGATGTCAATCAGTTGCCTGTGGTACAGGATGGGCGTTTGGTTGGCGTGCTGAGTCGGGAGGATATCGTGCGTTTCCTGGAAATCAGACGTGGCCTTGGACTGGATGAACTAGGCAAGTGATGGCCTTCGATGAAAGGGAAAACGGCGATGGAGAAGGTGCGACGGGATGTCACAGGGTTGGAAGAATGGTGAATGCGAATGAGATGAGGTCGCCTCCTCAGGTGCCTCATGGAGCACACGAAAAGGAGATGTTGATGCATATCGGACCACTTGAGTACATCGTGATCGGCTTGCAGGATCACCACTTCAGAAGCTCGATTCTTCCTGAATTGAACGCGATTCAGGAGCATGGCCTCATCCGTGTGGTGGACCTGTTCTTTGTCAACAAAGAGACTGATGGCACGGTGATCGTGCGAGAAGTCAGCGAACTGAGTGAGGAAGAACAGCAGGCCT
>Ga0070741_10012700_pt1 | contig 15128 bp, 13 predicted proteins | sample Coa_R1_4_FD_66440 | JGI IMG/M metagenome (GOLD analysis project Ga0070741, IMG submission 66440) | Surface soil microbial communities from Centralia Pennsylvania, which are recovering from an underground coalmine fire - Coalmine... | ecosystem: Environmental > Terrestrial > Soil > Unclassified ... | reverse complement strand
AAGATCGATGACCTTGCGGGCGAGGGGGGATCGCGAGAAGGCTGCGATCTGAAGCGCAAGCTCACCGCGCTCGGCTGCGAGCTTTTCATGCCAGTCTGCGGCCTGGAGGCCCCGCAGCCGGTTGGTCAGGACAGCGTCGGGAAGCATTCCCCACATCGCGCGGCGAACAAGCGAGCGGTCAATATCCTCGACGAGAAACTGCTCGGGTGGAATCCCGAAGCAGTAGGAAACAACATCGATGTCTGCGGTCGGATCGCGGACCTCGACCCCGGTAACGGCCTTTTCCGCGGCCTGCCAATCTCCAAGGTAGTCGACTTGTGACAGCCCTCTTTCGCGTTCGTCGCGGCGGGCACGGTAGAAAAAATCATGACCAAGTTTCTGCGCCCGTCCCCCGACCCCCATCGCATTGGCAAAATCGTTCCGAATGGGAGAGTGGTCTTGCCATGCGTCGTGTCCCAATCGTCGGCCGCGGTCGATCCAGTTCCAGACAGGCAACGGGACCAGCGGCTCAAGCAGGAGTTTTTTGAATGCAGTCCATCGCGAATAAGGACTGCTGCGGTAGTAAAGCCGCCATTGACGGCAGGCGAGCAGCAGTCTTCCTCGCAGCAAATGGGAAGCAGCCTGTGACCAGCCATCCCAGCTTATGGTGTAGTTCCCGAACAGCCCACCGAGCAGAACGCGACAGTTTTGCAGCCGCGCATGTTCAAGAAGTCCCAGTACCCAGCCAAAATTGCAGGGATTTCTGACTGGCCCGTTCAGCGCGATGAAAAAACGTTCAAGTCGCTCAAAATCGTCGTACTCGTTGTTGCGCACGTAGTGAACATCGACATTGCCGAGTTTGTCCCTGATTGCCTCTACAAAAGGAGTCTCGTCGGCATAAGACCCGCTCGGCACCGGGCCGTTGAAGCCGCAACGGGGAACGCCGGTAAACGCAGGCAGCCTTTGATTCCTTTCGCGCAGGGCATGGGCGGCAAGAGCCGACACGGATGAGGAATCAAGACCGCCGCTCAACAATGCGCCGACCGTGTGCAGGCTGCGCATCTGACGTCGCACGGCACGGTCCAGTTTTTCGCGCAACCCGTCAGCATAGGCCGCGTCGGAGGCCATCCTGACGGGCGCAATGTCGCGGAGATTCCAGTATTGCCGCAGCCTGACGGAGCCGTCCGATGTGACGTGTATCAGGTGGGCAGGAGGCACCCGAAAGATGCCCCGATATATTGTCCTGACATGGTCCGCGTGGTTGAGCACGAGAAAGTCGGCGATTTTTTCCTCGCACAGGTCGCGCGGGATGCCGTCGAACGCAAACAGGCCGTTGGGCATGGTTGCGAAGGTGAACGCGTACCGGTCGCGGTGCCACATCAGGACGTTTAGGCCCAGATGATCGCGCGCGAGAGTGAGGGACCTGTTGCGCCGGTCCCATATGGCGACAGCGAACGGTCCGCGCAGAAGCGGGAAAACCGAATCGCCGAATTTTTCCCAGGCAAACAGTAGCAGGCGGGAGTCGGGCCAATCGCGGGCAACTTCTGGAGCAAGTCCGACACGCTCCAGTAATTCACCGCGATTGTCGATCCGCAGGTCAGCGGTGATCATTGCCCCGCTTGCGCCTTTGTCGGGCTGATGGTCGTACCGGTCTTCCGGGGTCATTCGCATCAGGACGTGAACGAAGCCAACATTGCCCTGTACGGCTATTCCGGATCGGTCTGGCCCGTATTGATGCAGGGCGTTCGCGACACGATCGAGTTCGTGGTGTCTCACGCTTTCGCCGTCGAAACGAAATTTGCCGGCAATTCCGCTCATCGGGAAACACCTAGACTGTTTTCGGCACTCCGAACTCGGCTATGCGCGTAAACCGATCGCCGCCCGTATCGCCGATGATCTTGCCGTTGCCGAGCTCCACCCAGGCGTGACCGGCCAGTTCCTGCTGCTCGCGTGCGACGGCGAGGCAAATGCGGCTGGCTATCCCGCGCCGGCGCAGCATGGCGTGCGCCGCAAGTGCGGAGGGCAAACATGGAGCAGCCATTGGCCATTTTGCGGCGACCGTTTCGACGGCCCAGGCGATCCAGTCGATTTCGTCGGCGGCAAATCGGGACGTGCGTGCAAGCGGGCGCCCGGCCCAGGCAAAAATACGCACGGGGGAGACCACGCGGACCGCAATTCGTGCCAGGACGAGCGCCACAAAGGCCTCACGCAGGTAGAGCCGCCGCCGGGTCCGCAGCTTCATCGGGCCTTCTCGAGAGTAACGGTTCGAACGAGTTGTTGCGAAAGCAGCGATTCCAGAAATGTCATCACGTCGCGGGTGAGAATGTCCGCGCTCACATCGTGATGTTGCCGCAGCTCGCACAGGATTTCATCGACAGTGTGCGGTGTGGACAACATGTCCCAGATCTCACTCGCAACTTTGTTAAAATCAAAATACGACGCAGCCTTGAGGCTGAGAATGACCACGCGCCCATCGACGTTCGCGACTGAAAGCCCTGGTTCCTGGACGAGGATGCTGTCGAGGCGGAGACTCAACGAAAAACTCCTGCATGCGGGGCCGCGCACCGATCGGAATTCTGCCTCTGTGCGCGCATCCTAGCGCGCGGCAAAATTCGCGACGAGACAATGTTTACAATTTAAGGTCGACGTATGGAGCGGTTGGCCAAGGGGCAAATTATTTTTCCGACCTGGACGACATCGGGAAAGCCATTTCGAACGAAAAACCGAGTTTTGAAAGGGGCTGGCCGGGTGCTTCCGGCTCAGGCGCGGGAGACGACCCGCGGTCCGCCGTATCAGGGCCGGCCGTTCCCGACGATTTCGTGCGGGCGGCTAAAGGTAGCTTCGTAAAGACCGGGGCCTCCCAGGCGGGGTGCGTGTCCGAGGTGCTCGGGCCGGCATTTTTGGGCCGCATAAAATGAACTCCCCATTACTTGGCTTCTATGAGATCGGGTCGGCGATGGCAAGAACAGGCTCAATTGCGGCAGATGCGTGCCGGCGAGACGCTTGGCACCGTATACCCTGCATGATACGCTTTTTCAGTATTTACGGGGGAATTCGGCAACAAGATCAATTGCCGAGCAGGTCGTGACCAGCCTGAAAAGACGAGAAAGGATCGGCCATGGCACAGAAATCAACCACGAGCGCAACAACCGAAGAGGCTCTCGCCGAGGGCGCATCGCGCGACGAGGCGGCACTGAATTTGGTCAACCGTTTCGCCCTGTGGTCAGGCGTGGCGGGCCTGATCCCTGTTCCGGTGATCGATATCGCCGCCGTTGGTGGCCTGCAGATCCAGATGGTGCGTCGTCTGTCGCAAATCTACGATGTTGCATTCTCCGAAAACCGCACCAAAGCAATAGTCGCCAGCCTTGCGGGCTCGCTGATTCCTGCAACAAGCGGCATCGGTGCGGCCAGCCTTCTTAAGGCGGTTCCGGTACTTGGGACAATTACAGCCGGTTTTGTGATGCCGGCGCTCTCCGCCGGTGCGACTTACGCGATCGGCAAAGCGTTCATTCAGCATTTCGCATCGGGCGGCACGCTGCTGGACTTCAATCCGCCGGACTACCGTGAGTTCATCCGGGCGCAGCGGGACATGTGGGATGCACGCCGGGGCGGCAAGTCATCGGGCTCCGAAGCGGCGGCGAGCAGCTGATTGCGTTCGAAGCGTCGCTTCGGGCTGAGGAGTAGCTGGATTCCTGGCATGCGCCCGTTCGGGCAAGACAGGTGCTGATGGTCGAAGCGGTCATCTACGTCATCTTCTGCATCCTGACGGGGCTTCTCGGGATCGATCGGCGGATGGGCTTTTGGGGGACGTTTCTTATCACGATCGTTACCACTCCATTTGTCGTTTTGCCGATCCTGTTGCTCACGGCCCCGTCGGGTAGGGTCGGGTGGCACCGGCGAAATTGATAGACCGCCTTGTTGTCATGGGGGAGACACAAGCGCTGAAGTTGCGTCAGTGCGTGTCGGTTTGAACGGAAAGACATCGCAGTCATGTCCTTCCTGCAGCTTGTTCGCCGTGAAATGCACGGCTCCCTCCCGCGACTGCTGGTGATGTCCGGACTCGGTGGCATCAGCACCGCCGCCATTCTCGCCGCCATCAACGCCGGTCTGCAGGGAAACGGAAGCCTGTGGGCGGCGACATTGTTTCTGGTTGCTCTCTTTCTTTTCATCAAGACCCAATACTACGTCACGATCACAACCACGGCCGAAATCGAGGCCATCATTCACAAGATCCGGCTGCGTCTGATGGATCATATCCGGCGTTCCGAGCTCCTGGCGCTCGATGCGATCGGCCGGTCGAGAATTGTCGCCGCAGTCACCAGCGATACGGCTGTTCTGACGCAGGCAAGCAACATGCTTTGCTTCTCGATTCAGGGCGCCGTGCTCATTTTCTTCGTCGCGATCTATGTGGCCTTTCTTTCGCTGGCCGCGATCATCACGACTGCCCTCATTATCGGCGTGGCGGGGGTCATCTTTCACTACAAGAACAGGCGTCTGGCCGCGGAAAAGCAAAGGTCGGCGGAATGGGAAGGACGGCTTTTCGACCGCCTGACGGATTTCTTGGACGGCTTCAAGGAGGTGAGGCTCAATTCCGCACGCAGCGTCGAGCTTTTTGAAGACGCCAGCGAGGTCTCAAGGACCGCCGCCAACATCAAGATCAACAGTCAGGCGGAGACGTTCAAGCTTATCGTGACCTCGCAGATTTCCATGTACGTTCTCATCGGTGCGGTCGTATTTGTCGCACCTCAATTCAGCGAGGCGCTTGGCGGCCTGACTCTCACGAAGACGACGACCGCGCTCATGTTCATTGTGGGAGCATGTTTTGGTCTGGTTCAGTCAATTCCAATTCTGCTGAACGCCAATGCCGCCGCCGATCGGATCGAGCAACTTGAAATCGAATTGCAGGCGACGGCGTCGACGATCGAGTCCGAAGGGGCATATGTGCCGCGCCGATTCAGCAGCATCGATATGAAGGGTATCGAGTTCCGTTATGTCGACAAGTTTTCTGAGGCGGCATTCAAGATCGGCCCCATCGACTTCAACCTGCGCCCGGGAGAACTCGTCTTCATTACGGGCGGCAATGGCTCGGGCAAATCGACCTTCCTGCGGGTGCTCGCGGGGCTATACCCGCCGGATTCCGGCGAAATCCGTCTCGATGGGCGGCTGATCAACGACGATACGCGCGACACCTACCGTTCGCTGATGTCGGCGATCTTTTTCGACTATCACCTCTTCCGTAAGCTCTATGGAATTCCCGAGCCGGAGTCCGGCGAACTTGACCGTCTGTTGAGGCAGTTCCGTCTGGCCGAGAAAACCGGCCTCGTGAACGGAGAATTCCGCACGCTCGATCTTTCCGGCGGCCAGCGCCGGCGGCTTGCCCTTATCGTCAGCCTGCTCGAAAAGCGCCCGATCCTCCTGTTGGACGAGTGGACGGCGGAACAAGACCCTGAATTCAGGCGCAAATTCTATGATGAACTTTTGCCGGAATTGATGCGGTCCGGGGCCACCGTGGTGGTCATTACGCATGATGACCGGTACCTCGATGAGCTACATTTGCCGGCAAGGAGAATTCGCATGGACGAAGGCCGAATAGTCGAGCAGCATTCCATTTCCTAGTAAGCTTGCGTGAGGGGGAGGCCAGTAATGGCGTATTACTTGAATCCAGTTGATGGCGTGCCGCCGAGCGCGCGCGCTTTCCGCCGGTTTCTACGCCGCCATTTTCCCAGCCTGACGATCACGCTGCTGGCAGCGATGCTGATCGTGACATTTCTGTTCCCCTACATCGTGATCACCGTGCCGAGCGGCATGGTCGGCGTTCTCTGGAAGCGGTTCAATAGCTACGACCTTTATTGCTGGTGCTTTGTGGGTCGCGGCACGATCGTCGATCCGCGCGAGCTGAGGGACGAAGGACTTCACATTATATGGCCCTGGGACAAGCTGTTTCTCTATAACCTGCGGCTGCAGTCGAGAACACAGGTTTACAACGCGATCAGCAAAGATGGCGTGAGCGTGAATGCGCAAATCAATATGCGCTATCAGTTGCTGCACAACTATGTCGGCGTGCTGCACAAGTTCATCGGCCCGAACTATCTCTACTCGGTCGTGGACCCTGAAATCGGCAGCCGGGCGCGCGAGGTGATTGCTCAATATACGGCGCAAGAGGTCTATACCTCGCGCGAGCAAATCCAGGAAAAGATCAGGCAGGAAGCACAGAAGAGTCTGGCGACGCACCTCAACAGCCTGGTCCAGCCGGAGGCGATGGAACAGCCTGACCCCAAGCACTACAACGATTTTCTGCAGAATTCGATCCAGATACTCGATACGCTGGTGCTCAGCATTGAATTGCCGCCTCCGATTGTTGCGGCGATCAACCGGCAGACCCAGCAATTCTACGAAATTCAGGAATACAAATACCGGGTCGAGCGCGAGGCGCAGGAATCGACACGCAAGCAGATCGAGGCGAACGGAATTGCCGCGTTCCAGCGGACGGTGAGCCAGGGTATCTCTGACTCCTATCTGCGTTGGCGTGGGATCGAGGCAACGCTCGCGCTCGCGCAGTCGCCGAATTCAAAGATCGTCGTGATCGGCAGCGGGAAAGACGGCCTGCCGATTATCCTCGGAAACGTGGATGGCCCGGCACCCGCGCAACAGAAGGCCCCCGAAGGTGCGACGCCCGGCAAGAGTTCGGCCATCCCGGCTCCCGGTGATGTTCCGACCGATCCCAATGCCAAGTCACCCGGCACGGATTTGGCTGCACCGGCCGGTCAGGACGGTCAGCCTGGCTCAAGCGCCCAGCTCGATGTTTCCCGCTTCAAGGCGATCCTTCCGTACATTCCCGACTGGCTGAATCCAACGGGCGGAACGCGGCCGGCGCCGAACGCGCCGCCTCGATGACGGGAGCAGCGTGCCGTGGCCTTTTCGGATTGCCTTTCGTCGCTGAAATCGGCCATCATTTGCCGAACGTGGAGTTGACAAAGTGACCGGGTGCGAGGGGATCGGGAAGTGAGCGACGCCACACGGTCAACTCAACCGTCCTCGGCGAGATCCCGCACCTATCGTCTGTTCATGACGCGGGAGGGCCGCTATTTGCTGCTCAGTGCATTGATGGGCGGCATTGTCGGTTATCTTCTCGGTCTCAATATGGCTTATGTCGAAATGTCGTCGGTCAAGCTGCTTCTTGAGCAAAGCCGCTCGGAAAATCAGAAGATGAAAAGCGAGATGGCCGGCGAAAACGTCAAAATCGCCGCCATGGAAAGCAGCATAACGAAGCTCCAGGCGACGCTGGAAGAATTGGTCCCCTCGGAAAACACGTATAACATCAAGACAAATCAATCGCTGATCGTCGGCGGCGGCCGTCTGACGGTCGGGCTGGTCGGGTCCCCAGCAAACGACAGCGTCACGCTCAACATCAACGGAAAACGCCAGTCACTGGGGACGGGAGATGTCCTGAACATAGCCGTGGATGCCGGAACCAACTGCCGGGTTCGGTTGCAGTCGTTTGACATGTTCAAGGCCGTTGTGACCGCGACCTGCGGCGGCCGCTAAACACCTTCGGGCCGGCGAAATCCCCCCGGCGGGAGAAGGCCGATGAATCATTGCACGGAAAGGTGACGATCCCGGAAGCGGACAAACCGAGAATCCGTTAGCATTGTCTGCAACCGATTCGCCAGAAGCTCGTGAGGGGCAGGTGGGCCATGAGGCAGATCATTACGGTTGCAACCATGAAGGGCGGCAGCGGCAAGAGCACGGTGGCCAGTTGTCTCGCTATCCATTGGCAGCTTACAGGGCGCAACCCGGTCGTTATCGATGCCGACCCGCAGCGTTCGATCGCGCGTCTGGCATCGCGTGAACGCGCGCTTGGCGGGGTCGAGGTCGTTGAAGATTCGTCGGTAGATGCGTGGAAGACCGCGCGGAAGCTGGCGGCTGCCGGCCGTCAGGTGGTGATCGATACCGCGGGGTTCCGTTCCGAAGCGACATTGGCCTGCATAGCGGCCGCCGACTTTCTCCTGGTGCCCGTCAAGGCGTCCCCACTGGACATTGATCGCATGCTGGATACGCTTAACTCACTCATTGAAGCAGCGGGCGGCCGCCGTCCCGTGTATCGATGCGTGCTGACACAAACGACCAGGGACTCGGTCATAGCAAAGCATGTTCGCGCCGAGTTGATCGAGGCGGGATTCCCCGTGCTCAATACCGAAATGAATAACCGCGTCATCTATGCCGAGGCGGCGCTTTGGGGCGCCACGCCCACGCTGATCGAGCCTTCCGGCGCGGCTGCGCGCGAAATAGCCGCGATTGCGGCCGAAATCGATGCGCTCACCGGCCTGCAGGCGGCGGCGTAACGATGAACAAAAAAAAGCTTCCAAAGGCAATACGGCCGGCGGCAAAGAAGCCGTCCGGGGAGGCAACGCGTGCGTCCCGTGAAGCTTCGCCTGCCGCCGGCAGGAGCCCGCCACGGGCAAAGTCCGTCAGCGCAGCCGACGGTCCGGAAGACGATCGCCGGTTGCGTGCGACGAAAGTGGTCGAGAGATTTTCGTTCTGGTCCGGAGTGGCAGGCCTGCTTCCGGTCCCGTTTGTCGACCTTGCGGCGGTCGGTGTCCTCCAGGTTCAGATGGTCCGGTTGATCTCTGGCGTCTACGACGTGCCTTTCTCGGAAAACCGCGGAAAGGCCCTGGTTGCCGGAATTGCGGGCACGATTATTCCGGCGAGCACGGGCGTCGGGATGGCCAGCATTGTGAAGAGTGTACCGATCGCGGGCACCGCCATCGGGGCCCTTGCGACGCCTGCCTTGGCCATGGCCGCGACCTATGCCATCGGAATGGTGTTCATCCAGCACTTTGCCAGTGGTGGGACGCTGCTTGACTTCGAACCGCCGAACTACCGGGAGTTCATTACCCGGGAGATGCAGTCGCATCTCGGCCGTTCTTCGAAGACGGTACCCTCCGGCCCCGAGCGGGGCTGAAGCGGTTCTCCTGGACGGTCACGAATTCAGACGTGCCGCTATCTTTTGCCGCCCGTCTTTGCCGCCTTTTCGGCATCCCACCACCACAGGGCCGGGAACGCAGACATTCCGTATTTCGGCATCGTCTCCGGATGGCTGAATCTGTTCCAGCGCGCGGTTCGCAGCTTCGAGTAGCTCCATTGCGGAACCACATAATGATTCCACAACAGGATACGATCGAGCGCTTTGGCGGCGGCAACGAGATCCTCACGGCTCTTTGCGTAGATGATTTTCTCGATCATCTCGTCGACGGCCGGGTTCCTGATCCCCATAACGTTGTCCGACCCTGCCTGGTTGGCCGCAGCGGATCCCCAATAGCCGCGTTGTTCGGTGCCGGGCAAAAGTGACTGTCCCCAGGCAAACGTAATGATGTCGAAGTCCCAGTTGCGCAGCCTGTTTTCATATTGGGCCTGATCGACCGTGCGTACCGATACGCTGATGCCAACGCGTTCGAGCGAGGGCTTGTAAAACAGATAGATGCGCTCGAACAACGGGGCATTTGTCAAAAGCTCAACTTCGAACAGTCCGCCCGTCTTGCTGTTGATGATCTGCTGATTGCGGATCTCGTAGCCGGCCTCCCGGAACAACCGAAGAGCCTCACGGAGATTGTTGCGTATTGCGGTCGGGTTGCCGCCGACCGGGTTGCTGTAGGGGGTGGTAAAGACCTCCGGCGGCACCTTGCTGCGGACGCTTTCCAGCAGTTCAAGTTCACGCCCACTCGGTAACCCTGTCGCCGAGAGTTCGGATATTCCTTCAAAGTAGCTGGACGTGCGCGTGTACTGTCCGAAAAAAAGCTTCTTGTTTATTTCCTCGAAGTCGAATGCGTAATTGAACGCCCGGCGCACGCGCGGGTCCTTGAACTTGTCGCGGCGCAGATTGAATACGAAAGCCTGCATCAGGCCGATGCTGTTGATCGGAAACTCTTCGAGGATGACGCGCTTTTCCGTCACCGCGGGAAAATCGTATGCGGTCGCCCAATTTTTTGCGCTGTTTTCCGTTCGCCAATCGACCAGATCGCTCTTGAAGGCCTCGATCGCGATGGTCGCATCACGAAAATATTCGAATCGCAAACTATCGAAGTTGCCGCGACCGACATTGACGTTGAGATCTTTTCCCCAATAGTCCTTGACGCGCTCGTAGGTGATGTTTCGGCCGGAAGAAAATTCCTTGATGCGATAGGGGCCGCTGCCGAGCGGGGCTTCGAGCGTCGTCTCGCCGATCGAGCGTTTCTTGCCCTCGCCGTCGGTACCCTCCCACCAATGTCTGGGCAGCACGGTCAATTGACCGACGACTTGCGGCAGCTCCGGATTTCCACCGCCGTCGAAATGGAAAGTGACTTCACGCTCACCGGTCTTTTCAGCCTTGGTCACTTGCCGATAGCTGGCCGCAGCCTGGGGACTGAATTTCTTGAAAGCATCAAACGAAAAGATGACATCTTCCGGAGTAACCGGTTTGCCGTCGTGCCATTTCGCGTTCGGGCGAAGCCGGTAAGTCGCCGACGAAAAATCGTCCGGATAGGTGACGGCTTCGGCGAGCAATCCGTATGTGCTCGCGACTTCGTCGAGCGCGGACACCATCAGCGTGTCATAGAGAAATTCGATTCCCGCGACCAAACTGCCTTTCGCGCCGCCAACCACAATATTGAAGTTGTCGAAACTCCCGAGCGTGATCTGCGAAACTGCGCCGCCTTTCGGGGCGTTGGCATTGACATAATCGAAGTGCTTGAAGTCGGCTGGGTACTTCAGGGTGGAAAGTTTCGACAAACCGTGCCGCCAGTTTGTGGCCGGCTCACGTGCCTGGGCGACCGAAATCGCTGACGGACTTTTGAGGGCCAGCGGCCCTCCCGCGAGCATAAGGAGGGCGGATTTCATCAAGGATCGGCGGTCCATTGCCACTCCAGAAACTCAGCTCGCGCGACAACGCAATTGTATAATATCCGCACGGCGTTTGAATGCCATGCAGGTGCGCGTCACCCACAGATTACCATGTCGATACTCTTTGCGGAGAGAGTGCCGACATGGCCCCAACCGATGATTGAAATCCTGTCTGAAAAACAACAAGGCGCCGAATTGAAAATTCGGCGCCTCGTCGGAGATTCAGATCATAGATGGGCCCTTCGGGGGACCTATCTCACAATCCTCAGCCCGGGCAGACCGAGAGACCGCTGCAGGCACCGAGCGTGTAATTCACATGCTCATTGGTCGAGCCCGCAGCCGATTCCAGCGCCTCGTCGGAGACTTCAAAAGCCAGCACTTCTTCTTCAGTCAATTGAAGTCCGATAGCAGTATTTGTCATGGCATCATTCCTTTCTATTGCCAGCGGCGCCGGCAGTGAGAAGGTTAGTCAAAATTTCAAGAATGCCCCCCCAGCGCCATGTCCTATGATCGGATGCAGGATTTGTAATGTCAATTGGGGAAAAGCCTATATCTGCAGCTACTTATGACACTTCGGCGACGAAATTTGCGCCATAGGGTGCCCGAACAGTTGCATCGGCAAGCGTATGGCTGCCTGCAGTTGCTTTCCAGGCGCATCGCCTGCGTGCATTTTGTCGAAATCCTGCGCAAATTCAGAGGCACTGCCGCGCTGCAGCAACGTCTGGATTGACGTCTGTCCGGCGCTGCTCGGCTATACTTTCGCCAGTACCGCGTGAGGTCGCATGGACCCCTTCTACAATCGCCTGATCATTCGTGCGGCGACAATTGACGAGCTTCTCTCGGACGACTTTGAAACCTTACCCGCGGAAAATGACAGCGCCGAACGTGCCCGGCGGCGGCTGAGCGCCTGGTGTCGCTCCGCTGCAAGTGGTGACCAGGCGCTTTTCGCGCGCCGACTGAAGCGCGACGGGCTGGATTCCGCGGAAGTTTTCGCGCGGCTGAGCGCAGTTCGCCGCAAAGCCCGTGCACCCGTGCCCGGTTGGGCCGAAGATGCCGTCTGGATCATGTCGGCCTTTGCGGAAGGTCGCAGGGCGTCGGGAGGATCGCCTGCGAGTGGCGCCGGGCCGGTGGCGTTCGAAGACCTGTTCGAGGGGATCGTCGAACAGGCCGAGACGATGGTGCGGTCGGGGCTCGATCACAAGGCCGCAAACCTGCAGCCGTCTGCATACGCGTGCCTGCGGCGGGCGCTGTTTAGGGACCTGTCGGACCTGGCCGCCCCTGCGCTCTATGAGCGTTTCTCGGCAAGGCGCAAAACAACTGAAGTCGCGGAGCCTGCAAGGCCCGGGCAAGGTGTTCGGACATCGATCTATGAAAATTTCGTCGCCGAAATGAGGGCAGGCGGCATTCAGCAGCTTTTCGAGGACAAACCGGTACTGCTGCGACTGGTCAGCACGATCAGCCGGCAATGGGTCGACACGTCCCGGGAATTCATCCTGCGGCTCGGTGCCGATCTGCCGCAGATTCGCGAGCTCACGAACGGCGGCGGCAATGGCGGCGTCGTGCACATCGAAGGCGGATTTTCCGACCCGCACAACGGCGGCCGTTCCGTGAAGATCCTCACCTTCGCAGACGGTGCGAAGATCGTATACAAGCCGAAAGACCTGCAGATTGACCTCGCCTGGCAAGACCTCGTTGTGCGTCTCAATCGCGCCCAGGCTCCAATTGAGCTGATGACAGCAAGGACGCTCGCCAGGAACGGGTATGGCTGGAGCAGCGTCGTGGAGCATGCCGGATGCGCAGGCGCGGACGAATTCCCTGAATTTTTCAGGCGGGTGGGAGCCTGGCTCGCACTGTTCCACTGTTTTGCAGCGAACGATATGCATCAGGAAAACGTGATTGCGACCGGAAGTCACCCGGTTCCGATCGATCTGGAGACCCTGCTCCAGTCTTCCCTTCATGCTCAAAAGCGTTCTGAACCGGAAGACGCGGCGTATGACGCCGCCATGGAAAAGCTCGCCGACTCCGTCATGGCCGCCGGTTTGCTTCCGGTCTACGGGCGCGCGCCCGATGACAAGGTATTTGCGGTCGGTGGAGTGACCGCTGACTGGAATGCGAAAATCAGGATCAAGTGGGAAAACATCAATTCTGACGACATGCGACCCGCGCGCTGGAAGGACGTAACCGAAAATAACCCCAACCTGCCGCACGTGCACGGACGTTATGCGAAGTTTTCAGATCATGTTGGCGATCTGATTTCCGGATTTAGCGACTACGCGCGATTTCTTTCGAAGCACGGAAAGCGCGCTGCGCTGTTTGACGGTTTTTCCGGCCTGCCCGTCCGGAAAGTTGTCCGTGCCACGCGCTTTTACGCAATGCTGCTCCAGCGCCTGAAAAATCACAAAACGATGGATGACGGGGTGATCTGGTCGGCGCAGGCGGACTTCATGTCCCGGCTCGCAGACTGGGATACGGACGAAGATCCGCTCTGGCCTGTCCAGCGCGCGGAAAGGGCTGCGCTGCTGACGCTCAATATCCCGCATTTTATTCTTCGGACCGACGGCCACGAGCTTGCGGACATCACTGGCCCGCAGGTCCGGTTGCCGTCGACCGACGGTCTTGCTCGTGCCCGCGCGCGATTTGAGGGGCTGGATGGGGGTGAAATCGATTGGCAGGTCGAGGTCATCAGGATCAACACGAGCTCGCTTCGGGGGACCGGCGATGCGCGGGGTCCGCGGCTATCATTGACGCAAAGACCTGCGCCTTCGGACGCGATGTTCAGGACCGAAGCACAGCGGATCGCCGATGAACTTTCGCGTTATGCCATTCGGCGAGGTCCGGGTGCTGCCTGGATCGGTCTTGACTGGCTCGGCGATGCCGAGGTGTTCCAGCTCGTGACGCTTGGCCACGACCTGTACAACGGCGTTTCGGGTATTGCGCTCTTCCTGTCTGCGTTCGCCGCAGTGACCAAACAGTCTGCGCCGGCTGACCTGGCTTTGGCCGGTATTGCGCGGTTGCGCAAGCAGCTCAAATCCCGGACTGCGGCGCGGATGGCTCGCGCGTTGGGGCTCGGGGGAGCAACGGGGCTCGGGTCGATAATCTACGCGTTGACCGTGATGGCGAAAAATCTGGATGATCCGACCTTGCGTGCCGACGCTCATCGTGCGGCAGAACTCGTAACTGATGAGCTGATCGCGGCCGACAAACGTCTGGATGTGATCGCCGGAAGTGCCGGCGCCATCCTCTGTCTGCTTCGTCTTTATCGCGACAGCGGATCAGAGGCCGTGCTTGGCCGCGCCGTCAAATGCGGCGAACACCTGTTCTCGCAGCAGCGGTTGGGGGAACCAGGCCGCCGAACCTGGGTTGGGCAGGGTTTCGGTACGCGGCCGCTCAACGGAATGTCACATGGTGCGGCCGGCTTTGCCTACGCGCTCGCCTCCTTGTCGGCAGCGACCGGCCGCGACGACTTCGCGATTGCGGCACGGGAGTGCATCGAGTTCGAGAATTCGACGTTCAGTCCCGAGCGCAACAACTGGCCGGACTTGCGGGTCGAGGATCAAAACTCCTGGCCCTGCCAATGGTGTCACGGGTCGCCGGGCATAGGTTTGGGCAGGATTGCAATGGCAAGGTTGCCGAAGATCGGCAACACGGGACTGAATGCCGACGTGCAGAGCGCAGTCGAGAGCACGCGCGCGGCATGGCCATCGTCCGTCGATACGTTGTGCTGCGGGACGCTGGGCAGCATCGAATTCCTGTGCGAGGCAGGCGACTTGCTGGGGCGAAACGAACTGCGTGACCTCGCAAGACGTCATATGGCAGACGTTGTGCAGCAGGCGGCGACGACGGGTGATTACCGCTGGAACAGTGGAGAAGGGCGGTTCAACCTCGGCCTGTTTCGCGGGATGGCAGGCGTCGGGTACAGCGCCCTGCGGCAGGTCGACCCTTCGCTGCCGAACGTACTCATTTTCGCCTGAGCGGCGGCTGCGGTGCCTTTGCTACGCCGCGCTTTCAAGCAGCGCCACGAGCCCCTTGAGGATTTCGACGGGTGTCGGCGGACAGCCTTGGATGTGGAGATCGACTGGAACGACATCTTTCACGCCGCCGGCAACGGCGTAGCTTCCGGCGAAAATGCCGCCATCGACGGCGCACGTCCCGATAGCGACGACCCATTTCGGGTCAGGAGTGGCGTTGTAGGTGCGCAGAAGCGCCTCGCGCATATTCTTTGTCACGGGGCCGGTCACCATCAGCACGTCGGCGTGGCGCGGCGATGCGACGAA